>CZKF01000028.1_pt1 | contig 24957 bp, 12 predicted proteins | sample 1122351 | NCBI WGS metagenome assembly CZKF01 (sample SAMEA3539301, study PRJEB10725) | soil metagenome | biome: tundra; feature: field; material: soil | place: USA | collected 2010-05 | depth 0.15 m
TTATGTCGGGTAACGGCTGCGAGCCCGCAACATGGCTGGTATGCGACGGCACGACAACCACTTACCAAGGCCAAAAGGTGACGCTGGATTGCGAGACGCAATCGGACGGCTATTTTTTCTTTGACGGTTATGGTGGCACCTCCACCGCTTCGCCGGCCTTCGCCGGTATCCTGGCGCTGGTGCAGCAATCGGTTTCGCCCAAGACTGGCTGTGGATGGGTAAATTGCAGCCGGCTGGGGATGCCGGCTACTGTGCTGTATGGCCTGTACAACGGCAGTCATTCGAGTTCGATCTTCCACGATGTGACGGTGGGCAATAACTCGGTGCCCTGCACCAGCGGTTCTGCGAATTGCGTCAAGAATACCGCCGGATATTACTTCGAGAGCGGCTACAACACTACCACCGGCTACGACCTGGCCACCGGGATGGGCAGCGTGGATGCCACGCAACTGGTGAACTACTGGAATTTATCAACCGGTTCGGCACCGGCGACCATCGGCATAACTCCTTCGCCTAATCCAGTGACAACTGTTCAGAGCCTTACTGTGACCATCTCGGTCTCCGGCGCCAGCGGAACGCCGACGGGAACGATCACGCTGACCGGCGGCAGCTATAACTCATCCCAGTCCATTGGTTCCGGCACTTGCTCAGCCGCCACTTGCGCCTTCACCATTGCTGCTGGAAACCTGGCGATTGGCGCCGACACGCTGACGGCGACCTATGGCGGCAACGCGACCTATGCCGTGGCGACCAACTCGGCATCGGTTACGGTGAACGGGTTGACCTCGGCCGTCACGGCCACTCCCTCGGCGTCCAGCATCAATTCGAACCAGCAACTGACCGTGACGGGCACTGTGACCTGCACAGGGATCTGCACGGGCAGCACACCGCCGGCCGGAACGGTGACGCTCACCGGCGGCGGCTATACGTCCCCGGCGACGGCGTTTACCGGCGGCAGCTACTCCATCACCATTCCCTACAACTCCCTGAGCGCCGGAACCGACACGCTCACCGTGACCTACAGCGGAAACGCGGCCTACATTGCCGGGGAAACTGGCGCGACCTCCGTGACCGTGACGTATGTGGCTGTGTCAACGCCAACCGTGACGGTAACTCCTGCCTCGGGCAGTATAGATTCGAGCCAAACCTATAGCGTGACGGTCAAGGTCTCCGGCACAAGCACCCTGGAGTCGTCGCCGACCGGAACAGTAACGCTGACCAGCGGCAGTTATACCTCCGGGCCTCAGACGCTTGCCGGCACCGGCAGTTGCACAGCCGCCAGTTGCACCATCACCATCCCCTCCAACAGCCTGAGCAACGGAACCGATACGCTCACCGCGACCTACAGCGGAGACGCGGACTATGCCTCGGGCACGGGAACGGCGTCAGTAACGGTGACAAAATCTGACTTTGCACTCACCGCAACCTCGCCAAGCGCTTCCATCGCGCCCGGAGCCTCCACGACTTCGTCCGTTACGGTCAGTTCGGCCACCTTTTATTCGGGAACCGTTACGCTCACCTGTGCGTTGACCAACTATCCTTCGGGAGCTGCATATCTTCCCTCCTGCTCCATCCCCAGCACGGCAGTATCGATGGGCGGGACGGCGACCGCGACCGTATACACGACAGCCGCCACCGCTACACTGGCCTATCCGAAGCTGCCCGGCAAGGGCAGCGGCTGGGCCGGAGCGGGCGGCGGCGCGGTGCTGGCCTTCCTCGTCTTCTTGGGGATTCCGGCGCGGAGGCGCAGTTGGCGCTCGATGCTGGGCGTCCTGGTGTTGATGGCGGCGCTTGGTTGCCTGACCGCTTGCGGTGGCGGCAGCACGGGCGGCGGCGGTTCAACCGGCACTCCGGGGACGACGGCCGGCACGTACACCTTCACCGTAACGGGAACCGGAAACCCCACGGTCACACCCGCACCCACCACCACCTTCACGGTAACCGTGACTTAACTTGTTCAGCTTGTCCGGCGCGTTGGCTCTTCCTTCGGGAAGGGCCAATGTGTTTTGCGGGCTTTCAGGCCTCAACGTTCACCAGCTCCAGCGCCGCTGTCCCTTTGCGCGGCGCGATAAATCTCTCCGCGCGCCAGGCGATGGCCAGCTTCTCGCGGTCCAGCAGCTTGCGAATCTGTCCGCGCGCGTGGTCGGCCCAGGGACCGCTCTTGTCCAGCCGCGCGTAAGTCTGCCAGTGGCGCAGCGCCGCCCGAGCATCGCCTTTGCGCTCATGGGCCAGCGCTAAGTTGTAGTGGGCGTCGGCATAACCGGGAGCCAGCGCAACCGCCCTCCGGTATGCGGTAATCGACTCATCCGGCCGCTGTAACTCATCCAGCACATTGCCCAGATCAAAAAATGCCAGCACATAAGTCGGGTCGATCTCCGTCGCGCGGCGGTAAAGCTGGTCAGCCCTGCCAAACTCGCGCAGATGGAAGTGGATCGTACCCAGATTGATCCAGGCCGGCGCAAAGCTGTGGTCGAGCTCCATAATCTCCTGATAAATCTTGATGGCGCGTAGCTTCTCGCCAGCCTCCTCGGACTGCACCGCCTCCAGAAACATCTCCTGCACGCCCCGCGGAGAACCCGCCGTCAGTCGGCGCAGCGGCGCTGGTTCGGAAATGGCCGACGGCCGGCCCCTCTGCTGTTCCAGCCGCTCGAAGTCGAAGAGCAATTGCCGGCGAATAGGGTCCACCATCGCCCCGCGGTGCCGGAAGGCCAGCCGCGTACCGGTCCTCACCAGGCTCGCCTCCAGCAGCGGATTCGCCATGCCCGCCACCGCCTTCATGGCCACAATCGAGTGCCGGATCGACGCCACCGACACGTCCTCCTCGCGCAGGGCGCGCAAGATGCGCAACTGCCCAAGGTCCTGGAAGCTGTAGCTCTGTTGTTGGAGAACGATTCCCGCTCGCTCCCACCCCTGCAACTGGCGCGAGCTGATCTGCAGAATGCGCAACACGTCCTGGCGGCTATAACTGGTCACTCTTCAGTGCTCCCGTAGGTGCTCCGGCATAGCATTGGGTTTGGGACTCCGGCTCTGAACTTGTGTTCACAACCCGTTCTCCCTGGACTCGGCGCTTGGAACAGGTTCTGAGAAACCGCTCTTAAGTGAATTATGCCAAGAGTTTGCGTGGATAAGCAGACTTGAATCATCGTATTAACAAATAAATGCGTGGAAAAGGTTGCCTGATATGGTTCTCTTTTGCCTTAGATAACTCGGCCTGTGGAAAACTGAGGGTAAATGCATCAATCCCGATGATAACCCTATGAAAACCTGCCAATTTGAGAAATCGTTCAGCTTGCGGAAAAACTCGAAAATGAGCCAGCTTTGTATCAGGGCTTGGCTTTAGCCATGCCAAAGTTTGCCACAAAAAGGAATCGGGCTTTAGCCCCTGACTACCGAAAATGCAACAAAGCCGATGTTATGAAAGGGCACGACTTTACAGCTTGCGGAAAAACTCGAAATTGAGCCAGCTTTGTATCAGGGCTTGGCTTCAGCCATGCCAAAGTTTGCCACAAAAGGAATCGGGCTTTAGCCCCTGAGAGAAGTTTTTCCGGAGGGAGGCCGGGGATTTATCCCCGGCACCACCCCATCCACCAGTTTTTTAAATCAACCCACGCGGCGCGAGCCGCGATTGAAAGCTACGGCCTTCACCCCGTCTCTCGTGCCGGTAAAGGTAAGGCTCGCCAACCTCCGAATTACCGATAATCAGATTCAACGTCATTCCCGGATTGAAAGACGTCTGCCGGGATTGATCCGGAACAAGCATTGTGTCCAAATCACGGATGCTGTTGAGTCGAAAAGCATGATTTCAATTGCTGTTGCTGGCGGACTCGATTGCGGAGATGGCCTATTTAGATCATCGATTCATGTCTCATCAATAACCTTGCCAGAGCGATGCTGGGGTGTCATCCTTGCTTATGGCCAATTCACGCCAAATGATCGCCCTCCTCAAGAGCCATGTTCGTCGCGACGATCAGGAGTTCCTTTCGATTGCAATGGAAATGGCAGCCCAAGAAGCGCGTCAAGGGCACGGTCAAGTGGCAGAAATATTTAAGAATCTTATAGATGAAGCGAGAAGTCAGCCAGCACCCGGATCAGGGAAACCCGTTCTCATGGTTCCCAATAGAACCGAGTTGACCGGCCTTCTCTTCACTACAAAGCCGGAAACCCGTCTCTCTGACATGGTCTTGCCTGAGATGCTCGCTTCTCGTCTGCAACGCATCCTTCTGGAACAACGTCAGCAGACTAGGCTTCGGGAGAACGCATTGAGGCCTCGGCGCAAGATTCTGCTTGTGGGCCCGCCTGGGTCGGGCAAGACGATGACAGCGGCTGCGCTAGCTGGTGAGCTCCATCTTCCTCTATCTACCATTTTGCTCGAAGGCGTCATCACGAAGTTTATGGGTGAAACCGCGTCGAAGCTCAAATTGGTGTTTGATGCCATTGCTTCTACGGATAGTGTCTACTTTTTCGATGAGTTCGATGCAATAGGTGCAAAGAGGAATCAGCCAAACGATGTTGGCGAGATTAGACGGGTTCTCAATACCTTTCTGCAACTTCTCGAGAAGGATGATTCTCGCGGTCTGATAATGGCGGCGACAAATCACCCGGAACTTCTCGATAGGGCATTGTTTCGTCGCTTCGACGATGTCTTGGAATATGAGCTTCCCGAAGACGACGTTCTAAAGGGAATCCTTCGTTCACATCTGGCCACATCCGTCGCCAACGACATCGACTGGAATGCGGTGATAGAAAAGTCTCGCGGGTTGAGCCAAGCGGACGTCAGCCGAGCCGCAACGGACGCGTTGAAGTATGCGCTTCTTTATGATCGCCCGCACGTAACAACCCGCTCACTAATTGCGGCGTTAGACGAGAGGATTTCGTTCTCCCAGAAATAGAGAACACTACTCCATGCCAGAACTGCCTCGAAACCTTGCCCACATTTACGTACGAGATACGGGTCAATCAGAGGCGTACGTGTCGAAGGCTGGAGGGAAAACACCTCGTCCGCCGGTCCGTGACAGACAAGCACACGCCGAGTCGCTCATCCAGTCGCTGAACGCTGCTCTAGCGCAAGCTAGGGCGGGAATCCGCGCGGACCGCGCTCCAGGCGACCAGGGTGCAAGCGGCTTCGTTCTGGAGTTTCGTCTTCCCCTCGGACAGGAAAAATTCGTTGAAAAGCTTGAAGACCGTGGGCAGAAAATTGAACTTCTTAGCGTCGTCGACCGCGGCGACGAGGGACTGAGGGCGTCTGTCTACGTTCCGATGAAAGCCCAGCAGTATTTCCTGCGTAAAATAGAGCACTATCGAGATGAACAGACAATTAGTGGACACCCGAAGAATGAGCCTTTGATCAATCGCATCGATGCAATCTCTTATGGAGCTTTTTCGTCCGTCTTCTCCGATGACTTAGCCTTATTGCCCCCGCATGATTCAAGGATTTGGTGGGAGGTATGGCTTCGATTAGGGCAAATCGACGCATTCTCGACGATAGCTACAGAATTGGGATTCAGAGTCTCCAGCGAGAGATTACACTTTGCTGAGCGTGATGTAGTCCTCGCGTTTGGTCCGCAGGCATCGATTGGGCGGTGCGTCCTTGAGTCTGATGGAGCTATAGCTGAAGTCCGCATAGCTAAAGATGCCCCATCAACGTTTTTGAACCTCCGGAATGATGAACAAAGGGAATGGGCCAATGATCTTGCCGGTCGTGTCATCTCTCCGGATGCGGATGCAGTTGCAGTTTGCATCCTTGACAGCGGAATCACGAGGGCACACCCTCTCATTCTTCCAGGGTTAGAGGCAGACGACGTTCATAAGTACGATCCAAATTGGCCCGATGGCGATAGCGCAGCTTGGCGCGGACATGGAACAGCAATGGCTGGAATTGCCCTGTATGGAGATCTTTCCCCTCTGTTGCTGGGGGTGGGGCAAGTCCGGTTGTTCCATAGACTCGAAATAGTCAAGATGCTGCCCCATGACGGTACGCCACAGGAACCCCGGCTCTACGGCGCCATTACGAGGGAGTCCGCAACTCGTCCAGAAGTAACCCAGCCTCACCGTCGCCGTGTTCACTGCATGGCAATCACAAGTTCAACCGGGACGAATCGAGGACGACCATCCTCTTGGTCCGCCGCAATCGATCAAATCGCATACGGAGACGAAACGGTCCGAAAATTGATTATTCTTGCGGCAGGAAACATTCCGCGTGAAAACATCAATCGTCGAAGCTATCTCACCCTCAATGACACAGAGAATATCGAAAACCCATCCCAGGCATGGAATGCGCTCACCGTTGGAGCGTTTACGGAGAAGGACACAATTGAGGATCCGACGTACAACGGGTGGCGGGCAATCGCGCCGACAGGAGGTGTCGCACCATGTAGCCGGACCTCCGTCGCTTGGGACCGCAAGTGGCCGATTAAGCCTGAGATCATGCTTGAAGGAGGTAATTGGGCAGATTCTGGACCACAGGTGGATAGCCCAGACGATCTCGCAGCATTGACGACCCATTACAGACCTGCAATTCGTCAATTCGAAGCATTCGGAGATACCAGCGCAGCCGCAAGTCTTGGCGCCTATTTATCAGCAAGAGTAATGGCGCACCGGCCCACTGCGTGGCCTGAAACAGTGAGATCTCTTGTTGTTCATTCAGCCCAATGGACCGCGCCCATGCAGGCAGAAATGGATCGAGCGCGCACACAAGTGGAGAAGGGAGCATTGCTTCGTAGGTTCGGCTATGGCGTTCCCAATCTTGATCGTGCAGCCATGAGTTCCCTCAACGACGCGACTGTCGTCGCTGAAGAACATCTCCGGCCCCTTCAACTTGTTGGAAGCCAAGTGAAGACTAAAGACATGAATCTGCACGATCTTCCGTGGCCACGGGAAGAACTGGAGAGAATCGGTGAGACTGAAGTGCAACTGCGAGTCACGCTCTCGTACTTTATCGAACCGAACCCCGGCGAGCGTGGTTGGCAAGGTAGGTACAGATACCCATCGCATAGCTTGCGATTTGCCCTGAAGCGTAGCGATGACAGCCTAGCGGTATTCCGCGCAAGAATCAACAAAGCAGTAGTTCTTGAAGAAGAAGATCGTAATGCACTGCTAGATGCGGGGGAGGACAATTGGTTCTTAGGCCAAATTCGCAATGTGGGGTCTTTGCATTCCGACATCTGGACCGGTCCGGCTGCTGAACTTCTTCGCAGGAACGCTTTGGCGATCTATCCCATTGGCGGTTGGTGGAAGGAAAAGCCCCAACTCGCACGCTACAACATGGATGTGAGATACGCACTGTGCATTTCGCTCCGTGCGTTGTCTGCCGAAGATATCTACACCCCACTCGCGATCTCTCTTGGCGTGCCCATAATTACTGAGATTGGGTGAACGGATGCGGTAGCAAGCTTTCGGGTCGAACGAGAAGCCGGATCAGCGCGTGCGGAAGTGATTGGACCCGGCAAGTTGGCTAGTCGTAAGTGTTTGCCGGGCAACCCAGAGCCTACCTTGCCGTTCTGTCGAAAGCCTCCTGAGCGATACCGGGGTCCCCGGCGCATGATCTTTGTGCGATGGGGTGGGAAACCAGGGTCCCCGGCGACTCGGGGTCACCAACGAGCGATTGTTGTTCGTTGGGGTGAGGGGCATGATCTTTGCTTGCTGGGGTGGGGAGTCGAAAGCCTGCCCTGAGCGTAGTCGAATGGGGACCTGCGTCTGCCTTTCGTCGACGGAAGCGGAGTCGGGGTCCCCAGCGAGTGATTTTTACTCGCTGGGGTGAAGGGACAGGTCTTCGTCGCTGGGGTGGGTAGTCGAAAGCCTGCACTGAGCGTAGTCGAATGGGGACCTGCGTCTGCCTTTCGTCGACGGGAGCGAAGTCGAAGGGGCCAGTCCCCCCACCGCATCGGTCTCGCTCACGGCCATATCGACCTGTTTATAGAGTGGGTTCTTAGTCTGTTACATGTTGATGATCAACATGTAAGGTCCCCTGTAACTCGACTAGGTCAAGACTAGGTCAAGTCCCCGAAATCTTCTACAATATTTGTCGGATTATTTGGCTTAACCTGTTCATATAAAATAAGATAGATCGCTTTAGGCGAATGTATGGAGAAAAAATGCCTTTTTAGCTGAAAAACGCACCCACATAACAGATTTACATGTGCCTATATGCGCACGTTTCTCCCAATCCAAAGCCTGAAAAAAGCCAATTAAGTGTGCTTCGAACGACACGTTGCGATTTGAGAGGGGTTGTGTGACCGGCTTGGAGACTCCCACCCAGAAGCCCCAGAAGACGAAATTACGCGGCTGCGGTCGGTGATACCCTATCCTCAGACTCCCCAATGGGACGGTGACTACCTCAACATTTTTTTGACGTTGTTTTGAAATGCGAATGCCCTGCAGGGCCCGAGGCAGACCCTTTGCGCCTTCGTGCAATGTGTAAGATAAGGCTTCTTTTGAACTGATCAGCACCAGTCGTCCTCTTTGCCGGGGATCGCAATCTGGGGGAATGTATGAAGATCGACAGGCGTTTGCGCGCCTCTCTGCTGGTCTTTAGTTTTTCGGTACTGGGTTTTCTAGTGATGGGGTACCACCCCGGCGCGGAGGACGACGAAATCTATCTAACTTCGGTCAAATCGGTCCTCAACCCCGCTCTCTATCCGCACGATAGCGCATTCTTTAAGCTGCAATTGCGGAGCAGCCTGTTCGACAGCTGGATGGCTCATTTCGTGCGCCTCTCGGGCATCCCGTTGGATTGGGCGGAGCTGTTGTGGCAGGTTGCGTCCATCGCGGTGATCTTGTGGGCGTGCTGGTCGATCCTGCGCCTGCTCTTCACAGGCGCTTCGGCGCACTGGGCAGGAGTAGCAGCAGTTTCGGCAATGTTCACTTTGCCGGTTGCGGGAACGGCGCTCTATATCCTGGATCAACATCTGCACCCGCGCAATTCGGCCACGGCGCTGATCTTGGTGGCGGTCTACTGCGTCCTGGCGGGGCATCGCTGGCGGGCAATCCCGCTTCTTCTGGCGGCCTTCTTTCTTCATCCGCTGATGGCAGTTTTCGGAGTTTCCTTTTCCTTCATTCTGGCGCTCTGCCTGGAGGAAGACCTCTCAGCACGGCTGCGTGGTTTGAGCAAGAAGGCCAATTCGCCGGTAACTTCCGCCGCGGTTCTGATTCCCTTCGGTTGGGTTGTCGGTCCTCCCTCGCCGATCTATCTGGAAGCTCTCCGCAGCCGCCATTTTTTGTTTCTTTATCGGTGGGTATGGTATGAATGGCTGGGCGCATTGGCCCCGCTTTTCATCCTGGCATGGGTGGCCCGCGTGGCCGGCAGGCGGGGAGAGAGAAAACTGGCTTGTTTTGCCGCTGCCGTCGCCATCTATGGATCGTTGCAAATGGCGCTGTCCATGGCGATCCTGAGTCCGCTTGCGCCCATCGGCCTGACCGCGCTGGAGCCAATGCGCTTCCTGCAACTGGTTTATGTCTTTCTCGTTATGATCGGTGGCGCCTACCTGGGAAGATATATTCTGCGCGCGCATCTCTGGCGCTGGGCCATCTTTCTTTTGCTCGCCAACGGCGGCATGTTTATTGCACAGCGCCAGCTTTTCCCGTCAACACCGCATTTGGAACTCCCTTCGAAGGCTTCCTCCAACCCTTGGCTTCAGGCTTTTTCCTGGATCAAATACAACACCCCCATAGACGCTTACTTCACCGTTGACCCGCTCTATATGAACGCGCCGGGCAATGATCACCATGGCTTTCGCGCTTTGGCCGAGCGCAGCGTCATGGCCGACGACATCAAGGACACTGCCGTGGTCACTAAGGTGCCCGAACTCGCTTCGGAGTGGAAGCGGGAGGTCGAGGCACAGAAGGGCTGGAAGAGCTTTCAGCTCGGGGATTTCCAGCGGCTCAAATCAGAGTTTGGTGTGAACTGGGTGCTGGAAAACTACCCACAACCCAAGGGGTTCGACTGCAAGTGGCACAACGACATGCTTGCCGTCTGTCAGATTCCTTAACCAAGCAAGCCACGAATCGAGAGATAGCCCTCATTGTCGATTGCACAGCAGGTAGTTCCCGCTATTCACGGCGACGATGTGTAGGTTTGCCTTGCCTGCCAACGCCTCCAGATGGGGAAGATCGGTTCCATATACCAGCAGATAATAGCGATCAGCGCCACGCCAGCGCTCGATGAATCCCTTGTCGTCGATAAATACCGCAGGAGCATCTGGAGCATAGGAACCGTACTCCAGGTTGTTAGTTCGTCCGTTCAACAACAGAGCCTTGCGGTTGGTGTAGAAGAAGACTGAAGAGAAGGCATAGTAGGCGTCCGCCTCGATCAACGCTCCAGGAGGACTTTCGATCAGCCGCATGGCCAGAGGATAGGAACCCAGGTAGCTGTCAAAACGGATCAGCGCCAGCCGGGCAGCCTGGAAAAAGACGATCATTGCTATCGTTAGCACCGCAACCGTTCTGGCCGGGGAGCGGCGGCTCAACCAGAGGCCCACCGCGCCAGCGCCGAAAGTTCCCGCAGCCAAGGCCAGCGGAGCCTTCAGATAGGCGAACGCGCCAAGCGTCAGGTCTCCGAGGTGTCCGAGAGACAAGGTGTAAAGCTCCGGATGCTGATCGAGAGCCTGCGCCAATTCGCCTACTGCCGAGGTGCGCGCTACCAAGGCGAGTACCGTAGCCAGAGCGATAGCAAGCGTTGAAAAGACCACTAACAACACCCGCGAACTGATGCGAAAGCAGTGTCCCTCGGCCAACGAACTGCCGATCAGCAAGGCCAAAGCGGGGTAGATCGGCATCGAATAGTATTCCTGAGTGGTCGAGAAGGTGAAGAAGAGCATCACCACACAGATCCAGCAGAGTGCCATCAAACGCACCCGGCCGGCCAAGGTGCCGCGGCTGTAGCGCAGCCTGATTGCCCCGATGAGAAAGACCGACCCTGGAAAAAGCCACACCAGATTCAGAATCCAGAAGAGCGGCAGAGGCACCGTGTTGTAATCGTGAGGATAGCGCAGGTTCAGAAAGCGCAACAGGTGCTCGTTGAAGAAATAAAACCAGGAAAAGCCGCGATATTCGCCCGGACCGCTATGCAGCGAAAACGCAAAAAGCGGTGGATTGCGCAGCATCGCCAGTACGTGCCATGGTACGGCGATCCCAAGGGTCACGGCCAGAACCCACAAAAGTCGAAGCCTCTTCCAGGACTCCCAGGTGAAAATCTTTCGCGTGAGGCACATATACGCCAGAGCCGCTAACACGGGAAAGACGCCTGCAATGAGCCCTTTGAGCAGCAGGCCGCAGCCGAGCGAAAGGCCGAGCAGAGTGGCCCACAGCAGCGGGTGCCTCTCGTCCGGCTCCAGCAATCGCATCCAGGCCCAAAGGGCAACGGTAATGGTGAGGGTGAGCGTCGCGTCGGGGATAAGGATCCGCGTAAACAAATAGAGGCCGGCGCTGGCCGCCAGACTCAGACCGGCAAAGACGCCCGCCCGTTCGCCCAGTCCCCATCGTCCAAAGCGATAGGTTGCCCAGCAAAGCAACACTGCGGCCAGAGCCAAAGGCAGCCGCGCCGCCCAATCGTGAACGCCAAAGATCCAGAAAGAAGCAGCCTGCATCCAGTAGACCAGCGGCGACTTCTCCAAATAGGCGACGCCGTCGAGCCGTGCCGTCACATAATCGCCGCTTTCCAGCATGGTGCGGGCAATCTGCGCCTGCACGGCATCTACATCGTCCATCAGCCGGGGAGGACTTAGGATATTAGTACAGAAGACCAGCGCCGATGCTGCTACGACAATGATCTCTCCGCGAACACCTCTTCTTGCAGGGCGGGGCGCTGCGCTGCTTGGGTCGGGGCTTCCACTTTCCATCGTTTCATCCATAGCACCACAGTCATCAGACCCCACAGATGATACCCCCAGTTGTCCTTCCTGCTCAGATGTTCGTCGATAAGTACCCGGACGGCGGGCCAGTTGAAGAGCCCATTCTGACTCAGTTCGCGTTCGTTGAGTGCATCCTGGAGCAACGGTTTAAGAATACCGCGAAACCACGCATGAATAGGAATATCGAAACCGACTTTGGACCGTGTAATCACCTGTGGCGGCAGCGATCTCGCCATCAGGTTGCGGAGCACGATCTTGGTCTGGAAGCCGTCGATCTTGAACCTTTGCGGCAAGCGCGCGGCGAAGTCCACGATGCGGTCATCCAGAAAAGGAGGACGAGCCTCGACGGCGTGCGCCATGCTCATGCGGTCAACCTTGTACAGCAAAGCGTCAGGCAAAGAGAACCGCTGATCGAAGTCCAGGTAGCGATCAATCGAATCGCCCGGCTTCATCTGATTCAATAGCTCATTCATTGGTCTGTCATCCGCATAGCGGAAGACACCGCGCTTTTCGTCATCGTCGAAGGTGCCGTTCCAGAAAACGTGCGCAGCCTCGGAGGAAAGCAGCGATCCATGCAGGAATCGCTTCAGCTTGTAATCGAAGCCGATCTTTTCGTCGGATGCAGGCAGGCAATGCGCGCAGTCCAGAGCGGCCCGCAGCATCCAGCGCGGCGCACAGCGGAGAGCGAGCTGGCGATAGCGGTCAGCCTTATAGGTCACGTAGCCACCGAAGAGCTCGTCCGCGCCTTCGCCGCTCAATACCACAGTTACATCCTTGCGACTGATCTTGGTCAGGTACCACACCGGCACTGCGCCGGCATCGGCGCTCGGCTCATCAGAATAGTAGCTCAGTTCGCCGATCATCTCCGCCAGATCGGCGCTCTCATTCAGATCTAATTCCGTATGTTCTGTGCCATACCGCTCGTTGACCGCCTGAATGTAATGACTTTCGTCGAAGGACTTGCCTTGAAAACTAATGGAAAAAGTCTTCAGCGGCTTGGAACTCGCCTGCGCGGCATAGTGGGTAATTGTGGAGGAGTCAAGTCCTCCGCTCAGCCACACCCCAACCGGCACATCGGCTGCCATTTGCTCAGCAACCGCCTTCTGCAAAAGGCTGTCCAGTTCCTCGCTTGCCTCGCCAAGACTCTTCGGAACAGGCGATGCTACAGCAGGCGCAAGGAAGGAATTTATCCGGACCCGCCCCTGATGCCACTCCAGGCAATGGCCAGGCATCAGCTTGGTGATCCCTTCCACGAGCGTGTAAGGACCAGGAACGTAATTGAGACTCAAGAAGCAATTCAACCCATTGAGATCGATGCGCCGCGGCACCCCTGGATGGGCAAAGATGCATTTCAGCTCGGAACCGAAGAAGACCTCACCATCTTGCAAGCGATAATAGAGAGGCTTGATTCCCATGCGATCGCGGGCCAGGACCAAACGCCGCTCCGGTTCATTCCAGATGGCCAAGCCGAACATGCCGCGGAGACGGGCGAAAGACGCAGTCCCCCATTCCATGAAGGCATGCAGCACAACTTCGGTGTCACAGCGCGTCCGAAAGCGCTTTCCCAGACCCTCTAACTCCGCACGAAGTTCCTTGTGGTTGTATATCTCTCCATTAAATACGATGCTATACGCGCCGTCGGCGCTGTGCATGGGTTGGTCGCCCCCATCCAAGTCCACGATTCGCAGCCTGTCCGCCCCCATCGAAATATTTCTGGTGACGTAGCCCTGCTGCTGGTCGGGACCGCGATGGACCATTCCGCGCAGCCCAGCTTCGAGCACTCCGTCGGGAAGCCTTCGCGAATGATGCGTGTAGCCGAGTATCCCACACATAACTTGAGTTTAACAGCCGAGCGATGCAGATGCCGTCCCAGCCAGGGCAAACGCATCTTAATCACGGCATCCGAGCAATCGAAGCAGGTAGTTGTGGTTCCATGCGGCCTGGAGACGTTTTCCATGGACGCCGAGTTTGCATGCGCCTCTTGACGCCAGGTTTGATGTCAATGCGATCCGGGACGATGGCTTCACTCCTTTATAGATGCGTCGGATGCGGGCTATTTGGAGATTGTGAGAACGCTTTTTGCCAAGGGAGAAGATGCCAACGCAAAGGCAAATGACGGCAGGTCCGCGTTGGAAATCGCAACGGATCGCGGCGTTCGAGAGGCAATCGGCCATGACGCAATGAGGGCGCAAAAGTGGGGCAGAATGCAAAAAGTCCCCACAGTGGCATTGCGGACCTTATCTGAGTTTGTCTGTAAGTTATTAAAAGGATTGGAGGCGCGGGCCGGGATCGAACCGGCGCATAAAGGTTTTGCAGACCTCTCCCTTACCACTTGGGTACCGCGCCTTGGCAGGGCTGCTTAATGAATATCCCATGCCGCCGTAGCCGACCCGGCTTGCGCCGGAGGGCGGAATGGAGCGGGAGACGAGATTTGAACTCGCGACCCTTGCCTTGGCAAGGCAATGCTCTACCACTGAGCTACTCCCGCTTGTTGCAATATTGAGTATATCGGGGCCGCTAAATCAGGTCAAACAGCGGCCGGCGCCGCGCCTGAAACCGGCAAGCCAAAACCGGGCCGCGAACCCTGCTCCTCACGCACCAACTCCCCGTCGCGCATGTACAGAATCCGGCTGGCAATCGCGGCTGCATCGGGATTATGTGTAATCATTAGAGTGGTTTGGCCCAGCTCCCGGTTTGACCGCAACAGCATCTGCAGCACCGCGTCCGAGCTTTTGGTGTCCAGGTTGCCGGTGGGCTCGTCGGCCAGCACAATAGCTGGGCGGGTGATCAGTGCCCGGGCGATGGCTACACGCTGTTGCTCGCCGCCGCTCAGCTCGTTTGGCCGGTGCTCGAGCCGCCCTTGAATCGCCAGCAAATCGCTCAAATGATTGAGGTAAGCCCGGTCTAGCGGGATCTTTTTTCCGTCTTCGGTGCGGCCGCTCACCGCGTGGGCGATCTCGATATTGCCCATGGCTGAGAGCGTCGGCAGCAGGTTGAACTTCTGGAAAACAAAGCCGATGCGGTGCTTGCGAAGCCGCGTCCGCTCGGCGTCCGAGAGCGAGGCAAAGTCCACGCCGTCAATCACCACGCGGCCTTCGGTAGCCTGCGTCAGGCCGCCCAATAGATAGAAAAGAGTGGACTTGCCCGAGCCCGATGGACCGACGATGGCGACAAACTCTCCCGGCTCGACGGCGAGCGAAACCCGGCGCACGGCGGTTACCTTGATTCGGCCCGCCTGGTAAACCTTGGTCAGATTTTCGGTAAAAATGATGGGCGATGACTTTTCGGGCTGCACATTTTTATTGTAAATGCGAGGGCTTATGCGTACATATGGATAGGGTTTTTGGGGGTATATATGCGTCATTATGCGTAAAGTTCGTGGAATATATGCGTAAATATGCGTAGGGTTCTGGGAATTTATGCGTAAATATGGGCGTGGGTCAGGGTACAGGACCACCAGCACCATCAGCGAGAGCAGCCACAGTGGGATGGCGAGCCGGTTCAAGAATGGACGGAGGAAGCTGGAGGCGCCAGTAGCTTCAGGGCTCTTGAGAATCGGTCCTTATTACGGTGGGATGATCTGAGAAGCGATGATACGTCCGCCAGGCGCGGGAGTTTGTGAGCAGAGTCACGGTATGGCATTTACCCGCATCGACTCATCACCGCAGGGCTGCAATTAGAATCGTGCGCGGATAACTCTTAGCCAGGCGATTTGGCGACATCCGAAAGTCCGGAGGGTGCTCCCTCACGATTTTTTACCAACTGTTCACGCCAACGCAAAAGCCAATTTACACCCGCCTGCTATTCCATAGTTATGTACTCACCCTTGCCGGATTGTCATCCGCTCTCGCGGAACAAAAACGCCCGGCGTAAACCGCTTTCGCACAAACCTTTCACCCCAAGAGGTAAAAATGTACAGCAGTGAATGGATGAAAACCACTTGCGCATCTCTGATGATGGCCGCGTTGATTCTGCAGCCAGTCGCCACGCTCGCCCAGGACCGCCCCGCTGACGGGAATGGCAGCGAGAATAACCTTGTCGAAATCGCACCTAAGTCCGGCAATGTAGTTGCCCTCCACACGCTCAGAGTGGAGCATTCGCCGTATCTCACCCATGATCAGAAACTCGACCTGCTCCGCAAGCACATCAAATACGTCTTCGTTCTCTTCCAGGAAAACCGTTCCTTCGATTTCTACTTTGGCGTCTACCCAGGGGCCAAAGGCCTGTTTTCGCAGCCCGCCGCGGATACACCCGGCTTTACCCAGCCGATTGTGAATACGAACGGCACGGTGAGCCTGATCTCCCCCTTCAAGATTCCTCAATCGGTCACCGCCACCACAGGGAGTACGGTGCTGCTCTACCCCGAGGACACGGACTCGGTGAATCACGGCCACGCGGCCATCGACGCCAAGCTCGATCTGAATGCCAGTAACGTCGCCCAGAACGATCGCTATGCCTTCGTCGAAGAGGGCCTGAAGGGAACCCTGAGCACCGATGGAAAGAGCTACACGGGACCGGCGCCGACTCTAGCGCAAAAGCAGAAGGGCGAACTGGTTCTCGGCCATGTGGACTGCGACACCGCCCCGTTCTTGTGGAACTACGCGGACCGGTTCACGCTCTTCGACAACTTCTTTGACAGCGTGATCGGGCCTTCGACACCCAACGCCATCGCCATGATCGCCGGCCAGTCGGGTGTAACGCAGTGGGTCAAGCACCCCGAACTGGGCAACAACGTGAACACGACCAACGCGGCCCTGCCGGTCACTGGCGACCCGCAGCCCTTCTGGGGATCGGCTCTCGATCTTCTTACGCCCCCGAGCCAGAAGCAGCCGACAGAGAGTGGTGCTCCTGGTACGACGAATCCTTCCTCTAATCTGACCTTCGCGACTTTGCCTCTCAGCTTCATGGGCAATCAGATTGAGAACATCACCGCAAGCGATCTAAACCCTGCATTCGATCTGGTCGATGTGCAGGGCGACATTAAGAAGATTGCCGGCGACAACAACAAGCAAGTGAATTGGGCCTGGTTCCAGGAAGGCTACGACCACGAATCGACCGATCCTACTGCGACGGCCACCCATGCCAGCTACATCGCCCACCACGACGCGCCGCAGTACTTCGGCTACGAGGCCAACAACCCGGTCGAGACCAAGGCGCACATGAAAGGCCTCGGCGATTTCTTTGCGGCGATCTCAGCCCAGGCTTTGCCCGACGCCGGCGGAGTCTTCTACATTCGCGGCGGCTATGACAACCTCGATGGACTTGTCCCTCGTTCACCCAGCCCGACGGTCAAGGCTGCCTTCTCCGGCAACGACGACCACCCGGGATACTCTGACGCGCAGATCAGTGAATCTCTTCTCGCGGACGAAATCAACGCCATCGCCAGCAGCAAGTACTGGCCGGAGAGCGCCATTATCATCACCTATGATGAGAGCGATGGCCTCTACGACCACACCCAGCCGGTGATTCATTCCTGGGATCCCAGCGGAACCGCTCTCGATCAGGGTCCGCGCATCCCCACCATCGTGATCTCGCCGTACAGCCAAGTCCACACCATCTCGCACGAAGCCACCGAGCATGGCTCGATTATCAAGTTTATCGACGAACTCTTCAATCTCACTCCGCTTGCCGATCTCCCCGACGAAGCCGCGGCTCGCGCACTCGGCGAGAAGACCTACACCACTCCTCAAGGCGCCCCTCAGAAATACCTGGGACCCTCCGACGGCAAAACTCCTGGCGTCGGCAACCTTTTCACTGCTTTTGACAATGCCCGCTTGCTGGGAATTGCGCCGAAACTGGAAGCCTCGTACGCGGAGATTCCGGCCGCTCAGGTTACCAGCCTGCCCCACTTTGGCGCCAATGGCTGCCGCGTCCTGGGAATCGTTCCCACCGACGTTACCGTCCACGGATTGCTCGATCCGGCTCCTTCGGACTTCAATCCTCGCCCCAGTTCCAACCCCGGCCTGCCGACCTCCGGCACTTGGCCGTCGAACTAGATCTCTGCACAACCCATCGTCCGCGGCGGCTGGATTCAACGTCCAGCCGCCGCACACACAAATGGCCTAACTTTAGGAAACACCGGAAGGAACTAGACACATATGGGCAGGATTTTCGCGCTTATACCGATTTCATTGGTTGGACTGATCATCGGAACAACAGCGACGGCCAATGCTGGAACTACGTTGGATCGCATCAAGGCGGCCGGTTCACTAACATGTGGAATCAACACGGAGGAACCCGAGTATTCCACGCAAGACGCGCATGGCAATCATGGCGCCTTCGATCTGGATATCTGCAAGGCAGTGGCTGTAGCGACGCTGGGGCCGAACGCCAAGTTTACCGTTAAGCCATACCGCGACGAGCAGGACGCCTTGAAGGCACTCAAGTCCGGCGAGATCGCGCTGCTCGCCACCGGATCGCCCAATTACATCAATACAACCAACACGGGCTTCGGCTTCTCCAGGCCTATCTTCTATGATTATCAGGGTTTTCTCGTGAATAAGACCATGGGCATTCGATCCCCAAGAGACCTTGCTGGAAAGAAGGTGTGCTTCCTGGGCGGCACAGAGATCGAGATGCAGATTCAGGGTTACATGAAGCGTGAGAAGATTGATTGGCTGCCCTTTTCCTTCCAGGAAGAAGGAGAGATGGAAGCGGCCTTCATCACCCGCAACTGCGCCGCCATCACCGCCGACGTCTCGCAACTGGCGTACGAGAGAATAGCCTTCAAAGGCATGGCAAGGAATTTTGAAATCCTTCCCGATGTCATCGCCAAAGATCCGTTGGCGCTGGCCTACCGCCTCGACGACCCGCAGTGGGCCGCGATTGTCAACTGGACGGTCGAGTCTCTGATTCAGGCCGAAGAGAGCGGAGTGACGCAGGTCAATCTCGCCGTGATGAAGAAAAGCGAAGATCCAGTGATTCAGCGCCTGCTCGGTGTTCAGCGCGGCTACGGCCAATATCTCTTGCTTGACGACGCCTGGACTGCTCGCGTCATAGAAGCTGTCGGCAATTATGGCGAGATATTTGAGCGCGACCTCGGTGCGACCTCGGCGATGAAGCTCCCTCGAGGCCCAAACAGCCTCTGGACGCAAGGCGGCCTGATGTACTCGCTTCCCCTACGCTAACACTACGATTCTCATGTCTGAATGATGGCAGCATGGGCATCTGCAAAGACAAAGCGAGCCTCTATTAGTTTTATGTACGCCTGCGAACTTCAGTTAATGAGAACAGGCCAAACCGCTCATCCACAGCGATTTACGCGTAAATGACGGTATCGGTCCCGGCAAACGCCGTTAGCGCCATTCATTCCCTGAGTGGCTGATTTACCTAGCGCAAAGGATGGGGCCCTGTCTTCATTTCCTGGTGGCGGCGGATGGCATCTCCATAAATTGATCTGGCGGAAGGGCGCGGGGAGTCATACGCGACCTAAGGACAGCACCTTTGAAGTAGAAGGTCTTGTTGATGCGCGACCCGATGGAGGAGTGGACCGGGCCTGAAGGCCGTGCAAGTTCGCTCTCTTCAGGGGGTTGAAACCCCCTGTTCCCTCCGCTTCTTTTTTTAGGGGGTTGAAACCCCCTGCTCCCTCCGCGCCCTCAGGCGCGGACAATGCGATGGCTGCCGTGCCAGGGAGTGAGCAGGCTACGCAGCCAGCGGGCTACTCTGCTGAAGCGGGACGGCACGGAGGCTGCGGGCTTTGCCTGGGCCGTGACGGAGCGCAACTGGGCCAGAGTGTCCTTGACCATGGCGCGCAGAGACTCGGCCTCAAAGGTGCAGGAACGTAAATAAGCCGAGACGGTCAGGCCGGCCTCGGCGGCGCGGCGATGCAGTTGCGCGCACTCCGCCTTGCTCATGCGGATGGTGATGCTGGCGTCCTTCAGACCCCGCTCGAAAGCCGCAGCCCGATTGAAGATGGGGTTCTGGTCCAGAGCTGACGCTGGCTCCAGACCTGGGATGGTTCTTGAACTTGCTGCCGCCGGTTGCGGAGCTGTCGCCGATGCATCTGAAGAGGCCTCCTCATAACAGAATGGCTCGGGATCGGCAGGCTGAGTGAGCGACCGATCTGTGGCTTGGGAGGAGCGGTAGCGCGCGTGGGCCTTTAGCGCGCTCTCGTAGCTGAGGGTTGCCACGTCGTCGGCCAGATCGTCCTCGTTCCAGGAAGGCGCAGGCCTCCATTTCGTAGAGGTAGACTCTTCGCCAGGGGCTCCGGTGGTTTGCGCGGGCGTGGCAAGCGCGGCCAGCATACCGGCAAAGCTGGGCGAGGCGGTGGAGGGGGCGGATTCCCACCCCTGCGACGTAGACCTGTCGCCGGGGGCCCGGGTTTCAGTTGGTTGTTGCATGGGATGGAGGATAACGCGCGGCAGGGCGACAAGTGTAAGGAATTTCCCATGCATTGACGGGAGCGATTCCAGAAGAGGATGAGCGGGCTGCGTGTCCTGAAATGAGACACGCAAAACCGGAGAGGATGAGGATTGAGCCGGGCGTAGTGCATCGTCTTTTTTCGTCTTGGCGCTCAACCCCGGTAGAATCATCTTCAGTGGCAGAATCTCCCTCAACCCAACCCTCTGTGCCAGCGCAAACCAAATGGGCGCGCGGCCTGAGGCTGCTGCGCCCTACGCACGTGCACACGGTCTTCACGGCGACCCTGGTGCTGATGGCTTCTGCCTTCCTCTCGCACATTATCGGCCTGGTGCGGCTCAAATACATTGCTTGGCTCTTTGGCGTCGGCATGGAAGCCGACGCTTTCAACGCCGCCTTTGTGTTGCCGGACATGATTTCGTATTTTCTGGTGGGCGGCGCGGCCTCCATCACCTTTGTCACCATCCTCACGCGCTATCGCGAAACCGGGCGCGAAGAGGAAGGGCAGCGGTCGCTCTCGGTGATCCTGACCACCATGTTTCTGGTGCTGGGGGCGGCCATTGTGCTGGCGGAAATCTTCGCTCCGTGGTATGTCCACTGGTGGTTTTACGGCTTCGACGCGCAGAAAGCGGCGCTGTGCACGCGACTGACGCGCATCGTGCTGCCCGCGCAGTTGTTCTTCTTCGCCGGCGGAGTCTTTGGCGCGGTGCTGCTGGTGCGCAAGCAGTTCAGCGTGCAGGCTTTCTCGCCGCTGATCTACAACCTGGGCATCATTGCGGGCGGCCTGTTTCTGGTGCACCACCTGGGCGTCTCATCTCTGGCCATCGGCGCACTGACCGGAGCGTTTCTGGGGCCGTTTCTGTTGAACGCGGTCTTCGCCTGGCGGGCGGGCACGCACTATCGGCCTATTCTTGATTGGCGCGATCCGGGATTGCACGAGTGGGTGCGCCTCTCGCTTCCGCTGATTGTCGGGGTTTCGCTGGTGAGCGCCGACAGTTGGATCATCGCCCACTTTGCGTCAAAGACCGAGGGCGCGGTCTCGCTGATGACCTATGCCAAGCAGCTCTTCGCCGCGCCCATGACCATACTGGCCCAGGCGGCCGGCGCGGCCTCCATGCCCTTTTTCGCCAGCCTTTGGACAAAAGGGCGCCTCTACGAATTTGCCACCAGCGTTGCGGACTCCGTCTCGCGCGTGGCCTCGATGGGGCTGCTGGCGGCTTCTGCTATGGTGGCACTGGCCGTGCCGCTCGTCGAACTGTTCTTCACGGGCGGACGCTTTTCCCTCGGCGATGCGCGCGAATGCGCCGGTTACTTCGCGGTCTTCTCCATCAGCTTGTTTCTGTGGTCGGCGCAGGCGATTTATGCACGGGCGTTTTATGCGGCGGGGAACACCTTTCATCCCATGGCTGCCGGAACCATAGTGACGCTGGTTTCGCTGCCCATCTATTACTCGCTGTACCACGGGTATGGAGCCATCGGGCTGGCGGTCGCCTCCGACCTTGGCATCGCGATGCAGACCGTGGCCCTCGCCGTCCTGCTGCATCGACGGCGGATGGTCTCTCTGGCCAGCCTGGACTTCGCGGAGATGGGCCGGTGCCTGCTGGCCGCGGTGGCTAGCGGCGCGGGGGTTGGGCTTCTGTTCTGGTGGCTGGGCGGCGTGGCACACAGGGCGATGCCGGGCCACGTTCAATGGATCGACCTGGCCATCCTGGCAGCCGGAACCGCGCTGTGGGTAGTGGTGGTCAAATGGGTGCTGGAAAAGACCGGATCGGCGTTACCCAGAGTGGCGATGAAGCGGCTGGGGATGGGATGAGGAGATTCCCTGTCATTTTCGGTTCATTTTATGTTATCTATCTTACTTTAAGTAGTTTACAAGACAGATTCCCCGTTTCATTTCTACTTCATTTTCCGTATTTCTTCCCTCCAGGCCATCCGTTTGGCACCAGGACGGGCGGACAAAGCACACTCATTCTGAAGACACAAGCACCCCTGCATCGGCAGGGGCGCGTGTGTTTAAGTTGAGCCTATGACGCGGCTACAACTGGGTCGACTTGGGCGACTCTGGCGAGGCTGAGGCCGAAGTAGCGCCAAATGGCTTGGGATCAGATGCCAACTTGGCATCGGCTGCCATCTTGGCTTCGGATTTCTTGATGTCGATGCCGCCCTTGAAGTAGGCGCCATCTTCAATGCTGATGCGCGCCGCGGTCACGTCGCCGGTCAGTGCTCCCTCCGCGCGGATATCGACCCGGTCGGTAGCGGTGACATTGCCGCGCACCTTGCCCATTATGACGATTTCGCGCGCGGTGATGTTGGAGGCCACCTGGCCGTTGCGTCCGATGGTGACGCGGTTGCCGGCAAGGGTGATGGTGCCCTCGACTTTGCCGTCGATGAACAGCGACTCGCTGCCTGTGAGTTCGCCCTTGAAAACCAGGCCTTTGCCGAGGGTAGCCTGTTCGCCGGTCGCAACCGGAGCTCGGTTGGCGTAGTCACCGGATGAAGCGGACGCCGCGGGGCGGGAGGGTTCAGGGATAATGCTGGGGGTAGGTCCGGATTGGCTGGGTTTCCACATAGCGCTCACAATTTATCCTTTTCTGTCCTGGAGGGACGTGGAATTCTCGAGCAGGGGCCAATGCCGCAGGCCCCAAAAAATCTGAGTGAATCTGTGGACTGCCGGACGTTTCGCCTGAGGCACCCCACGCGCGGCCACAACTAGGATGTTACTCTTCCCGGCACGATGGGGGTAATGTTTTGAGAATTTTTTAAGACAATGCCCTACTCTTGAGCTATGACTGATCGGGAACTGGTGGCGCGGATTGCCCGCTCTGCCGGCCGCAAGGCCGGATACAAGCAACTGGTGCGCGAACTGAGCCTCGGCGGCGGCCGTGAGCGGCGGCTTTTGCTGGAACAACTGGCGCGGCTGACCGGGCGCGGCGCTCTGGCCAAGCTGGATAAAGAGCACTGGAGCATCCCCAGGCCCCCCGGCGGGCGGGACAATCTGGCCGCTGGGCGGCTGGACCTGCACCGCGACGGCTACGGCTTCGTCAGGGCAAACGCGCGGCAAGCCTCCGGACAGGTCATAGTCCATAGGGTGGAGGAAGATATCTTCATTCCTCCCAACGAGATCAACAGTGCCATGCAGGGCGACCAGGTGCTGGTAGAAGTGGAGCCTGCCAAGCCTGATGGGCGCCGGATGGGACGGATTGTGCGGGTGCTGGAGCGGCGCAATCCCACCGTCGTCGGCGTCTTCCACTACGCACGATCGGACCGGGCGCAGGGAGATTCCGTCACGCCGTTTGATGAGCGCATGACGCAGACGATTTTGATTCCTTTCGGAGAGGAATTGCCGTCCAGCAGCGAGATGATTACGACCCATCGGGTGCTGGGCGACGAGGCTTCGGCGGCGTTTCAAGCTACAAGGCAAGGCCGAGGTAAGGGGGAAAAGCCCGAAGAGCTTTCCTCCGGGGCTAAAGCCCCCGCTTATTCTGGCAGCTTTATGCGGGGGTTGAAACCCCCGCCTCCCTCCGAATCGAGTTTCTCCTCAGGGGCTAAAGCCCACGATGATTTAGCATCGCTTTCGGCACGACTGAAGTCGTGCCCTGATACAAAGCCTTCCGAAACAGAATCTTCCACCATGCTTTCGGCACGACTGAAGCCCCACCCCATCGACGAAGACCTGTCGATGGGGACCCCGGTGAAGTCGTGCCCTGATACAGAACGTAGTAATTCCGCAGACAACAATACGCATGTCAATCTCGAAGGGTTAGTCGTCGACGTGGAGATCACCAGTTGGCCCACGCCGACGAGGCCGCCGGTTGGCCGGGTAATCGAAGTACTGGGAGATCCCGATGATTTTGGCGTGGACGTGGAGATGATCATCCGCAAGCACCAGTTGCCGCGGGTTTTTCCGGACAATGTGCTGGCCGAGGCTCGCGCCGTGGCCCACCTGGACCCTGAAGAAGCCGACAGCCGTCGAGATTTTCGCTCGCTCCCAATTGTCACCATCGACGGCGAAACGGCTCGTGATTTTGACGACGCCGTGCTGGTCATCGACCGCCCCGATGGAGGATACGAACTGCAAGTCCACATCGCCGACGTGGCCGAGTATGTGCGCGCCGGGACTGACCTGGACCTGGAGGCGCGGCTGCGGGGAACCAGCGTTTACTTCCCGGACCGCGCCATTCCGATGCTGCCGCAGGAGCTTTCCACAAATATATGCAGCCTGCGCCCCGGCGAGGATCGCCTCGTCTTGAGCTGCCTGATGCAACTGGATTCCGGCGGCCGCATCGAGAGCTATGAAATCGTCGAAGGGGTGATTCGCTCGGCGGCGCGGATGACTTACACCGAGGTTCACGCGATTCTGGAGGGCGACGCGGAGATGCGGGCTCGTTACGGCGAAACCTTCATTCAGAACGAAATGAGTGGAATGGAATCCCACCCATTTCGCAAAGAGCGCGAAATGGATGGGGCACCCAACCTCGTTTCGGAGTTCGAGCGAATGAAGAAGCTCGCCGTGCTGATGAACAAGCGCCGCGAACAGCGGGGCAGCATCGACTTCGACCTGCCCGAGCCGGTGATTGAGTTCGACGAGCTGGGGCAGATGAGCGGCGTCACCAAGTCCGAGCGCACATGGGCTAACCGGCTGATCGAGGAGTTCATGCTGGCGGCCAACGAGTGCGTCGCCACCTGGCTGGAAGACATGGGCGTGCCTTCGCTCTATCGCATTCACGAGAAGCCGGAGCCGCGCCGCGTCGTCCAG
>CZKF01000166.1_pt1 | contig 23344 bp, 17 predicted proteins | sample 1122351 | NCBI WGS metagenome assembly CZKF01 (sample SAMEA3539301, study PRJEB10725) | soil metagenome | biome: tundra; feature: field; material: soil | place: USA | collected 2010-05 | depth 0.15 m
GCTGGCCGCACTCGGCGATACGCTCTTTCCCGCCAGTTCGCTGGGGCTGGCGCTGGCTCAGGATTTTTCTCCGGCGAGCGGCTGGCTGGTACGATGGCGCTGGATGCATCCGGGCGTCGCCTTCGCGGCCAGCTTCTTCCTCATCTGGCTCCTGGTGCGCGCCGCGCAACGCGGCAAACAGGAAGAGGGGCACTGGGACAATCGCGGCCTATCCGCGCTGGTGCTCCTGTTGCTGGCCGCGGTTTATCTGCTGGGGTTACTCGATGTGCTGCTGCTGGCCCCGTTGTGGGTGCAGGTGGCGCATCTGCTGGCCGCCGACACGTTGTGGGCCGCGCTGGTGGTGCTCACGGCAAGGCTGACCATCGAACCGCGATGAAGCAGATATCACAGACACTTTTCTTCCCAGATGCGCACCATCAGGTCGCCGCTCGCGTGGCGGAAGGCCACCACCAGCGAGTCCTCGGTCTGCGCCGCGGAACAGAACCCCGCAGCCTCCACGGTGGACTCGGGAACGGTCATGGTGCAGGGCCGGGGCAACGAGGACTTGATGACCCCGGCGATCATGTTGGCGATCTCCTTGGTGGCGTCCAGGGCATCGGCCACGCCCACGCTCTCCACCGGCTGCATCAGCATCGCCGCCGTCGCCTGATATGCCAGCCCCTCGGCCATCCGCACCTCAATGCGCCCCTTCCACACGCCGCCCAGAGTGACGCAACCGTGCAGATGCCCGGCGCACACACAAAACTCCCCCGCCACCATCAGCGGACTCAGGGTCATGGCCAGCATCTGCTCCCAGAATTGGGCGTTTGCCTTGATCACGGATTGTTCGTCGAGCTGGGCCCGCATCCGCCGTTCTCCCCTCGGTGCAACCGCCGGCAATCCTGAGATGCTGTTCTTCTCATCGGGCAATTCTCAGAATGCTTTAAGGTTCAGGTGTGCGGAAATGGCTCTGTGGTCATTGGAAACGTCTCACGGGGCCGGTCGCCGCCTCGGCCTCGCTTGATTCCACATGCATTGAGCCGCGTCCACGCACAACGCCGCATAAAGAATGGACGCCGAAAGCTGGATTTTCTGGAAATTTCTTGGAGGGGTCTACGCGGTAAGCTTTTCGAGCTGGTCGGGCTTGGTGATGGTCAGGCTGGAACCCTTGATGGTGATCCACTGGTCGCGGCGGAACTGGTTGAGCAGTCGGGTGACGGTCTCGCGCGAGGTGCCGGCCATGTTGGCGATCTCCTCGTGGGTCAGGGCCATGGTGAAGCGGATTTCGTGCTTGCCGTTGCCTGAGGAGCGGCCCCAGTCCAGCAACAGGCGCGCCAGCCGCCCGGCCGCCGAGCCGGAGAGCGCCAGCCGCTTGGCGTCATGGAAAACCGTCAGGTATTCGCCGGAGAGCGATTGCGCGGCATGCATGGATGCGATGCCGTGGCGCGAGAGGAAGTCGACAAACTCCTGCTTGCGCACGGTTTTCACCTGGCAAGGCTCGATGGCCTCGGCCGTAACCTCGTGGGGAACATTGGCCAGTACGGCGCTCAGGCCCATCACGTCGCCGGGTCCGGCGATCTTGAGGATCATGGTCTTGCCGTCGCGGGAAGTAGAGGAGATTTTTACCTGTCCATAGCAGATTACAAAGACGTTGCGCGCCGGATCGCCCTCGGAAAACAGCTTGGCGCCGCGGGCATGGCTCATCATGATGCCGATGCCGTCGTAATCGGTGAGCGCCTCCGGTGTGAGATTGCAGAACATTCGCAGTTGGCGATGCTCACAGTTAATGCAATCTTCCGGAGGGTGATGGGGATGAAAGGATGCCATGGGTCCGCTGCTGTGCAATATGAAGTATAGCGTATTTGGGCGGGTTGCAAGGCAGGGATTTTCCTTCAATCTCCGGCATTGGGAATGCGCCGGCACGAAGGCGGGTCACAGCTGGATTGTCGCACTGAGGCACTTCAAGCCTCGGTGCTTACCCTTCTGGGCCTCGCCACGCGGCTGAAGCAGCAGGTGTTATAGGCGCGGGAAACCTCGCGGGCCAGTTCCTCCAACAACCGCATCCGCAGGGGTGGAAAACTCTGAAACGCCTGGGTGAGCGCTTCAATGGGCAGCATGAGGACGGATCCGGCGGTCTGCGCGGAGAGCGTGTAGGTGTGATGCCTGTCGCCCAGAGCGGCAGCCAGCTCCACCAGATCCCCGGCGCGGGCCGGCCCCAGCGTCAGCCGCGTCTCAAGCCTCTCAGCCCGGCGCAGAAACTGGCCTGTGATCACCAGATAGAGTCCCCGGCAGACCCCGGACTGGGGGAAAACAACCTCACCGGCCTCAAAACTGAGGCACTGGGCCGCGCGGTTCAGCAAAAGCCCGATGGCCGGAGGGCACTCCAGCAGCTCTGCCACGGGATGCGCCCGGGCAGCTTCCATACGCCTGGATCTTGCCTCACGTTGCATGGTGACCTCTCCCCCTGTCTCCGGCCGAGCGCCTGACCCGCGGCGAGTCGAGGCTGCAACCGGCCTGCCGTCTGATTGCGGGCGAGCGCTTTTGGTGGTGCGCGTTTGCAAGCCGAATTTCATAGAAGGCAATTCGCTCCAAGTGCACCGAAAAACGAAAACTTGAGGTCGGGCGATCAGGATTTCTCTCGCCGCCTGTACCTTTGCGTGAAAATCGCTGCCGCGCATCAAGCTGCGGCCCTGGCTATCGAACCTCTGCGCAGGCGCTAGCCTCTGACTTATCTCCGGCGGATGCCAACTCCGGCGGCACGCACAGTACCGGCACGCGTGAACGCGCCAGTAAGGCAAAGGCTGTGCCATGCGGCCCCGGTGTGCCGCTGGCGCGCTTGACGCCGGCCACCAGGATGCAGGGATGGTTCTGCGCGATTCCTTCGACGATGGCGTCGGCAGGATTGCCGACCTTGAAGATGAATCGCACAGGCGACTCTCCGCAGGACGGAAGGCTAAACTCCTTCTGCGTTTGGTCGGAGAGGTTTTGATCGGCCGCTGCATCCTCAGCTGAGCTCGCATGAAGCATGAGCAGCGGTCGCTGAAAGGTCTTGGCCAGCGAGCAGGCCGCGGCGATAGACGCAGCCGCCGCCTCGTTGCGCTCCATGGCCAGCAGAACCGGCCCGCCCGGAGTGGGGCGAAACGCGCCCGCATTCCAATCCGCCGCCACCGCCAGCACCGGGCACGGCGACAACCGCACCAGTTGCTCGGCGATGGCGCCCACAATCACCGGACCAGCGCCCTCCATCCCCTTGGTGCCGATTACGATCAGCCCGGCCTCGTATTGCCGCGCCACATCCAGAAGCATCTGCGCCACCGCACCCTGCCGAACCTCCGAGTTGCTATGGATGCCTTCCCTGAGCAGGTCGCCAGACAATTTTCCCAGCACCGCGCGCGCCTCTTCGGTCAGCCCTGTCAGTACCTGACCGGGAACCTTATCCACCTCGGCATATTCCATGGGGTCGATGCCGTGGGCCAGCACAATCCGCGCGCCATAGGCTGTGGCCAGCTTGCGGGCATACTCCAGTGCGGCTTCCGAGCGACCGCTCAGGTCCGTGGCCACGACAATGGTCTTCAAGCCGCTTGCAAAGCTCATGGATGCCTCCGAGGGTTTGCTTGTTTCCGCCTATTGGATTCCGAGTCTGCGCCCTCGATAGTAGCACCGGCAGTGACCACATTCACCCCGCACTGTGACTCTGGTCACAAGAAAAGAGTTCAGAATTGCTCACAGCCGGCTGACTGAGGCACGGCACACAGGTAGTCATAAACCTACACGTATACACCGGCAGTCGGCGACTCCAGCGAAAACACTCCGCTCAACGCGGACCTGACGCTGAACTAGCAAAGCGGCGAATCAGAAGCAAAGAGGCCTCGCATCCTGCGAGACCTCTTTGCTGGCCAGCTGCTTATTCAGGCTACAGCGAAGGGTTCGACAAGCGCCCAATAAAAAGAATGGCCCCGGTCGAATTGTGGACGATAATGAAGAGGAATGGCCGGTCGGCGCGGAAGACCTCCTTCATCTCCATAGGCATAGCCTTGGGAGCCATGATGACGGCCGTCGCCGCTGCCGCTTCGCTGCCCTCTTCGTTCACCTCGATCCTGGCCTTGTGGATGACTTTGCTGATGTAGAGGTTGGGCCGTCCCGTCATGCCGGAAAAATCCGCATCCTTCTCGCTGAATGCATCGGGCATGCCCATCTCTGTGAGCATCGGCCCCAGGCCGTAGCCAGCCTCCATCTTGAAGCGCGGCAAAATAACATCCACATCCTGCGAGAACATATCAACACCAAGTTGCAGAATCTTCTCCAGCGAAAGGCTCTCGCCCATCTTGTCTATATCGCCATCGGGAAGTATGGCGATCATGGATAGATCGTCGTCCGCATAGGGCAGCTCGATGGCCGCCACCCCGTTCTCTTTGATGAAGCGGAAGTGCCCGGTCTGGTGCATCATGGGTGTTTGCAACTTGACGGAGTTACTGACGTTGAAAGGCTCGTCTTTGGTCGATGCGGGCTTGAACTGCGATGCCCAGTTACCCTTGAAGTAGATGGCGTTGGTCAGCACCAGCGGAGTTTGCGGATTGATTGCCCCTTTGGGAATCAGGTCGCGGATCATCTTTGCCGTGTGATCTTCAACCCACGTGTTGATCTCCATGCGGGCGCCTTCCGTGTTGCCTGCAAAGTCCACGGACTTCAAGGCGCCGCCGTAATATTTCCCGGTGGCGTTGAGGAAGGGCGCTTCGAAGCTGTAGCCTTTCTGTCCCCAGAGCGCATTCGCAACATTCAGCTTGTAGTGCTTGCCGGGCCCCGCGCTGGTCTCGGCCAGCAGCGCGGAGAAGCCCGTCTGCCGCGCCGCATCGGGCATATCAAGATGCAGGACATTGGCCATCTGCGTGCGCGTGTTTTTGCTGCTGCCCTCAAAGGTCATCGCCAAGGCAGTAGAGACGCTGAAGGGCGAGACGAAGATGTTCTTTCCCGCGTCTTGCGCATTGATCTTCCGGTAGAGATCGATTGCAAACTGATTGTTGGAATCGACCACCGCATGCAGATCATTCCTGTTCGGGGTTGCGCTCTGGGCAAGCAATCCGGGAATGCCTGCAAAGATCGCCAGCAGTGCAAGTGTCGTCATCAACGATTTGAAGTTAAGCAATGAAGCCATTGTTCATCTCCTTTTAAAACTTGTTCATGGTCCGTGGCAGCCGGCATTCAAAAAAGAGCGATGCCGCTCTGGTGGGCGTTAATTGCACCTGCTACTGCTTGTGGGCGGCAGCGTCCTTCTCTGCCTGGAGGACGACGAGATGGGCGCGCGCCTCGCTTGCATCGGCCTCGGCGGGCTTCAGTTCAAGGTAGTAGTTCAGTTGCCTTGCCGCATCGTCGTATTGCCCGCGCATCTCCAGCGCGCGCGAAAGGTTGTAGTAGGCGTTGCTCCACCAGGGAGCGATTTCCAGCGCTTTGCGCAGAAGAGCAATCGGCTGGTCGAGCGCAGCCGGATTGCCGGCCTGCTTGATCTGGTCCGTTGCCGCGATAAAAAGCTGCCGCGCCTCTTCGGGAATGGCGGTCGGCTCCGGCAGCAGCGGCACAATCTTCAGAATCCTCTCGCGCAACGAGTCGTTCTGTGGATGCTGCTTGAACACGCTCATGTACGTCGCAAACGCCGTGCTAGGGTCTTTCGATTGCGCTTCATCGAACTGCTGTCGCTGCTTCACAGCCTCATCCAGCAGACTGTCCACCGCGGCAGGGATTTTCCGGCCGCGACAAGTCAGCAGCGTAAGGCCATCCTTGTTCGTTACTTCAAAATTCGCCCCCCTCTCCAGCAGGAGCTTCACAAGCCCCGGCTTAGCCGCCCCGCCAGGGTCCGCATCCACTTGGAAGCAGACCGCAGCGCTCAGCACCGTCTCTCCGTCGTCACCTTTCTCTTCGATATCGGCCCCGTTGTCCAGCAGCAATCGCACAACTTCCGTGCGGTGCGAGAAGGCGGCCCCAAGCAGCGGTGTCGAGCCATCCTTGCTCCTGGCGTGGATATCGGCGCCCTTCTCCAGCAGCATTCTCACGATGTCGGCATTTCCGGAAACAGCCGCCGTCATCAGAGGCGTGGTGCCATTGCTGCTCCTGGCATTCATGTTCGCGCCCTGATCCAGCAGCATCCGTACCACATCGGAATGACCCTTGTAGGCCGCTTGTATTAGCGGAGTATCGTCTCCGTTGCCCTTGGATTCGGTATCCGCGCCCTTCTCCAACAGCATTCTCGCGATGTCGCCATTTCCGGAAGCAGCCGCCGTCATCAAAGGCGTGGTGCCATTGCTGGTCTTAGCGTTCACGTTCGCGCCCTTATCCAGCAGCATCCGTACTACATCGGAATGGCCCTTCCAGGCCGCCATAATCAGTGGCGTGATGTCTTCGTAGCCCTTGACTTCGATGTTCGCGCCATGTTCCAGGAGTAGTTGTGTAATCTCCTTGCAGACTCCGCAGTTTGCTGAACTAAGCAGCGACGTCCCGTCGCCGCTGCTGATCTTTGCGCCCCTCTGCAAGAGCAGCCTCACAACCTCTGTCCGGCCCATGAACACCGCCCGGTACAACGCCGTGTCGCCTCGATCGTTCACGGCATCGATGCTTGCATGGTTCTTCAAGAGCACTGTGACCGCGTCGAGATTGCCGTATTCGGCCGCGATCATCAGTGGCGTCAGATTGGTGTCGCGTTGCCACAGCTTGTCCTTATCGTAGGGCACAAAGGTTTCTATGTTTGCGCCCGCACTCAGCAGCGGCTGAATCGCCTCCGCCCGGCCTTCCATCGCCGCGCGGAGCAACTGCTCGTCCAGGCTGTTCTGGCCCAGTACCGGCAGGCCACAAGAAAAGAAGAGAATAAAAAGTACGATTGCTGGCAGAGCTTTCTTCACGGCTTTCTCCGTATTTTGACTCACCAATTGTGGACTTTCGGCAGAGCCTGTTCGCTAATGTCACTGATGGTGGCTACTTTGCGTTTAGTACTCATCGCCCTTGGCTTCCTTGCCCATCAGGATCGTCGCCATTTTGTCTGTGGCATCGGCAATGGGGACGCTTGCAGCTCCGGATATGAGCCGCTTTCCGAATTTATCCATTTTCCAGATGTCGGCCGAGGTTTGGTCGATATGGCGGACCACAGATGTAAGTTGAGTACGCAGTTCATCGCCCGGACGAGTCATGTCCATCAGCGTGCGAACCTCTTTCCGCTCCATGCGAAGCGAATCGAACATCGCCTTGCGCTCAGCCTGGCTGGTGAAGATGCCATGGTTCTGGGTTCCTACACCGGCGCTGACAAGTTCTGATGCAGCCTCGATCCAGGCTTGACGGAGCATCGCCGAAACAGCTTCAGGAGATGTCATAAAGTCCCACGCGATGGGAACGATGGCCTGCTTACCCCCTATGTCGTCGCCAGCATGGTGGGCGTTGATGGCCTGCGCCGCCTGCACCATTGCTGGATCGGCCCGGGGCGGCAAAGGTCGATTCTGCCGCACGTTGTCGACGAGGTGCGCGAAAGCCTGTGCTGTTGCGGGGTCCTTCAGGTAGGCGGCGGCCGCGTCGAAGTCCTTGTCTCTCCGCACCAGGTACATGTAAGCGCCGTTTTCTCCAGCGATGAAGGTCTTTGAGCCGATCATGAGGATTTTTCCGGCAACATTAAATTCACCGAGAACTCCAACCATTTGCAGCCCTGTAATCACGTAATCGGTGTCGTTCAGAACCTTATTACCGTTCATGTAAATCATCTTGCAGTCCAGCGAAACTTCCTTTTCCGAGATGGGCATCGGGGGAACGATGGAGGCTAGATGATGGGCATAAACTGCCGCTCGAGGATCGGTGATGGTCGCCGCCCATGCCGCTTGAGACCCGCCCCGCTGTCCGTCGTCCGGGCCTTTCAGTCCCAGCCCGCCGTTCGTTCCCGCAGGCGCGCCATCCACGCCCTTCAGGCCGCTGACCACGCCGGGTTTGGCCGCGTTGAAGGCTGCCTGCAGGCGCTGGGCTTCAATCGCCAACCGACGCTGCCGCTCGGCCTCCGCAGCCTGCTGTCTTTGCGCTTCTTCCTGGCGTCGCCGGGCTTCAATCTCCGCCTGCTTCTTGTCCTCAATCTCTTGCTGAGCTCGCCGCTTGTCATCTTCTTTCTTCTGCTTTTCGGCCAGTTTCTGGGCATCGTGCTCGGCCTTGCGTTGCTTTCTGGCTTCAGCGCCCGCCTGCCAACGATCTATCCACACCTCGATGGGATTAGAAGTTTCCCCGGAGGAGTTAGAGGAGCCAGAGCCGCAACCCTCGACACATGTAGGTGGAGGCACTTCGGGAATGTTTTGCGCGCTGGCGCGGCCTGCAAGTAGTAACCCGGAGCAGAGAATCAGAATGCCCACCAGGCCTATCCTGGCGCGACGACGGGCTACCGGACGAAAAGTGAAAAAGCTTTTTGAATTGTCAAACGGCAAGAAAGCAAAACCGCTTAGATAGAGCATTGGAATCGAATCTCCCTCAAAACCAGCGATTATACAGGAGACCCTGGAAGATCTGATTCAGCCGTTTCCTGGTTCTTGAATCACGCTCCTGCGGCAAGGCCGCCTGCGCAGCTTAGACGTCATGCAAGCGTAACCAGCTCAATGCTGGCCGCTATGTTCGGCAACGCCTCGCAGAAAGGCCTCGAACTGCTCCAGCGGCAGCGGGCGGCTGAACAGGAACCCCTGGAAAGAGTGGCAGCCGAGACCGGCAAGGTAGCCCCGCTGTTCTTCGGTCTCCACGCCCTCGGCTATTACCGATATGCCCATGGCCCGGCCCAGCGAAAGAATGGTTTGCGCAATGGCTCCGCTGGTGGCGTCCATCAGCATGTCGCTCACGAACGACCGGTCGATCTTCAAGCGGTCCAGGGGAAGGCGCTTCAGGTAAGACAAGGACGAATAGCCGGTGCCGAAGTCGTCCAGCGAGAATCTCAAGCCATGCGACTTGAGTTCGTTCATCTTGGAGATGATGTCGTCCAGATTGTCCACCAGCATGCTCTCGGTAAGTTCCAGCCTGAGGTTTCCAGGGTTGGCGCCGGTGCGGCTGAGGGTTGCCAGCACCTGCTCGACAAACGACTGTTGGCGGAACTGCAGGGCGCTGATGTTGACTGCGACGGATAGATGGGCTGTCTCCTTCCGCCCTGCCCAGGACGCGATCTGCTCGCAGGCGGTTTCCAGCACCCAATCTCCCAGCGGCAGAATCAGCCTGGATTCCTCAGCTAGCGGTATGAACTCGCCGGGGGGAACAATGCCGCGCCTGGGGTGCTTCCAGCGGATGAGGGCTTCGGCGCCAGTCACGCGGCCCCGCTCCATCTGCGGCTGATAGTAAAGCAGGAATTGTTGTGCCTTGATCCCCTGGCGCAGATCCTCCTCCAGCGCGGCGCGAGCGTTGACGGTAGCCTGCAAGGCAGGAGAAAAAAAACGGAAGGTGTTACGGCCCGTCGCCTTGGCCTGATACAGGGCAATTTCGGCCTGCTTCAAAATCTCATCCGTGTTGTCTTGCCGATCCCCGAAGACGGCAATTCCGATGCTGGCCGTGGAGTGACATTCATGTTCCTCAATCTGGCAAGGCTGGTCAATCGCAGCCAGAATTTTTTCGCCCACGGCCACAGCCTGGGCCGCGGCTTCTTCGGCAACTTTGCTCAGGTCTTCAAGCACGACCACAAACTCATCGCCGCCCAGCCGGCAAACGGTGTCGGCTTCATGCGTGCAGGCAACGATGCGTTGTGCGGATTTCTGCAGCATAAGATCGCCGGTTCGGTGGCCGAGCGTGTCGTTCAGGGTTTTAAAGTGGTCCAGATCAATCAACAGCAGCGCTTGTGAACGGCGGCTTCGGGCGCTAGCGGCCAAAGGATGGTGCAACCTCTCCATCAGCATCCGGCGGTTGGGCAGGCCGGTCAAAGGATCATAGAAGGCGAGACTCTGGATGGTCTTCTCTGCTGCCTTGGCTGCGGAGAGATCCCGTGTGATGGCCAGGATGCAGGGCGACCCATCTATCTCCATCACAGAAGCCGACATCTCACCCCAGCGAACATCCCCGTTTTTCTTCCTGAACTGGATCTCCAAACCGCGGAAACTTGAGTCCTGTTGCACCATTTTCGTCATAGCCTGCCGGTCGCGCGCATCCGCCCAAATCCTCAGTTCCAGCGTAGTTCGACCAAGGACTTCTTCTCGTTCATATCCCGTCATGTCAAGGAAAGCCTGGTTACAGTCGAGTATTTTTCCATCTTCGAGCCGGGCGATACTGATGGCGTCAAAATGGGTTTGGAAAACCGTGCGGTAGCGTCCTTCGTTGTCGCGCAGTTGCATCTCAGCCCGCTTGCGCTCGCTGATGTCTTCGATGAAGCCGATGAAGTGAAGCGGCCGTCCCTGACAGTCGCGTTGCATCGAAATGGTCACCTTTACCCAGAACAGGCTTCCGTCCTTGCGGATATAGCGCTTCTCGCGCGCTTCAGCGCCGGTGCCGCTCGCAACTCGCTGCATCACCGCAGAAGATGCAGCTATATCCTCCGGCGCCGTGATCTGCTGGACTGTGAGGCCGGGGATATCCTCCGCGGGGTAATCGATGATCGCGGCGAATCGCGCGTTGCAGCGGAGGATTCGGCCCTCGAACGAGGCATGGATGATGCCCACCGCGGCCTGCTCGAAGGTCGCCCGGTAGCGCTCCTCGCTATCCCGGAGTTGCATCTCCGACAGCTTGCTCTCGGTGATGTCTTTGATGACGCCGCGCATCTTCACCGGCTGGCCCTTGCCGCCGAACTCCAGTTTGCCGATCCCATGGACCCAGCGCTCCGCATGGTCTGTCTGGCGAACGATGCGGTATACCTTATTGAAATCCCGGCCCTTGCCGACGACTTCTTCCGAAAAGTAGGCATTGATTAGGTCGCGCTCTTCGGGGTGGATCAAGGATGTCCATCCGGCCACTGTGTGCGCAAATTCCTTGCCGATTCCGAATAGCCTATCCAGGACATCCGAACTGGTCCACTCGCCGGTTCCGATATCCAGAACGTAGCTGCCCAGCTCGCCAATAGCCTGCGATTCCATCAGCGAATCCAGGCTTTCGCGCAGCGCTTCCTCCGACAGCTTGCGTTCCGTGATATCGATCAGAAAGCCTTCAAGATAAAGCAGGCGGCCATCGGCCCCGCAAACCATGCGGTCATTCAGCGAAACCCATATGTGCCTGCCGTCCTTGCGTTTGAACTGGCATTCGAAACCCCGAACGGATCCGTGCTCTTCAAGCTGCCGCAAGTACAGCGCGCGATCATCCGGGTTCACCCACATATCCAGGGCCAGATCCGTGGCCATGGAGATGAGCTCCTCAGGCGAATCATAGCCCAGCATCTTTGCCACGGCGGGATTTGCGGACAGAAATTTCCCCTCAAGGGTTGCTTGACATATCCCCTCTACCGCCCCCTCGAAGATATCCCGATACTTCTTCTCGGCCTCCTGCAGCGCCCGCTCGATCTGCTTGCGCTGGCTGATGTCGCGGGCAATGGCGGCGCCTCCTACCACCTCCCCGTCTGAATTCTGGATCGGGGACAGGGTGAGCGAAACATCGATCCCGGTTCCATCCTTCCGCCTGATAACCACGTCGAACGGGCCGACAATGCATCCCTTCTGGATGGCCTTGAGGTTCTGCCTCACTTGTTCCTCAAAGCCAAATGTAGCAAGAAAGACCACGTGTTTCCCGAGGATTTCCTCGCTCGTATAGCCGGTCAGCCGTTCGGCGCCCGAATTCCAACTGGCGATGGTTCCATCCAGATTGACAGCATGAATCAGGTCGCCGGAGGATTCAACCACCGAGGCCAGCAATGCATGAGCCTTTTCGGCCTCATGGCGGACGGAAACATCGCGAACGATGGTGCAGATGGCCGTCACTTCGCCAGCGGAATTCCGGATGGGCCAGGTTGTCACTGTGACATGTACCCTGCTCCCATCCTTGCGTAAAGCCACTCCCTGAGTTTCGAGCAGGGGCGCACCGCCCAGGAGCTCCCCGAGTTGCCCATCCGCTAGCGCCCTTCGTTCCGGCGCGATGACCATGGAGAAGGGTTTTCCAATCGCCTCGCCGGCGGTATAGCCGTAGATAGTTTCCGCGCCGTGATTCCATGTAAGAATCTCGCCGGACGGCGCGTTGGTAATGATGGCTTCCTCGCAGCTCTCCACCACATCGGCGAGAAAACGGCGCGACTCCTCGGCCGCTTTTCGCTCCGAGATCTCCTTCCCGAAGATCGAGATGCCCGTCGTTTCCCCATCGACGACAATAGGATTGAAAGCCAACTCCAGGATGCTGCCGTTGATCAGGGAATATTCCACCCGAAAAGGGCCTTCCGCAAGAACACGCGCATAAAACGGAAGCCAAAAAACTGCCCGCTCCGGAGGAAGCACCTCGTGAAAACGCATCCCTTCCGCCAGCCTGACGCCAACGGCGTCCTGGATGTTCTGCTGCAATGCCCGGTTGAATGTAATCAGGCGATAGTCGAGGTCCACCGACCAGATCAGGTCTTGCGTGCTTTCAATCAGCGCCGAGAGATTGGCTTCCGCTTCCTTGAGCGCGCTCTTTGATTTCTTCTGTTCTGTTATCTCTTCAAGGAAGCCTTCGTTGATAGGGGTCACCCCGTCGGCCGCGTAAGTTTTCCGGGCACTGAGCTTGACCCAGATTTTGCTTCCGTCCTTGCGCTTGAGCTCGCACTCATAACCTCTCAATACCCCATTTTCTTCGAGCAGCCGGATATACCTTGCGCGCTCATTGGGGAATGCCCATACATCATATGCCGTGTCCTTGACAGACGAGATGAAATCTTCCGGAGAATCGTAGCCCAGCATCCGCGCCAGAGCCGGGTTGGCAGCCAACGAGCGGCCCTCAAGAGTTGTCTGAAAGATCCCCTCAAGCGCCCCCTCGAAGATTTCGCGATACTTCTCTCCAGCCTCGTGGAGAGCATCCTCCGCTGCCTTCCGCTTGGTGATGTCCTTGCCGAAGACCGAAATGCCCTTTGCTTTGCCGTTGACGACGATGGGGTTGAAAGTCAACTCCAGGATGTTGTCGTCGGCAAGGGAAAACTCATCTCGAAAGGAACCTTCGGCCAACGCACGGCCATAGAGCGGAGGCAATAGCCCCGCCCTCTCTGGCGGGACAAAATCCTTCGGGAGCATCCCCTCCGCCAGCCGGACGCCAACGGTGTCCTGGATGTTCTGCTGCAATGCCCGGTTGAATGTAATCAGGCGATAGTCGAGGTCCACCGACCAGATCAGGTCATGCGTGCTTTCAATCAGGGCCGAGAGATTGGCTTCAGCGTGTTTAAGCATATATCGGCCTTCCCTAACCTGGGTGTTCTCCCGCCATCGATTGGAAACGCGCTTCTTGATGGGATAGGCATACGCCGAGCGTAGCCAACAGGAACCGATTACCCGGAATCCCTCAAGACGCAGTTTCCCTTTATAATCCGTATACCTCATTCATCGGAAATAGTCAGCTATTTCTTTAAGATGCTTAAAAAAAACTCAGGGATATCACCTTATGAGTAAAACAGGACAATAAGCGGAAAGGCGCCATTCTCCAGGGGAGATGGCGCCGGTTTACGTCAGCCGAAGGGAGGTAAAACTAGGCTTTGCTCAGCGGATGTTCGGCATAGTGCAGCAGCACCGCCACGGCGCAACTGGTAAGCCGCGTCTCGGCCGAATCCGCGCGGCTGGTGAGAATGGTGGGAACGCGCGCGCCGAGCACGATGCCGGCCAACTGCGCTCCGCCCAGGTACTCCAACTGCTTGGCCAGCATATTGCCGCTCTCCAGGTCCGGAACCACCAGGATGTCGGCCTGTCCAGTGACCGGCGAAACCAGGCCCTTGATCTTGGCGGCCTTGACGCTGACCGCGGTGTCGAAGGCCAGCGGCCCGTCGAGGATGCCACCGGTAATCTGGCCGCGGTCGGCCATCTTGCACAGCGCCGCCGCGTCCAGCGTGGACTTGATCTTGGTGTTCACTGTTTCAATAGCCGACAGCAGCGCCACCTTGGGCTCGGGAATCCCTAGGGCATGGGCCAGGTCGATGGCATTCTGCACGATGTGGATCTTATCCTCCAGCTCGGGCTCGATGTTGATGGCCGCATCGGTAATCAGAAGAGTGCGCGGATAGGCCGGCGTGTCCATTACGAAGACATGGCTGATGCGGCGGCTGGTCCTCAACCCTGTGTCGCGGGCCATGGCCACCTTCATCAGCTCATCGGTGTGCAGGCTGCCCTTCATCATGGCCTGGGCGTTGCCGCTGCGGCACATGGCCACGCTCAACTCGGCAGCCTTGATCTCTGTATCCGCATCAACGATGGGGTAGGAGGAAATATCGAGGCCGATCTTTGCGGCCAGAGCATTCATCCCGGCCTTGTCGCCGATCAGCGTAGGCTTGATCAGCCCCTCATCCGCTGCTTCAACCGTGCCCCTGAGCGACACGTCCGACATCGGCCAGCAGACCGCCGTGGTGATGGACGGCAATTGCTTGCAGCGTGCAAGAAACTTGTGAAAAACGTGGTAATCGGCGGGATGGCCAACCAACGGGTCAACGGCAACGGCTTCAGCCAGCCCTGCAAGATCGCTCATCGAGATACTCTCCCGGCCCGCGCAGTGAATGTCTGGCAAGCCTTACAGAATCATTGTCCTCCCGCAGCCTGCCTGTGCCTGTGCCAAGGGTCACACTCCGGCAATGCGTACCGCATAGTGAAACGCATGGCTCCCTGCACTGCTCGACCAGTCCCGATTCTGCATCAAGTATATGTAATTACCTTGTGTAATTATAGAATGTGGTTATATATTGTATGTAGGAGTTGTAATATGCCCCGCGCAATTGCCCGTCCTAGCGAATCGACATTGAACCTGCGCATTGATGCCGCCCTCAAGCAGGATTTTGTGGCCGTGGTAGAGGCGGAAGACCGTCCGGCCGCCGAGGTCTTGCGCGCCCTGATACGCGGCTATGTGGAAGAGGCGCGAAAGCGCCGTTTTGCGGCTGAGGCGCGCCGCCAGTCCCAGTTGATCGCCGCCTCCGAGGATGAGGCCGAGGTGATGCGCTGGATTCAGGACGTGAGCGCTCCCCCAGACGGATTCGACGGATTCGAACAAGGCGGCCCTGGAGGCAGCCAGTGAAGCGCGGCGACTTGGTGACCGTGGCCATCTCCGGCGATTACGGCAAGCCGCGCCCCGCGTTGGTGGCGCAGGCGGACGCATTCGACCGGCATCCCTCGGTAATTGTGCTGCCTTTGACCAGCGAGATGTATGACGCGCCGCTCTTCCGGGTGACAGTGGCGGCCAGCCGGGAGACAGGGCTGCGCAAAGCCTCTCAGATCATGGTGGACAAGGCAACAGCCGTGCCTCGCGAGAAACTCGGGGCGAGGATTGGACGGGTGGACGGAGCCACGATGCGGGCCGTGGACAAAGCGTTGCGCGGTTTTCTCGGTCTGTAAAATTTCCTCAATCGGCACAAACCGGCGTACGAGGCCCGGTGCCGGCGCTGGCCCGTTTCACAGCAGCAGCAGGGATGCGTTAGCCTTGTAGACGAAACCCGATCGTCGAGGCACTTCTCATGCGCCGTTGTTTCGCCGTTTTCTCCTTGCTGATTTTGTGCGCCGCAACCGGCGCGTTTGCCCAAACCGCCTCGGCCGCCGCGCCCGCCTGCGCTGATCTGCGCCTGGTGCCCGCCCCGCGGGAGTGCGCCGCCGTTCAGGCGATTCCCATCGGGAACATCGGTTTCTTCGTCACTGCGGAGAAAAATCCAGAAGATCAGTTTGCCGTCGAGGATCTGATCGAGGAGCGCCTGGGAAAGAGAACGGTGCGCAGTGATGCTCCCTTCATCCGGCTGGAGCGGGCCCAGAGCGAGCCGGCCCAGGCGCTGCTGGCCGCAAACCACCTGAGCTTCGACCCGGCGATGCACGACGAGGGCTACATCCTCGTGCCCGACGGGCAGGGCGGCCTGGCGGTGATCGCCGAAACCTCTGCCGGCATCTTCTACGGCGCGCAAACAGCCAAACAATTGATACGCGGCAGCGGCAAGGACGCGGTGCTGCTGGCGCCCACGTTGCGAGATTGGCCGGCGATGGCGTATCGCGGGCTTTCCGACGACTGGTCGCGCGGCCCGCTGCCCAACATGGATTTTTTGAAGCGCGAGATTCGCACTCTGGCGGCCTACAAGATCAACATTTTCTCGCCCTACTTTGAGCACACCTTTGCCTATGAATCCTCGCCAGTAGCGGCCTTCCCCGGCGGTGCAATTACCCCCGACGAGGCCCGCGAGCTGGTGGCCTATGCCGCGCAGTACCACATCACCGTCATCCCCGAGCAGGAGTCCTTCGGCCATCTGCATCACCTGCTCAAATTCGAGCAGTTCTCTTCCCTGGCCGAGACGCCGCACGGCTCGGTGCTTGCCCCTGGTGAGGCTGCCACGCTGCCGCTGATCAGCAGTTGGTTCGGCGAGCTGGCCAAAGTCTTTCCCGCTCCCTTCGCGCACATCGGCGCCGACGAAACCTTTGAGCTGGGACTGGGCAAAACGCGCGAGCAGGTAGAAAAGCAGGGGCTGGACGCGGTCTACATCGACTTCCTCAAGCAGATTCACGCCACGCTGGAGCCCAACCACAAGCGGCTGCTCTTCTGGGGCGATATCGCGGTCAAATCGCCGGAGTTGGTTGGCTCTTTGCCCAAGGACATGATCGCAGTGCCCTGGGAGTACCGCGCGCGGCCGGACTTCAAGCCGATCATCGAGCCGTTTATTAAAGCTGGATTAGAGACCTGGGTCTCGCCCGGCGTCAACAACTGGAACCGCCTCTACCCCAACAACAACATGGCTCTGGCCAACATTCGCGTCTTTGTGCGCGACGGCCAGGCGCTGGGCGCAACGGGCGTGCTGAACACCGTGTGGAACGACGACGGCGAGGGCATCTTCGACCAGAACTGGTTTGGAGTGCTCTTTGGCGCGGCCGCCGGATGGCAGGCGGGCGAAAGCTCCGAGGATGCTTTTACGTCTTCTTTTGGGCTGGCATTTCACCAGGACTCGACAGGCAAAATCGACCAGGCGCAGCGCGAGCTGATGGCTGCACACGCCGCGTTCAATGATGCCGGCCTGCACGATGCCAGAGACATTTACTTCTGGGTTGATCCCTTCTCGCCGGAGGGTGAGCGCGCGGCAATCAAGCTGCGGCCCTTCGAAAGCGAGTTGCGCCTGCACGCCGAGCGCGCCATTACGCTGATCGCCGAAGCTCGAACCGCCGCAAGACTCGAGAATCGCACTCTGGAAAACCCGGAGGCGCTGGACGCGATGGAGCTTGGCGCCCGCCGCATCGATTTTGTGGGCCTCAAATTTCAAGCGGCCGAGGAATCCGTTACGCTCTACAACCAGGCGCGATCCATGGCCGCCGACAAGAGCCGCAGGGACGAGGTCCAGGCGAAGCTGTGGACCATCGGCGCGAACAACGGGTTGCTGGAAGACATGCGCGACGGCTACTCGCTGCTGGGCGCGCTCTACCGCCAGGCCTGGCTGCGCGACAACCGGCCCTACTGGCTTGAGATCAACCAGGCCCGCTACGACCGCGCCGCGCAACTTTGGATCGGCCGCAGCGACCGCTGGAACCTGGTGCTGGAGCAATGGTGGAACACGCACACGCTACCGGCGCCGGCCGAGGCTGGGCTCCCCGAACAGACAGAAAAGTGAGATGCAAACTCTGGCTCTCACGCCTGTCTCCACAATGGTCTACAGCATCTCTCCAATTGGTATCGAGTCAATCCTGTAGCGCCGGCCTCCCGGCCCACGCTCACTCTACACCGATAGGCGCAATAGTCTAGGCTATCTGCATGGACGAAGCTCGCTCTTCCGCAAGCCCAATGCTCTGTTTTAACCCGGCCGAGTGCCAACACCGGCAGATTTACAAGCTGATGACCGGCATTATCGTGCCGCGCCCGATTGCGCTGGTCTCAACGATGAGCCGCGACGGCGTGGCAAATCTCGCGCCCTTCAGCTTTTTCTGCGGAGTAGGCTCCGTGCCGCCCACTGTGCTGTTTTGCCCGTCGTTGCGCCCCGCCGGACCGCCAGAGGAGGGCCATTGGCCCGGTATGCGGAAAGACACATTGCGTAACGTCGAGGAAACCCGTGAGTTCGTCATCAACGTGGTCAGCGATGCCATAGCCGCCGCCGCCAACACTGCCTCAGCCGAGGTTGCCTTCGAGGTGGACGAGTTCCCGCTCTCCGGGCTGACGCCGATCGCGAGCGAAGCCGTCCGCCCGCCGCGCGTCGCCGAGTCGCCCGCGCAGATGGAGTGCAAGCTCCTACAGGTCATCTACACCGGCCACGCGCCCGGCAGCGGCGTCATCGTACTGGGCGAGGTGGTCCGTTTTCACATCCGCGAGGAGCTGGTCGAGGACTTTCGCGTCGATCCCGCGGGCCTGGACGCCGTGGGCCGCATGGCCGGCAACACCTGGGTCCGGACGCGTGACCGAATTGAATTGATTCGGCCAGAATAAGGGGTCAGGGATCAGTGATCAGGGAATTCGTATGGTACAAAAGGCAAGACTGCAGGCAAATCCGCTAACTTGCTAACCCGCTATCACCGCGAAGCGGTGGCTAACTTGCTGTCTTTTTACAAAATAACGATTCAATGCCACATTCCAGAAACCGTGAAAATGTTCTAAAATTCTGTTTCATCGGCAACATTGCAAGGAAGGAGGCGGCGAATGCGTGCTTCAGCAAATAAGATATTAGGCGGAGAATTGCAGAGGGCGGCGTGGGGCGTTGCGCTTCTGCTTGCTGTTGCGGCGCTGCCGGGTTGCCATAGTTCAATTGCGAGGGGGCAGACGATGTATCTATCTAGTATCAGTTTCCAGGACGGAAGCCAGATTCCGGAGAAGTTCACCTGCAGCGGAGAGGGACTCTCTCCGCAACTGGCCTGGGGCGCGCCTCCGGCCAGGACGAAGAGTTTAGCGTTGATCGTCACCGACCCGGACGCGCCCCGCCGGACCTTCACCCATTGGGTGTTCTACGACCTACCCCCCGAGACGCGCACGCTTACCGAGGGAGTGCCGGGCGTGGGCCTGCTTACGGACGGCGCGCTTCAGGGGCGCAACGATTTTGGCGAGATCGGCTATGGAGGCCCCTGCCCTCCGCCAGGCTCGCCGCACCACTACGTCTTCACGCTCTTCGCGCTGGACGCAAAATTGAATCTGCCGGTGGGAGAGAAGCGGGCGCAGGTCGAAGCCGCCATGCAAGGACATATCCTGGGAAGCGGCAGGCTGGTTGGGCTCTATCAGCGATAAGCGACAACCCCATCCGTGGGTGCCCCACCCTCGCCGCGTCTTTGTTTTTGCGGCTAGGGTGGGATAGCTCCATCTATCGATAGCTTTTTACAGATTTTACGGGCCTTTTATCGCTTTCTCGAACCGCTTGCATTCCGAGTCGAAAAGGTATGGACTGAAGAACCCAGCTGTAAAATATTATGGTTGGAGGTCACTGCATGGCACACATCACACTCTACGTTACGGAAACCGCCATTGAACAGTATCTTCAGACGTGGGAAGGTTGGGGCACCCGCCCACCCGCCGCCGGTAATATCTTTGAGCGCAAGAACTGGAGCCTTCCTTTGAGCTGGCCAGCATAATCGCTGGTCGCCGGAGCATTGACAGGAATCAAATCCTCTATGCTTTCGCCTTTCTCTACCGCTTCGACCCATGCCTCCATTTCGGAACAGTAGGCATCTAAGGCATCAGCCGCTGTCGGGTTATCCTCGACCACGATATAGGCGGGCGGTAGATCGCCGACAATTCCCCACAAGCATTCGTCAATATCTACAAAACGAGAAGTAATCTGGAACAGAAAAACAGCAACAACCCCGCCAACTCCATACGCGAAATACTGATGATCTATATGCTCACACCAATCTTGGGTGCCTATGAAATCACGGGCTTCTGTCGCCATTCTTCTGAGAAGATTTGTATCAACAACGGACTCCCCTTCGATTGAATCAACGGGTGTCATTCTACTGATCTCAACTCCGCAATCATCTGTCATGCTAGCTTCCTATCAGGCGTATGCGGGTTCCTTTTCAAGGCTCTCGGTAACAAAGCGCAAAGCAGCCAGAACTTCCTCTTGCTTCACATCGAACACCTCAGTAATTTCCTGGACCGACATACCAGCCTCAAGATTCACAAAGACCGTCTGCACCGGCATCCGCGTTCCCTTGAAGACCCAGGCACCGCTCACCTTGCCGGGGACGCTTTCAACGGCGGGGCATTGAGATCAATCCAGGTTTGCCATGGATAGCTCCTCTCTATTTACAGGTTACGCCCAAAAGCGTTCTTTGCGGTACTCGCTTCACGCCACCGTCATCTCCTGCCCCTTTGCTTCGCGGCCCATGAGCGCCAGACCTGCCAGCGTCAGCGCCACTAGGATCACGGTCATCGCCAAAACGAGCGGATAGTTGCCGGTGCGCTCGGCGATCAGCGCCTGCGCCTTACCGTTCCAGGAAGTGATGAGGCCGCCCAACTGGTAGGCCAGCCCCGGAGCCGTAGCCCTCACCGGGGCCGGCGACAGTTCGGTGAGATAAGCTGGAACGACGCCCCACGCACCCTGCACCATGAATTGCATGAGCACCGCCCCGATGCCCAGCGTGACGGCCGAGTGGCCATAGGCGTAGAGCGGAATCACCGGAATCGACAAGAGAGCCGCGACGACGATGGCCCGCTTGCGGCCCCATTTCTCCGAGAGCGCGCCGAATGCAATGCCGCCCGCGATCGATCCCAAACCGTACAACACGCCGATCAGGCCGACGATCTTGGGCGTAAGTTTGGCATAGGTTCCCAGGAAGGTGGGATACACATCCTGCGTGCCGTGCGAAAAGCTCATGAAGGCAGTCATCAACAGGATGAGAAAAAGAAACGTGGGCAGAAAAGCCATCAGGCTGGTCAGATCCCCGGCCCTGGCGCGTATGGCATCTTCGGCAGTGCGCGCCAGCCGCTTCTTTTTCCCTTCCAGCCACACCGGCGACTCCGCCACCCGCGCCTGCACATAGAAGACCAGCAGGGCCGGCATCGCGCCCAGGATGAACAACCCCCGCCAGCCAATCCCTGGGACGTGAAGTCCCGGCAAAACGAGACCATGTACGTGCAGCCCCAGCAGCGTGAAGCCGTTGAAGAAAAGCGCGAATGCGCCCGCGGCCAGGATGGAGCCCAGCGCGTAGCCCTCCTGCAAAATTCCGCTGAAGACGCCGCGGCCCTCCGTAGGCAGCGTCTCAAAAGCCAGCGCCGCGCCCACGCCCCACTCGCCGCCCATCGCCAGCCCAAAGATCGCGCGCAACCCCAGCAGCACCGCGAGCGAGGGCGCAAAGCCGCAGGCCAGCTCGATCACCGAGAAGCTCAGAATGTTCACCATCAGCACCGGCCGCCGGCCGTAGCGGTCGGCCAGCATACCGAACAGCAGCGCGCCCACCGGCCGGAAAGCCTGAGTCAAAAAGACCGCGCCCAGCACCGCCGAAGGCTGGGTGTGGAACTCCGCGGCGATGGCTTTGACGCAGAAAATCAGCAGAAAAAAGTCGAGCGAATCCATCGTCCAGCCCAGGAAGGCGGCCAGAAAAGTGTGCCGCTGGGACCGGGTGAGTCGCCGAAAGTCATTCAGAACGGACATCTACGCGAGAATAGCAGGCCACAACCGGTCTCATAATTGTCAAAGAACTCATTTTGACGAATGTGAGACCCGTCAACAAGGCGGGGCTCATGCCATCTGCGAGTCGATGCAGATGGTTTATGAGACCGGTTCCTTGGACTCGGGAACAGTGAATCAGGATTCGAACTTCCCTTCCAAGGCTGGTCTGTTGGAACCAGACAGTAATTGCTGCAACAAATCACAATCGATCAGCATCGAATTCGCACGAGGAGATTTCGCGCGGAAGACAGCCCCCTTTTCCCTGGCATTCGGTAAGAGGCTTCCCTCTCCCCCCCAAAAAAGCGGCCCAACGGCCCGGCACTGAAAGGAAATTACGATGAAGCGTTTGGCAATTTTGTCTGGCATTCTGGCGCTGGCTGCTCCTCTGGCCATGGCGCAAACTTCTGCTTGGGCCATCGACCCGGCCCACAGTACAGTCGTTTTCAGCATCCGCCACGGCGGCGTCTCAAACGTGCATGGGCGCTTTGGCGGGGTAAAAGGCACCCTTGTTTTCAATGACACGGATATCACCAAGTCCACCGTGACGGTCACCATCGACACCTCCACCGTGGACACCGGCGAGCCTACCCGCGACACGCACCTCAAAACCGATGCATTCTTCGACGTGGCTAAGTTCCCCACGGCGGCCTTTACCAGCTCCGGCGTGGCTAAGAACGGCAGCCGGCTGACGGTCAACGGCAACCTGACCCTGCACGGCGTCACCCTGCCCGTCGTGCTCGATGTGGAAGGCCCCAGCACGCCGGTAGAGGGCGCGATGGACAAAAAGCCGCACTCCGGTTTCACAGCCACCACCACCCTCAGCCGGACCGCCTATGGAATTGGAAGCAGCTTCCCGGCGGTTGTGGTGGGCGACGAAGTGAAGATGACCATTGAGCTGGAAATCATCAAGCAGTAAACGCAACCAGGCAGCCATTCGTCGAATCGGCATGGGTCAAGATGAAATGACCTGGCGATGGCTGCGATAATGGCTGCGATGCGTATGAAGAAGATGACGGCGCCGTTGGCAGGCGGCTTGGCTTGTTTAGCCTGCGCTCTCATGATGGGGCCATCGCTCGCCGCCCAGCGGCCGGAGCCGCCCACACTGGCCGTCTCCGGCTACGTCATCGACGCCGAGATCGACACAGCCACGCACCATCTGTCGGCCAAAGTGGTGGTCAGCTTTACCGCGCCGGAAAACACTGAAGCGGCTAGCTTCGGCCTTCACCCGGCGCTCAAGGTAACCAAAATCTCCGACGATGCAGGCACGGTGCTCACCGGCCAGCGCTCGGCGGATGGCGGCATCAGCATCGTCCCGGCCACTCCCTTTGTCCGCGGGCGAGCCGTGCATTGGACCTTCGAATACGAGGGCGTCATCACCGGCAACGACGACGGCCCCATCGAAGGCCTCAAACTAGCCGCCATCCAGGAGCCCATCACTTACCTGCTCTATCCGGCGCGCTGGTTCCCCACAACTGGCTACCTGACTAACCGCTTCACTGCGGAGATGCACACCCGCGTGCCGCAGGGGATGCGGGTCTTTGCCAGTGGCAGCCAGGGAGCGGCGAAACCCGTTACCCTGGTGAACGGCAAGCCCGGCGATCAGTTCGACTTCAACTGGGACAAGCCCGGCTTTCCGGGCACGGTGATTGCCGGCCGCTACGTGGCTCCGGTCTCGGCCGGCCCCGGCAACGTGAAGGTCTATCTGACGGCGAG
>CZKF01000065.1_pt1 | contig 23040 bp, 16 predicted proteins | sample 1122351 | NCBI WGS metagenome assembly CZKF01 (sample SAMEA3539301, study PRJEB10725) | soil metagenome | biome: tundra; feature: field; material: soil | place: USA | collected 2010-05 | depth 0.15 m
CATCGGCGGCTCCATGGGCGCGGTGGTCGGCGAGACCATCGCCCGCGCCGTGGACCGAGCGCGCCTCGGCCGCAAGCCCCTCATCATCGTCGCCGCCTCAGGCGGAGCGCGCATGATGGAGGGCGTCGTCAGCCTCATGCAACTGGCCAAAATCTCCTCCGCGCTGGCGCAGTTGGACGACGCCAGGGTTCCCTACATCTGCGTGCTCACCGACCCCACCACCGGAGGCGTCACAGCCAGCTTCGCCATGCTCGGCGACCTCAACATCGCCGAACCCGGCGCTCTGATCGGCTTCGCCGGCCCCCGCGTCATTGAGCAGACCATCCGCCAAAAGCTCCCCGAGGGATTTCAGCGCGCAGAGTTCCTGCTGCAAAAAGGCTTCCTCGACGCCGTCGTCCACCGCCGCCAGCTCAAGCCCTACCTCAGTCGCGCCCTCGAATTTCTCCGCGCCCCCGCTGTTATCTGAGGGGCATAGCGGATGATCAGTCTACAATGGTCACACGCTTGGAGCGTCCATCAAACGTAATCGTCCAATTTTGCAGAATGTCCCGACCGATCAAACAGGCGTAGTACGGTTCTTTTATGAAATCTGCCGAAACAATTCGTATCGGGTCGATGGAACGAAGACTCGTACCTGGAAAACTGATTGTTGCGGCATGCTCGCCGCATCTGTGAAGGCCTCCTAAAGCCCTTATCTCCGTTTCACCTGTTTGCATGAGCTTGCAGTATCTCGCGAAGGTCTTGCTGATCACGGTGACAGACGCACCGGTGTCCAGAAGCGCCTTCATCCTGAGAGGCTCTGGGTACTCCAGACCGATGGCTCTCCCTACTTCAATAACGTCTCGGGAATTCGTCACAGTAACGTTAATGCACGGACCGGGATCACTGGCGTCCCACTCAACCTGGCTGGACCTAGCTTCACGCTCTTCGGAATTCGGCAGTTGAATCAGCTCGCGAGGAGTTGACGTTGCTGCGAGTTTGGTTGCAAATTCTGGCTTCGGCCCGACTGGTGGCGGCTGGATGGGCTCGCAATGTAGAGCGCGGATGAGCTGTTCATATTCAATCTTAGAGTAAGGATCATTTCGCAGGTCTACGCCATATTTCGATTTTAGGAAAATTGGACGAGATGACTTCCAATCTCCACTTCGAAGTACAGGGATGCACTTGCGAGAGTCGATCTGGTCTGCAAGCGCACCACGGATAACCATCGACTCGTAACCGACCCCACCTTCGCGGTTGTTCGCTCGCTCTGCATAGGTTGGAGTGCAAACGACGATTACGAAGTCGCTGCTCTCAATGCCTTGTTCCATGAAAACATGCTCGTCACCGCCTGGGATCAAGCCCCATTGATCCAAAATGATCCGTACGCCACTTTCCCCTTGCAATCACTCGGCGAGGTGTCGGACCCAAATAGTGTGAGAATCGTTTTCCCGCGCATAGGATATGAATGCCTGCGGTGGTTCGCCTTTGGCCGCATCTACTGTCCGCGGCGCAACAGGGGGCTGGGCGAAAGGATCCCAACGAGGTTGGGTGCCGCTCATACTAGGTATACGGGCTCAGTTATCCATACCTGCTTTACAAGAAAGTGTCGGCTGGCACCGAACTTCTGTAGGCCTGCCCTGAGGGCATCAGCGTAGGTACCAAAGAATCCCTCCGCTATGACTCCCTCTTGAATCACAACAAACTCGCCGGGGTGGGAGCGCGACCACTCTTGGCGGTGCTGTTCAAATACCGTCAACTCTTTCGAGAACTGGCCCGAGGGAACCATTCAAGTCTCCTCCAAAATCTTACTCCCTGATCGCTAGGAATCAAGGCAGTGCGGGCAACAGAGAATTATTTTGTAACCAAAACTGTCTAAAATAATAGACAGTACAGAATATTAGACTTTTTGTCGAATGTCAAGTAAAATCGACCGATGGCGCGTTCCGCTAAAAATCGTGAATTCCTCGCTGAAATCTCTCATCAGTTGTGTGAGGGGCTGCGCAGGCGCGATCAAGTCGCCCGAAGAGAAGGAAAGCGATATACGCGCCTTGATGCGGCAAACGATTTGAATGTCTCGAGATCTTCCTTGCAGTTCTATTTGGCAGGAACCCATACGCCCTCTAGCGATGTTCTTCGCCGAGCGATGGAACTTTGGGGAATTGAGCTCACTTATCGAGAACGTAAGCTCGCTGTTCTCGATCTACATTCGCCTACCGAAGCGGACAGATCTTCATCCCAAAAACCTGTCCAACTTTTGCTGTGGGACTCAATTAAAGGACTCAATAACGACGCATTATCAGTTAAGGTCGAAAAGAAGGGTCCTCAATCAATTACTTTACAAGTCGAAATCGGATTCAGTGCTGGTTAAAGAACAGGTTCTGATAATTAGGTGTGCAGTTTTTCGCGCGCCCGTCAACGCAACACGGTGATAGCTCAAGGTACAAAATTCTGGTTATTCCAATATCCCGATCGCTATATCGTTGCGATCAAATCCGCATCGGCATCAGCACATACCGGTACTTATACTCCGCATCCGGATCTTCCGGCCGCATCTGCCCGGCGGACTGCGAGTCCTTGAACTCCAGCCGCACCTCGCCCTCGTTGCCCAGCGCTTTCAGAAACTCAAGAATGTAGTCCGAGTTGAAGCCCACGGCGATTGGGTCGCTCGTGTACGGCGTATCGATGGTGTCTTCGCTTTCGCCGCTCTCGTTGGAGTTGGCGCTCAGCTTCAGTTCGTTGCTCTCCAGCTTCAACCGCACGGCGTGGGAGTGCTCGTCCGCGAACTGGGCGACGCGCCCGATGGCCGCGGCCAGCTCGCTGCTGCGCACCACGGCGAACTTGGTATTATCGCGCGGCATCACCGCTTCGAAGTTGGGGAACTGGCCACTGAGCTTGCGCGTGCTCAGCGTGCGATGCCCAACGCGGAAGAAGAGCGTGTGTTCGTCGTCGGCGAACTCCACCTTTGCTGCGTCGGAGTAGGTAAGCAGTTGTTCTAGCTCATGCAGTGCCTTGCGCGGAATCAGAACCCGCTTTTCGCCGCTGATGCCTTCGAGAGTCTCGTTGGTCTTCTCGACAAAAGACAGGCGGTGTCCGTCGGTCGCCACCATGGCCAGCGACTCGGCCTTGATGACCAGCAGCGCGCCGTTCAGCGTGTAGCGCGACTCTTCATTCGAAATAGCAAAGATGGTGCGATTAATCAGGGTCTTCAGCGCCACGGAAGAAATTCCTGTAGCCGCAACGGAAGGAAACTCCGGCACCTGCGGAAAGTTGGCGCGGGCCATGCCCACCATCTTCGTGTTCGAGCGCCCGCTGCGGATCTGTACCCAGTGGTTTTCCAGCAGCTTGATGGAGATGTCGCCGTCAGGCAGCAGTTTGACGTAGTCGTACAGCTTGCGCGCGGGGATGGTGCAGGCGCCGGCCTTTTTCACTTTGGCTGAGGCGCTGGTGCGGATCGCCTGGTCGAGATCGGTGGCTGTGATGTTGAGCCGGTCGCCCTCAGCCTCAATCAGAAAGTTGGATAAAATCGGAATGGTGGTCTTGCGCTCCACTACGCTTTGCGTCGCGGTCAGCTCTTTGACCAGCTCCTGACGGCTTACTGTAATCTCCATCGCTACCCCCGTCGCGGACGGCTTCTCGACTTCTGTTTCCACTTTCGCCATGTTCCCACCCTCGCTTTGCGACTGGCGAAGAAAACCCTATCGAAGCAGAATCCGCGCTGGCCACACTGTACAACAACTAGCTGCCTGCCGGAAACCGCTTTCTTTTCTTCTTCTTGATTGTATGCACCTTTGTCTTCCTTTGCGCGTGGAAAACTGGGCTGCTTTTCTGGATTCCAGGGCTGTAGGCAATCGGAGGGAGGCGGGGATCGCTACGGAGGGAGGCGGGGATCGCTACGGAGGGAGGCGGGGGTTTTAACCCCCGCATGTGCCGGCAAAATCATCCCGGGCTTTAGCCCCGGAGAGATTCTGTTTTGCCCTTAGCAGCACGCCTCTTGGCAGGGTCGTCACGGAGGGAGGTGGGGGTTTCAACCCCCGCATGAGCCCACAGAATCAACCTGGGCTTTAGCCCCGGAGAGATTCCATTTTGCCTTATGAGAGATCGCCTCCCAACGGGGAGTGGATATAGGTATAAGTAATAAAGAAAAAGACAGTAGTACCCGTAGTTCAGATAGGAAAAGTGGAAAGGCCGCTGAACTAGTTGAGGGAGATGAGGTTGGCCTCAGGAGAGTTTTCTAAATCCAGGCTGTGGAATTGAGGGGATTTGGAAAACCGGCCATGAGCGAGGTTAAGTGGCTTGAGTTTCCCACGACTCCCACATGCAACGGAAAATAGCCTGTGTAAAGGGAGTGGATTATGTGAAAAGCGCGTCTGCGGCCGCGTTGTACAAGGAGTTGCAGGAGACCGGAGATGCACAGGGGAAGGCTTCCGGCCATGGGAGTCCGCAACATAGCTTCCCATTCCAGTACCTCACCCAGAACAAGCCTCACGTTTCTCCCCTATCTCGATAAAAAGGGTTTTACACTCGGCAGATGAGGGCATTGGGGATGGGCATCGACATTGGCCGTCTGGAGGATCAACTCCTGCAGATGTCGGCCGAAGGGACGCCGGGCCGCGAGTTTTGCGAGGCCATCTCCGAGCTGGCGCGGACAGGCCGGTTTGCCCAGTTGCGCGAGGTGCTGCCCGGCATTGTCTACGACGAACTGTGGGCCCGATATAAGCATGACGCCGAGGCGTTTGTGGCTGGTTGGAGGCTGCTTGCCCAGGAGATGCGCCAGGGGTTCATCCAGCACGCGCGCCAGCGGCTCACCTCGCTCACCAAACTACAATACGCCGGCTTTGAAGGCCCAGCTCCGGCATGGCAGGAGATTCAGCGCGCCCTGGACGGCCAGCAGAACGATCTTCTCCGCACCGCCTTTGCCTTGGAGTTGCTGGAGTTGGTCGAGCCTGCCGTGCAGCGCGCCACGCATCTGCGCGAATGCGTCGTCGCCGCGCCCAGCTCAGAGGAGGCCGACCGCTATCTCGACGAAGCTACTCGCTGCTATTTCTTTGGCTTGTTCACCGCCTGCGCCGTCATGTGCCGCTCGGTTCTCGAGGAAGCCATCAAGCAAAAACTGCCAGCGGCGCTCTCCGGGCAGATTCGCACCCGCTACCGCAATACGGCCACACTTGGCAATCTGCTGCACGAAGTGAACAACAATCTGCGGATGACAGGCTTCGACCCGGACTTTCCTCGCGTAGCCAACCTGGTCAACGACATCGGCCGCAAAGCCGTACACCACGGGCTCCTTTCAGAGGACGAAGCCCGCGGCGGCCTGCAAAACGCGCGCGCGGCGCTGCAACTGCTGCTGCGTCAGTAAGGCAACATTGCGCGCCAGCTCATTACAAGGCAAGAGAAAACAAGAAGTGTCAAGGCACGACTTCACCGGGGTCCCCATCGACAGGTCTTCGTCGATGGGGTAGCTTTACAGCTTGCGGAAAAATCAAATGGTATAGCAAGAAGTGTCAGGGCACGACTTTACAGCTTGCGGAAAAATGTAAATGGTGGAGCAAGAAGTGTCAAGGCACGACTTTAGTCGTGCCGAATGAAGAGCAAAAACGGCATGGGCTTTAGCCCCTGAGGGGAAGTTTTCAAACTGATCCACTACCTGTCGCTCAACACACTCCCCCGCGACAACCCAATGTCTAATCCTTTCGTACGGACGAGACATTGGGTAACCGCATGGAGCTTTGCTGCGTGGAAACGTCTAATCCTTGACCGGCGCACACCTCGCGCAAGTGCAGTCTGTTCCGCCGGGTCCCGGATTTGCGCAGTATTGATTCACTGCGCAGCCGTTGATGGCTCCCGCGTGCGTGCAGGTTCCCGCCGGAAGCTTGCAGTTCCAGATAGGCTGCCCTTGGGGTCCTATGTACGGCAGATAGCATCCAAATCTGCAATCGGCTGGACACTTCGAGCAGATCTCGCCGTTAGGGCAGGTGATCGGCTCACACTTTTTGGCAGTAGTATTCCATGCCTCATTCGCGGGGCAGACTGGGACCGGCGTGCACTGGCTGATCGTCGCGCTCGATGTCCAGTTGTAGCCACTAGGGCACGAGGAGTGATAGAACGCCAGCGCATAGTCATCCGTTCCATGGCCAACATCCAGGTCGTTGGCGCTGATCGTTCCTCCAGGCCCGGAAACCCACCTGTCGAAGTTCCCTCCTGTCGGCGTGGTCGAGTCGGCGTTGATCCGTACTGCGTTGTTCGTCGTGGCCACCGCGCCATCCACGTTGCCGGTGGTAGTGAGTCCCGCGTTCGGTGCCAAGGCCGGAGGAATGAACACACTCACGAAGTTGTCGTTGAGTAGCGTCCCTTGTATATCGCCCCATTCGTCAATGGCGGCTCCGGAACCGCAACCAGTGGGAATAGTACAGGTGCCTCCGCCCCCCGTCGGAAAGTAATAGACATTCACCTCAATATGCGGATGGGGTGTGCTAGGCAGGGTTACATTCACGGTCAGCGGAAGCGTTCCGCCGGAATCCGGGAATACGCTGATGCCGTCTTCCGCGCCGCCGCTGATGCTGACAAAGGCCAGACCATAATGTTGTGGCGGAGTCGTCGGCGTGGTCCACGTGGATGGAAACGACGTTTGCACCGGGATGGTTGCGCCGGAGGTCAGTGCTCCGCCAACCACGGTGGGTCCGGCCAGCGTCACGAAATGTCCGCTTGTGCCTGTGCGCGGCTGGCGTGTGCCCCCTGAGCCGGGTTGATAGTAAAAGTAAGTGAGAGTTTCCTGGGCTGAGGCGCGAGGCTGATCGGGAAAGACGCAGAGTGCCGTCGCGCCGATCAGGATAGACAACAAGGCTCGTTGATTCATATCAACCTCCATGGTCGTATTACCGCCCGGCTGGGTGTGCCGGGCAGGTTGGGGGAGTCAGGACGTTAGCCCACATCGGGAGCTCGATTTAGGCTCACGGGTGGGGAATGCTTGCCCGTGTGTCTCTTGCCGAAGAGAGTGCGGATAGTCTCGCCTGAGTCCAGGTTCCGGCTTGCATATATATATCATGAAAAGCCAGGCGATTTTACTTTAGTTTTTTTGCAAGGAGAAGGGCTGGCTTCCCCAAATCTCTGAGCAGCAATCGACCCACCCATAATTGAGGGTGCCCCATCCTTCCGCGGTTTTTTCGCGGAAGGGTGGGAGACCACATATCTTTTTCAGTCACGTTTACCCGAGCGCCCCATCTTACCTCCCGCGCGCCTTCTATACTGAACTATCCATGTCCTATGCCGCCGCCATCGATCAACTCAGCGCCATGGCGCCGGAACTGTATACGCACCCGGGCCAGCCGCGGAGAAAATTCTCTCTCGTCGAAGTCCGCATCCTCCTCGCCGCCCTCGGCGATCCGCATCATCGCTTTCGCTCCGTGCTCATCGCCGGGACCAACGGCAAAGGCTCCACGGCAGCCACGCTGGCCTCCATCCTGACCGCCTCCGGAGTGCGAGCAGGCCTCTATACCTCGCCGCATCTCGAGCGCGTCAACGAGCGCATCCGAATCGGTAACTCAGAAATTTCCGACGACGACTTCGCCCGCCTCTACTATCGCGTGCAGGCCGCTGCGCAACAACTCGTGCAGCAGGGCTGCCTGCCGCAAACGCCTAGCTTCTTCGAGATTCTTACCTCTCTAGCCTTTCTCTATTTTGCCGAGGCGAACATCGAGCTGGCGGTGCTCGAGGTCGGTATGGGCGGTCGCCTGGACGCTACCAACGTCGTCGATCCGCTCCTCTCCGTCATCACCGACATCTCGCTCGACCACACCGAATGGCTGGGCACGACCATCGCCGCCATCACGCGGGAGAAGGCCGGCATTCTCCGCCAGGGCGGTACGCTGATTACGCTCCCGCAGCACCCCGAAGCCAACCAGGTGCTGGGCGAGGCAGCAGCCAGTTTGAACGTGCGCCGGGTAAGCGCTATTGACTATCTACCGGAGGGCCTGGGTGCCCCAGGTTCGGGGTCCCCACAGACAGGTCTTCGTCTGTGGGGTGGAGATCCCTCGCATTTGGGGACCTGGGAAAGCATAAAACCAATTGACGGTCAGATCGGTAGCGCATCCGCTTCGTATAACGTCCAGGCGCTCGGCTCCGTCGTCGTAGTCGCTTCCCCGCTCACCGGCGCGCATCAGCAAAGAAATATCGCGCTGGCCATCGCCGCCGCCGTCGAGTTGTCCTCGGCGCACGGCGTCACCGTCACTCCGGAATCCATCGCGCAGGGCATCCGGCAGACGCGCTGGCCGGGCCGTCTGGAACACATCAAGCAGGGCCGCATCGCAACAGGCGGCGTCGAGTGGATTCTGGATGTGGCCCACAACCCCGCCGGCGCATGGGCGCTTCGCTCAGGGCTAACCGGCTTGTTGAGTGAGAAGAGCCCACGGCTCCTCATCTTCAGTTGCCTGCGCGACAAGCCAGTCAGCGAAATGGCGCGGATTCTCTTTCCGCTCTTTGAGCAGGTTATCTTCGCGCCCATCCACTCGGTCCGCGCCGCCGCCCAGGAAGATTTGGAAGCCGCGGCCCGTGCAACCGGAACGCCGTCGCTCAGAGCCGCGTCGATTCGTGAGGCGTTGCAATGGGCCGGGGAGCGAGGCCAGGGCGGAGTGGTGGTGGTCTCCGGCTCGGTTTATCTGGTCGGCGAGGCGCGCTCCCTGCTGCTCGCCGAAGGAGGCATAGCATGAAACCTCGCCTCAAAAAGTTGAGACAGCGCTTCAAAAGACGTCCCAGGCAGCGCCCTCAACAGCGCCCCAATCCGCTCCCCCGGTTCTATCGTTGGCGCTCCAACCTCATCCAGGCGCCGCTCTTAGTGCTGCTCACGGTGCTCTGCGGCAGCCTATCGCTTCTCGTCTCGCTTGTAGACAAAACGGGCTGCGTCCAGCATAAAATCGCCCGCTTTTGGGCGCGGACCTGCGTATGGAATTCATATTCAAAGCTAAAAATGGTAGGCGCGGAGAATCTGCGCAAATACCCCGTGGCCGTCTATGCCTCCAACCACACTTCGTATATGGATGTCCCTGTAATCTTCGCCGTCGTGCCCTTCCAGTTCCGCATCATGGCGTGGAAGGTCTTGTGGCGCATTCCATTTATCGGTTGGTACTTGAATCGCTCCGGGCAGTTGGCCATCGATACCCGCAACCCGCGCGCCTCAATCTCCAGCATGGCGGCAGCGGCCAAAGTGCTGCGCGCCGGCATGCCGCTCTTCGTCTTTCCCGAGGGAGGCCGCACATCCGATGGCGCGCTGCGTCCATTTCATCCCGGCGCGGCATACCTGGCCATTCGCGCGCAGGTTCCTTTGGTGCCCATCGCACTCAGCGGAGTCTACGATCTGATGCCCATTCACACCCATCATTTTTATCCCGGCGAGCTGACGATAAGCATCGGCCAGCCAATTGTGACCGCGGGAATGACGATGCACCAGGTCGATGAGCTGACCGCGCACCTCCGCGCCGCCATCGAGGCCTTGCGCAAGCCGCACATCGCATAGTCCATTTCTGACCATCCTTAAGTATTTTGCCTGTTGGTATAGAGTGAATCTCCTGCATGGTTCCAGGTTGCTGGTCGTTGCAAGAACAAGTAGCGCCGGCCTCCTGGCCGGCTGTCGCGAGGACCTCCCGGTCCACGCCGCACTCTACACAAATAGGAAAAATTCTCTAACAAAGAACGGGTACCCCATCCATATTGCGGGTGCCCCCGGTCCCTCGCCTTTGGGGACCGGGGAAACCACTGATCCAGAGGCGCGCAAGCGCCGGCTGCCCCACCTCAGGTGGTTGCCGCTCTGGGTACATAGGTTTAACTCCGCCGTCCGGTCCCCTATCCCATTTGCCGCCCCTGTGATTACACTGGTTCCTGCCATGTGCGTCCATATCGCGATTCCCGAACCCACAGGCAAGGACGCCGAGTACAACCAACGTTCCTTGCCCGCCTATCTTGCCGCCCTCCGTTCCGCCGGAGCCACGCCCATCATCGTTCCACTGCATGAGCATCAGGACCGCGTAGCCCGCCTGCTCTCCGGCGTGCAGGGAGTGTTTCTTCCCGGCAGCAAATTCGATGTAGACCCGCAAAGATATGGCGAGGCTCCGCTTCCGGAATGCGGTGAGCCCGACCCCGCCCGTGCTGCCGTCGACGAGCTGCTTTTGCAAGACGCCTTCAGCCTCCACAAGCCCATCCTGGCCATCTGCGGCGGCATGCAATCCCTGAACGTGTGGCTGAATGGCTCCCTGATTCAGGACCTGAAGACGGCCGTCAATCACAGCCCAGGCCGGGAAGTAGAGGAGGCTCATCCTGTGCGCATTACGCCCGGCTCGCGCCTGGCCAGCCTGATTCCCAGGGGTTCTGCGGCCGAGCCCCAGGTCAACTCCTCGCACCACCAGGCAATTCGGGTTCCCGGCGACGGCCTGCGGGTGAGCGCCGTCTCTCCGCAGGATGGAGTGGTAGAAGCCGTCGAACTCGACTCCCGCGAGCACTTTGTTCTGGGAGTGCAGTGGCATCCCGAGCGAACATACACCGCGAGCGCCTTCTCCCGCGCCCTCTTCGCAGCCTTCGTGCAAGCCGCCGTAGTCTGGCAGCCGCGCCGCATTGCAGAATCGACTGTGTCGGCGTGAACGTCGTGCTCAATCTTCCGCAATTCTCCGTGTCCCATCCATTCGCGTTTTTTGCGAATGGGTGGGAAACCACGAATCTCAACCGCCAACTCGCTGGGTGCCCCCGGTCCCTCGCTTTTAGGGACCGGGGAATCAACCATCTCCGACTCGGCTGGGTGCCCCTGGTCCCTCGCTTTTGGGGACCAGGGAAACAACGCCAACTCGCTAACTCGCGACCCCCGCGTAGCGGGGGGCCAACTTGCCACACTTGTCAGAATCGTTTTCTGTCCGAGTCTGTCCAATTCATCAAGATCGAGAGAATTTGCAAATCGATGACTGAAGCCCCAAATCCCGCAGCAACCCGCCTCAACGCGCTTCTCGCAGAGGCATCTCAGGCTCCGCTCGACCCCCAGCAAACCCAGAGCTTCGCAGACCTGCTTTCGCTCTTTCTTCGCTGGAACGCTCGCATCAACCTGACCGCGATCCGCGACGAAGACGGGATTCTGAAACGCCATTTTGTCGAGTCCATCGCTTGCGCCCGCGCCCTGCCCGCCGGCATCTCCACACTACTGGACTTCGGTTCCGGCGCCGGCTTCCCCGGAATTCCCATCGCCCTTTGCCGCCCGGAGATCTCCGTCACCCTGGCCGAATCGCAGGGCAAAAAGGCAGCCTTTCTCCGCGAAGCCGTCCGCGTTCTCGGCCTTGCCGCAAAGGTCCACTCCGGCCGAGCAGAGGCGCTCACCACAAACTTCGATTGCGTAACGCTGCGCGCCGTCGACAAGATGGAACTCGCCGTTCAGGCCGCAACTCAGCTGGTCCGCCCCGGCGGATGGCTCGCGCTCATGACCACCACCGCCGCCCTTCCCGCCCTCCAGTTATCCGCCGGAGCGGAATTCACCTGGCCCCAGATTCTCCCGCTGCACGGCAGCGACGACCGTCTGCTAGCTCTGGGATTGCGAGAGACATAGCAAAGGGTGTAGCACGAAGCGTCAGGGCACGACTTCACAGATTGCTGAAAAATGCCAATGGTGTAGCACGAAGCGTCAGGGCACGACTTCAGTCGTGCCGAAAAAGCAGAATAAAAAATGTGGGCTTTAGCCCCTGAGGGAGATTTTGATTCGGAGGGAGGCGGGGGTTTCAACCCCCGCATACAGCCAACAAAATCATCATGGGCTTTAGCCCCGGGCCTCGACCTCGATTCATTCCACGACTGCGGCTGCTTTCCGGTTGATAGGTCAGGGATTTATAGCATGTGAAAAAATATTCGGAGCGCAAGAAGCGTCAGGGCACGACTTCAGTCGTGCCGAAAAAGCAGAATAAAAAATGTGGGCTTTAGCCCCGGAAGTACATTTTAAAGAAACCAATATTCGCCTTATATTCGCCCACCCACTACCGCCTGAACTGCCGCCGTATCGCCAACAAAAACAGCGCAAACAACGACGACGTCAGCAACGTCTCAACGATCGCCACAACCCGCCCCCGTGGATAGACGGGAGTGTACTCTGGAGTTCTTTGAAATGTAGCCGTATCGATTGCCGTGATTCCACTCTTGCCAATCAGTTTTGCCTCTGTCCAAAAATTATTCGTCCAACTCTCCTGCCGGTTCCATACGCGGATGTAGGTCACGCTTGCAGTGCTCACGGCATTTCCAGAAATTGGCTGCTTCAATTCAAGCCCGGGGATGGGAAACAAGAGCGTCGCTGCCAGCAGGGTTCCAAGCAGCCACAACAGCGGCTTCCGATAACTGTTCCCGTAATCGCTCGCATCTTTGTACCAGGCCACAAAACTCAGATTGCGATGCCACCACCGCCGCAACCATAGAAGCCGTCCCGTCGTCGGCCCAGCCAGCCGCTTCATCTCCATCTCGCCAAAATGAAACTCATTGGCAGTCCAGTAATCCAGGCGAGAGTCGTAGTTCTTTTTCAACTGCTGATAGATCTGCGCCACAGCCTGATAGTCGCGCTGCCCGTTTCTTTGCAATCCTTCCACGACCTCTTGTTCGAGAGGGATCGTCTCTTCGAAGACCGCAAGGCCGTGATTACCCTCCCGTTTTGCCCACTTTACGGATGAGGTAAACCAGACATGACTCACATCGCAGTTATGGAAAAGAGCGCGGCTCAGATCGACGCCGTCGAAAACGATCTTGCCCGGCTTGGAGAACTTTACATGTGCAAACACGGCGCTGGGTATGCCTTTATTTTGAGGATCAAAATTTGTACTCCGGAATTCCGCTCGATCAAGAAATTTACTACCTTCCCAATCGGCTATTCCATGAAATTTTGTATGCCAAAAGTCTGCCGCCTGAGTGAAGGTTGCATAACCGAATATTGCGTCCTGCATGAAGGTCGCAGAGTCAAAGACAACATCCATCATGAATATCGCAGATTCGAATAATGCATCCTTCGTGAAGGTCGCACTACCGAATTCTGCGTTCTGCGTAAAGATCACTCCATTGAATTCCGCATCCTGTATGAAGGTTGCACTACTAAAACTTGCACGCTGCATGAAGGTCACAATACCGAATTCTGCGTCGTGCGAGAGAATCGCACCATCAAATTCAGCATCCTGTATGAAGGTCGCCCGAGCAAAATCCACTTCTTGTATAAAAGTTACGTAGCAGAATGTTGCGTCATGCATAAAGGTCGAGTCGTTGAAGTGTGCGTCCATAGTGAAAGTTGCACCATTAAACCGGCAACTCGCTTTGAGTTTTCTATTCTTGAAATTAAGTTCAGGAAAGACAAAGCGCTCGAAATGAGCCTCGCCCTCCCCTGCGTCTTCCAGAATCTTTTCAAACTCTAACCAGAATGCATCTAAGAGCGGTCCCGACTGCTTGCGCGGGTCCTTCGAGTGCATCAGGCATACAGGCTTCACATCAATCCCGTCAGGCGCAATATGGAACGTGCGCCCGCATTTCGGGCCGCTGTAACCCATCCTGATCGGACAGCCCGCTTCGATATTTATGTCTTCCCGCGCGATATTCTCATCGGGCACTTTCTCGGGTTTCTCAACCGGACCTATGTTGATCTCAATCTCCAGAACCTCAAGAGCGCTCTCATCGGACGCGATCCCGCCCTCCGCCGCCAGGCGATCATCCGACGCAACTTCCTGCTCCTTCGCCATAATCCGCGAGTGTACCACCTCTCTCAACGACGGCTCATTCCTTTTCTGCCTCTCGCAATCCTTGAGGTGCGCGATAAAAGAAGCAGGCGATGCGGAGTTTGAGATCTTGCTCTCATCGTGGCCTTGGCCCGTCGCAGCCTTGACATACAACCGAAAGGAAGACGAAGGCTGTCCACAATTAATCTGCAACGTTCCATTGTTAATCTTCAATGTTCCAATGTTCCACGTGGAACACTTTTGGGAACCCAGCCCAAATCGGTCAATGTTCCACGTGGAACATTTTGGGAACCGTCCCAAATCAGTCAGTGTTCCACGTGGAACATTTTCAGCCAGGCCCAAAACGGGAGAGTTTTCAAATCAGACTCCCTCGAAAAATTGCCGGTTTCCTGCCGCTAAATCGACCCAAAATCATAAAAGTTTTCCACCGATTGGCATTTTTCCGCTGGCCAGAAAGCCGCCACGCACCTCGCATCGAAACCCTTCCCCACCATGTGTTTGCCGGATTTTCGCCTCTTTGGTTGAAATAGCTTTCCACAGGATTGCGAAGTTCTCCACAGATCCGGCGACTATCCTCGAACCGCCCCGCGCTTTACTCTGGATTGCCATGGGTAAGATTCTCGGCCTCGTCAATCAAAAGGGCGGAGTTGGCAAGACGACAACGGCCATCAACCTGGCCGCCTGCCTTGCTCTCGAAGGCCTCAAGGTTCTCCTGGTGGACTGCGATCCCCAGGCAAACTGCTCCTCCGGGCTGGGATTCCAGCGCGATGACAACCGCCGCTCCATCTACGACGTGCTGATGGGCGATGCCCCGGCGGATCAGGTGATTCTGCCCACGCAGATCGATCTACTCTCGCTGCTGCCCGGCTCGAAGAACCTGACCGGCGCCAATATCGAGCTGGCTACGGCCGATGATCGCGCGCTCCATTTGCGCCATGCACTGGGGCCAATTAAGGAAGACTACGACCTGGTGATTCTGGATTGTCCGCCAGCGCTTGACCTGCTCACCGTCAACGTCCTGGCCGCAGCCGACACGTTGATTGTTCCCATGCAGGCTGAGTACTTTGCCCTGGAAGGAATCTCGGAGCTGATCTCCACGCTGGAACGGGTGCGCGCCGCGTACAACCCCGCGCTGACCATCGAGGGCGTTTTATTGACGATGTATGACGACCGCACCAACCTGGCACAGCAGGTGACGGATACGCTGCGTGAGTACTTCAAGGATCGCCTCTACCACACCGTGATTCCGCGCAACGTGCGGCTGGCCGAGGCGCCCAGCCACGGCAAGCCGGTGGCGCTCTACGATCCCCGTTCCCGCGGCACTGAGGCCTACTTCGAGATGGCCGGTGAGTTCATGGCGCGCAACGGAATCGAGATACCGCGGAAGGAAGAACGCGTTGCTGCCGAGCCGGAGGTGAGCAATTTGCCCAGCTCTTGATAGCGGCGTGATTGCCCCCCTAGCCGCAAAAGAACGAAACGCAGGTTCTTCGATTCCGCTGCGCTTCGCTCAGAATGATATGCGAGGGTGGTGTACCCGTCCACCGCCAACCGCTTCAGCCCACACAGATACACCCCCCGGCCACTCTTCCGGAAAGAGGTACTTCCATGAACCCGATTGCTGCCGACCTTAAACGCCGCGCCCTGGGCAAGGGCCTGGACTCCCTGTTGCCGCGCGTCCCTGCTGCCTCCGCACCCACCGCGGAGAATGAGGGGGGCAAGCCGCTGGAGATCCCCATCGAGCAGATTGATCGCAATCCGTTCCAGACGCGCTCGCATTTGAGCGAGGAGCAGTTGCGCGAGCTGGCGGCGTCGATCACAGCCAACGGCGTAGTGCAGCCGGTACTGGTGCGTCCGCTGGTCAACGGACGCTTCCAACTGATCGCGGGCGAGCGGCGCTGGCGGGCTTCAGAGATGGCTGGCAAGAAGACCATCCCGGCGATTCTGCGGCGGGTCTCGGATGAGCAGGCGATGGAGATCACCATCGTCGAAAACCTGCAGCGGATGGACCTGAATCCGATGGAGCAGGCGCGGGCTTTTGAGCGGCTTTCACGCGAGTTTCACATGACCCAGGAGCAGATGGCGGTGCGCACCGGCAAGGACCGGGCAACCGTGTCTAACTTCTTACGTTTGTTGAGGTTACCAATGTCCGTGCAGGCGCGGGTGGAGTCCGGCGATTTGAGCTTTGGACACGCGCGGGCGCTGCTGGCTTTTGAGCATGCCGAGGAGATGGAAAAGGCGGCGCAGCGGATGGTCAGTCATTCGCTTTCTGTTCGCCAAACAGAGGCCTACATTCAGGGCTTGATCCACCCCGAGCGCGCCGCCAAAAAAGACGCGCAAGAAGAGCGGCCTATTGATCCAAATATTCGCGCGGTGCAGGAGCAGTTGCAGCGCGCGCTGGGACTGAAGGTCCATATCGAAGACCACAACGGCCACGGCAGAGTCATCATTGAGTACGCGCATCTGGAGGATTTTGACGGACTGCTGGAGCAATTGGCTGGGGAATAAATACAGGGAACAGGGAACAGTTGTCCCAGCATGGAACAGATTGATGCCCCCTTTCAACCGGTTCCCTGCCAGATACTCCCCGAATCTACCCGATGCTGTTATTTTTGATAGAGCAATGCCACCTGTAGCCACTGAGACTATTAACGAGGTCGATTTCTGCGGAAAGATGGCCGCCGCAGCTAATCCCATCTTCGCCAGCATGGGTGATCGGTGCCCTTTTGTCGAGGCACGCATTGAAGGCATCGGTTCTACGACAGGCAAGACCAAACGCAAAGATCTCCGATTTTTCGGGAAAAACAACAAGCTTATATTGACCGGTGAGGTTAAGCTGCCAGGCGGAGTCTCTGCTTTCGATAGCAAGTTGATAGAGGATGCTCAGCAAAAAGCCGACCACGCAAATGTGCAGTTTTTCTTTACCTGGGATGTGAACACATTTGTGCTGTTTGACCGGTATAAGCAGGAGAAAAGCCTACTTGACCGTCGCATCAAAGTCTGGCATCTCCGGCTAAATCTTTCTTCCGCTCAAGAGGTTGCACGGCCAGAAATTCTTGAACAAATTGCGAGCAAGTTTCTCCCAGACCTGATCGCTGACTTATCGGATATTTATACTGGCGTCAAGCAAGATTGGTCCCTGCCACCGGATGAAATCTTCCTCAGATCCCTTGAAAGTCACCTCGATTGGCCAGTCGTTCTATTGCGTGAATATCTATACAAAAACTCAATGTCTGACCGCAGATTCGACACAAGACTTCAAGAGTGGATGGCCGCGGAGGGACGGCAGTTTTTGCGTTCGCAACCCGAAGAATGGCGTGAAGCGGTCGATAATGCAGCTCGAACACTCGCTTATGTGTGGACCAACCGGTTCATTTTTTACAAAGCGCTCCGCGCCCGGTTTCCGCAGCTTCCCCGTCTGGAGCTTGGTCCTTCTATAAAAACTGCCGATCAGGCTTTCCGGCGGCTGAACGAGATATTGAGGAAAGCCGCCGATGAGAGCGGCGATTACGAGACGCTGCTCTTTCCGGGGACGCTCGATTGGGCAAACGATCAAGTCTTCGACCCTGATGGTGCGGTGGACGCCTGGCGGGGATTTCTTCGCGGGATAGAAGCAATCGACTTTCGTGACGTACCCGCCGATGTGGTCGGCCTTATCTTCCAAAAGCTCATCAGCCCGGAAGAGCGCCATCGCCTTGGCCAGCACTTTACCGGGCCTGACCCTGTAGACCTTATCAATTCGTTTTGTATTCGCAAGGCTGACAGTATTGTTTTAGACCCCGCCTGCGGCAGCGGCAGTTTTCTGGTACGCGCTTATTACCGCAAACGAGCAATGAACGGCCATCGGCCTCATTCTGAGCTATTGCATGAGTTATTTGGCGCGGATATCGGACTCTACCCTGCCCACCTGGCAACACTCAATCTGGCCGCGCGGGAGATTAACGATGAGGCAAACTATCCTCGCATCGCGCGCACCGATTTCTTCGATGTCGTGCCGGACAGGCCGTTCTGCAGGCTTCCCGACGGCACTCAAAAGCACAGCCCTGTGATGCTGCCGCCGCTTGACGCTGTCGTGGGCAATCCTCCTTATGTCCGGCAGGAGAAGGTCGGAAGGTTTGAGAAAGAAAAATACTCCAGGCGCGTGGAGGAGGCTTTCCCCGGAACGGCGCTACGTGGCCGCGCGGACCTGCATTGCTATTTCTGGCCGTACGCCTGCCAATTTCTCAAGGAGGGCGGTTATTTTGGTTTTTTGACCAGCGGCCAATGGCTCGATGTCGATTACGGCTTTGCCTTGCAGCGCTGGATACTTTCTAACTTCCGCATTGTCGCCATTCTCGAAAGCGCCACCGAGCGATGGTTCCCGGATGCCCGCGTCAAGACCTGCATCACGATTTTGCAGCGATGCTCCGATCCTGAAACGCGCCGGGCTAATCTGGTTCGCTTTGTCCGCTTCGAGAAACCTTTGATGGAGATCATCGGAGTCATGCCAACCGGCGGTGTCGGCAAAGAGGCAGAGATTGCGGAAATATCGCGTCAGAGCGCGGTTGATGCGATCCGTGATGAGCTTGAGAAGATTAAGGAGCCTGTCCACGATGACAGATGGCGGGTTCTGCTGAAGAGCCAGGCCGAACTATGGGACGAGGGTGTCAGGGCGGGAGAAGTGTTGAAGCCGGGAACGCCTATTGAATCTTCTGACAATGAGGATTCTGAAGAGCAGGACGAGGATTCAGACGACGAGCAGGTCTGGGTGAAAGATCGTCTCGCTGAAAGGGATTACGTTGCGGGCAAATGGGGGCGCTACTTGCGGGCGCCGGACCTGTACTTTGAAATCATGGGCCGCTTTCGCGATCAGTTTGCGATTCTCGGAAGTATCGTGGATATTCGGCGCGGTGTTACTTCTGGCTGTGACGCTTTTTTCATGCCGCGCGACGTGACAGAGAAGTTTCTCAGTAAAGAGATTTCCGATAAGGACTTCAAAAGGCTTATCGGAATGCATAGGGAAGAGTTTGTCAGTGGCAAAGTCCGGCTTGTCATGGATGGCGCAGGCACGTTGCACCCCATCGAAGCTCAATATGTCAAGCTGGAGATTCACAGCCTTATGAAAGTGAGCCGTCCGATTGTTAAGGCGGGGGATTTCGACCGCGTGGTCCTGATGGTGAGCGGTCCTCTTTCCGGGCTTCGCGGAACACATGTATACAAATACATTAAATATGGAGAAACCGCGACCTATGCCTCAAAGAAATCAAAGGCAGTTCCGATTCCTCAGCGTCCGAGTTGCGCTGGTCGCGACCCGTGGTATGACCTTACCAGACTCGTAGATCCCGGATTTGCCCTTTGGTCAAAATCACAGCAATACCGGCATATCATTCCAGCGAATCCACAAAGAATTATTGCGAACTGTAATCTATACGACCTGTCGTCATCGGTTCTCAGCAAGCACGAGAAACTTATTCTTGTGGCAATTCTCAATTCAACTTTGATTGGATTGTTCAAGACCTTCTATGGACGGTTTGCCGGAACTGAGGGGAACCTAAAGACGGAAGTTGTCGATGTGAATCTGATCGAAGTTCCAGATCCACGCGGAATTGACAATAAAATCGCGAAAAAGCTTATCCATTCTCTACATTTAATGATGAGACGAACGGTCGGCGGACTGGTAGACGAATCACTGATGGAATGCCATTCTTACCGGCGCGCTTTGGAGTTGGCCTCGCGTCCCCTTAAGCTCTCTGAGGAGTTGCGGCAGCCAGATCGGCGAGAACTGGATGATGCGGTCTTTGAACTATTGGGCGTAGAAGACAAAGTTGAGCGAAGAGCATTGGTAGATCGCCTCCACGAGGAAACGGCATCGCACTTCCGCGCCATTCGAGTGACGGAAATACAAAAGATGGAGGATCGCGCCAAAGGCGGGAAGAGGGAGTTCACGACCGAAGAGCAAGCAGCCGATGCCTGGGACGCTGTCGATCTTACCGATATGACGCCACTTTCCGATTGGATCCGTAACCATGCGGAGGCTCCGACGCGCGAGATTGTGATTCCCGATGAGCGCCCGGTTTATCTGGCAATTGGAAGCATCTTCGATCACGAAGTGGTCTATTTCGGCAAGAAGCGGCAGGAGCATGTTGTTTGCCCGTCACGCGGCACAGCGGAGCTTCTAGCCCGCATGGCCAACCTCGGCGTCTCCGGTCCGCAGGTATTGCCGGTTGAGGAGGATGCCGCGCTGCGCTTATTAAGTGAGCTGGAGCAACGCCATGAGATTGCGTCAGCGAGGCTTCGGGAATTGGTTGAGAGCCGCACATCGGACCCCGACACCCAGGATGAGGTTTTCAAAGTTTTGGAGCGGTGGTTTGTATTGGGCAAATCGCCAAGAACCCGATAACTTGATCGCGACTTCGTCGCGTGGATTGATTTCTAAAAACAAAGCAACGATTTTTGCCGGGGATAAAACCCCGGCCTACTTTCGGAAACCTCGATTTGCAGCAATAGATTCACTCCGTCCCGCTGGGGCGGGAATTTCTGGGTGGGATGCTTTCCCAGGGTTTTACCCTCCAACCTATGGACGGAGACCTGTTCCTTCACCCCAGCACACAAAGATCGTGCGCCGGGGACCCCGAGTCCATGGGGTGGCTATTCCCTGACCCCTATTCCCTACTCCCTATTCCCTATTCCCTGACCCCTATTCCCTACTCTCTATTCCCTATTCCCTGGTCCCTGAGTCCCTGAGTCCCTAGTCCCTAGTATCTAGTCCCTGACCCCTGATCACTGACAACTGACAATTGATTAGACTAGGTCATGACTAGGTCAACTCGCTAAATTTCCTGCAAACAATTTTCCTTAACCTATACATATAAAACAAGATACTTCGTTTTAGGCGAATACGTGGAGAAAAGCTTCCCTAATCACAGAAATACGTGTCCTTATAAGCGCACATCAAAGCCTCAAAATCGGCAAAAAAGTGTCCTTATAACGTCACTTTTCCCGCGTATTAGGGAGGAGTATATGCGGGCGAGGACGCCCGCACGATAGCCGGTCAACCACCCCTCGGATGAAGACCAGTCCGTGGGGACCCCGGCCAGGAGGCCGGCGATCCATTCCATTCCTGACCTTAGAAATTCATTCCTGACTTTACAAATTCAAGCAGTCACGGCGCTAGCTCCAGGCGTTGAGGGTGACGAATTGGTGGGTGGGCTGGTAGCGGGCGATGAGCTGGGCGGCGGCGGCTACGGAGGGGGCGCGGTCGGCGGCGGGGTCGGAGTGGCTGCCGTCGTGGAGGACGATGTTGGCGGCTTGGCCCTGGCGGTAGAGGCGGTCGATTTTGTTGATAAGGCGGTGGGCGATGGCGTCGGCGGAGGGATTTTTCCAGTCGGAGGTCATGGCGTTCCAGAGGACGGGAACCATGCCCAGACGGGTTGCGATGCGCAGTGTCTCGGGGCGGCGGGCGCCGTAGGGCGGACGAAAGTAGATGATGGGCAAGCCTGAGATATGCTCGAGAGTTTGAATGGTGCGGTAGAGCTGCTCTTCGATGCGGGCGGAGGAGGCCAGGGCCAGGTTGAGATGGGACCAGGAGTGGTTGCCGATGAGGTGACCGGCGGCGGCAATCTGGCGGACAAGAGAGGGCTCGGCCTGGGCGCGGCTGCCGACGAGAAAGAAGGTGGCGCGAACGTTGCGGCGGGCAAGAAGGTCGAGGAGGCGCGGGGTCCAGGCGGGATTGGGACCGTCGTCGAAGGTGAGGGCGAGTTCGCCGGGACGCGGCGGGGCGATGAGCGTGGGCCCGAAGAGTTGCGAGGCGGGCCACAGGGCGGCATAGGCGCAGCCGCCCGCCGCCAGACCCAGTCCGGCGGTTGCGCCGAGACCGGCAGAGAGTCCTATAGCCAGGGGGGAGATCATGTCGACCTACAGTGTGACGCGCCGAGGGTAGGGAGGGCAAGCAGAAAGACGCAGCGAGGAGATGCATTGCGATTCTGCTTGACAGGGATTTCCCGGCCGCCGGACGATAAATTGTGCGAGCCTTGGTTCGCAACGGAGGTTTCTGGATGCATCATCTTCACTTCCATCACGTCGCCATTCTGGCTGCTGCCCTGTATCAGTGGATACTGGGCGCGCTGTGGTACTCGCTGTTCTTCGCCAAACCGTGGATGGCGCTGACCGGCCACAAAGCGGGATCGCGTCCCAAAACCGCGATCTTTGGCATGATCAGTTCGTTCATCGGCGGGCTGGTGCTGGCGTTTGTTCTGGCACACGTGGTGATCTGGTCCGGGGCAACGACCTTCGATTGGGGAGCGATCGTCGGCTTTATCTGCTGGCTGGGCTTCATCGCCATGCCGCTTTTGGCGGAGACGATTTATGAGCAGCGCTCGTTCAAGTTGCTGGCCATCAATGCGGGCTACTGGCTGGCGGCGGTGGTGGGGAGCGGCATTCTGCTGGCGATGTGGCGCTAGAAAAGCAGCGGCGCTGAGGCTACTATCGAGTCATGAGCAAACACGTTATTGCAACTGACAAGGCGCCAGCGGCGATTGGGCCGTACTCGCAGGCGGTGCGCGCGGGGAATCTCATCTTCACCGCAGGGCAGGTCGGCGTGGACCCGTCGAACCAGCAGGTGGTGGCGGGCGGGATTACCGAGCAGACCACGCGCGCGCTGGAGAACCTCAAAGCCATTTTGGAAGAGGCGGGGACGAGCCTGGCCAAGGCTGTGAAGGCGACCGTCTTTCTGAAGGACATGAAGGATTTTGCGGCCATGAACGCGGTTTATGGCGCGTATATGGGCGCGACGGGCGCGGCGCCGCCGGCGCGGAGCACGGTTGAGGTTTCGCGGCTACCCAAGGATGTGCTGGTGGAGATTGAGTTGGTGGTGGAGGTGTGACGGCTGGGCCTTCCTGGCATTTTCACTATTCCCGAGGTGTGGGCATCGTGCAATCCCACCCTAGCCGCAAAAACAAGAACGCGGCGAGGATGGGGCACCCATGACCTTGCGTTTTCAAAGAAAACGCCTTCATCCTAACTTATGGTCGTGAGCATCCAATCAGAGAGAAGTAGAGGAGGCTGATTTGAACGATACGCCCGAGAATGTGGTGCGCACGGAGGCGGAGTGGCGCGCGCGGCTTACACCGGAGCAGTACCGCGTGCTGCGCGAGAAAGGCACGGAGCATCCGTTCACCGGGGCGCTGACCGAAAACCACGAGACGGGCAACTACCACTGCGCGGGATGCGGGGCGCTGCTGTTTCTGAGCGGGGCGAAGTTCGAATCGGGGTGCGGGTGGCCGAGCTTTCTGCTGCCTGCCGATTCTAAGGCCGTTGCGGAGCACGAAGACAACAGCCAGGGAATGCGGCGGGTTGAGGTAAATTG
>CZKF01000001.1_pt1 | contig 22530 bp, 19 predicted proteins | sample 1122351 | NCBI WGS metagenome assembly CZKF01 (sample SAMEA3539301, study PRJEB10725) | soil metagenome | biome: tundra; feature: field; material: soil | place: USA | collected 2010-05 | depth 0.15 m
GTCAGCGACATTCTGGAGTCAAACGGCTCATCTTCGATGGCCACGGTTTGTGGCGCAAGCTTGGCACTTTTTGACTCTGGCATCGCTCTTAAGGGCGCGGTGGCCGGCGTGGCGATGGGCCTGGTCAAGGAGGGCGACGACTACGCCATTCTCACCGACATTGCCGGCGCGGAAGACCACTACGGCGATATGGACTTCAAGGTGGCCGGAACGCGCAAGGGAATTACTGCGCTGCAGATGGACATCAAAATCGGCGGCCTGACCCACGCGATTCTCACCCAGGCGATGGAGCAGGCGCGCAAGGGCCGGCTGTTCCTGCTGGACAAGATGGACGCGGTGCTGGACGGGCCGCGCACGGAGCGCTCAGCCTATGCTCCGCGCATCGAAACCGTCATGATTCCCACCGATAAGATTCGCGATCTGATCGGAAAGGGCGGCGCAACCATCCGCGGCATCATCGAGCAGACCGGCGCAAAGATCGATGTGGACGACACCGGACGGGTCAATGTTGCCTCCTGCGACGCCGATGGGTTGAAGAGGGCGCTGGAGATGATCGGCAACCTCACCGCCGTGCCGGAGATCGGCAAGGTTTACCAGGGCAAGGTGGTTCGCCTGGCTGAGTTTGGCGCGTTTGTCGAGCTCTTCCCCGGCACCGATGGCCTGCTGCACATCTCCGAGATCGCGGAACATCGCGTGAAGGAAGTGAAGGATGAACTGAGCGAAGGCGATCAGATTATGGTCAAGGTTCTGGCCATCGAGGGCAATCGCATCAAGCTCAGCCGCAAGGCGCTGATCAAGGAACTGAAGGCCAAGCTGGGCACGCCGGCTCCGGCTACGGTTGAAGTGGAAGAGGTGGAGATTTCCGCCTCCGAGTCTCAGGCCTCTCCAGCCGCTGCTGCCGCGCCAGTTGCGCCCGTCGCACAGACCAGGCAGAGCAAGCCGCTCAATGAGTTCGACGAGCGTCAGCCCAAGTCAAACCAGAGCACCATCCTTATCGAAGGCGGAGACGACTTTGATGAGGTAGACGGCGAGGAGATCGACGAAGAGAACGAGCCGAACTTCAATCGCGTCGATGGCGCGGCAGCTCCAGTTGCCGGACAGCCGGCAGGCGCGGGCAGGCCGAAGCCCGACAACAAGAATCGCCGCCGCCGCCGCCGCCCCGGTGGTAGTGGACGCGGATAGTCAGACAGTTGTGAGTTTTCAGTTGTCAGTTTTCAGATCGAAAACGTAACAGAAAGGCCCGGACGCTCTCCGGGCCTTTTTTGTGCGCAACCATCATAAGCGCAACCCATCTAGCGCGATACAGGCGATCAATTGGCTGCTGTTTGTTCGCCTTTGTCCGGGAAGACGTTACCCATGCGGCGGATCTCTGCTCCGGTTCCGGCCAGCTTCTCTTCAATGTGCTCATAGCCGCGGTCAATGTGATAAACGCGGTCCAGGATTGACTCGCCGTCGGCTACCAGCGCCGCCAGCACCAGCGAGGCGGAAGCCCGCAGGTCCGAGCACATGACGGCCGCGGCAGAGAGCTGAGCCGGCCCGCGCACCGTGGCCGTGCGGCCGTCAACTTTAATATTCGCGCCCATTCGCACCAGTTCCTGCACATGCATGAAGCGGTTCTCGAAGATGTTCTCCTGGACCATGCTGACGCCCTCGGCCTGGGTGGCCAGCGCCATGAATTGCGCCTGCATGTCGGTGGGAAAGCCGGGGTACTCTTCGGTAGAGATGTCGGCGGCGCGCAACTTGCCGTCCGAGCGCACGCGCACCGAATCGGCGCCGAGAATCTCCACGCTAGCGCTGGCCTCCTGAAGTTTGTTGATGACGGCGCTCAGGTGCGCGGGATTGCAATCGGCCACCGTCAGGTCACCGCCGGTAATAGCGCCGGCCAGCAGGAATGTGCCGGCCTCGATGCGGTCGGGGTTGATGCGGTATCGCGCGCCATGGAGACGGCTGACGCCTTGCACGCGAATCGTTGATGTCCCCGCGCCTTCGATCTTCGCGCCCATGGCGGTGAGCAGCGCGGCCAGATCGGCGACCTCGGGTTCGCGCGCGCAGTTCTCCATCAGAGTTTCGCCTTCGGCCAGCACCGCGGCCATCAACAAATCCTCTGTACCGGTGACGGTGATCTTGTCGAAGAGCAGATGAGCGCCGTGAAGTCGCTCTGCCTTCGCATCCAGATACCCGTGCTCCTGAGTGATGGTGACGCCCATCTTCTCCAGGCCCTTGATGTGAAGATCGATAGGCCTGCCGCCGATGGCGCATCCGCCCGGCATGGCCACGCGCGCCATTCCGGAGCGGGCGATGAGCGGACCAAGCACAAGAGAGCTGGCGCGCATGGTCTTCACGATTTCGTATTTGGCCACGGGATGGGAGAGCGTGCGGCAACTGATGGTGGTCGAGTTCGGCGCGTCGCCCTGGCGGACTTCTGCGCCCATGGACACGAGCAGCCGCCGCTGGGTAGCGATGTCCCACACCTGAGGAATGTTTTCGAGAGTAATCTCATCCTCGGTCAGAATCGCAGCCGCCATGCAGGGCAGCGCCGAGTTCTTGGCCCCCGAGATGCGAATCGTGCCTACCAACGGATTTCCGCCGCGAATAACAAATTTATCCATGAATGCCGAAGTGCCTCTGGTGTTCTAGTGTAAATTGGAGAGCTGGCTCGAACCGGAACAGTCAATCAGCGCTTCGGCGGCAAAGGCAGCAAGCGCAAACGCGTACGGTTCGGATCGATGGTGACCAACGCGCCCTCTTTCAGCTCAGTGGTCATTTGCAGAAGGGCATCAATGACCTGTTTTCCAATCGCTTCCAAGCTGACATCGTCGGCTCGGATTTGTACGACACTGGGCTTTTCACCGTGTGTTGTAGCAAGAATTGCACTGAAATCCAGATCGTGTGTCAGTACAACATAGTCGTTCGCGCTTGCGAAGGCCATGATCTCAGAATCTGGCGCCTGGGCTGCGCCAAGTGACGACCAATGCTCCGCTTCGATGCCCGCCTCTGTCAGAGGATTTACCCAGCGCGGCGACAGATTCATATCGACAAGCAGCTTCATGCCGTGACCAGCACGACCTCGCGCTCTTCGGCTAGCCAGGCCGCGTAACGGAGCGCCTGCATAATGTCCTCGCGTTCCAGGTAGCGGTAGCTGGCAAGGAGTTCATCGACGCTGTGCCCGGCGCCGATTTGACCAACGATCATGCCGACGGTGACGCGCATTCCGCGAATGCAGGCCTTGCCACCCATCACGGCGGGATTCTGTGTGATGCGATTCAGTTGTTCCATGCGCCTCTCCTTCCCCAAATCATCGTCCTGCGGTGATTCGAGAATACTCGCTTTAGGAACGATTTGCGAGGCAAGAAATCGTCATCGTTCCATCTTTTACAGCTCCAGCACATTGTCCTCGATGGCGAGGCGGACGTTGCCGTCGGATTTGGCGAGGCGACGGACGGCTTCGGGCTTATCGACTCTTGCTTTGAGCATGACCAGGGCCACGGGGACGCTGCGGCCGGCGCACTTGATGGTCTCGACGGCGGTGGCGCGGTCGATCTTGCAGGCGCACATGAGGATGCGGATGCCGCGCTCGACGAGCTTGGAGTTCTGCATGTGCACGTTGACCATCAGGTTCTCGTAGACATAGCCGAGCCGGGTCATGGCGCCAGTGGTGATCATGTTGAGGATCATCTTCTGGGCGCTGCCGGCCTTCATGCGCGTGGAGCCGGAGATGACCTCGGGGCCCACGTCGGAAATGACGACGATTTCCGCGGCGTCGGCCAGCGGAGTTCCATGGTTGCAGGTGACGGCAGCGGTGTGGGCTCCGCGGGCGCGGGCATAGGCTACGGCGGCTACTACGTAGGGGGTGCGTCCGGAAGCTGAGATGCCCACCACAATATCCTTGCGGGTGGGACGGCGGCGGGCGATGTCCCGCTGGCCAAGCTCTTCGGAGTCTTCATTGACCTCGACGGCCGAGGCCAGCGCCTTGGGTCCGCCAGCCATAATGTACTGCACCTGTCCGGGGGCTGTGGAGTAAGTGGGCGGGCACTCAGCGGCGTCCAGCCCCGCAATCCGCCCGCTGGAGCCTGCGCCGATATAAATCAGCCGGCCGCCCTCGCGCAGGCAGCGTGCCACCTGGTCAATGACCAGCGCGATCTCCAGAATCGCCTTTTTGACCGCAGCGGCGACCTTGGCATCTTCGTGATTAATAATGCGGGCGATATCGAGAGCGGATTTGGTGTCAAAGCCCTGAGAAGCCTCGTTCTGGCTCTCGGTGGTCAGATCCTGAAGCTGATAGGCCTGGTCTTTCTGCCTATCTACTTTATGTGCGGCGGCCGTAACCTGCGTCATCGAGCCGAAAAGTATCGCATCTGTCCCCATTTTCTAATTGTATCTGGAAACCAGTCAAATACGGATAAAAAAAACGCCTAAATTAGGGCTTTTATCGGTTATCCAAGGTCCGAAGGGACCTCAAAGGTGACCAGTTCAGCGCGTAAGCCGCGGGTGCGAAATGCCCCGCAGGGGATGCCGGCAGCAATCCATACAGAGCCTAATAACAGCGCTTTGCTGTTGAGAAATTTGGATTGACTAAGAATTGACCGAAGTTCGACGGTCTGTCCAGCTCCGTTTGACACTGGAACTTTGACAGTGTTTTGATGGTTCCAACGGGACACGTCTCATTCCGGTCCATCCATCACGGAGACCCTCATGCGAGCAGGCGGGGCTATGTTGGCAGCAATTATCTTGTCGAGTGCATTGTTGTGCGGATGCGGCGGACCAGTCGTCAGTAGTAGTACAGGTAGCGCCGGATTGCCACTTTCGGCGCAGCCGACCCTTACGACAGGGTCTGGACAGAATGGCGCGGTGGTGGTGAGCCTGACGGCGACATCCGGCGCTGCCATTTACTACACCGTGGACGGCAGTTTACCTGACGTATATTCCTCGCGCACAATCACCTACGAGGCGCCATTTCTGGTGGCTTCTAATCTGACGGTCCAAGCAGTCGCCGTGGCCCCAGGGGACGCGGCCAGCAGCGTCGCCAGCCAGAGCTTTACGCCCAATATTCCCTCGGGAGCGCTAGTTTGGTCCGATGAGTTCACCAACTCCACTGGCTCCAATGCGCAGCCCAATCCGCTGGTCTGGACCTACGACACCGGAAACAGCGGCTTCGGCAACCAGGAACTGGAGAACTATTGCGCGTGGGGATCCAATACTTCACCGTGCAACACGGCGAGTCCGAATGCCTACGTGGGCACTGATGGCTATCTCCACATCGTTGCCCAGCATACCTCGCCCGGCGTATACACAGCCGGCTCCTTTACGTCGGCGCGTTTGAAGACTCAGGGTCTGTTCAGTTTTCAGTACGGCCGGATTGAAGTGCGCGCCCAGGTGCCGGAGGCGCAGGGCTTTTGGCCGTCATTCTGGCTGATGGGCAACAACATCGCCACTGTCAACTGGCCGGCCTGCGGGGAGATGGATGTGCTGGAGCGGATCAACGCGGCAACCACGCCCGACTGGAACCAAGGCTCGATTCACGGAACCGGCTTTACAGGCGGCAATCTGGGTACGGTTTTTGACTTTACCTCCGGACAAACGGCAGCCGGTTGGCACACCTACGGCATGATATGGACCAAGGGCAGCGTGGCCTATTATGTGGACGACCCCACCCATCCCTACGTTACCTATACGACCTCGAGCATCAGCGGTTTAAGCGGCGCGGTCTGGCCCTTTGACGCCGGCCAGAGCAACTTCATCCTTCTTAATCTGGCCGTGGGAGGCGATTGGCCCGGAAGCCCCAACGCCGCCACCCCGTTCCCCTCCACAATGCTGGTGGACTACGTGCGGGTGTACACGAATTAATGCTAAGGTCGTGTGATTTATTCATTGTGCCTGGATACGTGCGGGCGAGGACGCCCGCACGACAGCCGGCCGGGAGGCCGGCGTTACACTCATGGCCTTACAAATTCAAGCGGTCATGGTACTAGAATTTGCCGGTGAAGGCTCCTGCGTACAGACGGCAAACCACGGTCCGTTTGCGCTTTAATTCCCACAAATGACCTTTGAAACGCCAGCCGAAGCCGTTCGCTGCAAAGTTATTTGCGCATCATTTCCCCTCTGATACAAAAGAATTATTCCAGTTTGCCTTCACAGGCAAGCCTGGATTTCATGAAGAGTGGCTGAGGGACGAGCCCTGTGACGCCACGACAACCTGCCTGGGCAAACCAGGAGTATGGTGTCAACTCTCGCCCGTATTGGGGAACATGAGATTCGGGGGTCGCTTCAGCACTCTTAGTTGAGGCGTCTCGCAAGGTACTTCGAGTCACATCACGTTCGCTCTTTTTGAGCCGGTCACACGCTCGTATCTCCGCAGCCATTCGCGCTTGCGAGGGATGATGACGACTGCTTACGAATTGCGCTGCCGGGAATGCGGCAAATCCTACGGGATTCAACCGCTTTCCATCTGTGACGAGTGTTTTTCTCCGCTCGAGGTGGTCTTTGACCTGGAGTATGCCCGTACCCGTTTTACCCGCGAGGCCATCCACCAGGGACCGCTGAATATGTGGCGCTATCGGACGTTGCTGCCTGTATCAGACAGCTACCAGCCGCAGACGCCGGTGGGATTGACGCCGCTGATGAAGGCTCCCCGGTTGGGCGCGCGCATCGGCGCCCGCAATCTCTTCATCAAGAACGACGCAGTCTGCCTGCCCACGCTCAGCTTCAAGGATCGCGTGGTGGCCGTGGCGCTGGCCAATGCGCAGGCCTTCGGCTTCGACACGGTGGGCTGTTCATCCACCGGCAACCTGGCCAACGCCGTAGCCGCGCAGGCCGCGCGGCTGGGGTTGAAGAGCTTCATCCTGGTTCCCGACGATCTGGAGCCGGCCAAGATTCTCAACACCCAGGTTTACGGAGCAACGCTGGTGCGCGTCAAGGGCAACTACGACCACGTCAACCGCCTCTCGTCGCAGATTGCCGACCGCTACAACTGGGGATTTGTGAACGTGAACCTGCGTCCCTTTTACGCAGAAGGATCAAAGACAGTGGGCTTTGAGATTGCTGAACAACTGGGCTGGCGTCTGCCGGACAACATTGTTTGCCCCATGGCCGGCGGTTCGCTGATTACGAAGATTCGCAAGGCCTTTGATGAACTGGTCGCGCTAGGCCTGGTCGAGGACAAACCGGTTCGCTTCTTCGGCGCACAGGCAACGGGCTGCTCGCCCATTGCCCGGGCGGTCAAGAACGGGACAGACGTGATTGAGCCGCAGCGGCCCAACACCATCGCGCGGTCGCTGGCCATCGGCAACCCGGCAGACGGCATGTATGCGGTGCGCGCCATTCGCGCCACGGGCGGCTGGGCCGAGGATGTGTCGGATGTGGAGATCATTTCCGCCATGCAGGAGCTGGCGGAGACCGAGGGTATCTTTACCGAGACAGCCGGCGGCGTGACCACCGCGGTGACCGCGCGACTTTATGCCCATGGGCGCATCCGGCCCGATGAGCTAACCGTCACCTGCATTACCGGCAACGGCCTGAAGACCACCGATTGCCTGAATGGAGCTTACGAGCAGAGCCAGGCCATCCGTCCCCGGCTCAGCGACTTTGAAGCTCTTGTGGAAGAACACAACGAATACAGCCCAGCACCGAGTCAGGACCTGGTCCTGGCGGGAGAAATCGATGGCCGTTAGAGTTTTGTTGCCCAATGCCTTTCAGAAACACACCAACAATACGCGCGAAATGTCCAGCGCCGCGGCCAATCTGCCGGAGCTGATCACCGAGATCGAGGGCCGTTTTCCGGCCCTGCGCAAACACCTGCGCGGCGAGGATGGGCAGATCCGCCGCTTCATCAATTTTTATGTCAACGAGGAAGACATCCGCTTCCTGGGTAATGAGAACTACAGCTTTCAGGAGGGCGACGAGGTGCTGGTGATACCGTCCATCGCCGGCGGATGAGGCCGTCCTTGTGAGGTCAGGGTATCGCACGGTAAACTTCCTATATGGGAGCTGTGTGCATGGTTGATTGCTCACCGTTGACTTCCAAAGACTCGACGGAAGGCTTTTGACCTCATGATTTTTCGTGCGATCCGGCGCGGTGTTGCGCTGCTGTTTGCTCTGGCTCTCTCAATTGTCCGTTACTGGTTGCTGCGTTTGCGTGGTCCTATTACGCTGGAGCGCCGCGCGTTGTGGGGCCAGCAAACCGCCCGCATCATACTAGCTTGCGTGGGTATTCGCTGCCGTGTGGAGGGCACTCCGCCCACGCAGGGGCTGGTCGTCGCTAACCACCTTAGTATCATCGATGTACTCATCCTCTCGGCGGATATGCCCTGCTTCTTTGTCGCCAAAATAGAGGTCGGCGGTTTCTCTTTCTTTGGCAGGGCGGCGCGCTCCAGCGGGACCATCTTCCTGGATCGCTCCAGCCTGGAGAGCGCCATGAGCGTAGCCGATCAGATGATCGAGAGGTTCAAGTTACAGATTCCAGTGCTGTTATTCCCTGAGGGCACCAGCACGGACGGACTGAAACTGCTGCCATTCCACCCCCGGCTCATTGACCCGGCCACCTCGACCGGAACGCAGATTACTACGGCCACTGTCCGCTACGTCCTGAAGGGCGGCACGCCGGAGAAGGAACTGTGCTGGTGGGGCGATGAATCGTTTGGGACGCATATGCTTAAGATTCTAGGAGTTGCGGGGTTCACCGCCATGGTGCGCTTCGGCGAGCCGCGCACCTATCCCGACCGCCGCACCGCCGCCGATGCGACGCGCGCCGAGATTGCGGAAATGCGCGTGCAGATGCCGCTGCCGTGAGGGCTGCATATTTTCCGTAAGGAGTAGAAGTGAGAATTCCGCAAACGAAATATCCTGGATGGATGATGCGCAGTTTTATCTTTATGGATTGGATCACCGGGCTATAATCTCGCAGAGCTTGATCCGTCGGCGAGGCATTGAAGAGGTCACCGTTTACCGGCCTTCGAGTTGTTACAGCACTGAGGTCGGAACCTGTATGAACAACGAAGAACTAATCCTTGTAACGGGCGCGACCGGCTTTCTTGGCGTGCAACTTGTGCGCGAGCTTTTGGATCGTCAGCCGAACGCCAGACTGGCGCTGTTGATACGCGACAGAGCAGGCCAATCGGGTCAGCAGCGCGCCGATTTGATTGTTCCCTCAGCCGAGCGATCCCGTGTCGAGGTTTACTCGGGAGATGTGAGCCAGGACAACTGCGGATTGGAGAACGCTGCTTACCAGCGCCTCAGCGCGGAGACTACCCGCGTGATCCACTGCGCGGCCACAGTGCGTTTCGATCACTCGCTGGAGGAGGCTCGCAGTATCAACGTCGAGGGCACCCGCCGGATGCTGGATTTCGCCGCCGGAATGCGCCAGCTTCGCAGCCTGGCCTATGTGGGCACGGCTTACGTGGCCGGAGAGCGTACGGGGCTGGTGCGGGAAAGCGAACTGGCTGAGGGCCAGAGCTATCGCAACACCTACGAACAGACCAAGGCGGAGGCTGAAGCGCTGGTCCGCTCGCGCCTCGGCTCCTTGCCGGGTGTCATATTACGTCCCAGCATCATCGTAGGCGATTCGCGCACCGGGGTTACCTCCAGCTTCAAGATGATGTATTGGCCGCTGAAGATCTACGCGCGCCGATTGTGGCGCACCGTGCCAGGCTATCCGGACGCGGTGCTGGATATTGTGCCGGTGGATTTCGTTTCCAGTTCGGTGGCGCGGCTGGTCTTTGAGGAGGGCGCCCTGGGCAGCACCATCCACCTTTGTGCCGGACCGAGTGGAAGCGCAACCATTCGCCAGGTCGCACAACGCGCCATGGAGTACTTTCACGCGCCGGAGCCGCGTTACGTCGATCCGAAGTTATTCTTTGCTGCGCTGCGGCCACTGCTGTTTCTATCGTTGTGGGGCCGTAAGCGCCGTGTGCTGCTCGATGGTCGCGCTTATCGCGACTACTTCACGATGCGCATGCAGTTTGACACCACCAACGCGAAGCGGCTGCTTGAACCCGCGGGAGTCAGCCCGCCGCCGGTGCTGGAGTACCTCGATCGCCTTTTCAAATACTGCGTCGAGAGCGAATGGGGACGCAAGCAGGTACCATCTGAATGAATATCTTCCGTCGTTATCGTCTGGCGCGTGACCGCAAGGTCACGGTGGCCAATCTTGTCGATGAGCTGCTTCGGCGCAAGGGGGATTGCGAAGTCAGTGTGGGAGATGACGGAGCTTATCATCTGACCGAGCTGCACTCCGACATCTGCCTGCTGGATGGCTTTCTGCGCCGCGCGGTCGCGCTCCGCCCCGGCCAGCCGGTGGCGATTTACTGCACCAACAACCGGCGTTATTTTCATTGGTTTCTGGCGATCATCCGCGCGGGAGGAATCGCGGTTCCGCTGAACCCGCTCCTCTCTCTGGCCGAAGTGCGGCGCATTCTGGCGGAGAGCGGCACGGAGATTCTGGTGACCGACAAGACGGTCTTCGAAGACAAGATTGCCGACCGCTCCGCGCTGGATGTGCGCATTTGGATACAAGCCGACAATGAGCAAGCAACAGTGGATGGATTCATGCGCGTGGGCGAGACTGGGGCGGCGTTTCCGCCGACCGCCGTCGATCCGGCCGCTACGGTGGCGATCTTCCATACTTCCGGCACCAGCGGATTTCCCAAAGGGGCGGCCCTGTCGAGCAACGCATTGCTGGGGGCGCGCGCATCCACGGTGATCGCCGGGGTGTTTCTGGGACCGGGCGACCTGGCTCTGATCGCGCTGCCCTGGTCGCACATCATGGCGGTGAGCATCGCGCTCTATGGATTGATGGCGGGGATTCGCGGCTGCTTTCTCGATCATTTCGACTTGGCGGCGGCGCTGCATCAGATCGAGCGGCATCGGGTCACCTCCGTTGCCGGCGTGCCCGCGATGTTCGCGCGGCTGGTCAATAGCAATCCCGATCCCGCGCGGCTGAGGAGCGTGCGCCTGTGGCTTTCGGCCAGCGATTACCTGCCCGTCGAAGTGCGGCAACAGTTGCGGAAGTTCGGCGCGCTGGTGCGGTTGCCGGGAGGGCGACGCATTCCGCCGGTGCTGCTGAGCGGCTACGGCATGGTGGAATTGGGCGGGCTGGCGATGATGGGCGTGGAGTTGCCGCTTCTGCGCGGCAGCGGCGACGTGTACTTTCCTGTGCCGCCGTTCCGGGTTCGCGTGGCTGATGAAAGCGGCCGGGCGGTGCGAGCTGGAGTGACGGGCGAGTGCCAGATCCGCCGCAGCGGGCTTGCGCCGCACTATTGGAAGGATGAGGGCGACAACCAGGGCTTGCTGACCAGCGACGGGTGGTTGCGCACCGGCGACCTGGCCACGCGCAACCGCCTGGGGCTGATGCGGTTGGCGGGGCGCATGAAAGATGTGATCAAATCCGGCGGCTACTCGGTTTACATTCGCGAACTCGAAGAGGCGGTGATGGCTCATCCGGCGGTTGCGCGAGCTGTCGCCTTCGCCCTGCCTCACAAGGACAAGGGCGAGATTCCCGTGGCTGCGGTCGAACTGCGCGACGGCTCTCAGGCCAGCGAAAGCGAGTTGCTGGACTGGTGCAGGCAAAATCTTGCCGCCTACAAAGCGCCGCGCCGCATCTGGATTCTTGATCCCGACGGATTGCCGCAGAATCACAACGGGAAAATGCTGCGCAGGATTTTGCAGGAGAGGTTTTTGCGGGAGATGGACGGAGACCTGATCCACAGACCTTAGTCGTGGCGCAGAGCCTCGACGGGCGAAAGCCGCGCGCCGCGCCATGCTGGAATCGCCCCGGCGATCAGCCCTGCCAGAAGGGCAATCCCTAGGGCCTCGGCCAGCAGCGGCACAGGAAAAGAAGCGGTGACGATGCTCGCCGTCTGGGGCAGGGACGCCAGCAGGTGCAGCGCGTACCACCCCACCGCGATGCCCAGAAACCCGCCGCTCAGGCCCAGCACGGAGGCCTCCAGTAGGATGAGGATAACCACCTGCCCCCGCTTCCATCCTAGCGCGCGCAGGATGCCGATTTCCTTGGTGCGCTCAAAGACCGACATGGCCATGGTGTTGGCGATGCCCAGGACGCCGATCAGCAAGGCGATCAAAGAGGTGCCGATTGTAGAGGCGTGTGCCAGCCGGACAAACTGATTATTCTCGGCGCGTTCGGCTGCTGGAACGGCGCGCAGTCCGGGCAGAGCCGCCTCGATTTGCGCCTGCGCTTGCTTCAGATACTCTTGCTGGGATTGGCCATGTGGCGCTGGGCGCAGGCGCACATGAATGGTGGAAACTTTGCCCTGCAGACTGCTGAGCTGTTGCAACTGGTCCAGGGGCAGGATGACCGCGCCGGCCTCCAGCGCGGAGCCGCCCTGGTAGATGGCGACGACCGTAAACGGAGAGCCTTGAATCTCCAGCGTGTCGCCTGGCTTCTTGTTCAGGTTACCGGCCAACAAATCGCCCAGCATTACTTCAGGCTGACCATCGCGGAAAGGCCGTCCCGACAGAAAATGGAGGGATTCAAACTCGTAGGAGTCTGCCTTCCAGCCAAAGGCCAGCGCATTGATCTCCGGAGTCAGATCCATCACGTTGTAGATCATGGGCGTGGCCTGCCGAACGATGGGCAACGCCTTGAGCGTCGCTGCCGCCGACTCGTCCACCGAGGTATTCAGGAAAGTCTTCTGAATGACGGCAATGTCGGTGCCGCTGCTGGAGTAAATGCGCAACCATTCGTGTTCAAAAGCCCTCGAGAAGCCCACCAGGCCCACAAATGCACCGATAGCCATGCCGATTCCGCACAGGGTCAGCAGAGTTCTCAGCTTTCGCCGGCAGAGATTCTTCCAGACAAATCCGATGAACGACAGTTGAGCGGCCATAATGTTGGAGTGAGTCCTCACATTTTCGGATTCATGACGTTCAAAATGCCAGTTTATCAGCCGCCACAGTCCTGTTCATCGAAGAAGCCCGCAGGGCGCGACCTTTGTCAATGCGGGCGACCGCGGGCGAGGAGGTAGCCGGCAGTGGACAAGTGATGCGTGATGCGCTACACTTTGCACGCGATCAAGAGCTTCCAGCACTGCGGCATCGAAAAGTTTTTCAAGACGGGGATTATTGGGATTATCACAGGGGGTAAGATGACACGAATGTTCAATCCGCCTCATCCGGGCAAGATGCTGCGCGAGTTTCTTGGCGAGATGGATGTTACCAGCGCGGCAAAGAAGTTGCATATTTCGCGCACCACGCTCTCGCGCATCCTCAATTGCAATGCGGGAATCTCGGCTGATATGTCGCTGCGGCTGTCTGATGCGCTGGGAACGCACGACAGCCTCTGGTATGAGATGCAGATGGGCTACGATATGTGGCAGGCATCGCATAAGAAGCGGCCCAAGATCGAACGGTTTCATATTGCGGCTTGAGTGGCTGGGGGAACCCGGTTTCGCTCAGGGCAGGCTTTTGGCAGAGCAGTAAGGCAGGCTCGGGTTACCCGGCAAACACTTACGATAAGCCGACTTCTGAGGATCTATACGACCTCGGTGAGCGCACCGGCGATTTGGCATCATTCCAGACCCCATGCGACCTATTTCGAGCCCGGTTCACGGCAAGTGTTTACTAATGAGTAACTTTCGATTAGCCGATTAGCCGACTACTCTTCCCCAATTTGGTAATGGAAGAGTAGCGGATCATACTCGTAGCACATTCCCGCACCATTTTGCAAAGACCTGAGGGGTATCGCAGATCACGAACAATTGGTCGCCCCTGCACAAAATCTCATTTCCTGGATTGAGCAGAACGGTTCGGTCTCGGTAGATGCCAATTGGAATCGCCGAATCCGAACTGATACCGGAATTGTCTTGCGCCTCGCTGATCTTCCTCAAAACATAGGCAAAAGTCTCTCCCAGAAACTGATCCGGGACTGGAATTTTGTATATCTCGTCACTGTCAGCGCCAAAAGTCAAGAGATCCTCATAAAGCGCAGCTAGCCCGGGTGTTACTGCGCACTGAGTCAAAACGTGAGTTCCGAATGATTCAACGCATACAATCTCTGTTGGACCACCCCTCCCAGCATCGTTTGCAACACCTATGTTATGACCGCACACTATTTCAGCTGTAATGTGTAGCTTCGCGGCTTTGGGATCATCCTTGAGATCAGCGGCCATACCCCGCAAAGCCACAATAGTCAATATGGTCTTCGAGTCAGCTGCGTCAGATGCCAACGAAGGAGAGTGCTCACTGGGACTGCCGCCGTGCCAAGCGGAGGTAATCGTCACTGAATGCGCGGCCATAGCGCAAGCCTTCTTTAGGATTTGTCGTTCCCGCGCGTCGCCGATAACCATGTAGCACTGATCAAATTCTGGGTCGTCCGGAAATTTGCAATTCTCTTTCTGGCAGATTACTACTATCGCCCTTTTGTCTAGAACTTCAGGATCTCTGATCTGGCGAATCATGTTCTCGACCCGTTCGTCCCAGTTGACAATGATAATGTGGTCCTTCATGTCAGAATGCACAGAATGCCTCCCCGAAAAGATGTCTTTGATCACCGCAGTAAGTCTGGAAGTAATCAGCCGTGATGCAAAGTGCGCAATGAACCATGCAAAAACCCCGACTCCTACAACAATGATGGAAACCGCAACCGCCTCACCCGCTCGTGTTAATGGCGCGCGCGACTGGAATCCACCCGACAAATAGACCAAGACTGACCAAATTGCTTTGGGAATGGTCGCGAAGTTCTCATTGACGTGTTGCTCAAAGTGATACAGACCAAAAGCACCAGCAAAACAAGTAGTAACTAAGATAGCCAAGCCGAGAATAAGGTCGGCGAGCGCAGATAATCGATGCCTGATCAATTGTCGCTTCTTCACTGCAAGCCAGGAGACCAGCGCTAGCAACACCATGGTCGGCGCGGCAAAGAGCCAAAGATTTTGATCACCGCGAGCTTGAAGTACTCTGGCCGAGGGGTGAATATGGGTTTCAAAGGGCAGCGATGTCCCGATAAGATCCAGTTTCACGCCAGCGGCTCTCTCGATTTCATTCTGATGGGTCCGTAAGGCTGAGACGATCGCCTCTACGGCAAGATTATCCACACCCTCACGCGTCACCAATACAGCCTGCACTCCTACACTTTCTGACGTGTCGGCCTGTCCCGGATACGTCATCCGTGGTATTGCACTTTCGCGATATACGCCGCTCCGCACAAGTCGATCGAGGACCCGGGGACTTAGGAAAAGCAACCGCGCATCCTCGCTCTTCATAGCATTATTGACTACTCCGGCAGGAACAGCACTCGTCACAAAAGCTGCATCGATCGTCTCGTCGCGAAAGGCTGCGCTTAGGCTATCTAAGGACAAATTGCTCGCCTTGATTTCATCGAGCGATACCCCCGAGGCCTCAAGGATGGCCCGCGCGGTTGTGTCTGTACCACTACCCACAGGGCCGAGTGAAACGCGCTTGCCCTTGAGTTCTTCTGTCGTCGATATGTACAAATCCGACCGAACAAGGACGTGGACCACTTCTGAATAGAGCGGTGTCACAACCAAGAGATTGTTGATTGGATCAGGAAACGGCTCGTGACCGCGCAATGCTCTGCGAAGGACATCGCTTTGAACAATAGCAAAGTCGGCTTTGCCGTGAGCAAGTAGATTCAGATTTTCCTCTGATCCCCCTGTGAAGATGACCTTGAAGTTGCCTCCTGAAGCAGCGTACAAAACAGTTGCAGAAGCCAGTCGACAATACATTCCCTGCGACTGTCCGCCTGCGACAGTCGCGGAACCGAGTGTCTGAGCCGAACTCTCAACAAAAATGGAAAAGATTAAGCCGCAGAGGAGCAAACATTTGCTGCGATTCATAGACGTTCCGCCTTGCTGGACGCCCCGAGCTCGCGTCAGTCCAGAACTATTCTCACTGCCTTGCTCTTTCTGAAAGCGATTATACGCCAAATATTGCTTGCTTCGGCTGCTTGCCCATGTGCCATCTTGTCCCTGTATTTACGCCCAAGGAGCGCTTTCCATCAGATCGCGGATGTATGACCGGCTATCCGGGTATTGGGCCGTTAACTATCGAGAACAGCCCAATGCGCTCATCGACCCTGAGGTGGGCTGCGTTTTGAGGATTGGTCTCCATAAACGCCCCTTGATCTTGGAATGACGTTGATTCCGAATCGTTGGCAATTTGAAAGTTGCCGATCATTCAATTTACCTTGCACGAAAAACGGGCTGAAGCCCGTACCCTTCACGCGCGACTTCGCCGCGTGGATTGATTTCTAAAAATTGTTAGGGCGTGAATCGGCACGGCTGAAGCCGTGCCCTGACGCTTCGTGTGACTCCGGATGCATGTTCGGTGGCCAGTAGGAATGCGCCTTTTAAAACAATGAATTGATGGAGTTCGTGGTCTCCCACCCTAGCCGCTAAGACCGTGTGATTTAGTAATTGTGCCTGGAAATGTGCGGGCGAGGACGCCCGCACGACAGCCGGCCGGGAGGCCGGCGCTACATCCCTGCCACATTCCTGCCACTACAAATTCAAGCGGTCACGGCGCTACTCGTTGTCGGCGATGAGGAGGCGGAGGTCGCGGAGGTTTTGGCCGGTGGGTCCGGTGACGACGGCGTCGCCGAGGGCGGTGAACATGGGGCAGGCGTCGAAGTTGGCGAGAGACGACTTGAGGTGGAAACCGAAGGTGTGGGCGCGGGTGACGGTGGTGGGGTCGGCTACGGCTCCGGCTGCGTGGGAGTTGCCGTCGATGCCGTCGGAGCCGGCGCTGAAGACGGTGAGGCGCTGGCCGGTGTACTGCTCCAGTTCCAGAGCGCAGGCCATGACGAATTGCTGGTTGCGTCCGCCGGCGCCGGGAGAGCGGTTGAGGGTGACCGTGACCTCGCCGACGGAGATGAGGCAAAGGCGCGGATGGACGGCGCGCAGGGCGTGGAAGCGCTGGAGGAGATAGCGGGCGGCTTCGGCGTAGTCCCAATCGTCGCAACTGTTATCGACGACGACGTGAAAGCCGGCTTGTTGCGCGAGGGCGCGGGCGTTCTCGGCGAGATCGTGGCTGGAGAGGAGCAGTTCGAAGACGGAATCGCGGAAGGCGGGGTCTTCGCTGGACATGGCGGCGGCGGCGGTGACGCGGCGGGCGGGTACGGCCTCGTGCTTGCCGAAGACGGGGAAGAAGGGCGGGAACCAACCCTTGTTGCCGGGGGACTCGGGCAGGTCTTCACGCTCGAAGAAGGCGCGGATGGAGGGCGGGAGCTTGGGCGCGAGATCGTACTTTTCCAGCAGGTGGCGCACCTCGGAGACGGTGGAGTGGTCGGGCGAGGTGGGGCCTGAGGAGAGCGCGTCGAGAGAGCGCAGAGGCACGTCGGGCAGTAGAAAACTGACTTTGGCGGCATCGGGCGCGGCGATGGCCAGACGGCCGCCCTTGACCGCGGAAAAATGCTTGCGCAGGGTGTTGACCTCGCTGATGGGCGCGCCGGATGCCAGCAGCAATTGATGGAAGGCGATGGTGTCTTCGAGGGAGATATGCGGGTCCAGCGGCAGGTCGAAGATGGCCGAGCCTCCGCCGGAGATGAGGAAGAAGACCAGCGAGTCTTTGCGGGCGCGTTTGAGCATGGCCAGGGCGGCGCGGGCCGCGGCGAAGGACTCCTCATTGGGCACCGGGTGGCCGCCCTCAAAGTAGCGAAAGCGCCAGGAGCGGTGCGCGGGAAGCTGGTTGGAGCAGCAGATTCCGCGCATGCCCTCGCGACGCTTCATGCGGTGCAGGAGCAGATCGAGCATGGGGCCGGCAACTTTGCCCATGGCAATGACAAAAATCTTATTGTAGCTGTAGATATCGATGGAGTCGGGTCCGCTGCCGTCGGGGAGAAGGCGATGGAGGATGTGACCATCGAATTGAATGCGGCGGTCGAAGGCGGATTCAATGTTGCAAGCCTTGATGGCGCCGGTAAAGATGTCGTTGGCCGTGGCGTGCATGGCGTCGAGAGAGGAATCGGTGGCCGGGGTCATTGGAGTTGCTCCTTGAGACTGCCTGCCAGCCAAACGGCGAGCATGGATTGCATGGGCTCGAGTTGACCGGTAAAGAAGTGATCGGCGCGGGGGAGGAGCACCAGTTGTTTGGGTTCGGCGTCGGAGACGGCTGTCATTCCACACTCCATTTTACTCGCTGGGGCGCATCCACCCCATCTGGGGAAGTTCGGGTTTCGGAGTGCGGGATGCCACGGTCGGCGTCCGGTACGAAAGTAAGGTAACCTATACTACTTAAAGGCGTCAGACTCTATGTGTACGGTATTCTGGGAGCACCATGAGCTATCCCCCGGCTAATGATAGTACGATTGAACCGCTTGACCCCATCCAGTTGACACGCCAACTGTGCGAGATCGAATCAACTACCTATCATGAGGGCGCGGTGGGAGATTTTCTCGCCAATTATCTTGTCAGGCGCGGATGGGCGGTGGAAAAGACTCCTGTTCCGCAGCCGCCGGAGAGCGCCGAAGCCGGGGAGCGATGGAATGTCTATGCGGGCACGGCTGGCGAGAGACCCGATCTGGTCTTTTCCACGCACATGGACACCGTGCCGCCCTATATCCCCGTCAGAGAGGACGAAGATTTTTTGTACGGCCGCGGGGTATGCGACGCCAAGGGCATTCTCGCCGCGCAGTTGGCTGCCGCTGAATTCCTGCGGGCCGTGGGATATCGGATTGGCGTGTTGTTCGTCAGCGGCGAGGAGCGTGATTCGGCCGGCGCCACGGTTGCCAACCTGATGAAAAAGGGCAGCCGCTACCTCATCAACGGCGAGCCCACCGGCAACCGCCTGGCGCTGGCCTCGATGGGCGCTCTTCGCGCGGTCTTCCGGTCCACCGGGAAGATGGCTCACTCTGCCTATCCGGAGTCTGGCGACAGCGCCATCCACAAACTGATCAAGGTGCTGGGAAAACTGCTGAAACTTCCGCTGCCGGTTACTGATGACGTGGGCTCCAGCACGCTCAACATCGGCCAGATAGAGGGCGGCTACGCCCCCAACGTCATCGCCGACAAGGCCGAGGCGCAGGTGCTGGTGCGGCTGGTGGGGGATTCGGCGCCGGTTCGCGCCGCGCTCACGGAAGCTGCCGCCGGACTGGCCGAAGTGGAGTTCACGCTGGAGATTCCCTTCATTCGCTTGCGCGCCGTCGAGGGGTTGCCGACGATGGTCGCCAAGTTCACCACGGACATTCCCAAGCTCTCCAACTGGGGCGAGCCGCTGCTGCTGGGGCCGGGGTCGATCCACGTGGCCCATACGCCCTTTGAGAAGCTGGCAAAAAGTGAGCTGCTGGAAGCGGTGGAACTGTACATTCAGATGGCGAAGCAGTTGCTCGAACCGGTCTCATAAACCATCGGCATTGAGTCGCGAATCGAATGAGCCCCGTGTTGCACCACCCCAACGAGCAAAGATCACTCGTTGGGGACCCCGGTTTCCACCCCAACGAGCAAAGATCGCTCGTTGGGGACCCCGGTTTGTTCACGGGTCTCACAGTCGACGAAATGTAGTCTAAGCTAATGATGAGACCGGTTATGGGATAAGCGCGCGGCGAGAGCTTCTCAGGCTGGTTTGGACTTGATGCGTGAGAGTCGCGGCGGTGGGGCAGCCGACTCTAGGGCCAGATCGGCGACGGTTGCCTTGTTCAGAACCTCCAGTAATGCCTCCTGGGCACTGGCCCATACGGGGTGCGCAGAGCAAAATGATTTTCGCTTGCAGGATGCGCCGGAGATCATGCAGATATTCAGGCAGATGGGCCCCTCGATGGCCTCAATCACAGAGCGTACCGATGCTTTTCTGCCCGCTGATAGAATCTCAAAACCGCCTGTCTGTCCTCGCCGGGAGGCGATGAATCCGGCACGGCATAATGCTTGCAGAACCTTGGAAAGAAAGCTTTGTGGAGCCCCTGTTGCGCGAGCCAGCAGGGGCAGCAGGGTGCGCTCATGTTCGGGCAGCGTGGCCAGGTGGATCATCACACGAACCCCATAGTCGGCGGCACGCGTCAACTGCATGGTAGAACTGAATCGTGCCATCAGATGTTTCCTTCCACAACCATGGTAACTAATTTTACAGCGGATGATCGCCTATTGTATGCGGATCGGCGGCCAGAGGGCAACCCGCGCACTCGGCGGTCCGGCGGCAATGGGCCTTGCCCACGGCTACGGTGAGGGCATGGAACTCGTTGAAGAGGCGCGCCTGGTTGTCCGGGGAATCGGCGGCAAAGGCCTGGCGGGTGAGCCCGGCCAGAGACTCATACCCCTTGCGATTGTGGCTGGGCGTGGGCGTCAGAAGCCGGTGACGCTCGGCAATACGCCGCAAATACTCGTCGGCGACGGGAATGGGATGGCCGAGGGCATAGAGCAGAATGGCGTCGGCGGTCTCCGGACCGACACCTGGCAGGGCCAGCAGGCGGGTGCGCAGGGCGGCCGTGGGCGCGGCAGCGAGCGCGTCGAGTGAGCCGCCAAACTCCTCGTCGAGCAGGGCTACAAATGCCTTGAGCGCGGGCGCTTTGCGGGTGTGAAAGCCAGAGGGCTGGATGAGGCGTTGCAACTTCCTGAGGGGGAGCGAACGCAGGCCGTCCACGGTCAGCGCTCCCGCCGCGCGCAGGTTGTTGAGCGAGCGCTCGACGGCCTTCCAGGATGTGTTCTGGGTGAGGTAAGCGCCGAGGATGACCTCGAAGGGAGTCTTGGCCGGCCACCAGTGCTGGGGGCCGTATGCCAGGGTCAGTTGATCGTGCATACGGCGCAGGCGCTGGGCGGGGGTGGGTTGGGTCGAGGTCACGGCTGGAGTTAGGATAACGGGAGGAGGGGGCCGAAAGATCGATTGAGGGGTTCGCAGAATTGCATGCAGATGAAAGGGGGGATTCATCCCTTTCATTATGGGCAGTTTGGATTCCTGCGCTACCTACGCTTTCTGCTGAAGTTGTGATTTCATGATTTCTTCCACTTCTCCCGCCCCCTTGGCATAGAGCGTTTTTTCATTGGGAGCAAGCTCGTACAACAGCTTCAGAAACTCTCCCGCGTGCACAAGTTCCTCGTCCGCTATGTCCTTGAGCACAGCCAAGGCGAATTTGTTGTCGGTTGACTCGGCAAGCTGCATATACATCTGAGTCGCTTCGTACTCTGCGGTTACCATGAACCGAATCGCTCTGATGAGTTCCTCGTCCGTGAGCTTCTTGTCTTTCGCCAAACCTGAAAAAGGAGAACCGAACTCTGGCATATCATATTCCTTTGCTTCATCCGTATTGACACGTTAAGGTTTAGATTGCGCCTTTGAGGGCTATCACGTTTGTAGTTCCGTGGTTTCCTGAGGTCTGAGCGGAATTGACCATCGCGACAATGTCCGGCCAAGCGAAGGTGGGGCAAAATGAAGGCTTTTTCGTTAAGAGAAAGCCTTGCCGGGCACAAGGGGCCATTTTCACTTAATATTCTCCAAAATTAATTGACAAATACCGGACACGAAAGTAATTGCTCATACACTATTAAGTAACTGAGAGGTGAAATGGAAGACCTGTTCCGGGAAACTTCTCGATCAATCCCCAGGAGGAACTATGAAATGTATCAGAGCAGTACGCGGATGCGTTAAGCAGCGTCAGAGTATTGGCATGGCGAGCCTGCTGTCAGGGCTCGTGATGTTGTGCGCAATCACACCCACGCTCATGGCGCAGACTCCCACAAAGCGGGAGCCTGCGGCTGCGGTGCGCGAACCTATCCAGGTGCGCGAACCGATCAAGGTAATCGATACTATCCATCCGCCGGTGATTGAGCGGCCCATGCCCGCGACGCCCGCGGTTCTCGAGACTTGGCGCAAGACGATTTTGAAGACCCCGCGGCCGTCGAAGGCGTGCTTCGAGGCTACCTATCCTGAGACCGCGTGGCGCGAAGTCGCCTGCAAAGCGCCGTTGAAGAAACTATATCCCCCGAAGCGTCCTGGAATGATCCGGGCTCAAACAGTTGGCGGGGCTGGCCCGGATTTTTCAGCCGAAGTAACAGGCGCCATAACTGATGCTGAGGGTTCGTTCTACAGTGCAACCCCCATCACGAGCGAGTGTTCCGTACCCTGTGACCCCAGCACCGATGTATGCCCCGCGAGCCCGACGTGCAGCCTTCCCGGCGCCGCTGCCAATGACTATTCTCTGCAGCTCAACACCGCGCCCTTCACGACCGCGACGTGCAGCGGTTCTCCGGCTTCCACGACGCCGTCATGCAAGGGGTGGGAGCAGTTTGTGTATCCAGCCTCTGGGGGCGGGGGCATCCAGTACTGGCTGCTGAACTATGGCCCGCCAGGCACACTCTGCCCAACTCCAAGAGGCGCGAGTTGCGTGCCCGGCTCTGTCTCGACCGACGGATGGTGTCCATATTCCTTCGCGCCGACCCCCTCGGACCCCCACCCCAATGTATTTTGCGTGGTTAACGCGGCGGGTTCCACCACGGCTCCGGGAGCGCTGCCCACTTCGACAGCGTTTTCCACGCTGATACTCACCGGCACGGCGGGTCACGGCGCGACGGATGATTCCATTGCCGTGACGGTAAGCGGCACAGCCCATTCATCGCCCGGCGGCAACTACTTCCCCGATCT
>CZKF01000149.1_pt1 | contig 22201 bp, 11 predicted proteins | sample 1122351 | NCBI WGS metagenome assembly CZKF01 (sample SAMEA3539301, study PRJEB10725) | soil metagenome | biome: tundra; feature: field; material: soil | place: USA | collected 2010-05 | depth 0.15 m
AGCAAGCCGTACCTTGGCGGCGGGAATGGGCGCGCCGGCGGGGTTGCGCAGAACTCCTTGCCAGACTGGTTGAACCGCCGTTTGCGCCCATGCTCCCGCCGTTGAGATAAGCAGTACCGAAAGCAGCAGAACCCAGAAACGCTTTACATTGCATTTCGCCTTTGAATCGCTCTGTTCGCGTCCGTAGCCCAAGATGATTTTCACGTATATGCCTTAGGGTGTCAGCCTGACCGGGCCGGTGGATTCCCGGACGATAAGCTTTGGTTCCACGACAATCTCCTCGCGCGCAACGAGGGTGCCATTGATGAGGTTGAGCAGGCTCTGGGTCGCAATTCTGCCAATCTCGGCCAGTGGCTGGCGAATCGTAGTAAGGCGCGGCAGGGTGTATTCAGCTGCCATGATGTCGTCAAAGCCAATCACCGAAACATCGGCCGGCACTCGCAGGTTGAAGTCTTGAAGCGCGCGGATGGAACCGATCGCGTAGATGTCGTTGAAGGCGACCAGCGCGGTAAAAGGCAGCTTGGTGGCCAGCAGTTGCTGTATAACCGGATAGCCCAGCTCGGGGGAGCTCTTGTCGCGGTCGAGGCTGACGACCAGTTCCGGCTTGATCTCCAGACCCAGCCGCTCCGCAACTGCCACGATCCCATTCCAGCGCGCATCCGAGTCGGTGCTGAGCGGCTGCCCACGCATGAACGCGATCTGCCGGTGCCCAAGAGCGTACAGGTGGTGCAGGGTAAGTTCCGCGGCGCGGATGTGGTTGAGTACGACGTTGGTCACGCCCTTGATCTGGCGATGGCCCGCGATGGCGACTACGGGAACGGTCATGGGATGCTCAAGCGCGGTATCGATGGCAATGATGCCTTGCGCGCCGCGGCTAATCATCATGCGCGTGTAATCCTCCACCAGATCCTTGCGATGCCAGTGGTGCGTCGTAAAGTAGAAATATCCCGCATTGATCAGTTGATCGCCGATGCCGCTCATCACCTCAGTGTGATAGCCGCCGCCCAGTTCGGGCACAAGGATGCCGATCGTCTGAGTGCGCCGGTTGCGCAGGGAACGCGCCAACTGGCTGGGGTAGTAATTCATCTCCTCGGCGGCAGCCTTGATGCGATTGCGTGTGGCTTGCGGAATCGAACGGCCCGGCACATCGTTGAGAACCACCGATACTGTCGCCGGATTCAGCTTCAGATAGGCCGCTAGCTGCTTCAGGTTTACCGGGCGCTGGGCCGCAGGTTTTGCGGCCGTCTTACGCTGTTCAGTGTTTACGGAATCCTTCATTGCGGCATCTCACTTTTCCGCATACCACTTTTTACCACACCAGAGTTACCACCGAGTCCCCAGGCATCCGGAGCTGAAGCGTGGACGAATCGAGGCCGCAGTCCACCGTGCGCGCCTTGCCAAGGTTGGTGATAATCAGCACGCGGCTGCCATCCGGATTTTCCAGCGCAACATGCTCCACGCCGGCGAGCTGCCCATGCGACGCAAGTACGCGCGCGTTGCGCCGGATCGCCTTTGAGTAATGGGCAAACGCCCAGTACTGACCGCTGCGCGTGATACTCTGTGTGCGCGAGTCGATGGTCACCACGCCACCGCACGAGAAGGGGCCTATATTGGGTTTGCCCTGTTCGTCCAGCGCCAGATTCCATCCCACCAGGCAACGGCCCCAGTTCCGCAGCACGCCGGTAAATGTCTTCGACCAGGTACACCATTCGGTGGTGTAGTCCGGCTTGGTGTAGTCCGGGCCGCCCTCGGTCCAATAAGCGTTCTTTCCGGGGAATGCCTGGTGCACGCGCGTCATGGCATCCGCGGTACCCACATAACCGTGCCATGCAACCCCATCCACATATTTGTTCACCTCAGGGTCGCTCAGTTCGTCCAGCGCACGGCCCCACAGGCTGTAGTTGTGGTCGAGGAACCATATCTTTGTGTCGAGAGAAGCATGTTCCAGGGCCGGTCCCAGAAAGGTTTTTATGAATTCGATCTCGTACTCCTGGCCCCACAAACACGCGGGCATTCTTCCATCCTGGTCGGTGTCGGTTTCATTCTGGATGGTGACGGCATTGATCTTGACGCCCTCGGCGGCATACGCCTCCAGGAAGCGGACAAAATACTGCGCGTACGCGGCGAAATATGCCTTGCGCATCGAGCCGCCCAGCATGGATCCTCCGGCCTTCATCCATCCGGGCGGGCTCCACGGCGAGGAGAAGAGAAACAGCTCCGGATTCAGCTCACGCGCCGTGCGCAGCGAGGGTAGAATGTACGCGCGGTCGTGTTCAATGCTGAAGTGCTTGAGCTCCGGGTCCGGCTCCGGGGTATCGTCGTAGCTATACACGTTTCTGGAATAGTCGCTGGACCCGATACAGGTTCGGGCCACGGAAAGGCGCAGGCCATCCGGCCCAAAAAACTCGCCGATCAGCTCCTGGCGCCCCTGAGCAGGCAACTGACTGAACAGATAACAGGCGGCGTCTGTAAAGGCCGCGCCAAACCCTAGAACCGCCTGGCGCTTGCTGGCTGAATCAATCCGAATGTCCAGGCTGGCGCTGGCCGCGGCCTTTTGCCACCGTGGCGCTTCGAAGCCCTCGAACCTCTGCTTACCAGAGGTCACCCAGGCACGAACCGGCCGCAGGGATTCGATTGGCCGGCTCCACAGCAGGGGCTCCCGGGCAAGCGCGGTCGCGGCGGCTGCCCGAGCAAAATTCTGTAAGAAATCACGTCGAGTCTTCAAGGTCATGATGAATCCTTAACATATAGCGATTGAATCGTAGACTATTCTATGCCACTCCATACCGCTAAGACAATCGATTATCTGCAATTATTTTAGAATCCGGGCCGCGCTTTCCCAGTGGACGAATTTGTCCAGGGAACGGGTTCGCCCTTTCGATACGGTTTTTCCAACAAAGTGATTCATATCATAGGGAAAGCGATTGTCTTGGCCAGTGCTGTCCGTGGCAACAATGGAAGCTACCAGAAGACAATGTTGATGACAACGCATACTCCGACAATCCCGGTGGCCAGCAATATCGTCGGCAAAGAGAACCGGAGCGGCAAACGAACAGGCGCCTCGCCCAGAGTTGGCCTTGTTGCTCTCTGGCCGCGAATGCGGCTAATCGCCAGAGTACCGGCCGCGGCAATACTGAAGCCCAGAATCGCGGCATAGAAGTTAGCGCTCATCTGGCTCCCATAATGGAGCAGGCCCGCACGCACCATCCCCTGGTGCAAAATCGTGCTCGTCACCCCCAGGGTCAAGCCTCCCAGGCCGCCATTTACCACTCTGCGCGGAACCAGAGCAGCCAGCGCCACCAGCGCAAACAACGGTGCATTGAATATGGAAAGAACCATCTGAATGTATTCCATCAGGCTTTGGTAGCTGAGAGCCGCATAGGCCGCGCCGATCGACAGCAGGACGGCTGCCGCATTGGTCATGCGGCTTATCCACACGTAGTGCGCTTCCCCTGCTCCCGGCCGAATCCACGGCCGGTAAATGGACTGCACCCACGCAGAGGTGAAACCAGAAACATTGTTGGCAAATGTGGATACCAGGCTCGCCGCCAGTCCCATGATTCCGATCACCACCCAGAATGGACTGTAGTAGTGAAGCATCATCGACGGCATGGTTGCATTCCAGTTCCCCGTACCCCGCGTGTGCAGCACCAGCGGCGCAACCACTCCCGGAAGGACGATGAGGAATGCGAAGATCAGCTTGGCCGCCGCCACGGCCAGCGGCACATACGGCACATTCTTTTTGCGCCGCACGGCCAGCGCCCGCTGCATCTGCACAAAGTCCGTGCTCCAGAACCCGAAACTCATCACCAGCGCCAACCCGACGACCAGACCGAAGCGGTCCATCGTAGCTTGCGGGGCAAAATACGGCAGAGTCTGCCAGGCATGAAACCGGCCAGCCGGAATGCTTGCAAGCAGAATGCGAATCCCGCCAAAATCGTGGAGCACCAGGAAGGCGAGCGGCACAATCGCCGCCAGTACAACGGCAAAGTGAAGCAACTCGGCGTAAATTGTAGCGCGCAGGCCGCCATACCAGGTGTAAAACAGCACCACCGGCGCCGTCAGCAAGATGCCCTGCAGGAAGGTCCAACCCAGGAAGGCAACCAAAACCTGCGCCACGGCGCATAGGCAGACTCCGGCCAGCAACAGCATCATGGCCGAAATGCACAGCGCAACCACCGACCTCGTCTCTTGCCCGTAATAGCGTGCAATGAAGTCGAGAATCGTGGGGTAGCGGCCCCGGGCGTAGGCCGGCAACAGCCAGAAGGCCAGCACCACCAGTGCGGGAACCGCGCCGATCCAGTAAAAATGGCAGGCCAGCATCCCATACTGCGCGCCCAGCGCCATCATCGCGATCACGTCGAGCGAGCCGCAATTGGCCGCGATGCAGGCTGTAATGCAAACCCACAGCGGCAGCGCGCCGGAGGCGTTTAAAAATTGGTTCGAATCCCGTTTCGTCCGCCCAACCAGGTACCCCACCAGCAGCAATCCTGCAAGATAGGTAACTGCCAGGAATAAATGAAATCGATTCCAAACCATATCCACAACTATAACTGGAGAGTGCTGTGTTCAATCCATCGTTCACGCTGCCATTTGGCTTGTATCCAAGTGAATATCGGGGCGTCTGTATTGGTCCAGGATTTTCTTGAGGTTGAGGCTGAGAAGTTGGCGGTGAAGGTCAGCTAGTGAGGATAGCGGGAGAGTTCCGAATCGCTGGTTACGCGAAAAAACCGGGCGCCCCATCCTCGCGACGTTTTGTTCTGTCGCAAGGATGGGGCGCCAATGCAGTACACTCGCCGCTGACCCGCAGGCTTCCTTCTCAGCCGTGGTCGTAGAAGCGGAAGAAGAGCGACTGCTTGGAAACAGGCTCGACGCGCTTCACCAGTTCCGCCAATTGGTTGTCGCTCAAGGGCGTAAACTCCCGCGCCAGTTGCACGTTCTCTTCGAGTTGCGCGATGGTGTCGCAGCCGATGATGACCGTGCTCACCGGGCGGGAGAGCGCGTAGAACATCGCCTCGCGCATATTGATCGTGCCCGGCGTGGGCGCCAGCACCATGCCTTCCCACATATGTTTCTGCGCCTCGATCGGCGGCGGCGTCCAGGTGGAGAGAATCCGTCCGCGCGCCGGCACCTTCATCCCGATGATGCCCATCTGACGCTCGACCGCCAGCGGCAACAGCGCTTCGCTGAAGCTATAGTGGTGCGGGTCGGCGGCGTTGATGGCCATCAGAATCGCGTCGAAGGGGTGGCGCTTGATGCACTCGATCAGGCAATCGGGCCGGTAGTGCCCGGTGATGCCCAGGTTGCGCACCACCTTCTGTTCCTGCATCTCCAGCAGCGCTTCCATCGCGCCGCCCTTGGCGAAGATCGCATCCACATTGGCCTGTGTTCCCACGTCGTGCAACTGCCAGAGGTCGATGTGATCGGTCTGGAGCAGTTGCAGCGACTTCTCAATCATGCGCAGCGAGCCTTCGCGGGTGCGCTGGATGGTCTTGGTGGCCAAAAAGGCCTCGTTGCGCCGGTGGGCCATCACCTTGCCCACGTACTGTTCGCTCCAGCGCTCCGGTCCGCCGTAAATGGACGAGGTATCGATGTAGTTGACGCCCAGGTCGAGCGCCCGCTCGAGGATGGGCACGGCCACGTCGAAGTTATTCGGCCTCTCCAGGGAGCCTTGCCCGCCCAGCGAGAAGATGCCCACTTTGTACCCGGTCTTGCCCAGGTTTCGCGTGGGCATGGCCGCGGGTGTTTTGGGGTTCGAGGGCAGGCTGGGGAGAGCCTTCGGTGTGTCTGCCAACGCCGATGGCGCCAGCAATGCGGCTGTTATCGCACCGCCCGCCTTCAGGAATTCACGGCGGCCCTGGTTCCGCGCCGCAGCCGGTTGATTTTCGCTCATACCACCTCCTCGCAGGGAGTGAAGCCCTGTGAAGACTCATCATAAACTTGGGTTGAACCAAAGGAAAGTGCAAAATACATCAAAACAGGCCACAAACGAAAGGCCGCATCCGGGCGAATGCGGCCAAACTGCATATTATTGATGCCATTGATGTTGTCGATCACCGGCACAATCCAGACGCCGGCATTGCGCAGGTTGTTGAGGTCGTGCAGTTTCACATCGGAGAGGTTGCCCACCTTGCGGCGCCAGTTGGCGGCGTTGCCGATGCCGTCAAACTGGAGATAAAAAAAGGAGACTCCTGTATACATTTTAAGGGCCAAAGAGGTATCCTTTCCTGTCATGAGAAAATCACCGAATCACTCTACACAACCGTTTGTCTCTTTGGGCATTGCCTGCCTGCTGCCGATCCTGCTGTTCGGTTGCGGCCTGGCCGTCACCGCACAGGCGCCCACGCCGGATTCACCCGCCATTGAGGCCAAAGCCCACGCCCTGGTGGCCAAACTCACGCTGGAGCAGAAGATCGAGCTGCTGGGCGGCGTCGATCACATGTTCACTCATGCAGTACCCGCGATTGATCTGCCGCGCCTCAAGATGTCCGACGCTTCCGTGGGTATACGCACCTGGGGTCCGACCACCGCCTATGCCGGCGGCGTTGCGCTGGCCGCCACCTGGGATCCGTCGTTCGCCCGCAAGCTCGGGGAGAGCCTGGGCCGGGACGCCCGCGCCCGCGGCGTTCATTTTCTGCTCGGCCCCGGCGTCAACATCTCCCGCTCGCCGCTGAACGGCCGCAACTTCGAGTACCTCTCCGAGGACCCGTTCCTGAACTCCGGCCTGGTCGTTCCGTACATCGAGGGCGTTCAGTCGCAAGGCGTCGTCGCCACGGTCAAGCACTTCGCCCTCAACAACCAGGAGTTCAACCGGCACAACGCCAGCTCCGACGTGGACGAGCGGACCATGCGCGAGATCTATTTTCCCGCCTTCGAGGCCGCCGTCACCCAGGGCCACGTGGACGCGGTGATGGACTCCTACAACCTGGTCAACGGCGTCCACGCCACCCAGAACGAGTTCCTGAACCTGAAGGTGCTCAAGGGCGAGTGGGGCTTCCAGGGCATTTTGATGTCGGACTGGGACGCCACATACGACGGCGTGGCGGCGGCCAACAACGGCCTGGACCTGGAGATGCCCAGCCCCCGCTTCATGAACGCCAAGACCCTGCTGGCCGCGGTCAAAGCCGGCACGGTGAAGGAAACCACCATCGACGACAAGGTGCTGCGGCTGCTGAGGACAACGCTGCGCTACGGCTTCCTGGACCGCCCGCAATTCGATCCGGCCGACTCGACCTACTCGGTGGCTGATCGCGCAGTTGCCCTGGAAGGCGCGCTGGAGAGCATCACCCTGCTGAAGAACGAGGGCCATGCGCTGCCGCTTGATCCAGCCAAAGTGAAGACCATCGCCGTGATCGGCCCCAACGCCTGGCCGGCGGTCACCGGCGGCGGCGGCTCCTCCGAGGTCCTGGCCTTCGAGCCGGTCAGCATCGTGACCGGCATCGCCAACCTGGCTGGGCCAAACGTCCGTGTGCTCTACAGCCGCGGGTTGCCGGAGATGATGGAATTCTTCTGGCAGACCCGCTGGGAGGGCGGCATCCAAATGGCCACCTATCCCAGCAGGGACTTCACTGGCGCGCCGGAGACGGCCACTCGGGAAAACATCGCCAACTTCAAGCCGGAATGGAGGGGACCCGAAGACAAGACTCCGCGCAGCATTCGCTATACCACCTCGTTCAAGGCGGCCAAGGCGGGAAAATACCTGATTATGTCAGTTGCCTCGGGCAGCGACAGCTACAAGGTGCTGGTGGACGGCAGCCAGGTGCTGGCTCATCCCCGCGCCGAGGGCCAGAATCCGAAATACGCGGCTATCGATCTGAAGGACGGGCAAACGGTCAGCGTGGTGGCCGAGTATCTTCCCGGCTTTGCCGGCAACCGCTTTGGACTGGGCATGGCTTTGGAATCGGATCTGATCCCCGACGAGACCAAGAAATTTGCCGCCGCCGCGGATGTAGTGGTGGTAGCCGCCGGCTTCTATGCCCGCACCGAGAGCGAAGGCCAGGACCGCGCCTTCGAGCTTCCCTGGGGCCAGGACGCGCTGATTGATACCATCACCAAAATCAACGCGCACACCATTGTCACCCTTTCCGGCGGCGTCGGCACAGATACCAACCGCTGGCTGGCGCAGGTTCCCGCGCTGCTGCAGATTTACTATCCCGGACAGGAGGGCGGCACGGCCGTCGCCGAGGTTCTCTTCGGCCAGCGCAACCCCGAGGGCAAGCTGCCGGTCACCTTCGACCGCAGCTGGGACGAAGACCCCTCGGCGGCGTACTACTACCCCGCCAAGGGCGAGGATACCGCGCTGCACGTAACCGAAAACGACAAGCCGCCGGTGGATTACGTCGTCCCCCACGTGAAGTACGGAGACAAGCTGATGGTGGGCTATCGATCCTGGACCACCACCGGCAAGCACCCGCTCTTCCCCTTCGGCTTTGGGCTGAGCTACACCACCTTCAGCTTCGCCAACCTGCAAGCGCCCGCCACGGCCGCCGCCGGCGCGACCATTCCGGTCAGCTTCGACGTAACCAACACCGGCAGCGTCGCCGGAGCGGAGGTGGCCCAGCTCTACGTCTCCGACCCCTCGGCCAAAGTCAGCCGCCCGGAGCGCGAACTGAAGGGCTTTGAGAAGGTACGGTTGGCTCCCGGCGAGACAAAGCACGTGACTCTGAATTTAGATGCACGCGCCTTCAGCTACTGGGACTCGACGGCCCACAAGTGGACCATCGATCCCGGCAAATTTGTCATCCGCGCCGGCGACTCCAGCGAAAACACCCCGCTGAGTGCGGACCTGACATTGAACTAGACCAGCTGTGAACCAACCGAGCGGCCTGCAGCTTGTATGGGGCAGGCCGTTTTTGCATCGTGAGAATCACAAGACACAGATGTTCTGGTGGAACTCTGCTGCGGTCTGCACTGCGCCTCGCGCAAGCGGTGATCTCTGGTTATCTCTTTTAGATTTCCGAGTTGCATGATGCGTTCATTTCTCTATACAATTTGAAGATTATGAACACGAGAAGCCTGAATGTTTTCGCAGGGTTCGTTCTGTTGGTAGGCGTGACTCCGTGTTTACCCCAGGCGAACGATACAACCAAGCGAAATTCGAATAGGCGAGCGGTTTGAATAATTTATACAGACAGCGAAGCACTGCTGGCGGAGTCACCATGCCGAGTTTTAGGGCGGAATCTGTTAATCTGTGCGCGTTTATTTTTGTCTTATGCCTTATTCCCGCGGGCATGGGACAAACACCGCCCTCTCTTGCGCAGCCAACTGTGACGCCGCGAGAGAGCGCAAATACGCCAACGAAGAAAGAATCAAGCGGAGAAGTTAGCAGCTATCCGGAGTTAGTGGATATTACCGCTTCGACCGGGATTCAATTTGAACATATGTCGAGTCCCGAACAGAAATTCATTGTGGAATCGATGAGCGGAGGCGTGGCGCTGATCGATACTAACCGGGACGGCTGGCTTGACATTTATTTTACTAACGCGCAAAGCGTGGAGATGGCGCTCCATGGCCAGAAGGCGCGAAGCGCCCTCTATCATAACAACCACGATGGGACCTTCACGGATGTTACCGACAAGGCCGGAGTGGGATATCCCTGTTGGGCGATGGGCGCGTCGGTTGGAGACTATAACAACGACGGATGGCCGGACCTGCTGGTGACCTGTTTTGGCGGGGTGGTTCTGTATCGCAACAACGGCGACGGCACTTTTACCGATGTGACCAAGAGCGCCGGGCTGAGCGGCGACCACGGGTGGGCCATGGGAGGAGCCTTTGGTGATTACGATGGCGATGGCTGGGGCGATCTCTTTGTCTCGCACTATGTCGATTTTCACCTGGATAATATGGCTGCATTCGGATCCAGCGATACATGCAGATACATGGGCATCGATGTGCAATGCGGGCCAGCCGGCCTAAAGGGATCTCCAGACACTCTCTATCACAACAACCGGGATGGAACCTTTACCGATGTTTCAAAGAAATCCGTCTTGGGGGATGAGGGAAACCATCTTGGCCTAACGGCAATCTGGTCGGACTTCGATAATAAAGGCAAACTCGATTTGTTTGCCACCAACGACGGCCAGCCGAACAATCTTTACCAAGGGAATGGCCGCGGCGGTTTCGAGGATGTCAGCTTCCCTTCGGGCGTGGCGTTGAGCGAAAGCGGAACGAGGCAAGCCAATATGGGTATTGCCGTGGGCGATTACATGCACACAGGGCGCATGTCTCTTTTCATCTCGCACTTTGACAGTGAATACGCCGTGTTTTATCGCAATGACGGAGATATGAACTTCACCGATGTCTCCTTGTTCTCGGGAATTGCAAAGTCTACAAGGGGAAAGGTGGGGTGGGGCGATGCCTTTGTCGATTTCGCTAACAATGGCTGGCAGGACATTTTTCTTGTCAATGGACATGTGTATCCGCAGGTGGACCAAAGTCCTTCGGGCCTCAGGTACCTTGAGCCGAAGACGCTGCTCTTGAATCAGCGTAACGGAACATTCAAGGACATCAGTAAATTGGCGGGAACCGCGATCCAGATTCCGCAGGTGAGCCGTGGAATGGCAATTGGCGATCTCTTCAACGATGGCAAGCTCGAAGCGGTCGTTGAGAATCTGAGGGGCCAACCGATGATTTTGCGTCCGGAGGGCGGCCCGAAAAACCACTGGATCAGCTTTCAGTTGGAGGGCGTTAAAAGCAATCGCCTGGCTTTGAATGCACGCGTCCGCGCGACGGCCGGCGACCTGGTGCAGCTGGGCCAAGTGATCAGCAGCGGCAGCTATCTTTCGCAGAACGACCTCCGCATCCACTTTGGGCTGGGCAGCCATCAGCGGGTGGATAAAGCCGAAGTCTTATGGCCGGACGGGAAGGTGGAGACGTTAACTAACCTGGCTGCCGACCGTTTCTATTCTGTGCGGGAAGGCGCGGGCGTCGTCTCATCCAAGCCGCCTGAGACCGGCAAGACGAAGCAGCCCTGAGGCGAAGTCAGTCAACGGCTTCCGTTCCGGAAATCACTTGGCAGCCGGCGCGCCGGGCGCTTCCGCCGTAGGATGAAGCTTTTTGAAGGTCGTTTCGTCGGCGGCTTTCTGCAGGCTCCGGGTCTTATCGAACTCGGCTTTGGCCTCGTCTTTCCTCCCCGTTGCCTGGTAAAACCGCCCCAGCCGCCAATGCACATTCTGGTCGTTGGGACTTAGCTTTTCGGCAATCTTCAGTTCCCGCAGAGCCTCGTCCCGGCGGCCCGCATCGCTATACAGGATGCCCAAATCCAGGTGCGCCAGCGGAATCGTGGGGGCGATCCGGACGGCCTTCTCGAGCGGTGTAAGCGCAGCCTCGGGGTGGCCCAATTTCATCTCAGTGTCCGCCAGATAAGCCAAGGCCTGGCCGTGGTCCGGGTTGTTGTCCAGTTCGGCCTGGAACTCCTGAGCGGCCTCCTCCAATTGCATCAGACGCCAGAGCAGGTATCCCAGGCCGAAGTGAACGTCGGGCTCCTTGGGATCGGCCTTGACGGCGGCGCGGAACTGCAGGACGGCGTCGGCAGTGTTCTTCAACTCGTCCAGCGCCTCGCCGGCCAGCATGTCGGCCTCGGCGGATTCCGCGTTCAGCGTTAAAATCTCGTGATAAGTATCCAGAACACACTGGTACTGCTTGGACCACATACAACTGTGCGCCAAAGCCAGTCGCAAGGGAAGATTCCGCGGATCGTTCGCAGCGGCCTGTTTCAGATAAGGAGCCGCCTCAGCGTATTCGCCCAGTCCATAATGTGCCATCCCCATCAGGATGGAGAGGCGCAGGGCCTCCGGCGAGGAAGCCGGCTGGCTATTGAGCAGCGGCTTGAATTCCAGAATGGCCTGCTTCAGTTCGCCGCCCTTGAAGAGCGCGAGACCGAGGTTCAGGCGCAGGCCGGGCATCGCGGGGTTGATCGCCAGGGCCTTGCGATAAAGAGGCACGGCCTCCTTGTAGTGTTCCTGGCGCGCTTCCAGGAGGCCCAGGTGGGCGTAAGGCTCCGGATTCGAGGGATGAGCCTTCAGAAAAACGCGCCACGCGGCCTCAGCCTCGACATACTTCCCCTGCTGCTCCAGGGCAAGCGCGGTTTGCCGCTGGCTCTCCGGCGCCTGCGAGGCCTGCCCCATGCCCACGGCGGCTCCGATGGCCAATCCCAGGCCGATTCCCAATCGCATGATCCGATTCATTCGCATCCTATACCAATCTTAAATGTCATTCGGAATGTTTCCTGGCTTGATTTTCTCTTTCCGCAATGCCGGTGGGCAAACTTGAAAACAAAACAAAGAAAAGGGGCGCGGCAGGGATTGCCTGCCGCGCCCCGGTTGAGGGTTCAGGTTAGAAAGCGATCTTGCCGCCGAATTGGAAGGTTCTGGGTTCCGCAGCGCCGCCGACCTTGCCGAATTGTGCGCTGGAGGTGTTGTTGTTGATGCTGCCGGCTCCGTTGCCTACATCAAATTCGGTGTGGTTGAAGGTGTTGAAGGACTCGGCGCGGAACTCGATGCGAGCCCGTTCGCCGAGAGCAAAGGTTTTGTAAAGTGATGTGTTGAAGTTGGTGCGGCCGGGACCTACCACAACGTCTCTGCCAGAGTTGCCAAAGCCATTGTTCCCACCGCCTGCCCAAGGCGCGATAGGCGCGATGAAGGTGGCGCCGTTGTTGGCAGGGTTCATCCAGTAGTATTGTCCCGCGCCAATCAGCCCCTTCGTATATGTGACCTTCGAACCAGGGACTTGGCTGGCACGGTTGCTGTAGCCGCCGTTCAGGCCGATCGTATCCCCATAGTTGTTGGTGGGAGCGTTGCTGCCTGACCAGGGAAGACCGGTCTCCCTGATCACAACACCGGCGATTTCCCAACCACCGAGGATGCTCTTCTCCAAGCCTGATGGAGAATTCAAGAAGAAGGGCAGTTTGTACTCGTAGCTGGCGCTGATCATATGACGGCGATCCAGATTGCCGGAACCCTTGTCGTACCTGATGTTCCAAGGATTGCTGGCGCAGCAGTTCAAATCGCCGCTTCCCAGCATAGAGTCGATCTCATGCGACCAGGTGTAGTCCACCTCGTAGCTGAGGCCGTGCTTGCTCTGCTGGCGTATGCCACTCTGTAAGCTGTTGTAGCTGCTGGTGGCTTCATTGGTGATCTGGTTCATGCCGCCAAAACCAGGATACGTCACGTGCGTCTGGTTATAGTAGCCTGTGGTCCCCCCGGACGCAGCCTGCTGGCGAATCGCCAGAGGTGTGCTGAGCGGGAACATATTGATGTTCTTGCGAATGTTCTGGTGCCAGCCGATATTGCCGACATATTGCGTGGCCCAGATTATCGAAGGAACGATCTCATGCTGCACGCCCAGGCTGTACATCGCCACTCCCGGATCGGGATAATAGGGGTTCATCACCGTCGGACCCTGCGTGAAAATCGGCGAAGTGGCTGTGCCGTTCGATTGCCAGTTGGTGCTGGTGTTGCTCAAGGTGACGTTATTGGCCGAAGGCGTGTTGACGAAAGGAGCATTGCCGGCGATGTCGTAGATGTCGTTGCCCTGGATGCGCTCGAAGAACGTTCCAAAGCCGCCGCGCACGATGGTCTTGCCATTGCCGGAGACGTCATAGGAGAAGCCGACGCGAGGCTCATAGGTCTTATACCAGTTCGTGACCATGCCGCGCGGGGTTCCGTTTACTCCGGCCATCACAATGCCGTTCATGTAGTACTTGGCTGTGCCGAAGGTTTGCAGGCCGGGACTGACGACCGGGCAATTGGCGCTGACAACGGTGCAGAAGTTGTTGTTCTGCGTATCGAAAGTGGGCATAAGCCCCGCCTGGTACTGCGAGGGGTCGAAGTTGGAAAGTTGGTTGTGGCGTTCCCAAACGTGCGGCAGGGCATCGTAACGGATGCCAAGCTGCACAGACAGCCGGCTATTCGCGTGCCAGTTGTCCATGGCATAGGCGGAGATCGTATTGTTCACATAATTGTTTTCGGGATCGGTCTGCGACTGGCTGTAGTTGGTGGCCAGACCGAGATCGAAGTCAAGATACGAGTCGCCTGTGAGTGCGCCCGAAGGAATTGCGGAGCCATTATTCCAGCCGTCGCTGAAGGTGTAGTCACCCTCGGTATCCTTGCCGATGATCTGGTTCTTGGTGTAGCGGTTGTAGCCGCCGCCGAACTTCATGGCATGTTTGCCCTTAGTAACCGACAGGGCGTAGATTTCGTTGTAGTCCTCGGCGCCGTTCAACCACGGCTCGTTGCCCGGACCCCAGTTGATGCCGCTGGTGCCCAGACTGATGTCGGGCAGACGGTTCCCCATGTTGTTGGCTGCCGGGAAGTACGACATGCTGGCCCCAGCCTGCGCGCCCCATCCCGCGGGCTGCACAATGCTGCCTCCGAGCGCGGGTACCGGCAGGAGGTTGATCTTGTTGCCGTCGTAGTTGAACGCGGCCTCCACCAGAATTCCGGGGGTGAGCGCGCCGGTCAGCTTGATGACAGCGCCGTACGCCGGGTTTGAGAAGCTGGAGCCGACGGTCGGGATGTTGTCGGCGTTCCACAAGACCGTGTTGTAGCTGTTTACCGACTGGTCATGGACGAAGTGACCGAGCAGCGACCACTTGTCATTGAAGTTGTGGTCGATGCGGGCGATATCGTCCCGGACCGGGGTGGGCAGATGGCCTGCTCCAGGGGTCCACTGGCCAGTGGTCGAGTTGTTCGCCACCGTGGGAATATTCTTCGTTGTGTTGAAGAGCAGCGCGTTGGCATCAAACAGACTGGCTGGAACTACGTTGCCCGCAAAGGGCTGGCCAGGCGCAATAGTCAGTACGCCACCGACGGGGGTGTACGTTGTAAAGCCAAGACCTATCAGTTTCACGCCCATCGGCCCTGCCGCGGCTACCTGGGGCGCGAAAATCTGATGGCCGACACCGGCGGCAATTTGATGGCTATTGCCATATGCAGGGATCACCCACGTGACGCCCGCTCCCAGGGTCGCCGCGGTGGGCGCATCCGACACGGGAACGCCGTTGTATGCTGAGGACCCTTGGCCCACGACTTGCTTGCGCCACTCTTCGTTGTAGAAGAAGAAGGTCTTCTGCTTGCTGCCTCTGTCGTAGACGTGAGGAATGATAACCGGGCCGCCGACGTTGAAGCCGTAGACGTTGTAGCGCAACTCGTTCTTGGCTACGGGATGTCCGGTGTTATTGCCGCCCGCGTCAAACCAGTTGTGGCCCTGGAATGCATCGTTGCGATCGAACTCCCACCCTGAAGCATGGAGCTTCGATGTGCCGCTCTTGATGACGACGGAAACAGTGCCGCCGGAGGAGATGCCGTAGTCCGGAGGATAGTTGCTGGTCAGCATCTGGAACTCGCTGATCGCGTCCTGGGAAGGCATCAATGCCATCTTGCCGCCGGAACCGCGGTCATACGCCTCGGCGCCGTCGACGAGAAAGATGTTGTGTCCTGGCTGAAGGCCGTTGAAGCTGATGTTATAGCTTGCGCCCGTGGTGCTGGGGAAGTTCGTGTCACCATTGTTGGAACTGGTGCCCAGGCCCAGTTCGGCCAGGGTGACCATGTTGCGTCCGTTGGTGGCCAGTTCGGTGATCTGCTGCCCGCTGATCAGGGTGCTGACGACGTTCGAATCGGTCTGCACCGTCAGGGCGTCTGCCGTGACGGTAACGGTCTGGGTTTCGACGCCGATGGTGAGCTTGACGTCGACACGGAATGTCATGGACGCGTTGACCACGACGCCGGACTGCAAGTACGTTTGAAAGCCCTTGGCCGTGACCTTCAGGTTGTATAAGGCGGGGTTCAAGCCGGAAATGTCATACAAGCCGGCGCCGCTGCTAACGGTTGAACGCGTGAAGTCAGTGGCCGGATCGTTGAGGGTAATGTTAGCTCCCGATACTACGGCTCCCGTCTGATCAGTGACAATACCGGTGACATTGGAATTGGCCTGCGCAAAAGCTCCCACGCAGGTCAATACAAAGATCAGCGGCAACAGAACAATCCAGTATCTCGCTTGTCTCATGTGACCTTCCTTTTTCAAAGTTGGTGCTGGTTGTGTTTCGTTATTCTCCCCGCTATCAGGAATGAAGTCGGTTGAAGGCATCGGAAAATTGTGAAAAAGAGAATCAATTTGCTTCACAATTCCTCAATTCCTCAATCCGCCCATGACAGCAGCAGGAAAAACGTAAATTGTTGAGTTGCAGGCTGATCCATAAAATAGATTGCTTACGAGATCGATTTTCCGCCTGCAATGCAACGACACACATCGACCCTTTTCCTCCATTTTTCCCCGCCGCCAGCGCATTATCGCTAGACAATCGATAGTCTTGGGAAAAAAAGCAAGGACAAAAGCCGACGGACGAATTAGAACTCAATGAAATGAGGGCTGTCAAGGTAAATTTTGAGGGATAGGCAAGGGGGGAGGGAGGGGAATAGGCCTCGCTATGCTGCAACCGATCCAGCCGGTCGCCGAAGGGAGAGTTCTAGCTAGTCAAGTCATTTATTATGTGTAGTATACAATTTATAAGAACTGGCTTATGACTATTTCGGGAGGCTGTACAGTCCCAGTCCTATGCATCTCTCATCCCCGGCCAGGCAAGCCCGAGTTCCTGGCCCCCAGGCGCGGGTTCACGGCAAGCGTCTCCAAGACCGGGGAGGCGCCGATTGCGATACACTTCAGGCGTGGAGGACTCACCCTTTGTCGCGCAAATCCGGATTTTTGACCGCTTTCGCCGCCTGTTCGCTCCTTGTTTCCGGTTCGGCCCCGGCAGCATGGGCTTCACAGGAAGGGAAGCAAGAGGGGATGCAACAATCCCAAAGCGGCATGGCCAATGCCGGTCCGCAGAAGGCTGAGTTCGATAGCAAACATCGCCCCATCACCGCCGGCGGCTTTGTAAAAACCGGCCCCATTATCTTCCAGGATGTTGCCGAGGCCGCCGGGCTTACGCGCTGGCATCACACGGCGGGCACTCCCGAAAAGCGTCTCATTCTGGAAGCCAAGGGCCCGGGCGTGTGTCTTTTGGACTATGACAATGACGGCTGGCTTGACATTTATCTGGTAAACGGCTCGACTTACGATGCGCTTGCGGGCAAAACCACTCCGCCGCACGCGGCTCTGTTTCACAACAACCGCGATGGCACGTTCACCGACGTGACGGAAAAGGCCGGCGTTGCCAACGACCGGTGGGGATACGGTTGCGCGGTTGGCGATTATGACAACGACGGCTGGCCGGACCTGTATGTAACCAATTATGGGAAGAACCGCCTGTACCACAATAACCACGACGGAACCTTTACGGATGTCGCGGAAAATGCCGGCGTCACTATCGGCACGTGGTCCACGGGCGCAACCTTCGGCGACTACGACGGCGACGGTCGGCTGGACCTTTTCGTGGCCGGCTACCTTCAATTTGACTTGTCCAATCCTCCTCTTTCCGGGACAAAGGCCGTCAACTTTTCTTTCTGTCAATATCGCGGGGTGACGGTGATGTGCGGTCCGCGCGGCCTGAAGGGCGAACACGACCACCTCTTTCATAACAACGGAGACGGAACATTTACGGATGTAAGCAAAAAGCTGGGGGTGGACAATCCCAACGGATACTACGGACTGGGGGCTCTGTTTGTGGATGTGAACGGGGACGGCAAGCCGGACCTTCTGGTGGCCAACGATTCCACGCCTAACTATTTGTACATGAACAAGGGAGATGGGACGTTCGAAGATCAGAGTTACGAAAGCGGATTCGCTCTCAATGAGAGTGGCCGCGAGGTCGCCAATATGGGCCTTGCCGCTGGAGATTACGAGAACAACGGCCACCTTTCCATCGTGAGCACCACCTTTGCCGACGACTACAACGTCCTATTCCAGAATGACGGAAAAGGGTTTTTCACCGATGTCAGCTATCAGGCCGGCATAGCGGAGTCCTCCATCCCGTTTGTCAGTTTCGGCGACGGATTCCTCGACTACGACAATGATGGTTGGAAAGATCTGCTGATCATCAATGGCCACGTCTATCCGGAAGTGGATAAACACCCGGAATGGGGGGCCAGCTATGCTGAGCGCCCGCTGCTCTACCACAACCTGAAGAACGGCAAGTTCGAGCTGGTTCCGGCGGTCGAGGGAACCGGGCTTGCCGTTGTCAGCGTTGGCCGTGGCGCCGCATTTGGCGACATCTTCAACGACGGCAAGATCGACGTGGTCATCAACAATATGGATGGCGTTCCGGTTCTGCTTCGCAACGTGAATCCGGACCACCACCACTGGGTTGAACTCAAGCTGATTGGCGGGCCCAAGAGTCCCCGCGATGCGGTCGGAGCAACGGTCTATCTTGAAGCGGACGGGATTCGTCAGCGCGGAGATGTCCTGAGCGGTGGCAGCTATCTATCCTCCAATGATATGCGGGTTCACTTCGGGCTGGGCGATGCCACCGATGCTGGGACTGCGGAGATTCACTGGCCCTCGGGCGCTAAAGAGACGGTGAAGCTGCCCGCAGTGGACCGGATTTACACCATCACCGAGGGCCAGGGCATCACCAGCGCAATGTGCGACGGCAAGCCCTGCGCAGTCGCGCCTTCGACTCCAGCGACGCCGCTGGTCAAGGCGACCAAACCCTGAAATTTGCGTCGGTTCCACTGTGCCCTCAAAAAGGAATCGGGTAGCAGCCCAGCGAGATGGGCGGCTACCCGGAAGGTCACACTTTGAACGAACAATACTGGAGACATTCACAGGCTACCGGCAACTCCAAGGCGTGTCTTGACCCAAACGAGTGAGTCTGGAGTCCATCAATAGGTGGAGAAGGGCGCCGGCTTTTCTTGCGATAGCCCGCATTTGCTCCTGTGCAATCCCGCGCCTGTCCAATTACTGTGGAGTTGCGCAGTTTGGCGCAGGTTGACGTCTGCTTGAGGTAACTTCCACCCAGTCCCGTGGCCCACAATCACGCCAACTCGATGGATGCAGCGGGAGAGGCCGCCCGGCGCTCGTCCTTGTCTGGCGCAACTGCGCTCCGCGTCTTTCTTGCAGCATTGCTGCTGGGCTTCGCGCTTCCCGGCCTGGCGCTGGAGCCTTCCACTCCACTAGCCAACTACGGCCGTCAGTCATGGGGGATGGAGAACGGCTTGCCGCAGAACACGGTGCAGGCACTCGTCCAGACCCGGGACGGCTTTGTGTGGCTGGGGACAGAGGTGGGGCTGGTCCGCTTCGACGGCAACGGGTTTGTTGTCTTCGACCGCAATTCGACGCCGTCGTTGCCGGGAAACGACGTCCGCTGCCTGCTGGAGACGAAAGACGGGGCGCTGTGGATAGGAACAAGCGAGGGGCTGGCGCGGTGGAAAGATGGGGTGGTCACGGCATTCACTATGAAAGATGGTCTGCCGGGGAACGGGATTCTTGAGCTGAATGGAGTCGATGAAAGCGGCGCGCTTTGGCTGTGGACGGATCAGGGCTTGGCACGGCAAATTGGTGAGCGATTTGCAATGGGGAGGAATGTGGATGCGTGGCCTCATACCGCGTTACCTTCACCGGGAGAGCCTCCTGGACAAGTCCAATTTGAAGAGAGTTTGCCGAACGATGAATTCGTGATGGGCACCCGAAGTGATCTGACATTCGGCAAAGGTCCAGGCCCAATGCGAAGGACCACCCAGTTGATCGTTGGAAAGGAACTTCCGGGCAGTCGTATTCAGGTCGTATTTGCCGACCGCGAGGGCAGCCTATGGATCGGCACAAACGGCGGGCTGGCGCGATGGGCTGAGGGCAAACTGCAATTGCTCCCAGTCACCGATCCGTTGGCCACGGCGTCAGTGCTGGCGCTGATGGAAGACCGCGAGGGCAATCTGTGGGTGGGGACCGAAACCGGCGGGCTGCACATTCTGCGCGATCAGCGTTTCCGCACCATCGGCGCACGCGAGGGGCTTTCCTCCGATGCCACGACCACCGTCGTCGAGGACAGCGCAGGCACGCTTTGGGTGGGAACGAACGGCGGCGGACTGAATGCGTTGAACCGGAGTGGAGCCGGGCCGGGCGCGGTCAGAACCTATTCAGTGCGCAACGGCCTCACGAGCGACGTGATTCTCTCTTTGGCCGCCGCGCCCAACGGCGATCTGTGGGTGGGCACGCCGGACGGGCTCAACCGGATTCGCAAGGGTGCGATCGATTCCTTTACCTCCGCCGACGGCCTGCCCGACGACTTCATCCGCTCGCTGCTGGCAGACGCCGACGGGTCGCTATGGATCGGTACGCGGCGCGGGCTTACGCATTGGACGGGCGGTCCCACCGGCACGCACTCAGCCACGCACATGGAAACCTATACGCAGGCGAGCGGGCTGGGCAGCGATCTGGTGGGTGCGATGGCGCGGGACTCCCGCGGCGACCTTTGGGTGGCCACGCTAGCCGGGCTATCGCGGCTGGATGGGAGACATGGAGGCAAGATCGAAAATTATACGACCGCCAACGGGCTCTCCAGCAACGTGGCCACAGCTCTCTTGTCCCGGAGCGATGGGACGCTGCTGATCGGCACGCAGGACCACGGCTGGGACGTGTGGAATGGGCGGAGTTTTTCGGCGGCAAAACAGAACGGCCAGGGCCAGGCGGCCATCCACGCCATTCTGGAAGACAGCGGCAACCATCTCTGGTTCGCCACCGCAAATGGAATCGCCCGCTGCGACTTTACAGGAGCAGTAAAGGATACGCAGACGCCGGTCTGCTCGCATTGGATCGACTTCGGCGCCGCTGATGGACTGCGCAGCCGCGAGACGGCCACCAACAGCCACCCTTCGGCCTGGCGCACCCGCGACGGACGATTGTGGTTTGCCACGCCCAAGGGGCTGGTGGAGGTGGACCCGGCGCATTTTCCGGTGAACGCTGTACCGGCACCAGTCGAGTTGGAGCGCTTTGCCGTGGACGATCTTCCGCAACCGCTGCCTGGGCCGGCGAATTTCGTGCGGATTCCTGCCGGTCATGAACATTTCCAGTTCGACTACGCGGGATTGAGCTTTACCGCGCCGCAGAAGGTGCGCTACCGTTTCATGCTGGAGGGCTTCGACCGCGGCTGGACCGAAGCTGGCGCGCGCCGCACCGCCTACTACACCAACATCAGGCCCGGCCGCTACACCTTTCGCGTGCAGGCGGCCAACAACGACGGCCTGTGGAACACCGAGGGCGCGGCGCTTACCTTCGTGCTGCGGCCTCACTTCTACCAGACAGCCTGGTTTTATGCCTTGTTGCTGGCGGCCGTGGCGGGCCTGGTGGTGCTGATTCTGAGGCTGCGGCTGCGGCGGGCGGAGCGCGAGTTCCGCGCCGTGCTGGGAGAGCGCAACCGCATCGCGCGCGAGATTCACGACACGCTGGCCCAGGGCTACGTGGGCGTATCAGTGCAGTTAGAAGTTCTCTCCGAACTGCTGCGCATGAGCAATACAAAGGCCGCCGAAACGCAACTCGACATGACCCGCGGCTACGTTCGCGAGGGACTGGCCGACGCGCGGCAGTCGATCTGGGCGCTGCGTTCGCAGGACTCGGGCGAGACGACGCTGCCGGTCCGCGTGCGCCGCATGGTCGAGGCCGAAGGCGTTCACGGATTGGAAGCCAGGTTCAGCATCTTCGGCGCCTACCGGCCAATGCCTCCAGCCACGGAGCAGGAATTCCTGCGCGTGGCCCAGGAGGCCATCCATAATGTGAAGAAGCACGCCGGGGCGCAGCATTTATTTGTTCAGTTGGAGTATGGGCCAGGCGAGATTGCGCTCGAGGTGCGGGACGACGGGCGTGGGTTTGCCGCGAACGAAAAACTGGAACCCAAGCCTGGACACTATGGACTGATCGGAATGAAAGAGCGCGCGACAGCCATTGGTGGGACACTGGAAGTAAGCAGCGAGCCAGGCGAGGGAACGACGGTCCGGCTGCGGGTGGCGGCGCCGAAAGAGACGCGAGAGTAGACGCTGGAGAAGAAACAAAGGAGCAACGGTGACCAAGGAATCGATTCGCGTGCTGGTCGTGGAAGACCACCATGTCGTGCGCCAGGGGCTGGTTGCCTTGCTCAACGTGGTGGACGGCCTGGAAGTGGTGGGCGAGGCCGCGGACGGCGTGGAGGCCATTGCGCAATTTCGCAAACACCAGCCAGCCATCACGCTCATCGATCTGCGGCTGCCGAGGCTCAGCGGAGTCGAAGTCATCGAGCGCATCCGCATGGAGACGCCGCAGGCGCGCTTTATCGTGCTGACCACCTACGACGGCGACG
>CZKF01000075.1_pt1 | contig 21625 bp, 18 predicted proteins | sample 1122351 | NCBI WGS metagenome assembly CZKF01 (sample SAMEA3539301, study PRJEB10725) | soil metagenome | biome: tundra; feature: field; material: soil | place: USA | collected 2010-05 | depth 0.15 m
GTGCTCTACAATCATCGGATTGAAGGGATTCAATGGGTGGAAGGACGTTCCGCTAAGTTCACACCCCGCCGCAATTCCACGGAGTACTTTTTTTCGAGTGGTCACCTTATCTATTCTGACAAGATTCCAGAGTTTGTTTGCGAGTGTAACCGACTCACCGACGGCGCAGTCATGCAGCGGCTGCGGCAACGCTTCAATCACATAATCATTGATGAGGTGCAGGATCTCGCTGGATACGACCTAGAATTAGTTGAGGTGATGCTTAGGGCTGGGATAGCACTCACTATGGTTGGGGACCATCGCCAAGCAACCTTTGCGACAAATAACTCGCGAAAGAATAGGGCGTTCTCAGGGGACCGCATCATTGGAAAGTTTAGGCAGTGGGAAAAGCAAGGGATTGCTACTCTCACGTATCAATACGAGACTCACCGGTGTAATCAGGAGATTGCTAACCTGGCAGATAGCCTCTACCCCAAAGAGCCAAGCACGAATTCGCGCCGTTGCGACAGAACAGGGCATGATGGGATTTTCTTGGTCCGGCACTCGGAAGTCGACACGTATATTCGCGATTACCGACCCCAGGTTTTGCGGCTGGATATAACAACAGATTGTCACAAACTAAGCGCCATGAACTTTGGCGAGTCGAAGGGGCTCAGCTTTGACCGCGTAATCATATTCCCGCATGGACTCGGGGAGCGTTGGCTAAAGACGGGCGACGGTAGATATATCGAGGGCTCACGAGCAAAGCTTTACGTCGGGATAACGAGGGCGAGGTACAGCGTCGCTTTTGTACTTGACGGACCTGCGGCGATACCGAATGCACAGTTTTACCAACCGGCTGAGTTTGTCTTGACGGCCCCCCAGTCAATGAAGCGTCGGCGATAGATCCCCGCAAGTCGTCTTGTCGGGAGTGTCTACCGGGCAACCCAGAGCCTGCAAGTCCCCCCACCGCAGGTGGCTGACCCCTGACCCACGCCCATATTTACGCATAAATTCCCAGAAACCTACGCATATTTCGCATATAATCCTGGTACTTTACGCATAATGACGCATATATACCCCCAAATACCCTATCCATATGTACGCATAATCAGCCCATTGCGAATTGGACTCCATCCGTCCATAAACGTCTGGGTGCCCCAGATCCGGGGTGAAGGAACAGGTCTTCGTCCGTGGGGTGAAGATCCCGCTTCTGGGACTGGGCTTAATTCATTTCCGCGGCGAAATGCCCCCGCATCAGCCGCACCGCCGTGACGGTTTCAGTCACTCGAAGTGGCGTGGAACTCATACGGCCGCAAAGCCATGATTCGCGTCGCGGTACGGCGAAAGACGGCAGGAGTAGGCGCGGGCGCCAGGCAAGCCAGGAATGTGGCGCCGATCAGGCGCATATCGCTGAAGAATGTGGCCCGGCACATGTAGCGCACGTCCATTCGCGCCTTGAGCGGCCGGATGTGACGGTGATAGAAATCATCCATTTGGCTGGGGTGAACGCGGCTCAGTATCTCCTCTTCGCGTCGGAACGCGAGCGAAGCCGCGCCGGTGATGCCGGGGCGATAGGGCATATCGGCGATGCCCACGTACTGCGGCAGTTTGGGCCGCGGACCGACAAGGCTCATGTCGCCGCGCAGAACATTGTAAAACTGCGGTAACTCATCGACTTTGAGTTTGCGCAGCCATCGTCCCATGGTGGTAATGCGGCAATCCCCATCCCTGGTGAGACCGGGTCCGCTCCGCCCAAGGCCGGAAGTCATGGTGCGGAACTTGTAGATGCGAAAGAGGCGCCCACCCCGGCCAACGCGATACTGAGCAAAAAAAACAGGTTCGGGTGAGGTTAGGCGCACACACAATGCAATGGTTAGTATGGGTAGTCCAAAGAGCACAAGAATCAGCAGCGCAACCGATAGATCGACCACCCGCCTAGACCAGGAGAGAGCCCATGCGCTTGCCGAGGGGCTCTTGAGGCGTGCTTCTCGATCAGTAGCGCCATGAAGGACAGGATGCTGCGCGTAGATAGGGAAAGGCGAAATGGCAACGGCGCTCGACTCAAATGCGCGATTGTGATGCTGCATGAAGCGAACCTCGAAAGCGTGATGGACATCCAGAGAGTTGGCAAAACCCGAGCACATCCGCCAGAGAGCATGGCTGAAGAGATAAGCCGGAGAGTCGAGCGGTGTGGCCTCTGATCGGCGAGAGTGACCACTTATGCATTTTCGGCTGCATGGGCTGTGAATATGCGGTCAAGGGAGAGAAAAGGGAGAGCTTGCGAGACGGTATTGGGAAAAGTACCGTTATCGAATTTGAGTAAAATCCAATGGAATGATATTTCGAGCGTCGCAAAAGAATACCGCATGCGCCTGAGACTTGCGCCGCTTCTGTTGCGGCCGAAACGATCAGCTGGGGACAGAAGCGATTCAGTAGAGGTTTCGAGCGGCTGTTTACTTGAGCACGTTGACCGCGGCTGCGCCCAAAGCATACTGAGAGAACATCTGCGACCAGGCCATGAACGCGCTCATGGATCCGGGCTTGATGTGCTTCTCCGGGACAATAACGCTATCGCCTGGATATAGGCGCGTATTTTCAAATCCGGAAGAAAAGTTCGACTTGCCCGCGCGCCGGCCAATCACCGATCCGTCCGCGCGCAGGATGAAGGTCTGTCCCCGATCCGCGTCGCGGTTCAGGCCGCCTGCCATGTGAAGGTAGTCGCCTGCCCGTCCGCCGCGATAGAGAAAAGCATTCTGGTTGAGCACCGCGCCGATCACCTGTATGGTAGCCGGCATGGAGGGAACAAATAGCGCGTCGCCATTCTCCAGGGACGTCACAGGCAGTTCGTTCTCACTCACGCTTTGCGGGCGCAGATTGAGCACGATTCTCCCCTTGGGCTGCAACAGGCGCAGCCGCGCGATGAGTTCCTGGTTAACGGACATGATCCTGCCCGCCTGGGTTTCAACCTGCGCGCCGCTGGTGACGGCGCTAGCAGAGGAGACTGAACTGCGCGCCAACTCGTGTTCCAGTCGATCGATGTACTCATTAAAACTCTGCTGTTCGATAGCCCGAGTGCTTTTACGGGTGAACTCCGCCCCGTACAGATATGCCTTGGCGGTGAGTCCTCCGGAGCGCGCCACCAAAGAACGGAGCGTTTCCCCCGGAGTAACGCTGTAGATGCCAGCGTGCACAAACTCTCCCTCCAACCGCACATACTTTGTCTGCTCGTCGATGGGGGGGTGAATGTCCTCTTGCGAGAAGACGGTGATTACGTCGCCAGGCCGCAGCTCGAGATCCTGCGAAGCATCGTGATCAAGCACCAGCTTTCCCAGGTTGAATGGAAGCAGCGAGGTGGTCATGGTGTCCGGGTTTAGGCGCTCAATGACGGCGAAGTTCCAATCGGTTTGCGCGCCGGGACTGGAGACCGCCTCAGGCTTGTCAGGCAGTTTCTCTTTCTGCGCGCCATTGATGGAGGGCGCGGCCAGCTCCGGCGCGGGAAGTCCGAGCTGGGTGCGCTGCCACCAGTAGTCGCGGGTCACCAGCGAGTCGCGATCCGGGAGCAGTTCGCTCAGGCGCATACCCTGATGCCAAAGGAAACGCCCAGGGTTGGCCAGCGATCCGCGCAGCGTGACCGCTTCGCGATAGCTGGAGATGATGGGATCGATGCGCACAATGTCGCCGTCGGACAGCAATGTCGCCAGACCGGTTGCATCGGCATTCAGTTCAAAGGCACGGCGTCGCGCGTGGTTCTCGATGCGCTCCACCGAGATGCGCCCGCCGGAGGCAATCGCAGTTTTGCCGCCGGAAGTGTTCAGCAACTCTTCGATTGACTGCTGTCCGCGTAGCTCGTAGATGGCGGCCAGCCGTATGCTGCCCAGCAGCGCCACCTGGGGACCCGCGGCGGGAATGAACAACACGTCTCCCGGTTGCAGTTGCACATCGCCCGTCTTGTCGCCCTTCACCAGCAGCGCATAAAGATCGAAGTCCGTGAGCACCTTGCCTTCGCGCCTTAACTCGACGTGGCGCATGGAACCGGCGCTGGAAGGACCGCCGCTGAAAAAGATCGCATTCACCAGCGTGCTGAGCGCGCTCACCGTGTACTCGCCCGGCTGCCGCGCGTGCCCAGTCACATACACCTGGATGGAGTGAATCTCGCCCATATCGACGCTCAGCTCGAAGTTGCGGTAGACCCGCTCGAGCGCGGTGCGCAGGTGGCCGGATACGGCGGAATATGCTAGGCCGGCAACATGCACGGAACCCGCCTTGGGAAGGTATATATCTCCCTCGCGGCTGACACGTAGATTAGCGCTGTAGTTGATCTGTCCCCAGATTCGGATGCGCAATTCGTCTCCTGCGCCGATCAACATATCCTGCGGAGCGGGCGCCTGGTCGAGGGGGCCGAAAGAGGCCGGCAGCTCGGCAAAGAGGTGGGCCCCATAGATGGGCAGCATGCGGCCCGTGGAGGCGGCCACAAAACGCTGAAACTCAGTGGGAGGCTCAGGGGGCAGTGTCTGTATGCGCCTGGATGCGCTCTGCCCATTGCGCAACGCCGGCTCGGTGTAATTTGCGCCGCTGGAAAGGCTCCCGTAGGCCGAGGCGTCCGTGGAGCGGTCCGCCCGCGGTGACCCGAGCTGCGGAGTTTCCTGCATGGTGAGCACGGTAGGCGATGCCGGCGATTGAGTCGTGGAAGGCACAGCCTTTTGCGACTGGCAGACGTAAGAATCGGTATCGTCGTCGGAACATTGGGCGTGCAATGCTGGCGCGCCGAAGGCGAGAACGGCGGCGCAGGGAAGGCTGAGAAGCATCACACGGGGATGGAGTGAGCGGGCAGATGAATGGTTTCTCATAGACGCCCTATTGTTTTCACATCTGAGCGGCAGAACGAACGAAAAAATGCAAGAGGAGCCGGGACTTGTTCCGAATTCGGACACGCTTGTAAAGGATTTCCCATAATCGATTTCGCGTGGGCAGTTTTCTCTTCTTCCACGTTCGAGCGAATTCTTTAGCTGTAATCTGAGCGCAGATTTCAGTTTTTCCGGCTGAATGGCTGGGCAATCCCACTCGCAACTAACCCTTTCGTAACGGTGGCGGGCAGAGGCGATGGCTGTCAGCTATTACTCAGAACAAGCGGCGTAGAACTCCACATAGGGAGCGCGCCGCGCGACTCAGGAAAAAGTACAACCCGCTTGAAAGAGGAAGCCCAGCGTGCCAGCAGAAGATCAGGAACCCATTGCACCCGCATCCCCAATCTCCACTGGCACTCTGCCGCCGGTGATCCGCGTGGCGATCAAACGCAGGACGCAGGTTGGCATCGCCACGCTTGCCATTGTCGTGCTGGGCTCGGCGGTTGCTTTGCTGCTGCCCACCCGCTACATAGCCACCACGGTCCTGCTGCCGCCTCAGCAGGGTGGTTCCGCGGGAGCGGGCATGATGACGCAATTGAGCAGCCTGAGCGCCATGGCAGGCGTGGGCGCGAGCGCTCTGGGCATCAAGAATCCCAACGACTTTCAGGTGGCCCTGCTGAAGAGCCGCACGGTGGAGGATGCGATGGTGGAGCACTTTCATCTGCAGGCGATCTACCACACAAGGTACCTGTCGTCGGCGCGCAAACGGTGGGAGACGAAGACCTACATCGACAGCGGATTGAAAGACGGGCTGATCCGCCTTTCGGTGACCGACCGTGATCCGCGCCGGGCTGCGGAGATGGCCAACGGCTGGGTGGAGGAATATCGGCGCTTGTCGGCGACCTTGGCGGTAGACGAGGCGTCCGGGCGAAAACTTTTCTTTGAACGGCAAGTGACTGACGCGCGCGAGAATCTGGCGCGCGCCGAAGAGGAGATGAAGCAGACCGAGCAACGCACCGGCGTGATTGAGATGGACGGCCAGACCCATGCGATGATTGCCGCGGCAGCCATATTGCGTGCCCAGGTCGCGGCCAAGCAAGTCGAGATTCAGTCGATGCGTCAATTTGCCGCCGACGAGAATCCGGATCTGGAGCGTGCGCGGCAGGAGTTGTCGAGCCTGGAGGCTCAGTTGGCCGCCATGGATGTGTCTCATGATCGCCGCAGCGGCGACCTGGTGGCGCCCCAGGGCAAGGTGAGCGAGGCGGGCCTGGAGTATGAGCGCGCCCTGCGCGAAGTGAAGTATCGCGAGACTGTTGTGGGCCTGTTGATGCGCCTTTACGAGATGGCGCGGGTCGACGAGGCGCGGCAAGGTTCCCAGGCTCAGGTAGTGGACGCGGCTGTCGTTCCCGAGCGTCCCCTTACGCTGTTCAGAATCTGGATTCTGCTGGGAACGCTGCTGGTGTCTCTGCCGCTGGCGCTGACGCTCGCGCTGGCAACCGAGGCCACCGAGAGTTTACGCGACCACCGGCGCCGCGCGGGCTCCTGGACAAAGGCGCTTGAAGAGGCCTGGGGGGGAGGGGCGCGATGAGGATTCGACAGGCGCTGGGCCTGGATGGCGCCGTCGCCTTTACCTTTCTGGCGAGGGTGGTGAGTATTGCCGGCAGCACAGTGACGGTTCTGCTGATCGTCCGCTTTCTGTCGCCCGTTGAGCAGGGCTACTACTACACGCTGCTCAGCCTGGTCGCGTTGCAGATGGTTTTCGAGCTGGGCTTCTCGTTTGTCGTTCAGCAATTGGCCGCGCACGAGTGCGTTCACCTGGAATTGCATAAGGACGGCAGTGTGAGCGGCGATTCAACGGCTCACGCGCGGCTGGCCTCCGCGCTCCAGCTCAGCGTGCGCTGGTACAGCGTGGCCGCCGCGGCAATGGGCATGATTCTGGCGCCGCTTGGGGCGCTCTTCTTTGCGCGCCATGCTGCACCGGCCGTGGCACAAGTGGCTTGGCAAGGGCCTTGGTTGCTGGCCGTGGCCGCATCGATGGCCGGCCTGTGGTGTCAGCCTTTCTACTCATTTCTTGATGGATGCGGACAGGTGCGCGCTGTGGCCGCGCTGCGGCTGCGCCAGGCGGTGGTTGGCATGGCGTTGGCTTGGACCGCCATGCTCCTGCATCACGGCCTTTACTCGCCGGCTATGGTCATCGCCGGCCAAACCGCAACCGGCCTTGTCTTCATGGCCACGCACCGCCGTCTTCTGACGGGATTGTTTGGTTATCAGGCCCGCGACGCCTGCATCCACTGGAGCCGCGAAGTCTGGCCCTTTCAATGGCGCATCGCTGTCAGCTGCATGTGCTCTTACTTCATGATGCAAGTTTTCATTCCCATCCTATTTGCGCTGCGTGGGCCGGTGGAAGCGGGACAGATGGGCATGTCGCTCAGCATCGCCGGCTACATCGCAGGCATGGTTCTTCCCTGGATCACGACCAAGACAACGCCCTTCGGCCGACTGATCGCGCGGCGCGAGTTCCACGAGCTTGACAGGCTGTTTCTGCGTACCCTGGGCCAAGCCCTGGCTGTCTTCGTCCTGATCGTCCTGGCCGCCGACGCCATGGTGGCGTTGTTAACGGTCGCGGCTCCGCGGCTGGCGGCGCGCATGGTTTCACCGCAACTGTTTGCGGTGCTGGTGCTGGCCGTCGGCGCCAGCTTCGTGGTGCAGAGTCTGGGTATTCTATTGCGCTCTTTCAAACGAGAGCCGTTTCTTTGGCAGTCGCTGGCTGTGGCATCGCTCACTCTGCTGCTGGCCGTGTTCGCTGCGCCTCGATGGGGCAACGCAGGCGTCACGATTGGCTACCTGGCCATATCGGCGGGCATCGGCCTGCCTTCCGCATTGACCATCTTTGTGCGCGCCCGCAGGAGATATCTGTCCATGAGCAAGCTAACCGTAAGTGTAGGCGAGGCGGCATGAACCTCCACCACGCATGCAACGAATGGATGCACGGCTGCAAGCCTTTTTCGAACGGCTTGCGGGCCGATTTCGTGGCGGCATCGAAGCGCGCCGTTGCCCTGGCTTCAGGCATATCGCTCTACTGCGGACAACCAAGAGAGAGGAGGCTATGCAATGGCCTCTAACTCTTTCAGTATTGCGGTGCCGCAGCAGCACCTCGAATTACCTAGTTCTCTGTCGGCGTCCGTGAGGATTTTTACTTTCTGCGCAATTCTGGTCTTCTCCTATGTGCCGGTTCTAATCTATATCAACTTCTCGCAAATCTTCCTTCTCGCGTTTTGCGCGACCGCGCTATGCTGCTATCTAGTTCGCATTGAAGCGGACATATTCATAGCTCTATTTCTGATTCTTCTGGTCTCCGTCTCGCAGGCGATCGGCATCGCGCACAGCCCAGCCGAGGCCAAGAACTATCTGACCCCCTTTCTATTTCTAACCTCATTATTGATCGGGCCGACCACGATGCTACTGGCCAGATTTTATCCGCCGGCTCTTCTCAGCCGCCTGATGCCTCGTATTATTCACTGGGTTCTTGTCTTTCTGACCATCGAGTGCGTTTCGCGGCTAATCTTTTCTCCGTACATGCCGGCTGCCGCGGAATCGGATGTTACTGACAGCTTTTATCTCTACAAAGCCAGTCTCTTTTTTTTTGATTCCAACTTTGCAGGCATCGAGATTCTCTGTCTGTTGGCGATCATGTTTGCGTTCAGAGAAGCAATTGGGCGAAAGAAATGGCTGCTTGCTTACCTGCTTCTGTTTGCTACTTTCTCCAGAGCATCAATCGCTGCAGGCATCTGTCAGCTTTTGGTGTACAAACTCTGGCGCTGGAGGATATGGACGCTCTTTGGGCTGTTAATTACGCAAGTAATCATTATCGGCCATCTATTCATGAGTTATACCGTGCAGGGCTCAGAGGCAATACATGACATAGATGGAAGTCTCTCCTCCAAGTTCTTCATCCTGACACTCATGACGGAGATATACCGCCAGGCAGATGCTGCGCAAAGGCTATTCGGCATTGGCGTGGGCAATTTATTCAATATGGCGGGAATCTTTGCTCATAACATCGTGGCCACTTTCGTTCTCGAGTTAGGATTTGTCGGTTCGTTGCTGTTTGCCGCCTATGTGTGGATTCTCTCGAGAAAGAGCCCGGCGGCGATCTATCTTCTTGTTCTTCCCATGGTGATCAACGGGTTCTCACTGGTAAGCACGTCCATGCCGTATTTCTTCGTCGCGCTCGGCCTTTTGGCTGCATTGCGCGGCACTATGAGCGATGAGACCAGAATGCCGGAAAATAAGCCCGCAAGCCGTGTAATTCAGAAAGGGTAGATATGGCCAGAATCAGCGTATTGATGGCGGTTTACAACGTCGAAGCTTTCGTTGCTGAGGCGCTGGCTAGCATCCAGACACAAACCTACTCTGATATTGAGATGGTGGTTGTGGACGATGGCTCGACAGATGGGACATTGCGGATTGTCGAGAAGATAGCCTCTTCCGATTCGCGCATCAAGATTGTACGCGCGCCCCGGAATCTCGGCCTTCCACTAGCTCTCAACCTCGGTCTCACATTCTGCCAGGCCCCCTTCATCGCCCGCATGGATGGCGATGACATTGCTTTGCCGGATCGGTTGGAGAAACAACTCCAGTTTCTTGAAGGCAACTCAGATATTGCTCTTGTTGGTTGCGCAACCTCAGCAATTGATGAGCTCGGACGGCCGATTCCCGGTCTGGGAGTCTCCCTGAAGCCGACAAACCAGGAATCGATAGCCAGGACCTTGCTGCTGGCGTCTCCGTGTAGCCATATCTGGCTTGCGCGACGTGAGGTATATGACAAGCTATCAGGCTATCGGGAGATATCGGTTGCGGAAGACTACGACTTTCTTCTTTGTGCCATCACCGCGGGCTTTCGCATATCAAACCTTCCGGAATCCTTGATGCTGATCCGCACGCGATCCGGCAATATATCTTCGCGCCTGGAACAGAGGAAGGCACATTACTACATCGCTAACTTATATCGAGAGCGCATAAGAAATGGCCAAGACAGCTTCAGCCGGGAAGGTTATGAGCGTGCTGTCAAGTCCTGCAGGCTGGAGAACGGCGTTTTTCGTATAGCCATGAAATGCGTTCATAGGGGGCTTCTATCCCATAGCCGGTTGTTGCGATATGGCCTCTTGGCGCTATCAGTATTGGTATCGCCATGGCAAGCGCGCTATTTCCTTCTCCGTCTCCGCCTGAAGATGGCATTACGAACGCCGGGGTTCCAATCCTGACGTTAGAGCGCACTAACAATGCGCGCGACTGAGTAATGCCCGAGGCCGTGATGAAGATTTGTTTTATCATTCACAATGTTACGGCACGCGCAGGCTCGGAGCGCGCGCAAACCAGTCTTGCCAATGCGCTATCCACCCGTGGCGAGTCGGTATCAATCTGGTCAATGTACGGGACGGGGAAGACTCCTGGATTTCCACTGGTAAGCGGCGTCAAGGTGAGTTATGGCCTTAAGAAACCGTGGCCGTGTTTTCTTGACTATCCCTGGCTGGCTTGTGTCTTTGCCTTTCATGTCATCCGGTTGCGGCCAAAGTGGATTGTGTGCACCGGAGCAAACAGGTTGATTGTTGCTTTGCCGGCGGCTTTTGTGCCTGGCGTCAAAGTGGCTATATGGGAGCATTTCCCGGTTACAAATAGTGTCACCAGACCGCGTGGCAGACTGGCCAGAATGATTGCATCGGTGGTGGCTTCGCGGATTGTCACGCTGACCAAGAGCGATCAGGATCTATATGAGGCGCTCTATTCTCCTGCCGGAACGGTTTCCCGAATTCCCAACATCGTGCTTTCGCCAGGCCCCAACGGCGCGGTTCGCCGCAATGAGATTCTGGCCATGGGGAGGCTATCGCATGAGAAGGGATTCGATTTGCTGCTTGCTGCCTGGTCGGTTGCCAGCCTGAGGCTTCCCGACTGGACTCTGCGCATTGTGGGCGATGGGCAATTGCGCGAGCAATTAATGCGACAGGCGAGCACCCTCGGAATCGAGCCCCGCATAACCTTTGCGCCGTTTTCGAATGATCCGTATTCCTTGTACTCAGAATGCGGAATATTTGTTCTCAGTTCGCGATATGAAGGTTTGCCCTTTGTGCTTATCGAGGCGATGACCTGCGGAGCTGCCTGCATAAGCTTTGATTGTCCGAACGGGCCGCGTGAAGTGATACGGAATGGGGTGAATGGGCTGCTGGTACCAGCCGAGCAAGTGGATGCTCTGGCAAACGCGATAGTGAAACTTGGCGAGAATCAGATGTTGCGCCAAAGGCTAGGCAACGCCGCGCGGAGCGTCTCCAAGCCATTTTCCGAGCCTCGCGTTGCGGCGCGCTGGCATGAAGTTCTTTACGGCCAGGTTCCAATCGTCCGTAAGCCTGTTGTATCAATTGTTCCTGACCGCGCCGCCAGCCGAAGGGAAGCCGGAAGGCCAACCGCGTAGAACTCGACTGCGCTGATTGCTTCGAACACTCTCATCCTTCACGTCCCTCAGCGTATAATCGGCCCATGAAGGCGCGAGTGCAAACGAAAATACCTCTGGCCGGAAACGCGGTGAGCGAGTCGGATCGCGCGCCAGGTAGCGGCGAGGCGACGGCGCTGAAGCTAAGCACACTGGAAGAGCGCCTGGGGCAATTGGGCAGCCTGATGGTGGCATACTCAGGCGGTGTTGACTCCGCATTCCTGGCGGCCACGGCGCATCGAGTTCTCGGTCCTCGTATGCTCGCCGTGCTGGCCGATTCGCCCAGCCTCTCACGCCACGACTTCGAGGCTGCCTGCGACTTTGCCCGCGCTCAACAGATGCCGCTGCACATTATTGCAACCGAAGAGCTGAGTCGGCCCGAGTACCAACGCAACGACGCCAATCGCTGCTTCCACTGCAAGGATGAGCTTTTTCAGGCTATGGAGGCACTGGGCCCGAAGCTGGGGTACGAGTACATCGTCTATGGCATGAACGCTGACGATACCCGTGACTACCGTCCCGGCCAACGCGCGGCTGAGCAGCACGCTGTTCTGGCGCCGCTGGCTGATGCGGGATTAACCAAAAATGAAATTCGCGCGCTGGCCCGTGCCGCCGGCTATTCGCTGTGGGATCGTCCGGCGGCGCCCTGCCTCTCCTCCCGCATCGAGTATGGCCGAACCGTGACCCGCGAAGTTCTCGAACAAGTCGAGAAGGCCGAGGAGAGCTTGCGCCAGTTAGGCTTTCGCGAGCTGCGCGTTCGCCATCACGGCGAGGTGGCCCGCGTCGAGCTGGCTCGCACCGAGCTGCACCGCGCTCTCACCATGGATATGCTCGACGCCATCACCGCCGCGCTCAAGCTGGCCGGCTTTCAGTACGTCACGCTCGATTGTCAGGGCTTTCGATCCGGAGCAATGAACGAAATACTAGGGAATGCTGTTTTACCCGTCGAAGTGCTGACCCGGCGCGGGGCATAGCAGACAGTTTAGAATCACATTGCGATGCGAATTGGATACTTAGAGTGTTTTTCCGGCATCAGCGGCGACATGCTGCTGGGAGCCATGGTGGATGCGGGCGTTTCCTTCGACTGCCTTGTAGATGCGACGGCCGCGCTTGGCGTGAGCGCGCGCCTTCAGATGCGCAAGGTGATGCGCGGCGGCCTGGCCGCAACCAAAGTGGACGTCATTACACCCTGCACACCGCCGGCTGAAGCGGAGCACGCGCACGATGACCACACAGCGCACACCCATGATGCGCATTCTCATGAGCACTCGCACGCAGCGCATCGCGCTCTCTCGGCGATTATTGATATCATTCGCGCCGCGCCACTCACGGAGAGCGTGAAGCAGCGCGCCATTTGTGCCTTCCAACTGCTGGGCGAGGCCGAAGCAGCCATACATTCCGTCCCCGTTGAAAAAGTGCACTTCCACGAGGTGGGCGCAGTGGATACCATCGTCGATATCGTATGCTCCGCTGTGTGCGCGGAGGCGCTCGGCGTGGACCGCTGGCTTTCGTCGCCACTCAACGTGGGCAGCGGAACCGTCGTCTGCCAGCACGGCACGCTGCCCGTTCCGGCGCCAGCTACGCTGGCTTTGTTGGGCGATGCTCCGGTCTACGCGGCAGGCGAGCCGATGGAGCGCGTGACTCCAACTGGAGCGGCGCTGTTGCGGATGCTCGATGTGCAATACGCGACGCTGCCCTCGATGCGTATTCTGAAAACTGGCTATGGAGCGGGCGGACGCGAGACGCAGGGCCAGCCCAATCTGTTGCGATTGCTGGTGGGCGAAGAAGAAGATGCCGAAATTTCCGCTGCCGAACCGATTGCAGTGATAGAGACAGTGATTGACGATTGCAACCCGCAGGTCTTGAGTTATGTGAGCGAGTTATTGCTGGCTGCCGGAGCTTGGGACGTTTATCGAGCCACGGTGCAGATGAAGAAGGGACGCGCGGGTGTGCAGATGACTGTACTTTGCCGGCCTGATCTTGTTCCCTCGTTGCAGGAGCTGATCTTCCGTGAGACTACTACTATCGGCATACGATGGAGGCTGGAGAATAAGGTCGCTTTGGCGCGAGAGTTTGTTGAAGTCCAGACAAGTTTGGGTAAGGTGAAGATCAAGATTGCCCGCTTAATTTCCGGCAAGATAGCCAACGCCGCGCCGGAGTATGAGGATTGCCGCAAGATAGCCGCGGAGCATTCAGTTCCTCTCAAGCAGGTGATGGAGGAAGCCATGCGAGCCTACGCAAAAATCCACAAAGGAGAACATGCATGAAACGAGTTCTGTTGGCAGTATCGGCAATGATGCTTGTTGGCGCCACGGCAACGTTTGGCGCCGGCTCCACTCCGGATCCCAAACAGGTGCGCGCTGTAGGCTGCGTGGAGGCGGGCGTCGAAATGCGCTGTCTGGTGCTGAAGGACATGAAGAGCGGAAAGCTGTATAACCTGCTCGTCAAAGAGCCGCGGCCAAAGATAGGAGATGGCATCGAGTTTACCGGTGTTCCATTCGACGGCGTCACTTACTGCATGCAAGGCATCGCAGTACAGGTGACTGATTGGACACACAAGGACTCGCTTAAATGCAGTCAGGGCGATGCGCCCAAGTAATTGAGATTTGTAACTGGCCATTACTTCGTGGTCAGCATCAACCTTTTCGCACCTATTTGAAGGAAGGTCTCTGATGGATCGCGCACGCATTGAATCGCTGCTCAACGAAGTCCGCGAGGGCCGCATGGCGGTTAACGACGCCGTTGAGCGCTTGAAAGATCTGCCCTTCGAGGACATTGGCTTTGCCAAGGTTGACCATCATCGCGCGCTGCGCACCGGAATGCCGGAGGTGATATTTGCCTCCGGGAAAACTGCCGCGCAGGTAGCTACCATCTTTGCCCGCATGGCCAACGCGGGAGGCAATGTGCTGGCCACGCGGGCGACTCGTGAAATGTTCGAGGCCGTTCATGCACTGGAACTGAGCAATCAGGACACGCGCGCCGAGTTTCATGAGACTGCTCGCGCCATCACGCTGACGCAGACACCGGCCACTCCGGGCAATGGAACCATCACCGTGGTCTGCGCAGGCACCAGCGATCTGCCGGTGGCCGAAGAGGCCGTTGTAACCGCGCGGCTGATGGGCAACACGGTCGAGCTGATTGCCGATGTTGGCGTGGCCGGCATTCATCGGCTGCTGGCACAAAAGTCTTCGTTGCAATCGGCGCGCGTGCTGATTGTTTGCGCCGGCATGGAAGGCGCGCTGCCCACCGTCGTCGGCGGTCTGGTGAATGCGCCGGTCATTGCCGTTCCCACCAGCGTCGGTTACGGAGCATCGTTTGGCGGCATCGCCGCGCTGCTGGGCATGTTGAACACCTGCTCGCCCAACGTCTCGGTGGTCAACATCGACAACGGCTTCGGCGCGGCGTGCATTGCTTCGCTCATCAATCGGCTTTGATTCACCTGCGGTGGGGCCAGACGGCGCTTGCGCACCATAGGATTCGTGGTTTCCCTGGTCCCCAAATGCGAGGGACCAGGGGCACCCGGCTCCTCGTCCACTTCATCGGGATCGTAGTCATCGCATGTATCACGCTTATTGCAGCTTACGCAATCGCTGGGTTCGCAGAGTTCCTTTTCCGGGGCCATTTCGTCGCCTTCATTGGTGACGGTCATGGAGTGCACAATTTCGGAATTCTCACGGTCGGAATCGCGATCGATATTCTGCGAGGCGATCTGGACGGCGTAGAGGAGCAGGCCGGTCTGGCGCGCGTCGATGCGGGAGCTGAGGAAGGCAGATGTGATCTTGAAGATGGCTACCTGGATGGAGGCGGAATCCTCCAGCATGGGGAGCTTGAGGTCATCAAATACGAAGTATTTTGGTGCGGCCATGGTATGCGCGCGGTTGTGGAAATAGCAGTAAGCCAACTCGCCGAGAGCCGGAGATTGGCATCGTTTACCGTTGGTCTTGATATGACGACAAAGCTGGAACATCGGGTACCCCCACCCATACTTTGGGCGCAAAATCCTTGTTTTCTTGAGGTTACAAGGAGGGTTGCGCTGCAAAATATTGAAAACAATGAAGTTCCCTGCAAAATATTCCAGCGAAAGGAGTTACAGGCCGTTTCGGCCTCTGGCAGCAGCTTTAGGCTGACAGACGGCGCGAAAAGGATGTGCCGGGACGATGTTTGAAGGAAGACTTCTGGGATCATTGTGCGACGAAATAGGGAAATAATCTGCAACCCCCTGTGGCCATCTTTCAACTACGCTCAAGGCAGGCTCTGCGGTGGGGCAGACGGAGATTGCGCGCCAGGAGATTAGTGGTCTCCCAGGTCCCCAAATGCGGGATCTAGGGGCACCCTGTGTAATGTACAATCCATCCAAAGAAGATTACACATGGCCCAAAGACTCGGCGACCAATTGGAAATGCCAGACGTTCCGAAACCAGATTTGACTGACGCTTTGTCTGAGATTTGGTTCTCGATAAACTATGCTGCCTACCACTTGGCTTACGTCCGTGTTTATTCGCAGTCAGCAGCTCTGCGAACAGACAAGGACGAATTGAGAAGCCAAGAGCAGACAATGCGGGACAATGCCCAAATCGATATAGTAATTTGTCGAACTCATTTAGCTGCATTCTTCTGGCACCTTGACCACGTCTTTGAAGCCTTAAAAAGCGCTATCACGCGAGGTCAAAATGAACATCAGAAACTGCAATATTTTTGGGATTACGAAAAACAGTTAAAGGTGATCGAGCAGTACCCTCTTCGTCAAGGGATTAAGAACTACCGTAATATGGGGCACCAGATCCCTGCAATTATCGGCTGCAAGTGGGACAGCGAAGGCCATTTTCTATATCACTTTCTGCCGATCATCAGTGGACATGAGCAAAAGGAACCCATTGACATGAATACGCAATTACAGAGGTATTTTGAATTTGTTACGAACGTATGGATTGAATTTGCACCGGGAGACTTCAAAGAGAAGTTTCCACGCGATTTTAGGTTCCCGGTGACAGTTCCATATATGTTTCTTGGAAACCTTCCGAAAGAGCTTAACGCTGTCCCACAATTAGAAGTGTCCATAGAGTCATACGACCGGGTTACGGAGATTGTCACCGTTGAGAAGAAAACAGATGAGGAGCACTGAAAACCATGTCACCGTACCTCTTTTCAGGTAACCGAATTCGCCTGGTATTGTGTGTGACAGCTGCTGCGTTCGCTGTCTCATCCTGTCGGCAGCACAATGCCCCCACTGATCGTCAGTCCGCGTCCAGTCGACTACCAACGGCAACCGAAGTGTTCGATCTCAGGTCGAAGTGCGCGGCGTTGGGCGAAAAGATCATGTCGGAGAATATCATAGGTTCCGCCCTAACGCACGATCAGATCAGCCACTACAATCCTGATACGAACCATTGCTATGTGAAGTTGGCGGTGTCCAGCGCTGATTTGACAACGCCTCAGGATAGGTTCGTTAGCAATGAATATCTTTACGATGGACAGACAAAAGAGCTGCTGGCTTACACCTCTCGGACAGGAAATCAGAAATCCTACTCAATTTTCTCCGATAGTCTGCGAAAATTTGTCAACGAACCCGCAGGGCCCACTTACGAGAACACTGGTGAACTTATTGAAAGGTTCGTGGCTGAGGATCGAAAGCCCTAGGAAACCTCTGATTAAGTTCTATTTCTAACAGAGCATTCCCTCAGGGGCTAAAGCCCGCGTTGATTTTGTGGCCTTGCGGCACGACTAAAGTCGTGCCCTGATACATAGCAAAGCAACAGCAGGTTCTTCGACTCCCTTCATTGTGCTTCGATCGGCCAGGGTGACAGATTACCGGGAAAGGCCCGAGCCTGAAGGCCTCTCCGATTACGCACTCTTTCAGGGGACTGAAGTCTCCTGCTCCCTCCGTAGCAACCCGCCAATCGGTGATGCAGATCACAGTCTGGCGGCTGTCTGAGCGCCAATCATGGATCATGCAGGAGTAGCTCCCCGCGCGTGGAGGCGACAAGTGAACCGGTCCAGATTGCCGCGGTTGCGCAGGATTTCGCAGGTATTTTTCCTGCTGCTCTTTCTTTGGCTGCTGCTCTTCACGTCGCTGAGCCTCTTTCCCGGCGGCGCGACCGAAATTCATCTAAGCGCGCCGGTGCGCCTCTTCTTCGAATGGGATCCACTGGTGGCGCTGGTCAATGCGCTGGCCGGGCACGCACTTTATCGCGGGCTGATCTGGAGCCTGTTCATTCTGGTGCCGACGATCTTTCTGGGGCGCTTTTTCTGCGGATGGATTTGCCCCATGGGCACGCTGCAACACTTCGTCAGCAATATGCCTTCGGAGGCGAAGAGGGGCAAGCAGCGCATTGAGACGAATCGTTATAAGCGATGGCAGACGGTTAAATATGTTGTGTTGATTGCCGGATTGGTGGCTGCCTGTTTTGGCTCGGCGGCGCTGGGCTGGATTGATCCTTTTAGTTTATTAGTGCGGTCTTTTGGTTTGTCGATTTTGCCGGCGATCAACGCTGCCGCGCGCGTTGTGCTGACGCCGCTGGAACACAGCCACGTGGCGGCGATCAAAACGACCGGCACGACGCTGCATTCGATTCTGCACTATACGGTGCTTGATCTTCGCCAGGCGCACTACCACCAAGGCCTGGTGCTGGGGATTTTGTTTATCGCGATTCTTGCGGCCAGTTTGCGCGTGACGCGGCTGTGGTGCAGAGCGATCTGCCCGCTGGGCGCGCTGCTGGGCGCGGTGTCGCGCTGGAGCGTGCTGGGGCTGCACAAGGACGAGAGCAGCTGCGACAACTGCAACCGCTGCATGCTTTATTGCCAGGGCGGCGACGATCCTGTTGGCGGCGTTCCGTGGCACAAGGCCGAGTGCCATATGTGCATGAACTGCGTGGGTAGTTGCCCGCACGACGGCCTGAAATTCAAGTTCTTCCGCAAGGAGCGGGAGGTCGCGTCGCCCGATCTGGGCCGGCGCAGGACGATCACCGGGATTGCGGCCGGTGCTGCGATTGTTCCGCTGATGCGCGCCAACACCGGCCTGGGCAAGAGCCGCAATGAGCGGCTGCTGCGGCCTCCGGGCTCGCTGGACGAAAGCGATTTTCTATCCCGCTGCATCCGCTGCGGCGAGTGCATGAAGGTCTGCCCCAACATTGCTCTGCATCCTACGCTCGACCAGGCCGGCCTGGAAGGATTGTGGACGCCGACGCTGGTGCCGCGCATTGGTTATTGCGAGCCCAGTTGCGTGATGTGTTCGGAGGTCTGCCCCACCGGCGCGATCTGGCAAATCACGCCGAAGGATAAAGGCTGGGTGGTTGGCGTGGGCGGGCAAAGCCAGCCGATTCGCCTGGGTACCGCATTCTACGACCGCGGCCGCTGTCTGCCGTGGGCCATGGCTATTGATTGCATCGTCTGCGAAGAGTGGTGTCCGGTTTCGCCCAAGGCTATTTATGTCGAGGAGGCGCAGGTGATCGATGCCACAGGTTTGGTTAAGACGTTGAAGCAGCCGCGCGTCGATCCCAGCCGGTGCGTGGGCTGCGGCGCGTGCGAATACGCCTGCCCGTTGCAGGAGCACCCTGCCGTCTACGTCACCAGCATCGGCGAAAGCCGCTCGCCGAGCAGCCAGATTTTGCTTAACAGAAAATAAGGGAGAACATAGCAGTGAATTTTCGTTCAATGAAATCGATGTTGGCCTTTGCGGCAATTTTTCTTGCCGTTCTTATCGCGACTACAGGATGCAAGATGAAAGCTGCTGACTCGTTCCCGGCGTCGGGCGCTGAAGCGGGCTGGGAAAAGATTAGCGAAACGCGGGTCTATGCGGCTAAAGACCTTTATCAATACATCGACGGCGATGCCGAGCAGTACATTTCAGCAGGCGTTGTAACCACCTCTACCTCCGACTACAAATATAAGGGGCAGTTGGAGGCGACGGTGGATGTACACACGATGGGCAGCGCGGACGGCGCACGCAAGATTCTGGAGACCGGGACCAAAGACGCCAAGCCGATTCAATTGGGCGACGCGGGCGTTGCCTATGCGCAGAGCATTATCTTTCGCAAAGGTTCCTACCTTGTGCGCATTGTTGCCTACGAGTCCAAGCCTGACACGCCGCAGGCGCTGCTTGCGCTGGCCCACGGTGTGGAAGCGAAACTGTAAAGCCGAGATGGCCGTGTCGAGTAGTCGAGGATTGCCATGAAGAGCCGCAGAGATTTTTTGAAGACCGCAGCGACCGGAGCCGTGCTGCTCGGCACGCAGAGCAAGCTGGGGCTGGCTGAACTGCTTGACCAGCATAAATCCAGGGTCGTCGTCGCCCGCGATGAGGCGCTGCACTCGCCTGGAGGGCGCCTGGACGAAAAGCGCGTTGCCGATCTGCTAGACCGCGCCATCGCCACTTACACAGGCCGCGACAAGCCGGTTGAAGCGTGGAAGCGCATCGTGCCTGTCGGCAAAGTCATCGGCCTCAAGGTCAACGGCCTGGGCGGCAAGCCCATCGCAACCCATCTGGCGTTGACGCTGGCTATCTGCGAGCGGTTGCAACAAGCCGGTGTTAAGCCGAGCGAGATCGTTGTGTGGGAGTGTCGTCGCAACGATCTGGAGCGAGCAGGCTACACTATTTCGACTGACCGCAGCCGCATCCGCTGCATCGGCACGGATATGGATGGCTTTGGCTATGAGGAGAAGCCAGCTGCGTTTGGCTCGGTCCGCGTGAATTTTACAAAGATACTCACCCGCGAGTGCGACTTCGTGATCAACCTTCCTGTTCTCAAGGATCACGATCTGGCGGGCGTCACCTTTTCGCTGAAGAATTTTTATGGCGCGATCCAGCGGCCGGCGGAGCTACACGGCAGCGCCTGCGATCCCGGTATCGCCGACCTGAATTGCATTCCGGCACTGCGCGACAAGTTTCGCTTCACCATCGGCGACGCCACCGCCTCCATCTACGAGGGCGGCCCCAACTTTCGTCCCGAGCATCTGTGGCATCCCAACGCGCTCATTGTTGGCCAGGATCCGGTGGCCATCGATACCACCGGGTGGAAGATGGTGGAACGCAAGCGTGCTGAGATGGGATTGCCAACGCTCGAGTCCACGGGCCGTCCGACCACATTCCTTGTAACCGCCGCCGATGCAAAGCACAACCTGGGCACCAACGATCCGCAGCGCATTCATCTCATGGAAGCATGAGCGGGAGAAACATCATGGCCGAGGAAACCGAACGGAAACCGGAGGAGACAACGAGCGGCGCACAGGGCCTGACGCGGCGCGAGGCGATGCTGCAATTGCTGCGTCTCGGCGGAGTAGCCGCGGGCGCCGCGGGCGCGGCCGCCTGGCTCAGCGAGCACAGCTTCCGTCCGGTTCCGGCACAGGCAGAGCAGGCGCGACGCGACCATCGCATCGTATCTGATGATCAATGGCCGCATCTTACTATTGTTCAAAACGGAGAGCCGCGCGCGCTGGTTCAGAAGGCTCTGGAAAATCTGGGCGGCATCGGCCGTTTTGTCAGCCGCCAGGACGTGGTGGTCATCAAGCCCAACATCGCCTGGGACCGCACACCGGAGCAGGCCGCCAACACTAACCCCGATGTTGTCGCCGAGGTTGTGCGCCAGTGCTGGCAGGCCGGAGCCAAGCGCGTCATCGTCACCGACGTCAGTTGCAACGAGCCGCGCCGCTGCTTTCAGCGCTCCGGCATTCAGGCCGCGGCGCGCGCCGAGGGCGCCGAAGTCATCCTGCCCGATACCGAGCTTTTTCGCGAGGTCGAAATCGGCGGCATGGTGCTGAAAACCTGGCCGGTCTTCACGCCGTTTTTGGAAGCCGACAAAATCTTCAACCTGCCTGTTGCCAAGCACCACGTACTCACCGGCGCAACCCTGGGCATGAAGAACTGGTACGGCATTCTGGGCGGAGAGCGCAACCGTCTGCACCAGCAGATTCACCAGAGCCTTGCAGACCTGGCCAGCTTCATGCTGCCGACACTTACGATGATCGACTGCTACCGCATCCTGCTGCGCAACGGACCGACAGGCGGCAACCTGGAAGACGTGGGTCTGAAGAAGACCATCGTTGCCGGGACCGATCCGGTGGCCATCGACGCTTATGTCGCCAAGGCCTGGTGGAATCTCGATCCCGCGCAAATGCCCTATTTGGAGATGGCTGCAGCGCGCGGTCTGGGCACCGTGGAGTTCGAGAAATTACAGATGAAGGTCAGCCAATTAGGGTAGCCACTTAGGGAATAGGGAATAGGGAATAGGGTTGGTATGACCTTGCCCTCAGAATGCGTATCTCTTAACCAGCCGGGTTTTGAGGATTAAATTCATCCTCGTCGTAGTCTTGGCGGTGGGAATGT
>CZKF01000124.1_pt1 | contig 20687 bp, 14 predicted proteins | sample 1122351 | NCBI WGS metagenome assembly CZKF01 (sample SAMEA3539301, study PRJEB10725) | soil metagenome | biome: tundra; feature: field; material: soil | place: USA | collected 2010-05 | depth 0.15 m
GGCGTGTCGCTGGCAGCGGGCTGTGCCGCGGGCGGAACGGCGGCCGGAACTGCGGGCGGCGGCAACTTCGAGGCATCATAGCGCTGCAATTTGAAGAAGATCGGCGTCACTTCCAGCGGCATCTTGTCGCGCGGATTCATGTAGGAGTAGATCTTCGCATTGAGCTGATGCACCCGGTCGTCCCAGGGATCGGTCTTGAGCCAACTGCCCAAAGGCAAAGCCGGACGCTGGGTAAGGTCGTCCCAGTTCAGCTTGGGCGCCATGCTCTTCAAATCGGCCATCCACGGGGTTCCGTCGGTCTGGAGCAGCGAGTCGCCAAGTTTGGCCGTGTTCAGAGCCTTCAGCACCTTTTCCCTATCCACCAACTGCGCATAGTAGAGCCCCGCCGAGGGCAGTTTGTCCTTGTACATGGAGTTTTGCAGATACTCCATGGCACGCTTGGCGGCCTCCAAATTGTCATGGTCCGAGTGGTACATATCGATTTTCCTGAAGGTAGATTCGTCAGGAAACAGCAGCCGGTCGTTAAACGCGTAGCGGGTGTCGATATGGTGGCCCATCACGATGTGGGCCAGTTCCATTGCTATCACCGAGGCAATCGCTTCCTCGCTGGGCAGGCTGTCGATGAGCCCCTTGCTGATCAGGATGGTGTTTCCGACTGTGGTGGTTTCCACCGTGGTCGAGAGCAGGATGCGGGTATGAACCTGGTCCGTAAAGACTAGATTATTCGGCACTTGAAGGTTGATGACAATCTGGTCCAGTACCGTGTTTTCATAGCCGCCCGGGGTCAGCGGCGCCACCAGGCCAGCTTCCACCAAGCGGTCAATCACGTTGTTCTCAGCCTGCGTAACCCAGGCGCGCGAAGCCTGTAGAGGACCCACATCCTGCGAGTCGTCGCTCTTGTCCACCGCGTCGTCCACCTTCACGCTCACGTTTTCGCTCTCCCGAGTGGGCAGTTTGAGAGAGTAGCCCCAGAAGTGCGTCTGGGCCTTCAGCCCTAACTTGTCGCCTTCGGTACGCTGAGTCTCTTCCACATAAACGGCCACCGGCAGCCAGATTCCCGGCTGCACATTCATCCGCCAACTGTCGAAGTGGAAGTAAAATCGCGAGTCGTCCTCGCCCCGTGGCGCGGTAAACGTGCCATTGAAGCGGACTATATTGCCATCCTGGTCCTCCACCCAAATGCGCCCATAGAACCGGCCCATGCCGGCAACCTTGGGTTGCACGTCGTAAACCCAGGTGCGCACCGACCCCAAAAACTCCTTCCGAACATAGCTGAATACATAGTGCTGGTTGTCGAAGCTCCTGGGATCCAGGAACATCATCTCCGTGAATCCCAGCGGGTTGTACATTAAATGCGTATCTAGCTTGAGCGACTTGGTGAGCCCGGTAATCGAAGACAGCGAACCCTTGAAAAATTTGTGATTTGACTTGCCTTTCTTGCTCCTGGGCTCGTAGGTCTTGTCGAAAAAAACCTTTCCGAAGTCGATGCGGCTCAGCATGTACTCGTCCGAGACCGGCACCTGGTAGAGCTTGATATCCGGCTTGGTGTTCTGGATGTAGGTCTCCACCAGGGGCGTGCGCTGTTGAATGTTTTTGATCAGCACCTTCTCGCGGCCTATGGCCCTTACCACCAGCGCCGCCTGCTCCGGGGTGAGCTGGTGGACCTGTGAGTACTTAGCGGGCTTGGGCGCCTTCTTGCCCAACTTCAACCCAAACCTCAATGCAAACGCACTCGTAGCACAAAGGGTGATGAGCAGCAAGGCGATGGATATATTCCGAAACTTCATGTCAGGCTCCTAAGCTGGGTTCTTCTGCTTCTTCCTCTGGCCGCTGGCGACCTTCCAGCGTCCCGCGATTATGCATAGCTGTTTTCATATCTTCAATTCCGATGTTACGCCAACTGGAACGTAATGATAACGTTGGTTGTTTTATCCACCGGCTGGCCGAGATGCGTGGCGGGTCGAAAACGAAATTGTTGCGCTACCCGGCGCGCCTCTTCATCCAGGCCATGGCCCAGGCCCTGCACGACGCCATGCACCACCACCTGGCCGGAAGCGGTAAAGGTGACGCGAAGAACCACGTCACCCTGCACCTTGAGCTGCCTGGCTTCGCTGGTGTACTCGGGCTGTGGCTTGGAGATGAGCACCAAGTCTGTATCGGGCGGTCCAGCGTTCATCTTCGGGGCTTTCGCAACGGCTGTGGGCGCGGTGGGTATGCCGACAGAGGCCACCTTTCCTCCATTCCCCGATGGGGCCGCGATCGTGGACGAGGGAACTACTGCTGAGGCTACTCTTCCGCCTGGCTTGCCGTTGTTGTTGCCGAATTTAGTTCCATCGCCAATACCGGTCGAGCCGGGCACTCCATGAGGAGCTATGGCCGGACCCCTCATATTGCCGTATTCGTTGCCAATCGCGGCCACCGTGGCCGGCCCCTTGGCGTTGGGATTGGGCAGTACGCCAAACGTCTGGCCATAATGCACCGGCTTCGTCGAGGGCTTGACGCTATTGTCTTGCGCAGGCATAGCCGCAGTGGCCAGTACAGGCTTGGGCTGCGGAGCAAGCCTCACATCCAGCTTAGCGTCCTTAATGACCGGAACCGTCAGCTTGGCTTCAAGTTCGATCGGTTTCAGCTCCGGCTTGGGCTCTGGCTTCGGGACGTTGATCCGGGGCGCTTCAAACTGCACATCCACCGGCTTGGGCTTCTCGATCGGTGGCGGAGGGGGAATCTTTTCCTTGGGCTTAGGCGGCTCCTTTTTGGCCGGTATAACCAGCAGCGTCTCCTCATACCTGTGCTGATTGATTGTCTTTTTGGCCATCGCTCCTATGAAGAGAACCAAGGCCAGCATCAGTCCGTTGATCACCATGCTGGTGATAAACGAGATAGGGCTGCGCTCGGGCTCGGGGAGCAATCCGAATGTGGCTCGTCCGGGATTAGACTTCACAGGCATAATCTCAATCCTCGCACACGGCTATAGTAACCGCGCCGTATCCGGTCGATAGACCATATCCAAATTGCCCATGCGTAAACCGGATGGGGGAAAGAGGGAAATCTCTGTTCATACAAATTTGTCGCAGGTGATCCGGAAAACAGTTACGTACTCGGCATGAACCCAGCTTGCGATGATCCTCACAATATGGACTGCCAGCCGTTTGGACCCTGGACATTCGTTCACTCAAATGCACGTCCGTGGCATCCAACAAAAATGCAATTCCTCCTTGCAAAAGGATAATCGCTCCCATGCTGCGCTGCATGGCGCCTGAAACAGCCATTCTCCGCCCCGGCAAGAGAAAAATACATCAATGTACCGTCATACCGGCGGCGTGAGTATGGCCGTCCGCTGAAGGTCACAGCCAACCCTGCATATTAGACTCTAAGGTATATCAAAGTGTGTGGGAAGGACGAGTGTTTTAGTGAATATCCTGGTTACCGGCGGTGCGGGGTACATAGGTGGTACTGTTGCGGGGTTACTGGCTCAAAATGGGCACCAGACCGTTGTTTTTGACAATCTGAGCCATGGCCGGCGCGACCTTTTACCCCCTGGTATCGATTTTATCAAGGGAGAGCTTGCAGATCGGCCCGCCCTTGAAAAGCTGTTTATCACTGCCAAAGCCCAGGGAAGACCCTTCGACAGCGTCCTGCACTTCGCCGCTCTCATCGAGGCCGGCGAGTCCATGCTCCTTCCCGAGCAGTATTTCCGCAACAACACCGCCTCCACCCTTGCTCTGCTCGAGGCCGTTCTTGCCCACGGCCCTCGCCGGATGGTCTTCTCCTCCACTGCCGCTGTCTACGGCGAGCCGGAAGTTCTTCCAATCAAAGAGGATGCGCGTATGCTGCCGACCAACGTCTACGGCGAATCCAAACTGCTGATCGAGCGGATGCTCGACTGGTTCCACCGCATTCACGGGCTGCGTTCGGCCTCGCTGAGGTACTTCAACGTGGCCGGCGCGGCTGAAGATTTGGAAGGCCCCGGCGGCATCACCCGCGGAGAGGCCCACGAGCCCGAGTCCCACCTCATTCCCCTGGTCCTCGACGTTGCCCTCGGTCGCCGCCCCTCCATCCACATCTACGGCAACGACTACCCCACACCGGACGGCACCTGCATCCGCGACTACATCCACGTCTCCGATCTCGCCGATGCCCACCTTTTGGCTCTCAACGCCCTTGAAACTCCGGCTGCCGCACAGAGCCGCCTGATCTTCAACCTCGGCAACGGCCAGGGCTTCAGCGTCCGCGAGGTCATTGAATCAGCCCGCCGTGTCACCGGCCATCCCATCCCCGCCGAAATCCACCCTCGCCGCCCCGGAGACCCCGCCGTACTGGTCGCCAGCTCCGAAAAAGCCATCCGCGAACTAGGCTGGAAGCCCCGCTACACCCAACTCGACGAGATCGTCCGCACCGCCTGGGTCTGGCACCAGAAGCGGTATGCGTGAAGAAGGTGTTCAGCTGCATCTGAGGCAGCGGTTCGTAGGAGTTCGAGAATCATGTGTGAGATTTTCTGGATAAAAGGCGATTCACCTCCTCCATTGGCCGTGGTGCTCATACCGCGCGGTGACGACTGTCTGAAGGACGACCTCTTGCGCATGAAGCAGGGAGGCATTCAAGCCCTTGTTTCACTCCTGGAAAAAGACGAAACTGCTTCGCTTGGACTTGAGCAGGAAGGCTCTGTAACTGGTCAAATTGGAATGACGTTTGTCTGCTTTCCAATCCCTGACGTCCATGTTCCGCCGAACCCCGATTCCTTCAGGAAATTCGTGGCAGGTTTGGCCAGCCGTCTCGGTGACGGGGTCAGGGTCGGCATCCATTGCCGGGGAAGCATCGGCAGGGCAACCGTCACTGCGGCCTGCACGCTCATCCATCTTGGCTGGAAGCCAAAAGCCGCTCTGGAAGCGATTCGAGTAGCTCGCGGCCTAGCCGTTCCCGATACGCAAGAACAGGAAGACTGGATTCTGCATTACAAGCCTCTCCCGTGATCTCTCGACCATCATGTAGTGTCTGTGCAACTTAATGTCTTTTCACGGTATGATCCCGTTATGAGATTTCGGATGAGTTTCGGATTCCGCGGCTGTTTCATGCTGTTTGTCCTATGCACCCAAGCCCTTTATTGGTTTGTTGAACGGCATCCGAGCCATTGGTGGATAATGACCTGCATCTTTTGTGCATTTCTGGTTTTGTTTCAAGCACTTAGCCGCTACTTGGTCTGGTGGGATATTGATTCCGATGGCATCCACCAACGGTATTGGAGAAGCAAAAAGGAATTCACGATTGCATGGGACAAGATTCTATGCGTGCGAAGCGCCATTCCTGGCTTCACTTGGGATGGCACTGTTGCGGTTTATTACGATTTTCCCGATTCAAAGTTGGGTTTTAAGCACCTAGTAACCACCCCTGAAAATCGAAAGAGATTTATTTCAGCTCTCAGACAATATGCTCCCCAAGCCACTTTCAAAATCTAGAACATGCCCAACAGGCAGCGGATCCGCTTGATCTCCGCACGAAGGGCAGATCGCAATGAACAGCGAAGCTACTGGATTGGTGACATACCGGCTTGACCCCGACAACCCTCCTGTCTTGACGGCTGAGGAGCAACAGGCGTGGACGGAACTCCAGGAGATGGGCGATGAGGGAATTGACTACAGCGACATCCCGCCATTGCCAACCACCGGCTGGCGGCGCGTATCCGAGCTGGTTCCGGCCGAAAACAAGCAGCAGATCACGCTGCGCCTGGACGCCGATCTGATCGCGTTCTTTCGCGCCACCGGCAGGCGCTATCAAAGCCGCATCAATGCCGCGCTACGCGAATATGTGACCGCGCAGAAGAAGGCCGTCTAGCCGGCGCTCGCCGATCCCCCCTTGCGCGCCAACCCCAGTGCAATTCTCCTCATCCTCTTGCCGTTTGTATGCATCTCTATGTAGAGTTGCTTTCACGTGAGCCTTCTCGGGAGTTCGACCCCCGAGGGCTGCCGTGAGCCGTTTTTCGATCCCTCTTCCCAAAGGTCGGTTAGTATGACTTCCCTGCCCGCTGTTGAAGTTGCCGGTCCTGTTTCTGCCGTTGCCAGCCCCGTTCTTGCTGTTGCCAGTCAGGATATCGACTCCACGCTGCGCGAAAACCGTGTATTTCCGCCTCCGCCGGAGTTCAGCGCCAAGGCCCACATCCAAAGTCTCGATCAATACGAGACCCTCTACCGGCAGTCCATCAGCGACCCCGAGACCTTCTGGGCCGGCGTAGCCCGCGAGCTGCATTGGTTCAAGCCATGGGACAAGGTTCTGGAGTGGAATCTCCCATCAGCTCAATGGTTTGTGGGCGGAAAGTTAAACCTGTGCTACAACTGTGTAGATCGCCACGCGCTGGGCGAACGCCGTGACAAAACCGCGCTCATCTGGGAGGGTGAGCCGGGGGAAATCCGTCGCCTGACCTACGCAGAGTTGCACGCTGAGGTGCAGCGTTTCGCCAACGCCCTCAAGGCTTTGGGCATCAAAAAAGGCGACCGTGTGGCCGTTTACATGGGCATGACCCCCGAGCTGGCTATTGCCCTGCTGGCCTGCGCGCGAATCGGTGTGATTCATTCGGTCATCTTCGGAGGCTTTGCCGCCAACGCCATCGCCGACCGCGTCAACGACTCAGCCTGCGTCGCCATCCTCACCCAGGACTCCAGCTATCGCCGCGGCAACGAAATCCAGCTCAAGCGCACCGTCGACGAAGCCATGAACGCCTGCCACACCGTCAAGCATGTCGTCGTCTACCGCCGCACCGGTTCGCCCGTAACAATGGTTGCCGGCCGCGACCACTGGTGGCACGACCTGATGGCCGCCGCCGCGCCTGATTGCCCCGCCGAAGAGATGGACTCGGAAGACCCGTTATACATTTTGTATACCTCCGGCACCACCGGCAAGCCCAAGGGACTGGTCCACACCACCGGAGGCTATGCCGTGCAGACCTACATCACCGCCAAGTACGTCTTCGACTTGAAAGACGAGGACATCTTCTGGTGCACGGCCGACATTGGCTGGGTCACCGGCCACTCGTACGTCGTCTATGGCCCACTGCAGAACGGCGCAACCGTGCTGATGTACGAGGGCGCGCCCAACTGGCCCGACTTTTCCAGATTTTGGAAGATCATCGACGACCACCGGGTCACCATCTTCTACACTGCGCCCACCGCCATCCGCGCCTTCATGAAGTGGGGAGATCAGCACGTCGAAAAGCACTCCCTGGCCTCGCTGCGCCTGCTGGGAACTGTCGGCGAACCCATCAATCCCGAAGCATGGATGTGGTACCGGGAGAAGATCGGCCACAACCGCTGCCCCATCGTCGATACCTGGTGGCAGACCGAGACTGGCGCCATTCTGATCACTCCCCTTCCCGGCGCCGTGCCCGCCAAGCCCGGCTCGGCCACGCGGCCCTTCTTTGGCATTCAACCTGAGGTGGTCAACAAGCAGGGAGAACACGTCCCTGCCGGCCATGGCGGCCTGCTCATCGTCCGCAAGCCATGGCCCTCGATGGCCCGCACCATCTACGGCGACCATGAGCGCTATCGCAAGACCTACTGGAGCGACATCGAAGGCTGTTATTTCACCGGAGACGGCGCCCGCCAGGACGCCGACGGCTACTTCTGGCTCATGGGCCGCGTGGACGACGTCATCAACGTCAGCGGCCATCGCCTCGGCACCATGGAGGTCGAGTCAGCCCTGGTCGCCCATCCCAAGGTCGCTGAGGCCGCTGTCGTGGGTCGTCCGGACGAGCTCAAGGGACAGGCCATCTCCGCCTTCGTCACCCTGGAAAGCGGCAACGAGCCTGGCGAAGCTCTCAAGGACGAGTTGCGCAAGTGGGTATCAAAAGAGATTGGTTCCCTCGCCCGCCCCGACGACATCCGCTTCACCGAATCCCTGCCCAAAACCCGCAGCGGCAAGATCATGCGCCGCCTGCTCAGGGAGCTAGCCACCCACGGCGAAATCTCCGGAGACATCACCACGCTGGAAGACTTCACCGTGATCGCCAAGCTGCGCGAGGCGGAGGAAGGGTAGCGGCCTCGGAGTTTCAGTACCCTGCGGCGTTTTTCAGGACCGTCCATTCTTCGTGGGGATACCCCATGTTGGATAAGCGCATTGGACTGTTGGCGCCAGATGAAAGCGCGCGGCGCTCATTGATACTCAGCATGTACGATGAGACCGGAAGATTGAGGGTATAGCTGCCCACCCTTCGCCAGAAAAACCGTCGGATGGGGCACCCTCGTCACAGGAAAAGTTAGGGTGCCCACCCGCCGCCGGTTTCTTTGGACTCAATCCATTTCCATATATCACGTCCAGCTTGTTAGCGATTTGAAGGCGGCATCTACTTTCTTCAGCAGCGTACGTAGTGGTGAGCAATCGGGGTAGTGCTCACCTAGAATCTTTTTCACCTGTGCCAGGCTTTCGGCATGACGTTTGCGCTCGGATTCAGTGATTGACCTCGAATACGTAGTGCCAGAATCCCGGTAGTACAGCTTGTTCAACTGTTCGAGCGAAAGCTCGTCATTGCTGTACTCACGCTGTGTCCATTCATCCAGTTCACTGCGAATAGCGTCGATGCGGTTATAGACGCCCTTGCGGTTGTAGGCAACCACCAGTACCGATTTCAACAATCGACCGGCTTCGGCGTGTGCCGAGATCGGCATCCGACCCATCGGACGGCGCTGTGGACCGACGAAAGTCTGCACATATCCAACCGAATTGCGCTGGCTGTTTAATTCTTGTGGAGTTTGTAGCTTGTCCTTCACAGCAGCCTTAGCGGCTGCGCTAGAACTCACAAAGGACGGTTTCATTGGCGCTGATTCGCCGCTCCATGTGCCTTCAACAATCGGCGCGGGGAGCTTGTTCAGTGCAGCAGCTACCGGGTAAAGCGGAATGCCATTTGTCTTATCAGCAACTAAGTAGAGGCGGGAGCCTATATCGGGTGCGTACATACCGGCCCATTTTGGCTTGACGATGACAAAGTCGTGCTGCTTTGCCCAGGTTTCGCGTTCTGGCCCCCTACCTTCTGCAGCCGACTCGTACGGCTCATCCGCAAACAGATAGCGTTTTGTCTTGCGGTCATACCAAATGCTGTCGTGATCGTAGCCGGGAATTGCATTGCTTGATTCCCCTCTAGGAAAAGCGCGGCTATAACCCTGAGATGGACGCAGCTTTGTGGCATCCATGAAAGAGAAGGCACGTGCGGCTGCGCAGACATATTCACGAGCATGGGACTGGCAGCTTTGTCGCCGTTCGCAGGCGAGATGGTCGGGCCCCTCTTCGCGGAAGCCTGCCAGCGCACGATGATTCTTGAGTTGACGAGGTGTGATCAAATCAGTCCAAAGAGAGGACAGCCAGATGGTCAATGTTTCGCGACCGCTGGTGCCGTTCTCGCGTTGCTCCCAGTATGCTGTCAGGAAAACACGATGGCCGGGGATCTTCTGTTCCTGGGCTTGGTCTGTGCGCAGTGTATTGCTTGCATGGCGAAAGTTCTGGAATCCCGCTGCCTGAGCGGCAACGTCCAAGGCCTGAATGTGTTGGATACCCCGTTCAGTCTTGAGCAATTTGGCAAGGCGTTTGATGCCTTCCAACGTGGTAGGGCGAATAGCTTCACTCGACATGACAGTTCTCCCGGTTCATGCGAAACGTCACCCGTCTGCCGCTTTCTGAACCTGAACATGGCATGTACAGGAAGAGTGGGAGTGCCAGCAGTGCTGTCAACAGCTTTGCTATGACGAGTGGCAGGCTCCTGCCCGAAGCCTTGACGTCATTCTTCCATAAGGGAGGACGATTGGCAAATGCCTGAGTCGTTGACCATCCAACACGAATTCTTACCGTGGGGTACGCATGAAAGCCAGGAGGATAATATCCCTTATCTCATACATATGATAAGAGATACTCCATATAATGGAGAGTTTCTAAACTTCGATTGTTGCAAAATCGCCAATGCGCTCATCGATCAGAGTAGGGAACGTAAAGTCGGCTTATAGATCGAAATGTCGTTGGGCAGTTGAATAGCTACTCGGAACCCACTCTTCAGCGCCTGCCTGTTCTCATTAAGCGGCAGGTGGCCCATGTCTCGATTTTGAGACATGGGAAACGACGAAACTCATTGATCCGCCGTTCGGGCTTTGAATGTCTTCACAAATGTAGCCGGAATTCATTGCATCGCAGTCCGCCACTCCCGGAGGGAGTGGATGATAATAGCCCAGCATGAAATGCTGGGAAAGCTGGCCCACCGAAGAGTTGCGTCCCGTAGGGCCGCCGCGAAAGGAGATCGAAGATTCACATCGCCCCGACAGGGCGAATGGCCGGGGGAGCAGGTCCCCATGAGTCACAAATGCGGGTGCCCCAGGCACCCCGCATTTGGGCACCTGGGAAACAACGAATCCCCGTTCGCACAAGCGCCGTCCGCCAGGACGGCAAGTCCTTGCAGATAATTACCTATCCTTGGCGCACAATCCCAAATAGAGTACGTGTGGGCAGACCAAACTACCCCGCCGGATTGGAGATTCATGAAAAACACCACGGTCACCGCCCTCCTCCGGCATTCCACTGATTCTTACTCAGTTTCGCGCTATAAAATCTATCCTGTCAAGGATTTACCATGCCAAAAACCCCGAAAAGCATACCCACCCCCCCGGGTCGACTTTCCTTTTTCTTCGCCTGTGAAATCAGGCAAAACTCAACGCAGACCGGGGTCCCCAGGAAACGATCTTTGTTTTCTGGGGTGGAGGTGGTCAGACCCGGAAGTTGTCTGCGCGCCAGTTCTGTATGCGCTCCTTGATCTGCTTGCGGTTTAGATTATGTTCCAGCGCCTGTTTGGCCAGGGCCACCACCTCGTCATCGGCGGCAAAGCGCAGGCCGATCAACTGGTCCTCGCTGAGGCGATAGATCTGTGAGTGCCATTGTGCCGGGGCCAGCGCCTGCAAGCGCAGCCGCTCTTCGAGACGAATCACGCGGTCCTGCACCCGGAGCGGGTACATGCGCAGCTTGAAGACTGGGATGAACACCACCAGCGAAATCGCCAGGAACCATGCGGAAGCGAAGGGAGCTTCTTTCCAATGGTGCACCAAATGGAAGACGGCGAAGACCAGGTTGGCGATCAGGACGAAGAACAGCACAAAGTGGAACTGCGGATCAATTCGGCCGTGGTTTTTGAGATTCTGCTGAGAGGATTTGCTCATGCTCGACCTTGATTTCTGTCAGGCCGGAGTTGGCTGTCGCGGTAGCCTTTGTTTCCGCTGAACCGCCGACAGCGGCGCTGGGGACCTGCGCACCTGCGCTAACGGGATTCTCAGCGGAGCGACCCTGAGCTGTCAACGCAAATAAATTGTCCGGCGTCAGCATCAGCGGATGTTTGGGGATGAGATGGTGCCGGCCACGCACCATGTAATCCACAAATAACCCTCCGGCCAGGTACGGGTTCACCAGCGCGATGGGAATGGCATAGCCGGTGGTGGAAAACGATTCTGCGATGCCTTTGTTCGAGTGGCTCAAACGCCGATAGCCGGGTATCTGCGGAAATTCAAAGATCGCCAATTGCGTCTCGGGATGTTTGCGGGCATAGCGCTCCAGCTTATAAACCAGTTGCTTGGGAGTTGTCATGCCAGCGTCCGGAAAAACGCTGCGCTTGAAGGTGCCGGGAAAGTATAAATTGAGCACGATGCGCGCAAAATCCGAGCAGTTGTTGAACAGTAGATGAAAGTGAGAACGATTCTGGCCATCGTTCATCATCGCGATGATCTCTTCATCCTGCTTCTCGGTGGTCTCAAAGCGGAAGGCGTAGATACGCCGCTCATAGGACAGGCCCACTATTTGGCCCCATCCGCCATGCAAAAAATTGCCTTGCGGCAAGTCTTCTCCCAGGCTGAGTAAATGAGCTTCGCGATAGCGGCTGCGCAGCTGATGGACGGTTTTGCTGTTGGTGCGTGCGGGAACGGTGGAGACGTCCTCGACAGAATAAAGGTAAGGTACCAGCGGTATCGCAACCCAGTCGTACACGTCGATGCCCTGATAGCGAGAGATGACACTGCCCTGCTCGCCGGCATGACAGCGGCGCAACTTGACGGGCGTTTCGGCGCAGATGCGCTCAAAATAAATGGCATTGTGTCCGGTCGGGTTTACAGTGCCAAAAAAACCATACGGCTCCTCCAGCAGCAACGCTGCCTGTGCCCGGCCCGGCACAGGTGACAAGGCCAAAACCGCTAAGGCCATGAGAGCAAATGCAGTGGCGCGAAATCTTCCCGTCGAGAGCATCGGTCCTCCATGGTCAATATTAAACACTTTCAGTATGCCTCACTTTCGTGAGATGGTCTGCATTTTTTGTTGTAATGCGATTGCCGCAGCCGATTTATCGGAGTTGAGGTTCGATGAAAGATATCGCCGCATTTCTGAAATCTCTACTGCTAGGACACGATGCGACGTACTTGTTTGCGTAATATCTGTATGAAAAAACGAACAAATCGGTAAAAGCGATGGGGACGTTACAGAATCAGAACCCCAACATCACCGGCTCCATCTCCAGCCGAATGCCAAAACGCCTCTCGACAGCATCGGTAATCTCTCCGGCAAGCGCCAGAATCTCCGCGGCGCTGGCTCCGCCAAGCCCATCTTGATCGCCTAGATTGACGAGCGCCAGTGTGTGCCTCCGGGATACAGCGGCAGCGCCCCGTGTGTAGCCCTTGGCGAAACCGGCCTGCTCGATCAGCCAGGCTGCCGGAACCTTGACCTCGCCCGGATTCTCTGCGTTGGGACTAGTGGGAAAGCGCGGCGGCGCCTTCTCATCGGCGGCCGCAATCTGCCGAAATTGCTCTTCAGAAATCACGGGATTCTTGAAGAAGCTGCCCGCGCTGCGGCAATCGGGGTCTCCCGCGACAATCAACATTCCCTTGGCCTGCCGGATCAGGCGCACCTGCGCCGCCACCTCTGCCAGGCTCGGCTGCACGCCTTCCGGAAAGGCCCTTTGCAGCTCCGCGTAGCGCAGCGTCGGCGCGCCACCGGGCATCAGCCGGTAATCCACGCGCGTCACGATATACCGCCCGCGATCAGCCGAATTGAAGCGGCTGCGGCGATAGGCAAAGCCGCACTCCGCCGCTGCAAACTCGACGAACTCATGTTCCTGGAGGTCGTAGGCCCGCACCCGTTCGATGACCGAGGCCACCTCCTGCCCGTATGCGCCGACATTCTGCACCGGCGTTCCGCCCACCGTGCCGGGAATGCCAGCCAGGCACTCAAGCCCTGCACAATTGTCTTCAACAGTTCTCTGCACGAAGCGGTCCCAGTCTTCGCCCGCGGCAACCTGGTAGGTCAGGACTTTACAGGTTGCGGAAAAACTCGGTCCGGAGGGAGGCGGGGGTTTCAACCCCCGCATAATGCCAACTGAATCAACGCGGGCTTTAGCCCCGGAGGTATGCTCGCCGGGGACTCTTTTAACAGAATTGTCCTCGTCCACAACCGGGCCTGCTTCAATTCCGCGCAACCCCACGCGCAACACCAGCCCATCAAATCCAGCGTCGGAGACCAGCAGATTGCTGCCTCCGCCCAGCACGAACAGCGCCGCTCCGTGCTCGTCTGCCCAGGCGGCGGCTTCGGCAATCTCCTCTTCGCTTGCAGCCTCCACATACCAGTGCGCAGTTCCGCCGATGCCAAAGGTAGTGAAGGGCGCGAGCGGCTTGTTTTCTTCGATGAGCATCGCTACAAGGCTACACTACTGTGGGTTGGCACAGGAAAAGTCGCAGACTACTTCTTTACTTGGATATGGGCCTATTATCTTGAACGGCAGGGATCTTCGAGCGAGGCATCTTCTCTTTCGGCTTCAATGGGATGGGAATCACCTGCACCTTTTGTACCCCATCGACTGCGATGATGAAAGGATTGCCTCGAGCTGCTTCTTCAATGAGTTGCTCGAAGTTGGCTAAGACTTCGTGAATGTCGATGACTCGCATCGTGTTGCCTCATGGGTTCGAGTAGGACTATTCATCATGATCGGCGAAATATTTCTTCTCTTCAACGCCGAACGGCCTCCCGCAGGGGAGGCCGTCGAGCATTGCTGCTAGCTCGTGTCGAATCAGTCCCCCTCGGCCGCTCTGGGCAGCTTCTGCACCTTGCTGTGCTTGACGGAATACAGGAAATATACAAACATCCCGATCACCAGCCAGACCACCAAACGAATCCAGTTTACTCGCCCCAAGCTGATCATCATCGTCAGATTGAATGCAACCCCAAGAGCCGGTACGATAGGCAGTTTGCCGCCAAAATAGATCCCCGGCGTACGGAAAGGTCGAGGATGATCCGGCGCGGTAAAGCGCAACACCACGATCGAAATGCACACCATGACGAATGCCAGCAACGTGCCTATATTGACCATCTTTCCAATGTTATCGATCGGAGTAACCGATCCCACCGCCGCCGCCAGACAGCCCACCAGAATCGTGTTCTTCCATGGGGTGTGAAACTTTGGATGAATGGCCGCAAAGAACTTCTTAGGCAACAAACCATCGGAGGCCATGGCGTACAGTACCCGCGTCTGCCCAATCAGCATGACTAGCATCACGGAGGTGAGGCCCGCCAGCGCCCCACAGGTGACGATATTCCCAGCCCATCCCACGTGATGATCGAGGAAAGCATGCGTAAGAGGCGCTTCCACATTCACCAGCTTCCATGGGACCATGCCCGTTAGCACGCCCGCAACAGAGACATACAGCACCGTGCAGATGAGCAGGGAAAGAATGATGCCAATGGGAAGGTCGCGCTGCGGGTTCCTGGCTTCCTGCGCCGTGGTCGAAATTGCATCGAAGCCGATATACGCAAAAAAGATATAGCCTGCCGCGGCGCTGATTCCAGCAAACCCAAATGGCGCAAACGTCGTCCAGCTGTGTCCCCAGTAATCGGGATGAATGTACTTGATTCCTAGTCCAATGACGAACAGGACTACTGTCACCTTGATGAACACGATGGCCGAATTGAACTTTGCGCTCTCTTTAATTCCAACCACAAGAATCGCTGTAATCACAAGCGCGATCAGAAATGCCGGTAGATTGAATCCTATTTCCATTCCGAACAGATGTGGGGCATTCAGAAGTGTGTGTGCGCGCGTCGTCAGTTCAACCGAGGGCGCCGAGAGCAGCTTGTCCAGCACTGCCACGAAATCAGGTGAGCCGGGTACCATGCCCGGATGGGTCTGAGTTACGATATCCCGTGCGATGATCTTCTGCGCCGTATCGACGCCGGTCCAATGGTCATAACTCAGCCAAAGCGGCAAACGAATCCCGAATATCTTCAAGAACTCAACGAAGTTATTCGACCAGCCCGAAGAAACGGTACTTGCACCCATGGCATATTCCAGCGTCAGATCCCAGCCGATGATCCATGCGAATATCTCGCCCAACGTGGCGTAGGCATAGGTATAAGCCGATCCCGCGAGCGGAATCATCGCCGCAAACTCCGAGTAACAAAGCGCGGCAAACGCGCAGCCCAGGCCTGAAAACACAAAAGAAAGCATTAGACTGGGTCCCGCATAATGCGCGCCAAGCCCGGACATTACAAAGATGCCTGCGCCGATCACCGCGCCAACGCCCAGCGCCGTCAATGAAACCGGCCCCAGAACGCGCTCCAGATGCTGCTCTCCTTCTTCTTTGGCCTCCGAGACGATCAGGCTTAGAGGTTTCCTCCTGAAATAATGCGCCATGCGGATGGATGACTCCTTTGCTTACACGCCGGATTGTTGTTTCTCACCAGAGGACCAAAAAAGATAGACGGGAATGCCTAGCAGAACCAGAACCAGGCCCGGCCACGTGTATTGCGGCTTGTATCGCAATAATACGACACATATCCACCCTGCCAGTACGATGTAAAGAGCCGGTAGCACGGGGTAGCCCAGCGCCTTGTAGGGCCGGGGAGTATCAGGTTGTTTAAAGCGCAGAACAAACAGGCCCACGATGGTGAGAATGTAAAAAACCAGCACCGCGAAGATGATGTAGTCCAATAATTGACTATAAGAACCGGAGACACACAGCACAATGGTCCACGCAGCCTGCACCAGCAAACCGGCGGCGGGCGTCTTGTAACGCGGATGTAGCTTGCCCACAGACTTGAAGAAGAGGCCGTCCTGGCTCATGGCGTAGTAGACACGCGCCCCGGCCAGCGACATTCCGTTGGCGCAGCCGAAGGTGGAGATCAGAATGGCCGCAGCCATCAGGTACGCCCCCCCGGAGTGGAAGATCTGCTCCAGCACCGCCGTCGCCACGCGATCCTCGGTTGCATACTGAATCCCTCGCGCCATCACCGTGGCGCCGTGCGGATCGCCCTGAAGGGGGAGAACAAGCAGGTAGCTCAGCGATACCAGAAAATAGATCACCAGCACAAATCCCGTGCCAAGAATCAGCGAGAGCGGAATGTTCCGCCGCGGATTCTTCACCTCGCCGGCCGTAAAGGTGATGTTGTTCCATGCGTCGGAGGAAAACAGCGAGCCAACCTGCACCACGGCCAAAATTACCAGCACGTTCACCAGCACCAACGGCCCGCCCACGCCCACCTGGACCAGGTGCATCGAACCCCATCCAGCATTCTTCCAGAACTGGCTCCAGCCGACGCCGAAATTCGCCTCCCAGGCTGCGGCGTTGCGTCCCACCGTGAAGGCAAGCAAAATCAGGGCGCCCAGCGCCAGTGCCTTGGCCGTGGTGAATACGTTTTGAATCAGCGCGCCCAGCCTGACGCCGAAGACGTTCACCACCGCGAGAAATATCACGATGCAGATGCCGGTCAGGTTGGCGGTGTTGACGCCGATCTCCATATTGCCCAGCACCATCGGCCCGACCCGAAGAGGAGGGACATGAGCGATGTGCCACAGCCAGTGAGTCGTCGAGACAACGGGGAAAAAGACGCCGAGAAACTTGCCGAAGGCCACCGCGACGGCTGCGATGGTGCCCGTCTGAATGACCAGGAAGAGCGTCCAGCCGTAAAGGAATCCCCACAGCGGCCCCAGCGATTCGCGCAGATAGACGTACTGACCGCCGGCCTTGGGCATCATGGCCGCCAGTTCGCCATAGCTGAGCGCGGCGGTGAAGGTCAGGATGGCCGTCACTACCCACGCGCCCAGAAACAGCGCCGGGGAGCTGGTGCCGCGGGCAATGTCCGCCCCGACAATATAAATGCCGGAGCCGATCATCGATCCGACCACCAGCGCGGTCGAGCTGAACAGGCCAAGGCTCTGCACCAGCCGGGGAGCGTTGGCGGCGGCGGCGGACTCAGGAATGGGATTGGGGTCTGAGGTCTTCACGTAAAGAAAGTTTTACCGGATTTGAGCGTAAATGTCTTTCTTTTTCTCAAAATGTCTGAATTCGAGACACATTGTATGATTTCAGGACACTTGTGCATCAATTTTTATAGAACCCGCTGATTTGTGGTTATTTTAAGGGCGGCCGCTCGCCCTCTCAAATTGTTCCACGTGGAACTATTTGATTTTGCTGGCTTTATGCGCATGTTAACTCGATAATTAACAGCAAGGTTTTTGAAAATATTTATAGTATTTCTTTCAGGTCTCATAGTTTGTGCATACAATTAAAGGCCCGACAGGCGGATCAATGGGGTTCTTTGAACAAGATGACAGTTGCTTAGGAATGAATGATAGATAATTAAGGAACGGAGAATCAGGAATCCGATGAAGATTGCAATCCAGGGCGAACCTGGCTCCTTCAGCCACGAAGCAGCGATGAAACTTGTGCCCGATGGGGAAATTATTCCTTGTTCGCTTTCTGCTGATGTCTTTGCGGCGGTTGATAGCGGAGCCGTGGAGGCCGCGGTTATTCCTATCGAAAACAGCCTGGCGGGCTCGGTGGCGGAGCACTTCGACTTACTGCTGACCCACGATGTGCGGGTGGTGCGGGAGACGCGTTTGCGCATCCGGCACAATTTGATTGGCCTCTCCGGCGTGGCGATGGAGGAGATTGAGCGGGTTTTTTCGCACCCGGTGGCGCTGGCGCAGTGCCGGAAGTTCCTGGCCACACATCCGCGTATGGAGGCAGTCGCTTTTTATGACACGGCGGGCAGCGTAAAGCAGTTGGTGGAGTTGCGCGACCGGCACTCGGCGGGGATCGCCAGCGAGGCTGCGGCTGAGTATTATGGCGCGCATATTCTTGCAGCCGGAATCGAGGACAATCCGGAAAACTTTACCCGCTTCTTTCTGGTGCAGCGCACGGCGGATGCCGTGACCGACCCGCAGGCGAACAAGGTCAGCCTGGCGTTCTCCGTGGAGAACCGTTCCGGATCGCTGGTGGCGGCGCTGAACGAGCTGGCTGCAATGGGCACGAATATGACCAAGATCGAGTCGCGGCCGGTGCACGGCAAGCCCTGGGAATATATCTTTTTTGTGGATTGCCAGATTCACTCGGGCGGCGAGGGCAAGCGCGCGATAGAGGCGCTCAAACCGCATTGCGCGATGGTCAAGGAGCTGGGGCGCTACAGAGAAGCGGGAAACTGAAAAGACGAACGGCCGGGAGCGCAGCCATGACCGTAACTGCGCCCCGGCCGTTCGAGGAGGACTCACACAATGACTCTGTGATTGCCTTATTTCTAATGTTGCACAAAGGTCGATAATTATACGCAAAGATTCCTTCCATATTTTTCGAGTAGATTTCTCAATTCAGGCTCACGCCACAAAATACTTGGCCTGGGGGTGGTGGACGATGATGGCGTTGGTGCTTTAAGCGGGACCTGGTGCACCCACTCCTTTTGGAAAAGTCAGACCAACGCCACCCGGCTATTCCGCGGGATCGTAGTTGAGGTTGGGGCCTAGCCAGCGCTCAATCTCCGCAACGCTCATGCCTTTACGTTTGCTGTAATCGGCGACTTGATCACGGTCGATTTTTCCGAGCGAGAAGTAGCGCGATTCGGGGTGAGAGAAGTAGAGGCCGCTGATGCTGGAGCCGGGCCACATGGCATAAGACTCAGTGAGCTTCATCCCAGTGTTCTTCTCGACATCGAGTAATTGCCAGAGCGTTCCTTTTTCGGTGTGATCAGGGCAAGCTGGGTATCCCGCGGCAGGACGAATGCCGCGATATTTTTCATGGATGAGCTCATCGATGCTCAGGGCTTCGGCGCGACCGTAACCCCACTCATCGCGCACACGCTTGTGGAGGCACTCGGCGAAGGCTTCGGCCAGTCGGTCAGCGAGCGCCTCGGCCATAATGGCGTTGTAGTCATCGTTGGCGGCACGAAAGCTGTCGCACAACTCCTTGAGGCCGATCCCACTGGTGACGGCGAATGCGCCGATGTGATCGCGCAGTCCGGTCTCTTTGGGCGCGATGAAATCCGAGAGCGAACGGCAACGCTCGTTCGCATCGCGATTCGCCTGCTGGCGCAGAAAGTGAAAGCGATCGAGCACATCTGTGCGAGTTTCGCCGGAGTACAGTTCGACATCGTCACCGATGGCGTTGGCGGGAAAGAAGCCATAGACGCCGCGTGCTGTGATGAGATTCTCAGCAACGATTTTATCCAGCAGCGCATTGGCTTCGGTGTACAGTTGGCGCGCCTGTGCGCCTTGTTTCTCGTCGTCTAGAATGCGCGGATAAACGCCTTTAAGCTCCCAGGTGTGAAAGAAGGGCGTCCAGTCGATGAACTCACGCAGCGTGGCCAGAGGAAAGTTGTCGAGCACGCGCGTGCCGGTAAACTCAGGAACAGGCAGGGCAAGACTGGAATCGGGGGCACGCCACTGGATAGGCGTGCGGCGGGCACGAGCGGCCTCCAGCGAGAGGAGTTTGGGGCGCGGGGCGGAGTGGGCGCGGCGAAGATCTTCGTAGTCTGCGCGATGCTCGGCAACGAAGGCGGCTTTACCATCCACGCTGAGGAGGCTAGTGGTGACGGGCACGGCGCGGCTGGCGTCGAGGACGTGAATGACGGGCTCGCTGTAGTGCGGGGCGATTTTGACGGCAGTGTGGGCGCGGCTGGTGGTGGCTCCGCCGATTAGCAACGGCAGCTTGAAGCCCTGGCGCTCCATCTCGCGCGCAACGTGGACCATCTCGTCGAGCGAGGGCGTAATGAGGCCGCTGAGTCCGATCAGATCAGCCTTCTCTTCCTTGGCGCGTTCGAGAATTTTTTCGCAGGAGACCATCACGCCGAGGTCGATGACCTCGTAGTTGTTGCAGGCGAGAACGACGCCGACGATGTTCTTGCCGATGTCATGCACATCGCCTTTGACGGTGGCGAGGATGATTTTTCCCTGCGCCTTGACAACCTGGCCAGCCGCAACCATTGCGGCTTTTTCAGCCTCCATGAAAGGCGTGAGATGGGCCACGGCCTTCTTCATGACGCGGGCCGACTTTACGACTTGTGGCAAGAACATTTTCCCAGCGCCGAACAGGTCGCCGACTACGCTCATGCCAGCCATCAGCGGGCCTTCGATAACCAGCAGAGGACGGCCCAGCTTCAGACGCGCCTCTTCGGTGTCGATCTCGATATACGCATCAATGCCCTTGACCAGCGCGTGCGAGAGACGTTCCTCGACAGTACCGCCGCGCCACTCTTCGGCCTTCTTTTCGCTTACGGCTGCGCCGCCTGCGCTCTTCAGCTTTTCGCCAAATTCAACCAGGCGTTCGGTCGCGTCGGGACGGCGATTGAGCAGGACGTCTTCAACGAGAACTTTCAGCTCCGGTTCAATCTCTTCGTAGACTTCGAGCATACCGGCGTTGACGATGCCCATGTCC
>CZKF01000236.1_pt1 | contig 20674 bp, 16 predicted proteins | sample 1122351 | NCBI WGS metagenome assembly CZKF01 (sample SAMEA3539301, study PRJEB10725) | soil metagenome | biome: tundra; feature: field; material: soil | place: USA | collected 2010-05 | depth 0.15 m
GCATCGGAATATCGCGCAAGCTTTGGAATCATTGGGCGGTTTCGGCGACAGGCTTTCGCGCCTTTCGTACTCCCACGCCCAACGAGCTTTACCGCTCCACCACGGTGGGCAGCCAAACTACGAATCCAAACAGCGCGCTGCTCAGCGAGCGCGCAACCGGCTGGGAGACGGGCATAGCCAATGAGAGCCATTGGGGCAGTGTCCGCGCCAGCTACTTCCTCACTCAGGTCAATCGGCCCATTACGGCGGTGGCCAGCTCGGCTACCCTTCTAACGCGAGAAAACCTGGGCCAGATTGAGAGCCGCGGCCTGTCTGTGGACTACCTGCTTACACCCCGGCGTTGGCTGGCAATCGATGGCGGATACCAATACGCCCTTGCCACCGTAACCAATGAGGGCAGCACCACCTACCTGGGCAACTGGATACCCGAAGTGGCCCGCAACCTGGCTACAGCGAATGTGCGAGCTAGCCGGCCGGCCATCGGGACTTTCAACTTACAGGGGCGTGTAAGCGGCCGGCAGTTCGACGATGCCGCCAATACATATCTGTTGCACGGCTACTTCCGGCTGGATGCCTACGCCGCGCACGACTTCGGTAAGCGATTCCAACTCTTCGCAGCCGGCGAGAATTTGCTGAACCGGCAGATCGAAGTGGCAAAGACTCCTACTACCACACTGGCCATGCCCCGAACGGAGCGATTTGGTTTCACGATCCGGATCGGCGGGCTGGAGTATCGCTGAAATGCATGCCTGTAAATTGCTGCCCGTACTCCGATCCACATGCGAAAGAAGATGAGTTCTGCGTTCCCTTCCGCGTTTCTACAGATTGACCATCAGATTCCTGGGGTTGACACAGAATGAAGAGATTCACGGTCTTGTTCCTCTTTTCTGCCGTACCGCTGCTTTGCCAAACCAATCGAGGTGAATTGCGCCTCAAAGTGATTGACCCCGACGGTCTGGGCGTTAAAACGACGGTTCAGATCGTGAGCCGGGCCAATCAATATCGAGATGCTCTTGCGACCAGCGATCTGGGAGATCTGGTTGTGCAGCGTCTTCCGTTTGGCACCTACGAGCTTGAAATCAAACAACCGGGCTTTGCGGTCAAATCCCAATCGATCGAGATTCGCTCATCGCTGTCGACCGCTGTGAAGATCCAACTTCAACTGCCTGTGGTGAATGAATCGATCACTGTGCGTGCGGCCAACACACTCAGCGATCCAGACGAGGCAGGTTCCGTCAGTCAGGTCGGCGCGGGGTTTATCCAGGACCGGCTCAGTTCAGTTCCAGGCCGCGACCTTCAGGATCTGGTCAACTCCCAGCCCGGCTGGATATATGAAGGCAATGCGGTGCTGCATCCCCGCGGATCGGAGTATCAGACGCAGTTTGTCGTCGATGGCATACCGCTGACCGACAATCGCTCCCCAAGTTCTGGACCGGAGATTGAGGCGGACGACGTCGAATCGATGAGCATCTATACAGCTGGGATTCCCGCCGAGTATGGCCGAAAGATGGGTGGTGTCGTTGAAGTGAACACACTTAAAGATTCCCAGGCTGGCCTCCATGGCCAGGTCACCCTCTCCGGAGGTAGTTTCGATTCAGCTGGCGCGTTTGGGAAGGGGCAGTATGTCTGGGGCAGGAACACGCTCGGGGGCAGCGCAAGCGGGAGCATGACGGAACACTACTTGAACCCTGTTGTTCCCCAGAACTTTTCGAATACCGGTAGCGTAGGCGATTTTTCTTTAGATTACGCGCGAGAGCTGACAACAAGCGATCGAGTTCGCTTCATTGTGCGTCATGAACTCGCACGCTATGACATCCCGAATGAAATGGTGCAGCAGGCGGCAGGGCAACGCCAAAATGCCGACAACTTTGAAACCATGGGAGTCACCTCCTACGAGCATACCTTTTCGTCCAGCTCCACAGGCGATCTGCGAGCAATGGCTCGCGACAATTCGAATGATTTCTACTCCAACCTCGAATCGACACCTATCATCGTCTTTCAGCACAACCGGTTTCGCGAGGGTTACTTCAAAGCCAGCGCGACCGTGGATCACGGCCGAAACGAGTGGAAGGCTGGCGTTGAGTCGGACAACATCTTTCTGAATGAGATGTTGAACTACAACATCACCGACCCCACGCAATTCGACCCTGGTTCACCGCTGACTTTTGCATACCAGGCCAATCGCCCGGATCTGGAGCAGTCGGTCTTTGTTCAGGATCTGATCCGGCTTCACAACTGGACCATCAATGCCGGCTTGCGCTGGGACCACTATCAATTGCTTCTCAACCAGCAGGTCTTGCAGCCGCGCCTTGCCATTTCCCATTACTATCAAAAAGCTGATGCGGCCCTGCACTTCTCCTATGACCGAATCTTCCAGACACCGTCGTTCAAAAACATCCTTCTGTCAAGTTCGCCTGTGGCCGCGAGTATCAATCCTGAGGGCTTCCTGAATCTTCCCGTTCAGCCATCGCACGGAGATTATTACGAAGCCGGCTTGAACAAGGTATTCTTCGGGCATCTGAAGCTGGGAAGCAATTACTTCAGAAGAGTTGTCGATAACTATGCCGATGACAGTCAGATATTCAACACCACGATCAGCTTTCCTATCGCTTTTCGGAAAGCGATTCTTTACGGAGCCGAAGGAAAGATTGAGATTCCCGAATGGCATCTTTTTTCCGGCTTCGGAAGTTACTCCTATATTGTCGGCAACGCGTGGTTTCCGGTGACCGGCGGATTGTTCTTCGGCTCCAAAGCAAGTCAGGCTGCGTCTCAGTTGACCGGGCACGCTCCGGACTCGCAAGACCAGCGGAATACCGTCCGCGGACGCGTCCGCTATCAGGCGACGCCGCGGATCTGGGCCGCATTCGGAGTGCAATACGATACCGGCTTGCCCTTCGACTTTGATGGCGATCCGGCCACTGTGCTCGCTCAGTATGGTCAGCTGGTCCTGAATCGCATTAACTTCGCTCGCGGCCGAATCTATCCAACCTTTCTGGTGAATGCTTCCGCGGGCGCGGACATCTACAAATCCGACCGCGTGAAGATCCGCTTCCAGGCGGATGGCCAGAATCTGAATAACATTCTGAATGTGATGGATTTCGGCGGCCTGTTCTCCGGCAATGCCATCGGGCCATCAAGAAGCTTTGCCCTGCGCCTCACAAACATCTTCTGAGGTTGGATCGAGACGCTCGCGCGTGTGGGCAGCACGACAGACGTGTTCGCGTCCCGGTGAAACGTGTTTCTTTCGGTGACTAGCCGGAATTGGTGCATATTTTGCGCGTCAATTCAAAATGTGAGAGGGGAGAGCCAACGCCAGTTGGCCATCGTGTGCTGCTTATTCTTCACTGACCTCGATGGCGCTTACTATAGCATAATTCTTAATGGGAACAAACGTGAGGTTGAGTTTGCCCTGGGCAGAGGACGGAATATTATGGAAAACCCTAACAACGGGCCGGTTTCCAACGCCGCCGGCTACTTTGAGAATATCGAAGTATTTCATCAGGGTTTGGCCATTGCAATACACATCAAATACTCGGCTACCGATGCCGCCCAGCGAATTAGGGGCGGTGAACTAGGTTTCTGCAAAGTGCAAAGTGATCGTATATTTGCCGCCTTCCACCACGGGAATTGAATAGGTAAAGTTTCCAAAGCGATGCTTACTATACAGCTCTGGATCGGCCGCGCCATCAACGTGCTCGATAGGCATCCTTCCTGTAGATCGCCGGCCACTGAGAAAATACTGGTCTGCCATCCAGATTCGTCCGGAGTGATCGCGATAGGAGTTCTCCTGCATTGTCAATCGAATTGGCAGCATCTTGCCAGGAGCGCTAGGTAGAATCTCCAACGCGTTGACAAAGCCGGCGGGACCGCCTTGAAATGCCAAGTGCAGCAGGCCGTCTTTCGCGGGCGTAATATCTTTAAATACCTTTACCGTAGCCGTATCCGCTCCTCCGGCATCGGAAGCAATGTCCACATTTATGACCGGCTCTCCGTTGATGGAAAGGCTGACACTGCGCATGCCTTCGCCGTCCACCCCAGTTTCGGCAAAGTAGAGATGAAGCTCGTAGCTACCTGGTTTGAGTGGGATATCATACACGAACTGTCCCGCCCGGCCGCTTCGAAAAATATCGGGATCCTGCGTGCGTACAATCTCGCGCGAACCATGGAAGAAGGTTGCGCCACCCACAAAGTAGCGATCAGGGAGCCAGACAGGCCCTCCTTATCGACATAATTCCCTCCATGCTCTCCCGCGAGAATCCGTATAACTTCAGACTCGGAAGTTAGCGCAACTGGACTCGCGGCTGTTGTGTATGCAGCCGCGGTTCTATTGGAACCATTCTGTATTCCTGTTTCAGCTTTGGCTGGCTGCTGCCACGGTCGCACGATTATCATCCACAATAAAGCACCGCCAGTCGCCCCTGCCAAGGCAAGCAAGAGCCAGCGCCGCTTGGGCTTGAGAGTGGTTGGCCGCTCGCGGCTGCTCTTTCCCGCGATTATCAGGTTCACAGGAGACACTATCTCCTCTTCTTTATCCTGGGGTTGGGTGGGTGCAGAAATCTCGGGTTCCGAGCGCAGCAGGAATTGCGGTATGTATTGTCCTTTCGGAAGAGTAATCTGAACTCTGTGGTCACGCGCCTCCAGGGAGTAGCAATCGTTCAACCGTTTTCTCAGATAGTAGACGTCCACGCGGACCGCGGCGTCTAATTGCGGATCGAACTCAGAATCGCGTCCCAGAACGCCCACCGCGATGCAGTACTCTTTGACTCCATTGGCTTCGCCGGCAAAATATTTATCGCAGAGATAGCTCAACAGACGCGAGAGTTTTCGAGAACGCCTGAACGTCTCCGTGGCGAGCACTGCCTTAACTTCGGCCCTTGCTTGTTCTTTTGTTGGCTGTTCCAGGATCTCTGCGTTCGAAGCGGTAGACGTATCGATTGGGGAAGTCGTCTCGTTCCTTTTTAATGGATGGGCAAATACTGCAGGTTTTCGCGTGGTGCCCACGCCTGAACTCAGGCGCCCATTGATGCCTCCCTGATGAGCTTCTAAGTGATCGCTAACCATATGAGGTGGTCCCGGTAGTTCGGAGAGTTTTTGCTTTTTCCTTAAGTGGAAGTTCTTGTTTTTGTTTTTAGGCTGCCATGGATTCTGGCAGGCCGTTGAAGTATACCTGATCGGGCGTGAGCGCTTTCCGGCTGGAGTGCGGACGAATGGAGTTGTAAAACTCCAGGTAGCGGCCGATGGATGTTCGGGCTTCGCTGACCGAGGCGTAGGCGTGCAAGTAGACCTCCTCGTACTTGATCGACTTACAGATGCGCTCGACGAAGACGTTGTCGCGCCAGCGCCCGCGGCCGTCCATGCTGATTCTGATTCCGTTTTCCTTTAGCCGTCCGGTGAAGGCTTCGCTGGTGAACTGCGAGCCTTGATCGGTGTTGAAGACTTCCGGTATTTCATTCCTGGAAAGGGCTTCTTCCAGCGCCTCGATGCAGAAGGATGCCTCCATGGTGATCGACAGCTTCCATGCCAGGACGCGGCGGCTGAACCAATCGACCACCGCGGCCAGATAGACGAACCCACGCGCCATGGGGATGTAAGTGATATCCATGGCCCAGACCTGGTTGGGCCGGGTGATGGCCAGGCCGCGCAGCAAGTAGGGGTAAATCCTGTGTCCTGGCGCGGGTTTCGAGGTGTTGGGTTTGCGATAGATGGCCTCGACGCCCATCCGCCTCATCAGCGTTTTGATGTGCCTGCGTCCAACTTCCAACCCTTGTTGACCGAGCAGATCGCGCAGCATGCGGCTGCCCGCAAAGGGATAGTTCAGATGCAGTTCGTCGATCTGGCGCATCAGCCACCGGTCCGCTTGCGGGACCGGCCGCGGTTCGTAATAGACCGTGCTGCGGCTGATGCCCAGGGCTTCCGCCTGTCGCTTGATGGGAAGATCGTGCTCGGGGTCGATCATCGCTTTACGCTCAGCAATCCCGCCTTGGTGAGCGCCCCTTCTAAAAAATCGTTCTCCAGCGCCAGGGCGCCGATCTTGGCGTGCAGGGTCTTTACGTCCACCAACTCTTGAGCCGAAGCAGCCTTGGCTTCCCCGAAGACGGCCGCCGCGCCCTCCAGAAGCTGGCTCTTCCACTGCGTGATCTGGTTGGCATGAACGTCAAACTGCTCGGCCAGCTCGGCCAAAGTCTTCTCGCCCCGGATCGCCGCCAAAGCCACCTTGGCCTTGAACGCCGCCGAATGGTTCCTGCGTGGATGTCTGCTTATCGGTTCTCCTCTTCTCAGCCATCTTAGGCTGCCAAAGAACAGAACCTCCACTTAAACCCCTGTCCGAATTTGCTGAGCCGGCTCTTGATGACCCACTATGGATTTGCCGCACAGCAAAACCCGAACCGTCAAAGCAAGGTCAGAAACCGCACTTCCTGTATTCTGGGGTCTTTGGGCACCCAGCAGTTTCATTTACTTCGTAGAACCAGAGCGAATAGGTAATTCGAATCCCTTGTTTCCGCCGTTTTCTCTGCGTGCAATACACTTGCAACGAATCTGCTATTTCTGCGTTTGTTGCACTTTGCGCGCTCTTCATTTTCAATAACTTGTTTAGAATCAATACGACGCGGCAGTTCGAATCCCTCTCTCCGCCATATTATTATATTAGAATCAGTAACATACGTTATCTTTTTTCTTTTATTCGCCCCGCCCGGTCATTATCAATCGTAGGAGCATGTCAGACGTTCACAAAAACCCTTTGTTCCGTGCAACCAGCTCCTCAATTTTACGCAATGTTATGATTGCGACAACTGACATTCAACTTCCCAGAAACAGATTAAGCTGCCGAGCGTAGACTCGCCGAGTCTCGTTCACATCGTAGCCCCAGAGGCAGATCCGGTCTTGCGATACCGCTCAAGAGCGGTATGCCTTGCGAAGTTTAGAGCTGAAAAACGGAATTCCACCATATGACCTTGCAAGCAATCACCTCCTGCAGGTCTCCAGGCTTTTAGAAATGAGCAATATGGAACATACGATTGCACGGGGTTCCGGCGATTCTGCGAAGAGCACATTGCCAACTGTGCGTGAGCGCGGAGTCTTGCATGTCTGAGTACGAAGATCAGTCGGGTGTTCAGCACATTGGCGCAGATCATCAATTATCTGAGCCGCTTCCCTGGTATCGAAGGCGCTGGATTCTGTGGACAAGCCTGCTTCTGCTGCTGCTTCTGGTCGCAATCGTTATCATGGTTGTCCACAATAACGACGCCAAGGCTGCGGCTGCCAAGCGTGCGCTGGCTGCCGCGAAGCCATCCGTCTCTGCCACGGTAGCGACTGCCACGAAGGGGGACATCGGCATATACCTCGATGCCATTGGCACAGTGACTCCGGTCAATACAACTTACATCACCGCGCAGGCCAACGGAGTCTTATCCGCGGTGCATTACAGCGAGGGGCAATTCGTTCGGAAAGGGAGTGCGCTGATCGACATCGATCCGCGACCCTACCAGGCACAGTTGGTCCAGGCCGAAGGCACTCTGGAACGTGACACTAATATTCTGGCTCAGGCTCAGATGGATCTGGATCGATACCGAACAGCATGGTCGCGAAACAGCATTAACAAGCAACTGCTGGACGATCAGGAGAAGATCGTACTTCAGGACACAGGCACAGTGAAGAACGACCAAGGCACTGTGAAATATGACCAGGTACAACTCAGCTTTTGTCACATTACCGCGCCGATTTCCGGCCGCGCAGGTCTTCGTCTCGTGGACCCTGGAAACGTGGTGCAGGCAACCGGCTCCACCGTTCTCGTGGTTATCACTCAGGAACAACCTATTACGGTGGTGTTCACGGTTGCAGAAGACAGCCTGGGACAGGTGCAGGCGCGGATGAAACAGATGCATACGCTGCCCGTCGATGCGTGGAATCGCTCCCAAACCACCAAAATTGCATCGGGCAAGTTACAGACCATCGACAACCAGATCGACACCACGACAGGAACGGTTAAGTTGCGCGCGCTTTTCGATAACAAGAATGGCGCTCTCTTTCCGAACCAGTTTGTCAACACAAGATTATTGGTGAATACGCTCAAAGGCGTCACGCTGGTTCCCACTGCGGCTGTCCAGCACAACGGGCAGGTAGAGTTCCTCTATGTGATTGCGAATGGAACGGCCAGTGTGCGCAATATCAAGACTGGTGTTGCGGACGGCGGCATGACTGAGGTACAGGGAATCAACCCCGGCGAGGTTGTGGCCACCAGCAGCTTCGATAAGTTGCAGGCCGGTACTAAGGTCGTCGTTTCGAAGCAGGCGGCTCCAGCAAATGCTGCTGAAGGTAATACTCCGTGAATCCATCCGCGCCCTTTATTCAGCGTCCTGTTGCTACTGCGCTGTTGATGGCCGCAATCCTGCTGGTGGGTATCGTTGCGTATACTCAGTTGCCGGTCTCCGCCTTGCCGGAGGTCGATTATCCCACCATCCAGGTTCTGACCTTTTATCCAGGCGCCAGCCCGGATGTGATGGCCACTACGGTGACCGCCCCCCTGGAGCGGCAGTTCGGCCAACTGCAAGGGCTGAGCCAGATGACCTCAACCAGTTCTGGCGGATCGTCTGTTATTGTTCTGCAATTCGACCTCACCTTAAACATCGACATCGCCGAAGAAGAGGTCCAGTCTTCGATTAACGCCTCGCAGAGCTTTCTGCCATCGAATCTTCCCTCGCCGCCGGTTTACAGCAAGACTAATCCAGCGGATGCGCCGGTCCTCACGCTGGCCATCACATCTGATTCCATGCCTTTGTCGCAGGTTGAGGATCTGGTGGATACGCGCCTTGCGCCCAAGCTTTCGCAGTTGAGCGGCGTCGGGTTGGTGAGCATCAGCGGAGGCCAGAAGCCGGCGGTGCGTATTCAGGCCAATCCAACAGCGCTGTCGTCCTACGGGCTCAACCTTGAGGATCTCCGCACGGCGCTTACGCAGTCCAGCGTCAATCAAGCCAAGGGCAACTTCGACGGGCCTCACCAGGATTATCAAATCAATGCCAACGATCAATTGGTGACCAGTGCAGACTATCGAAAGGTAGTCATTGCTTATCGCAATGGCGCCCCTATCATGCTGCAGGATGTTGCACAGGTAGTGGACGGCATCGAGAACAACAAGCAGGCGGCGTGGATGAATAAGACGCCCGCGGTGATCCTCAACATTCAGAGGCAGCCCGGCGCAAATACCATCAGCGTAGTGAAGGCCGTCAAGGCGATTCTGCCTCAGCTTGAGGCAAACCTGCCCGCATCCATCAAGGTTACGCCGCTCACTGATCTCACCACGGCCATCAACGCCTCCGTCGCCGACGTTGAGTTTGAGTTGATGCTGACCGTTGCTCTGGTGGTGATGGTCATCTTTCTATTTCTGCGTAACCTGTACGCCACAATCATCCCTAGCATTGCGGTGCCGCTCTCATTGGTGGGAACCTTCGGCGTCATGTATGCGCTGGGATATAGTCTGGACAATCTTTCGCTGATGGCGCTCACCATCTCCACCGGCTTTGTGGTCGATGACGCGATCGTGATGATCGAAAACATTACTCGCTATCTAGAAGCGGGAGACTCGCCGATGCAGGCGGCGATGAAGGGCGCGGAACAGATCGGTTTCACCATCATTTCCCTTACCGTCTCACTGATCGCTGTGTTGATTCCGCTGCTTTTCATGGGCGATGTTGTCGGCCGCCTCTTCCGCGAATTCGCGGTTACGTTGGCCGTCACCATCATTCTGTCAGCCGTCGTGTCGCTGACTCTTACGCCCATGATGTGTTCGCGGATTCTGCGTCAGACTCCTAAAGAACAGCAGGGACGCTTCTTCAAGGCCTCGGAACGCGTCTTCGAGAACGTCATCGCTTTTTACGGCCGTACGCTCAAGTTTGTTCTGGGGTACCAGACCATTACGTTGCTAATAGCTGCCGCCACCCTGGTGCTTACGATTGTCCTCTATATCGTCATCCCCAAGGGGTTCTTCCCTACGCAGGATACGGGCGTCATTCAGGGTATCTCTCAGGCGCCGGAGACTATCTCCTTTGCGGCCATGGAACAGAAGCAGCAGCAACTTGCTGCCATCATTCTTCAGGATCCGGCGGTCGATAGCCTCTCTTCCTTTATCGGCGCGGACGGGACGAACACGACGCTGAATAGCGGGAGAATGTCCATCAACCTGAAGCCGCTGAATGTGCGCAACATCAGCGCCTCCGATGTGATTCGCAGGCTGCAAACGAGCCTCAAGCCGGTCGAGGGTATCGTGCTTTACATGGACCCGGTGCAGAACATCACGGTGGATGACCGCGTCAGTCGTACGCAGTACCAGTACACGCTGGAGGACCCGGATGCAAACGAGTTGAACCTGTGGACCGGCCGGCTCGTCGACAAGATGAAGCAGTTGCCTCAACTTGCCGACGTAGCTACTGATCAGCAAACCGGAGGCCTGGCGGTATCGCTGGTGGTTGATCGCGTCACCGCATCGCGGCTAGGAATTGCGCCGTCCACTATTGACAGCACACTTTATGACGCTTATGGCCAGCGCCAGATCAACACCATGTACACGCAGTTGAACCAGTATCACGTGATTCTGGAGGCTGATCCTAATTTCCAACAAAGTCCCGGCAAACTTCAGGACCTGTATATCCAGACCAACACCTCCGCTGGAGGATCTGGGCCAGGCGCTTCCTCGTCCTTCGCATCCTCGGGATCATCGTCCGCTGGTTCAAATGCGACCACGACGTCCGTGGCATATACACCATCATCTGCGGTGCTCAGCGCTCCGTCGAATGCAATTAAATCCAATGTGGGCGCGAGCAGCGCTTCTTTAGCCGCGAATGCAGTCTCCTCTACCGCGGCCTCCAATGCCGTGCCTCTCAGTGCGTTCACTCATATTGAAAGGACGGTTGAGCCACTCTCGATCAATCATCAGGGACAGTTTCCGGCAGTGACTGTGTCATTCAATCTTGCTCCCGGCGCCGCGCTGGGAGGCGCAATCACAGCCATCGAGAAGGTGCAAAAGAACCTGAACATGCCCGTCAGTGTCCAGTACGGATTTCAAGGCACCGCCGCTTCATTCAAAGGGTCGCTCGCCAATGAGGGCCTGTTGATTCTTGCCGCGCTTGCTGCCGTGTATATCGTGCTGGGAATCCTATACGAGAGTTTCATTCACCCCATCACGATTCTTTCGACGCTGCCGTCTGCCGGAGTGGGCGCATTGCTGGCCCTCATTCTCTTCAAGCAGGACCTCAGCGTCGTTGCCATCATCGGCATCATTCTGCTGATCGGCATTGTCAAGAAAAACGGAATCATGATGGTCGACTTTGCGATGGAGGGCGAGCGAGAGCACGGGAAGAACTCAACGGATGCAATCTATGAGGCCTGCCTGCTGCGGTTCCGCCCCATCATGATGACCACCATGGCAGCATTGTTGGCCGGTCTTCCGCTGGCTCTGGGTCAAGGCATGGGCTCGGAGCTGCGACGCCCGCTGGGCATCGCCATGGTTGGCGGACTTCTGCTGAGCCAGATTCTTACGCTCTACACCACGCCAGTTATCTACATTTTCTTCGATCGCATCGGCCAGCGCTTCAGCCGTGCGCCGAAGACTATCGTAAGCGGCAACGAGCCACAACCGGCGGAGGGATGATGAATATCTCCGCCCCCTTCATTCGCAGGCCGGTAGCCACCACATTGCTGACGGTGGGCATCATACTCGTTGGCGCCATCGCCTTCAACGTTCTGCCTGTCTCCCCTTTGCCACAAGTCGATTTCCCGACGATCTCGGTTTCCGCCAGTTTGCCCGGTGCAAGCCCCGAGATCACTGCCTCCGCAATCGCTACTCCTTTGGAGCGCCAGTTCAGCCACATCGCCGGTGTCACCGAGATGACCTCATCGAGTTCGCTGGGCAGCACCTCGATCACGTTGCAATTTGATCTGAGTCGCGACATCGACGGCGCAGCACGAGACGTGGAAGCGGCCATCAACGCCTCGCGCACTTACCTGCCGGCAAACCTGCCAGCCAACCCGACTTACCGAAAGGTGAATCCCGCGGATTCACCGATCATTATTCTTGGACTTACATCGGATAAGTACGACAAGCCCACGCTTTATGACGACGCGTCATCGATCGTCGCGCAGAAACTCTCGCAGATCGAGGGTGTTGGACAAGTCTCGGTCGGCGGTGGCTCTGGTCCTTCCGTGCGTGTGGAAGTGAATCCTACTCTGCTCAACAGCCACGGACTCACAATCCAAAACCTTAAGTCCATATTGAGCCAGCAGAACGCTCATGAGCCAGCAGGCCAGATTACAGATGGAATCACCACTGCGGACATCGTAACCAACGATCAGATCTCCCACGCAGACCAATACAAGCCGCTGATTGTGGGTTATAAAAACGGAGCCGCAATCAGGCTCGCCGATGTGGCCGATGTTACCGAAGGGCAGTCGAACATCCGCAACTCCGGATATCTGAATGGCGTGCCCTCGATAACTATCTTGATCTTCCGCCAGCCGGGCGCTAACATCATCGATACCGTCAATCGTGTCCGTGCGGAATTGCCGTCGATTGAAGCGTCGATTCCGCAAGGCATCAAGACCACTATCGTTCTTGACCGCACCACAACCATCCGTGCCTCTGTGAGCGATGTGGAGAATACGCTCATCATCTCGGTCATCTTGGTTATTCTTGTCGTATTCGTCTTCTTGCGCAACTGGCGAGCTACACTTATTCCCACCGTCGCCGTTCCCGCCTCTCTCATCGGCACCTTTGCCGTCATGTACTTGTTCGGTTTCAGCATCGACAATCTTTCGCTGATGGCGCTGACCATCTCGACAGGATTCGTCGTGGATGACGCCATTGTGGTGATGGAGAACATTTCCCGCCTTCGTGAATCAGGAATGCCTCCGATGAAGGCCGCATTTCAGGGTTCAAAGGAGATTGGCTTTACCATTCTATCCATCAGCATGTCGCTGATTGCGGTATTTATTCCGATTCTTCTTATGGCCGGCATCGTCGGCCGCTTGTTCCGTGAATTTGCAATCACGCTGTCGACGGCCATTATTGTGTCGATGTTGATCTCGCTGACAACCACACCCATGATGTGTGCCTATCTGCTCAAGGATGAGAGGACCATCAAGCATGGTAGCGCGTATCGAATAACCGAGCGTGGATTTACGAGGATGCTCTCCTCCTACAGTCGCACTCTGACCTGGGTGCTAAAACATCCCTGGCCGGTTTTCGCTCTGCTGTTGCTCACCATCGGATTGAACATCTACCTAGCCTTTATCATCCCCAAGGGATTCTTTCCGCAACAAGATACCGGAGTTATTACAGGCAATGCGCGAGGCCCGCAAGACGCATCGTTTCCAATAATGGATAACTCGATCCTGCAAATAGAGAAGGTCATCCAGGCTGACCCGGCGGTTGCAAATGTTATCGTCCATACGGGTACCGGGAACACCGGCAGTATCAATATAGCGCTGAAGCCGCTGAATGTGCGGAAGATTTCCGCGGCGGATGTTATCAATCGATTGCGGCCTAAGTTGAATAGGCTTCCGGTGGCTTCAGCCTTCCTTCAGGCGGCGCAGGACTTGCGCATCGGAGGACGACAAAGTAATGCCATGTACCAATACACTATACAGTCGGATAACGTGACGGATCTGGCGCACTGGGGCCCCATCCTGCTTACCGGGATGCAGAAGATCCCCGGCTTTCAGGATGTGAGCAGCGACGCGCAGAATAGCGGCCTGCAAGAGTTGCTCAATTACGATCGCCCCACGGCGGCAAGGCTTGGCATTACGCCGTCGTCGTTGGATAGCGCCCTTTCCGGCGCCTTTGGCCAGTCGCAAGTATCCCTTATCTATACACAATTGAATCAATATTACGTGGTGTTAGAGGTCGCACCCCAGTACTGGCAGAGCCCCGATGGCTTGAAGAACATCTATCTCAATACCTCGGGCGGCGGCATTGTCCCGCTTTCCACGGTCACCTCGGCGCAAGCGGCCACCACGCCGCTGACTATCAATCACACCAGCTCATTCCCATCCGTCACTGTGTCGTTCAATCTTGCGACAAATATGTCGTTGAGCGATGCCACCCGCTTGGTTGCCCAGATGCAGGATAAACTGAATATGCCGCAAACCGTACGCGGCTTCTTCGCCGGAACGGCGGCGGCTTACCAGACCTCGCTCAACAGCGAGTTGCCTCTTCTCTTTATGGCATTGTTCTGTGTATATATTGTCCTCGGCATCTTGTACGAGAGCCTGGTGCATCCAATCACCATCATCTCCACCTTGCCTTCGGCCAGCGTCGGAGCCATGCTCGCTCTCATGCTGTTCAAAATCGACCTCAATGTGATCTCTATCATCGGTATCATCCTGCTCATTGGCATTGTCAAGAAGAACGCGATCATGATGATCGACTTTGCTCTGGTTGCGGAACGCGAGCACGGCAAGACCACCACCGAAGCTATCTTTGAAGCCTGCCAGCTTCGCTTTCGTCCTATCCTCATGACGACGATGGCTGCCCTGTTTGGCGCGCTGCCGCTAGCCTTCGGCACAGGCACCGGCTCGGAGCTGAGGCGTCCGCTGGGTATCACCATCGTGGGCGGACTGATCGTCAGCCAAGTACTGACTCTCTACACCACGCCCGTTGTTTACATTCTTTTTGATTGGGCACGCCTGTGGGTCATTGGGTTGTTCCACGGCAAGCAACCGGCCGCTCACAATCATGAAACCGCAGAGGCCACCTAGAGATGTATCCTCATGGAGTTTGCATTATGACAAAGTCGATCATGCAATCACGAAGGCCGTTAGCGGCATATTCCGCATTGCCTATCACTCTGCTTTGCATAGCGCTGGCTGGATGCAATGTTGGTCCGAAGTATCTTCCACCCAGCATGACGGCGCCTCCGGCCTACAAGGAGTCTCCCGCACAGTTCAAGGAGTCCGATGGGTGGGCCGTCGCACAACCCCAGGATGCAACTCTCCGCGGCAAGTGGTGGGAGATTTACAATGAGCCGGAGTTGAATGCGCTCGAAGATCAACTTAACATCGACAACCAGAATATCCGGCAAGCCTTCGAGAACTTTATGGAGGCGCGTGCCCTGGTGCGCGAGGCGCGCGCGCAGTATTTTCCAACGGTAGGTGTAGGTGGCTCCTACACTCGATCACAATCATCCTCCAACGTTGGGTCTGCGGCCAGCTCCAGTACCACAGCCGGTAAACAGTCGCAAGTGTTTTCGCTCTCCGGCGATATTTCATGGGAGCCCGATCTCTGGGGGAAGGTACGCAATACGGTGCGCGCCAGCCAATATACTGCGCAATTAACCGCGGCCGACCTTGAAAATGAACGGTTGACTGAACAAGCCAGCCTTGCCCAGTACTTCTTTGAGATTCGCGGCCAGGACGCACTGCAACAAATCCTCAATGACACAGTGGAGGCCGACAAGAAAGCAGTCGAAGTTGTGAGCGCTGCCTATGACACGGGCGTTGCTGACCAGATCTCCGTCGTTGAAGCGCAGACAACATTCGAGAGCGCGCAATCAGCGGCAATCAATATCGGAATTGCGCGGGCGCAGTATGAACATGCGATTGCCATGCTCATCGGCAAGCCGGCCTCGGCGTTTTCCATCCCGGTCGAGCCCAGAACGAGCGCACCGCCGCCCATTCCAGTGGGCTTACCGTCCCAACTGCTCGAACGACGGCCCGACGTTGCCGCCGCAGAGAGGAAGATGGCTGCCGCCAATGCGCAAATCGGGGTTGCCTATGCAGCTTATTACCCCGCATTGACGCTCTCCGCCACCGGCGGCTTAGAAAGTTCGGCCATCAAGAACCTCCTGGATTGGCCTAGCCGATTCTGGTCTGTCGGCCCATCGGTCTCTGAGACTGTTTATGATGGGGGCCTGCGCCGCGCGACGGTAAATCAGTACATTGCAACTTACAACGCAGATCTCGCCGCGTATCGCCAATCTGTGCTTACCGCATTCCAGCAGGTGGAAGACGCGCTCGCGGCCGTTCGCATTCTTTCGCAACAAATCCAGCACCAGCAGAAAGCCGTGGACTCATCTCAGACCTTTCTGCGGCTTGAGTTAGGGCGCTATGAAACGGGCATTGATCCATACATCAATGTGATCACAGCGCAAACCACCCTGCTTGCTAACCAGCAGTCTCTGACGAATCTGCAAGTGCAGGAGATGACGGCATCGGTTCAACTGATCGAAGCCCTGGGTGGAGGTTGGGATCGGTCGCAGTTGCCTACGCCTGCCCAAATCACGCAGAAGCCGTCGAAGTCAGAAATCACGATTCAGCATTAGATTGCGAGGGTGGTTACTCCGCCGATAGCGCGAACATTTCCTGCGATCTCACATAGATATTCACGAGATGCACAGGCGGGTATAGATGGGAATCTTTTCTTGAAGAAATATCGCCCTCGTATGAACTGAGAATAGAATCTGAGGTTTATCATCGAAATCCCGTGTGTGCAATACGTGTGTGGAAACTGCGTTTCCTGCGTATTGACAATTTTGAGCGCGGCCAGCGTATTGTCGGGCCATTTCAGGGAATATCTTCCCGGGACAGATCCGCATGGCTCTGCCCTCCACATCGCTTTTGGATTGCATATGATGCGGGATAGGCCCGGTGCCTACGTTTTCGGGCGAGGCACGTGAAGCCGGTAGACAGGTTGGCAGCGGCTCGTGTCGCTCGCCGGGCAGGTGTTTCATGCGCCCCCATGCTGAAGATGCTCTCCACCCCGAAACAGTTTTCTATCATCACTTTTCCCCATTCCGATAGACGATGTGCTTTTTTTCCACAAGAAGCTGAAACGATGGCAAGCGGGCGCGCACTATAGGCTGTGCGGCGACTCAGAGCGCCGGTGTTCTGTGGCTTAAAGGCCCATGCAATCCAGCGGGAGTATGGGTTTGCCGCGCTGGCTGGGAGCGTTAGTGCGCTTGGATAGGGCGTAAGCCGGAATCAGATTTTGCAGATTTTGAGGTAGGTTGATGACTTCCCCATACAATGAACGCGCGGTTTCGGTCGATCCTACGACAGGACTGCATCTCGTCTCGAAGAAAGATATTAGCGGCGAGCAGAATATTTCGGGGTGGACGCCGGATTATGGCGATGCGCGGGAAGTGCAGATGGACATACTGGGTCGCATCTCGCCTGCCGTCATTCCGGCGGGGGCCAAAGTGAAGTTCATCGACAAGATCAAAAAGGCGATTCATCCCGTGCAGGCGATCCCTCCCGTACATCCGGTTCTGGCGTCCAAGCCGAAACTGCTGAGTGCGGCCGATCTGCATCAACTGTACGCCGGCACATCGGTTCCTGCGCATCGATACCTTGCCGCCTTTTTGAGCACGGCCGTGAACTCGCCGGCGATTGCTCTGGACCCGGCAAAATGGCTTACCGGCATCTCGGAGGTCAATCTATCGGACGTGGTTGAGGCCTGGCTGAACACCAACGGCAGCACTACGTACGAGCAATTGAACAGCATCGGACTGGACACTCATACGAGCCGGTTGACTGGCGTGCTAACGGTGAAGCAGCACAGCGGTTACGCGGGAGGGCCTTCGACGGCGGGCAGCAGAGAGTTTGTCGCGTTCTGGGTTGACGGGGGTTCGGGGTTCCAGTATGAGGGAACAACCTCAATGGCGGTGCACGACTTTAGCAATCTTTCAGCAGCAGGTTTGGAGTACAAGGTCTTTCTGCCGGTGCGTGTTCCAGCGCACACACAACCCGGCAGCAAAGGCGCAAGAACGGTGAAGGTACGGGCGGTACTTTCCTGGAATACGCCGCCTTCCACCACCGATCCTTGTGCTCCTGTGGTCTGGGGAAACAGCCTGGATGGCTTAATCCTGATTCCTCCGGGCATCAACGTAAGCAGCGGCGCACGATCCAGCTCAAAGGACGTGCCGGCTGGTTCTTGCCTGCGAGCGATGAGCTAGCGGGATCGACAGGCTTCCCCCAGAAGCAGAAGGGGCCCGCTTTCCGGAGCGGGTTCCGTCTGTAGCCAGAATAGATAGGAGAAACTTCGAAATGATCGAGATCAATTTTGCCTGGCGTTTTGCTCTTTGTGCGCTGGCTATCTGGCGGATTGCCCATTTACTGGCCCGGGAGAATGGCCCCTGGGGTCTGATTGCGCGTCTGCGCGCCACTCTTGGCTCCGGCGTAGTGGGTCGCCTGATGGATTGCTTCTACTCTCTGAGTTTCTTGCTCTCTCTGTCTCCGGCTATCTGGATGAGCATCAGCCGGATTGGGTTTCTAGTCCAGTGGCTAGCGCTCTCGGCGGTGGCGTGTCTGCTGGAAAGTGCAATGCAGGGATGGCAAAGGAACCGCCGTGTAATACCCATTTCCACATCCTATCTGGATAAAGTTATCGGCGGAGTGTGAGGGCGATGCAGAGGCAACCACAGGCGAGCTATGAGTATCCATGCCAGAGGAGCAACCTGGAACAGTTTCACGGCCAGATGGAGCAGGCGACTCCCTGGCCGGAATTATTGTCTCCAAACGAATTATCGAAATCTGATAATCCCCGGACTTTGGCCGGGAGAGAGTCAAAGTTGGACATTTCTTTGAATTCGCCGTGGTTCTACTTGTCACTGATATTGCTGTTGGGGCTGCTATTGCTCTGAAAGGGACGCTAATGAGCCGTAGCTGCGGCACTTGGCGGACGATTCGATTCTCCTTCAGGATGCACAATTATCGTGCGAGTGCAAGGTCCGCGATGCTATACTTTGCCCACTCACCTTGGCGGAGTCAGTGTTGCAATTTTTTTCATTCAATGCCGGCTATGTGGAAAATCTCTGTGCCGGTGACCCCCGGGCACAGGAGCACTTCGTCGGTTACTTCACAGAATTGCTCAAGCTCAAGCTTCGTACCCGGCTACAATCCACACAAGCCATTGAAGATGTTAGCCAAGAGACCTTTGCCCGCGTCTTGTCGGTTTTGCGCAAGGACGGCGGCCTGCGCCAACCGGAGCGCCTCGGCGCCTTCGTGAATACGATATGCAACCATGTGCTTTTTGAGCATTACCGCTCCGCCGGCCGCAGCGAGTCGCTTGATGTGGAAGGGCGGCCTGAACTTGCCGCCAAGGGCGTCGATGCCCTGGAGATAGCGGCTGCCGGGCAAATCAAGGACAAAGTCCGGGAGATTCTGCTCGACCTGGACCCGCGCGACCGATCGCTGCTGCAGGCCGTCTTTCTTGACGAGCGCGACCGCGACGAAGTCTGCCGGGAGTTTGGGGTGGACCGCGACTATCTGCGGGTGATGCTGCATCGCGCCAAGCAGGAATTTAAGACCGAGTACGTCAAGCGCATTGGCAATCAGATGCCCCTGAGCGCGAATGTCTGAGGGGTTTGAAACGATTTGCCGGCTGCGGTCACTATTACAGGTTGGACCGCATTGAGGATTGAGAAGATGAATCACAGCGAAGCTGTACAACAGATGATGCCTGATCGTTATCTTCTGGATGAGCTGACGCCTGATGTGCGCGAGGCTTTCGAGGAGCACCTGTTCGATTGCCCGGAGTGCGCCCTTGATCTTCGCGCCGGAGCCGCATTTGTAGAGGCGGCCAAATCCCAGTTGCCCAGCCTTGTCGGCGCCTTGCCGGCCTCTGCCCCGTCCCGCTCCCGCAAGCCCTGGAGTCTCCGTTGGCTTCAGCCGGCCTTTGCCGTTCCCGCCTTCGCATCTTTGCTGCTGGTTCTCGGTTACCAGAATCTGGTCACCTATCCCGCATTGCGGGTGGCCGCCAGCCAGCCGCGCCTTCTGCCCTGGGCTCCGCTGCACGGGGACACGCGGAGCGGAGCGACCCAGACCATCACCGCTGATCGCCGTTACGGAGTTGCGCTCCCGGTCGAGCTTCCCGCGCAGTCCAGCCCGGACGCCTATGCCTCCTACTCCATCGACCTCTATGACCCTCAAGGGAAGCTTGCCTGGACCGGTGTGGTGGCCGCCCCCAACGAGAGCGTCAACGGCGGTCAGAGGCTTTCCCTGGTGATTCCGGGCACCATGCTGCAAAGCGGAGCTTATTCCCTGGTGGTATCCGGCGCTGCGGCGCATGGAGAACGCACCGTGATCGACCGCTACTCCTTTGACCTTCGTTTGACCGATTGACGCGTCCTCCGGGACGCCATAAAGTCCTCCCCCTACCCTAATAGGAAAGGTGTAAGCGCCATGTCCGAAGTGAACGAAAGAACGCACCTCTACGACGCGGAAGCAACTGTCCTTTCGGGCCAGCTAGACCTTCCGGTCTCGCAGAAGATCGCACCCCAGGCTCATACGAAACTCGCGGAGAAGGGCGGCTACTTCAACCAACGCTCGGAGGCTTACCGGCTTCAATCGGTCATCTCCTTCCGCGCCGCCTATTCCCATGTCTCGGGCAGCCATAGCGCCAAGCCGGGCGAGGGCTGGAACACCCTGACCACCACGGTGGTGGAAGGGCTCAATGTGATGGAGGTGCTGACGGCCGACCGCGTCGTGGGCCAAACCATCACCGAGCACCCCCTCGTCGGCTACGTGCCGTCGATCTCCTTTCTCGGCACCCGCTTCGAGAATCTCCGCATCGCCGGCTATCCGGTCGAGCTGGAGTTCGATCACAACATCTTTGGCCCCAAGCCGGTCGATGACGCGCCTTACACCCACGATACGGGCTTTATCAGCCGCGTCTCCCGCCAGTATGACC
>CZKF01000174.1_pt1 | contig 20539 bp, 21 predicted proteins | sample 1122351 | NCBI WGS metagenome assembly CZKF01 (sample SAMEA3539301, study PRJEB10725) | soil metagenome | biome: tundra; feature: field; material: soil | place: USA | collected 2010-05 | depth 0.15 m
TGAGAATTTCTTTGACCTGCGCCTCGGAAAAGCTGGCGCGGCGTTCCTGCATAGGCTGCAAAACCCGAACCAGGTTGTCGGCCACCCAGCCCTTGCACTCGATGCAGCCGATCCCCGCCGAGCGGCAGCCCTCATAAACTTTGGCCATGGTCTCGGGCGGCGAGAAAACCTTGTGCAGGTCGCCCACCGGGCACTTGTCCGGGTCGCCCGCGTCGGTGCGGCGCACGCGCGCCGGATCGGTCACCATGGTCTTCAGCTTCTGGCGCACAACATCCTCCGGATCCGTCATCTGGATAGTGTTGCCGTAACTCTTGGACATCTTGCGGCCATCGGTGCCGGGGAGTTTAGGCGAGGGCGTCAGCAGCACCTTCGGCTCGGGCAGCACTTCTTTTCCGTCCAGCTTGTAAAACTGGTTGAACCTCCGCGCCACTTCGCGGGTCAGCTCCACGTGCGCCTGCTGATCCTGCCCCACAGGCACAAAATCCGGCTGGTAGAGCAGGATGTCGGACGCCATCAGCACCGGGTAGCCCAGAAAGCCGTAGGTGGTCAGGTCCTTGTTGGCAAGGTTTTCCTGCATCTCCTTGTAACTGGGAACGCGCTCCAGCCAGCCGAGCGGCGTAATCATCCCTAGCAACAAAGGCAGTTCGTAGTGCTGATCGACATGGCTCTGCACGAATATGGTGCATCTCTTCGGATCGAGTCCGGCGGCTAAAAAATCCAGCGCCACTTCCAGTGTGTTCGGCGCAATCTTCGACGTATCGGCGTAGTCGGTCGTCAGCGCGTGCAGGTCGGCGATGAAAAAGTAGCACTCGTACTTGTCTTGCAGCTTGACCCAGTTGGCCAGCGCGCCCATGTAGTTGCCCAGGTGCAGCTTACCGGTGGGGCGCATGCCACTCAAAACGCGAGGACGTGAGGATGTAGGTACGGATTCAGCCATTGTGTTGATCGATCCAGATTCCGATTTTGGGATGATGCCAGGAGAATGTCGCCGTCCTTCCGGAAAATCCCCAAAAAACGGCTCCCTCTATTGTAGCGGCACGCGGCGCAACGCTCTGTGCCTTTAGATGCGAGACAGAATGGCGTAAGCCAGGGTCAAGATCGGAGTCATCACGATTCCCAACACGAAGCGGCCCACGAAGATGAGGAGTATATAGCTGAGCGGCCCGGTGATGCTGTCGAAGACCCGCACTGCGCCGTAGGGCAGAACGTTGCGGAGAACGTGGCTGCCGTCCAGCGGCGGAATCGGAAGCAGGTTGAAGATCGCGAGCGTCAGGTTGAGCCGGAGAGCCAGGTCGCAAAGCATCTCAAGAGATTGCTGGGTGGTCGAGGGACTGGCCGCCTCGGGCAGATGGCTTTCGGAGAAGAGAACGGCCGCCAGACCGAGGAAGGCGATCAAGGCCAGCAGCAGGTTCGAGGCCGGACCGGCCAGGCTGACCAGCATATCGTCGCGCTTGAAGTTGCGGAAGTTGCGGCTGATGATGGGGACGGGCTTGGCCCATCCGAAGAGAAATCCGCCAAAAAAACCAAAACCGAAGAGCGGCCCGAAGATCATCAACGCAGGCAGCAGCAGCGTGCCGATGGGGTCCACGTGGTCCATGGGGTTCAGCGAAACGCGCCCCAGCATCCGGGCCGTCTGGTCGCCCAGGCGCGAGGCCATCCAGGCGTGCGCCGACTCATGAACGCTGAGCGAAAAAAGAAGCAGAATAAACTCGAAGACGGCGATGACGATGGCGCTGGATTGCAAATCAACACTCCACAGACTTGAAAACTCAGGTTAGCATGGAGGGGCATGGAGATTCACGCCTTGGGCCGGGCACAAAACGCCCGGAACAAAATCAGGGCCGGCGCTGTCTAAAGTGTCAGGGAGCCTCTGAATAAGCCGATGCTTTAAAAGGGCACGGCTTTTCGGGGTCCCCATCGACAGGTCTTCGTCGATGGAGTGAACTTTACAGCTTGCGGAAAAATTCATTTGGAGTTGCGAGAAGCGTCAGGGCACGACTTCAGTCGTGCCGTAAATGCAACAATAAAACGCAGGGCTTTAGCCCCTGAGGGAATACGGGATACGCTACAAATTTGTTCAGCGGTTCATTGGCGAATACGAACAATCTGTGTGTGAAAGGGGAACGGCAATGCGGAGATGGATAGCGGGAGTGAGTCTTGCTTTGACGGTTCTGAGCCTGGCGACAGTGGGCTTTGCCCAGGGCGATGAAGCAGCCAGAGCAAATGAGCTTTTTCAGGCGCGCAAGAGGCCGGAGGCCCTGCCGCTCTATGAGGACCTGGCCAAAGCGCATCCCAACAAGATGCTCTATTTTGAGCGGCTGGCCGATTGCCTCGGCGCCGAGGCAGCCCAACTGAGCGATCCGACCGAGGTAAAAGCGGTTTTGACACGGATGCGGGATGCGGCCAAACGAGCCGTCGAGCTGGGCGATACGACCGAATATATACGCATGATGGCCAATATTGATCCCAATCAGCCGCTCTATGCCGGCATTGTGAGTCCCGCCAAAGCCCTGCTGATGGAGGCGGAAAAGGCCTACACGGCCGGAGACTTCCCCTCGGCGATGGACAAGTACACGGCCGCTGCGAATGCCGACCCAAAACTCTACGATGCCCCGCTCTTTGCCGGCGACACGGCCTACGTGCAGGGGGATTTGAAGACCGCTGCCCTGTGGTTTGCCCGCGCAATTGCCATCGATCCGGATCGCGAGACGGCCTACCGCTATTGGGGCGACGCGATGATGAAGTACGGCAACGACCCGATAGCCGCCCGAGAGAAGTTCATCGACGCAGTGGTCGCCGAACCGTATAGCAGGCTGGCCTGGCAAGGAATTAAGCAATGGGCGGAGATTGAGAAAGCTGTGGTTCTGGCGCCGAAGATCGAGCGTCCAGAGGGGCCGGTGGTGGACCCGAAGAATCCCAAGAACATCACCATCAATATCAATCCAACAACGACCGACGAGAAGACGCATCCGGGAACTGCATCCTGGATGATGTATCCGCTCGTACGCGCCAATTATCAGGGCGATAAGTTCAAGAAGGATTTTCCCGATGAGAAAGAGTATCGGCACACGCTGCGGGAAGAAGATGCGGCTCTGAGCGGCGTAGTTACAGTTATGAAGGAGAGAAAGGTCAACCTCGAAAAGCTGGACGAGAGCCTGCGCAACCTGGTCGAGCTGAACGATGCCGGAATGTTGGATTGCTGGATTTTGATTAGCGGAGCCGATCAGGGAATCGCCCAGGACTACGATGCCTACCGCAAGCAGCATCGCCAGCTATTGCACGATTACCTCAGCCGTTTTGTGGTGCATGGCGGGATGAACCCAACCCAGTAGGACAGAGCGCGGAAAGCTATTTTCGACGGGACCCAAAGAGCGCCCTGATTCAGGCGATGATCTCTAGTCCTCTTTTCGCAACCAGCGAAAGAAGTTTGAGAGAGGTGCCTTGCGGATTCTTCTCGCCGCGTTCCCATTTGCTGACCAGGCTGGGCGTTACGTTCAGATAGGCAGCAAAGACGGCCTGGCTGGCCTTTTCACGATTGCGTAAGGCGCGAATCTTGCTGGGCGTCATCTCTTGAATCGGGGTAAGGCACAAAACGTCGAACTTGCGCATGGTCTTGCGGTCCATTCCGCCGACGGAGTAGAGATCAGCGGCCGTCTCATGGATCGCTGCCATCACATCGCTACGATATTTTTCAGCCATTTTCTGTCTCCTTGGGTGGCGCAATCTCAATCAGGGCTCCATCCGCCACGCGCTTCGCAATCTCCGCATCGGTGTAGCCCAGTATTACATCTGCCAATTCCCTAAAGGCGTCCAATTCGTCGGCCTTGATGTTGCCGAGATCCTTCTTCTCAAAGCCGTATACAAATACGGCCCGCCCTTTGAAGCGAAATAGAATGATGGATCGTGATCCTCTGGACTTCCCTTCGCCTGCACGGGCAATGCGCTGCTTGATGACCCCGCCGCCAAGATCGGCATCAATCGAGCCGGCGTTAACCTGTCGGGCGGCCTTCCAAAGGTCCGCGTCGCGGATCCGTGCTTTGCGCGCAAAACGGCTGAAGGACTTTGTTTTGTATACAGTCAATCGATTCTGAACTGTGGAACGCACAATCTAAGTATAGCACCTGGTACCAGAGATGGACTGTAAGAAACAAGGCTTTGTCCAATCAAACCACTCGCTCTCACTCCCTCTCCGCCGGGAAGCTGCCCACCAGTTCCCCCGCGGCAACAGGCTGGCCGGCCAGCACAATGGCGTGGCTGGCGACCCTGGCCGCGGGACCGATCACCGTGGGTTGGAGCGTGACCTCGCCGTAGTTATGGGCGGCGTGGCTGTGCGAATAGATGCGGGCGAACGAACCGATCACCGCGCCCTTGCCGATGGTGATGCCGCCGCGGTCGTTCAGCATTGCGTGATGGCGGATGACCGCGCCCTCCTCGATTGCCAGGTTGTAGCCGAAGGTCAGCTCCACGCCGTGGAAGATCTTGACGCCTGCTCCGATGCGGGCAAAGATATGCCGGCCCAGCATCGCGCGGAAGCGCACGCCCAGCCAGTGATTGGTCCCGATGGGCGAGCGGTCGAACATCTGCCAGAACCACAGCAGCGGTTTGCGCATGGCTAACTGCTCGGGGTCGGCGTCGGTAAAGTGCTCCGCCTCCAGGGTCACGTTGCCCGGGTCCAGCGAGAGTGAAAGCACGTTGCCGGGCAGCTCGCTGGTCAGCGTCAGATTCAGCTTGCCGCTGTGCGGGCGGCCCAGGTAGAGCTGGCAAAGCTGATCGCGCACAATCTCAGCGCGCAGCTCCGGCGCATGGTGGCGGGTAAACTCCTCGTCAAGAAACTGAATCCAGCGACGGTAGATCTCTTCGGCCTCGGGCGCGGGATGGGGGGCGTTGCTCGCAGTGTGTTCCATACGGATTGAACAATACACCACCGGACCGGGGTGCGGCGAGTGGGATGTGGTGCGGTCGGGATTCGACTTTGGGGACGTTCGTACTCCGGCGCCCTTCCACTGATCCCGCTCCTGAGCTGATTTCTGAATCGCACGCGGTTCCTTTTGCTCAGACGATGAGGATTTAGGTCGCTAAGGTCGAGTATCTATGGGTGTTCGCAATAGGCCCCATTATCCCGAGGAGGAGTTATGACTGGATTCAAGCTTGTTGTGCTAACCGCTGTTGCTGGATGCTTCCTGACGGTAGCCGCTCCCAATGCAACGGCTCAGATTGCCGTAGAGATTGGTGCTGCTCCCGATTGCCCCTATGGCTACTATGACGCCGCTCCTTATGGCTGTGCTCCCTACGGCTACTACGGCCCGGAATGGTTTACGGGCGGTATCTTCATCGGCACTGGCCCTTGGTTTCATGGCCATGACAACTTCCAGGGGCACGTCAATAACCGTCTTCATCCCGAACACGGCTATAACGGCCCGAGTCCGAGTCGTGGCGACAAACCCGAGCCTTCAAGGCGTCTCGATAAGGTTTCCCACTTCAAAGGAAATGAAGTTCGTGATGGGCGCGGCCACACAGGCGGGGGCAAAGGGGACAAACACTAAGAACAGCCATGCGCGTGGCCACTAACAAGTGGCGCCGATTCAGGGTGGTTTGCCGGTAAAACGGAAACTAACCCGCGAAGTATCGCGCAGAACCGCCCTGAATCCAAAGTCCCAATCTTGTTCTATCTCTCGTCGCTCCTCGCGGCAGTCCCTTTCGGCCCCAGCAATATCTGCACACCCACATAGGCAATCCAGTTAGGCTCGCTATTCTGCCGCGTCACCGCCAGGACAGCAGGCGGAACCTTCCAATCTGGCTTCGCGCTTCTCGCTTCAGGTTCTGTGAATAGAGCACGGGCAATCTGCTTTATTATCGAGCACATCTGCAACATTTGCTCCGCCGCAGCCGTCCTCTATAACATCAGTTTTCATACTTTCTGATGTTCTCACGAGGACTTCATGCCAGCAGCGACACACCACCCTGACACAACAAGCGAAGGCCAGTTCAGCAAGGTTCCGCAAGTCACGCTCATCTTTTGGATCATCAAGATTTTCTGCACCACGCTGGGCGAAACTGGCGGCGATGCCGTGACCATGTCGATGAATTTGGGCTACCTTATCGGCACAGCAATCTTTGCCGCGATCTTTTTTGTCGCCGTTGTCGCGCAAATCAAAGCAAAGAAATTCCATCCTTTTTTATACTGGATCACAATTATCGCCACCACCACGGTTGGAACCACGATGGCTGATTTTGCCGACCGTTCTCTCGGCATAGGCTACACGGGCGGCAGCTTGACTTTATTTTTTCTGCTGATGGCCTCGCTCGGCGTGTGGTACTGGTCACAGGGGTCAATCTCGGTCAATACCGTCAGCACGCCCAAGATCGAGATGTTTTACTGGGTGACGATCATGTTTTCGCAGACCCTGGGCACCGCGCTCGGCGACTGGACTGCGGACAGCATGGACCTGGGCTATGGCTGGGCAGCGGTAATCTTCGGCTCGCTTCTTGCTGTCGTGGCGGCCTGCCACTTCTGGACAAAGATTTCGAAGACCGCGCTCTTTTGGACGGCGTTTATTTTGACACGGCCTCTGGGCGCCGTTGTCGGCGATTTTCTCGATAAGCCCCTGGCGCAGGGTGGCCTCAATTTGAGCCGCTATACCGCATCCGGCGCGCTGGTTATTCTGGTGATTGCCTGCATATTAATTTTCCCGCAAAAGCCGGGAAAGCATCCTGCGCGCTGAGGAAGGTTCAACTCCGGCGAGTGATTGCTCGCATTACTTTTTTTCTGAAGTCTCTTTGGGGCCAACGAGTATTTGAACGCCTACATAGGCAAACCAGTTCGGTTCACTGTTTTGCCGGGTAACCGCCTGAATAGCGCGGCCGCCCATGAAGAGCAATCGAAGATGTCCCGCATGGTCCAGAGTCTTCCGCCCGCCTAAGTCCACTGTCAACTGGCGCTGTTTAGGATCCGTGCCCATGCGGTTCATATCCTGCAGGTCATAAAGTTCACCGTACAACTCCAGCCGCTCGTTGAACTCGTGCCCGGCAATCAGCCCGCGCCCCCATCGATCGGGCACATTGTGGTTGCCAATCCATCGGCCTACCTCGCCGTTGAAGTCGACAGGCCCCCATTTGGCCGTGAATTCCGCCGGCAGATAGTACTGCGGCCCCGGCTCCACAATCCCGCGGCGCACAGTGCTGGTGGGGTTGTTGAGGATGACCTGCGGGTAGGTACCCAGCGTAAAGCTCTTGTTCTCGTCGGTCCTCGGCTCACCAGCGCGGTAATGCTCAAAGTAGCGCCACTTCACGCCTATGAGCGACTCGCCCAGGCCGGCACGCACGCTGTTGCTTTCGTTATTGGTGTTGTTCTCGTCCGTGGCCACGGCCAGATATGGAGAAAACATCAGCTGAATCCGGTCGCCCCAGCCGTAATTGATGTCGACGCTCGGCAACTGATAGCTGGCATGTGCCGGATTGTGGTTGCCGATAAAACCGAGGTTGATCTCCCATTGCCGGTTGCCGGGCGTGCCTGGGTCGTCGGTAATAAAAGGCGGCCCGCCCTGCGCATGGATCAGCGTAGCGGCTGCAAAGACCGTTAGAAGCAGAGCAAAATGAAGAGAAGAGCGCATACAGATCAAAATTCTCTTGAAAAAAGTGAAAAGAGCCCACGGCTCCCTTGCTTAAAGTAACATCGGCCCCTGTCGCAACGCTTAAGATATTGTGCATGGAGACAACAACCATTGCGGGCGTCAAAGTTTCCCGCATCGGACTTGGCACCTGGGCCATCGGCGGCCTGGAGTGGGGCGTGGTGCCCGACGAGGTGGCCGTCGCCACCTGCCTCAGCGCCCTCGAGCGCGGCATCAACCTCATCGACACCGCCCCCATCTACGGCCACGGCCACGCGGAAGAGATTGTGGGCAAGGCCCTCCGTACCCACGGCCGCCGCGAGGATTTTTTCATCGCCACTAAGGCCGGCCTTGAGTGGAACGAGCGCGGCGTCTTCTCGAACTCGACCGCGACGCGACTGCGAGCGGAGTTGGAAGCCAGCCTGCGCCGCCTGGGCACCGACTACATCGACCTCTACCAGGTACATTGGCCGGATACGCGTACACCCATCGCCGAAACCGCCTCCCTATTGGCCGAGTTTCAGCGCCTGGGCAAAGTGCGCGCACTCGGCGTCAGCAACTTCAGCGTCGCGCAGATGGAGGAATTTCGCGCCGTGGCCCCGCTCGCGTCAAGCCAGCCGCCCTACAACCTCTTCGAGCGCTGCATCGAGTGCTGCGCGCACGGCGAAAATCTTTTGTCGTGGTGCAAGGAGCACAATGTCGCCGTGCTCACGTACAGCTCGCTTTGCCGCAGCCTGCTCGGCGGCCGCGTTACGCGCGGCATGAGCTTCGACAAGGGCGATATTCGCTGCGTCGATCCCAAGTTCCGCGAGCCGCGTTTCTCGCAGTACATCACCGCTGTCGAGAGGCTGGCTGCCTTCGCAAAGGAGCGCTACGGAAAATCTGTCCTGGAGCTGGCCGTCCGCTGGGTCCTCGACCGCCCCGGAGTCAGCGTCGCTCTCTGGGGAGCCAAACGCCCCGACCAGTTCGACGCCGTCGCCGGCGTAATGGGCTGGAAGTTCGACGCCGTCGCCGGCGTAATGGGCTGGAAGCTCGACGCCGCCGCCATGACCGAGATCGACCGCATCGTCGAGGAATCCATCACCGACCCGGTTGGGCCGGAGTACCTTGCGCCGAAGGTGCGGGAAGACTGATTGTTGCTGCTGGTATTTCTGCAGATCAACCAGCCTTCCGCCGATTTTACCTCTCCCTCCCCCGCCCGGCTCTGCGATACTGTTCTGTTATGCCCATCGACGACCTGCAACAAGCTGCCCAGAAAATCGCCGGATTCCTTGCCACCCTGAACAAGCTCGGTGGCCTGCGCCTCAAGTACCGCATCAGCGCCGGCGGCGAGGGCGCGCAAGACGGCGAAAGCCTGTCTCCAACCCTCTGCATAGAGCTGGCCGGGCCGGACGTGACGCTGGCGACGCAGCACAACGGCGAGTTGCTGCTTGCTTTGGAAACCATCTCCGCGCAAATTTTACGTCTCGACCAGCGCGAGGGCGACCTCATCAGCTTTGACGCCGCCAATTTCAAGGCCCTGCGCGCGGCCGAGCTGCGCTTGACGGCTGAAACTACCGCGGAAAAAGTGCTCCGCTCCGGCGTCCCTTACGCCTTTACGCACATGAACAGCCGCGAGCGCCGCCTGATGCACATGGCCTTTCGCGGCATCGAGGGCGTGGAGACGGCCAGCAACGGCGAAGGCATGGAGCGCTTCCTCGCCGTCTATCCGGAGGGCAAAACCCACTTGCCCGTCGCCCCGCCCCTCAAGCCGCGCGGCTTTGGGGATCGTGGACGAAGCTCTGGCGATCGCGGACGCCCCCGGCGTTAGCGCAGATTAAGTTTGCTGAATTCCAGGTCTCGGAATCGAGACTTGGGACACCCGGCCACCTGCCAGGTGGAGTTTTTTTGAAATGTGAAGCACGCACAGTATGAATCGAGTGAATCAAGGCCTCAAACGAGGGTTCTAGTGAAACTGCAAAACGCTGTCTACGGGATGGTCTTATCGGCAATCTTTCTCGTCACCGCTCCTGCGTATGCTCAGCCAGTCAACCTCGCCTGCAAAGAATCCCTTGCGGGCAACGAGCGTCGGGTCACCTTTGATGAGAGCCTCGGGACCGCATTCTATTCAGACGACCCGGCTTCACACGCAGAATTCGCTGATGGCAATATCAAGTGGTCCGGCAAGTTCGATATGTTCTACAACCAGGCTGATTTTATTCTCGACAGAATGACCGGAATTTTGGTAGCTTATGCTGCCTATGACGGGGGGCGGATGCGTCTTGAATTCAACTGTGTGGTTGTCGAAAAGAAATTCTAGGCGGATGCCCCGCCATTAGACGAAAGAATAAAGACGCGCCGAAGGTAGGGCTTCCGTAGTTAGCCTGGATTAAATTTGCTAAATTCCAGATCTCGGAATCGAGACCTCGTGCATCCGCGCAAGCCGCAGGTATGCCACAATATCTAAACCATGAGAACCAAATTCCTCCTGCTTCTGCTGGCCCTCGCCGTCACCCTCTGCCCGGCGCAAAAACGCCTGGTGCTCATCGATCAGGACGGCGCCGGCCCCGGCGGCTCCGACCAGATGGCCATGCTGGCGCTGCTTCAGGCGCCTCAGGTTGAGGTGCTGGGCATCACCATGGTTACCGGCGACGCATGGCGCGACGAGGAGACCCTGCACACCCTGCGCATGTTGGAACTGACCGGCCACGCCAACATTCCCGTGGCCAAAGGCGCTGTCTTCCCGCTGGTCCGCACACAAGAGGAGACCCGCCTCTCCGCCTCGCTTGACGGCAAGCAAGAGTGGCTCGGCGCATGGGGTCAGAGCCTCTCCACGGAGCAGGCTCCCGGCGTTCCCGGCCCTCCGGTAAAATCCAACGCACACGGGCCCTATGAGATTCCGCCCATGCCCGAGGGTCTGCCCACCATCAAAGCCATCGACGAAGACGCCGCCCACTTCCTCATCCGCCAGGTTCGCGCCCATCCTCATCAAGTCACCATCTACGCCGCCGGCCCCCTTACCAACATCGCTCTGGCCATCGCCATCGACCCCGAGTTCGCATCGCTCACCCAGGGCATCGTGCTGATGGGCAGCAGCCTCACTCCCAAGAGCGACGATCCGGAGTTCGCCGGCGACCCGCGCCATGAGTTCAACTTCTGGTTCGATCCCGAGGCCGCGCATATCGTCCTACACGCCGATTGGCCCCGCATCGACGCCACCACCGTCGATATCTCCATCAAAGCGCCCTTCACCCAGCAGATTCTCGACGACATCGCCAAGTCCAGCTCGCCCGCCGCGCGCTACATCGCCGCCTGGAGCCAGCGCCGCTACTACCTATGGGACGAGCTGACCGCCTGCGCCTGGCTCGACCCCTCCATCATCACCCGCGAGAAGCTCCTCTACATGGATGTGGACTTGAGCCACGGACCCAGCTACGGCGACACCCTCACCTGGAGCGAGAAGATGAAGCCCGCCACCGGCGTGCGCCTGGTCCATGCCCAGGTTGACCTCGACCTGCCGCGCTTCCAAAAAATGTTTGTAGCGTTGATGACCCGCGAGAGTGCAAAATAGCAGAACGATATAAAATCTCCAAGGAGGTGCAGGATGACTCAGAAATCGATTTTGGGCGGCAACAAGATCATCGCATTTATTCACATCACAGACTGGGCGCGGGCGCGCGCCTTTTATGAAGACGTGATAGGTCTTCGCCTGGTGGAAGAGGAAAAGCCCTTCGCTCTGGTTTTCGACGCCAACGGAATCATGCTGCGATTGACCCCCGGAGGCGAGCACAAACCTGCGCCTGGTACGGTACTGGGCTGGGAAGTGGAATCCATCGAAGCCACCGTCAAGCGGCTCCAGTCTGCCGGCGTTGAGTTCCTGCGCTATCCGGGGATGAACGACGGCGACCCGCTCGGCATCTGGACCTCGCCCAGCGGCGCGCGCGTCGCCTGGTTTCATGATCCCGACAGCAACGTACTGAGCCTGACGCAGTTCTAGACGAAAGCCAGAAGCCCACGTCGCAAATCTCGACGTGGGCTTCTAGCTATCGCGCCATCTCTCGTTCGGACACGCCGAAGGCGATTGGCCGCACCGCAGGTGCTTATGCGTTCAACTGCTCCTGCAGCTTGTTCAGCGTGCGTTGCAGGTCCTTGTCGTCGCGGCGTTGCTCATCGATCTTGCCGATGGAGTGCATCACTGTGGTGTGGTGCTTGTTGCCGAACTGGCGGCCTATCTCGGGCAGCGAGGCCTCGGTCATCTGCTTGGCCAGGTACATGGCGATCTGCCGCGGCACCACCACGTTGCGCGAGTTGTTTTTCTGCTTCAGGTCGGCGGGCCTCATGCCGAAGTTCTCGCTGACGGCACGCTGAATGGCCTCGATGGTGATCTTGCGCACCTGCATATCGATGAACTGCTTGAGGCATTGCTGCGTCGAGGCCAGCGTGATCTCCAAGTGGTTGAGCTGGCACCAGGCGATCAGCCGCGTCATGGCGCCTTCCAGCTCGCGCACGTTGGTGCGCACGTTGGAGGCCACAAACAGCGCCACGTCGGCGGGCAATTGGACCTGCTCGGACTCTGCCTTTTTTTGGAGGATGGCGACCTTGGTCTCCAGATCGGGCGGCTGGATGTCGGCGATCAAGCCCATCTCAAAGCGCGAGCGCAGACGGTCTTCAATCTCAGCCAACTCCTTGGGCGGGCGGTCGGAGGCGATCACAATCTGCTTCATGCTCTCGTGCAGCGCGTTGAAGGTGTGGAAGAACTCCTCCTGGGTGCGCTCCTTCTGCGCGATGAACTGGATGTCGTCCACCAGCAGCACGTCCACCGTGCGAAAACGATCGCGGAAGCTGGTCATGCGATCGTTGCGCAGCGAGGTAATCATCTCATTGGTGAACTTTTCCGCCGAGACGTAGCAGATGCTGGCCACCGGCTGGCGGCGCTTCACCTCGTGGCCGATGGCATGCATCAGGTGGGTCTTGCCCATGCCTACCCCGCCATATAGAAACAGCGGATTGTAGGCCTTCGAGGGCCGCTCGGCCACGGCCAGCGACGCGGCGCGCGCAAACTGGTTGCCGTTGCCAATCACGAACGCGTCGAAGGTGTAGCGCGGATTCAGCTGCGCCGCGGTCGACCAGTCGAAGCGCGCCTGCTCCGGGGTGCGCTGCGCCGGCGCCGTGGGCGCGCGCGCGGGAACCGGCCCAAAACCGCCGTCCTTGCGTACCGGCGGAACCGAGGGGTCCTCCTCGGCAGTCACAAAACTCACGTCGTCCAGCTCCAGCCCCTGCTGCTCGATGGCCTCCTGAATCAGGTCGCCATACAGATCTCCCAGGTTTTGAAACTGCGTCGAGGGCACGCGCACGTACAGCGTGCGGCTGACGACATGGCTGTACTTGGTGGGCTTCAGCCAGGTCTCGAAAGACTGGCGGTTGACCTTCATCTCCAGGGCAGAGAGAATCTGGATCCAGGAGTTGGGAGCCGTTGCCGGCGAAATTGCATATGCCATCGTACCGATCCTTACTGAGCCGCCTGTTCTTTGCCAGGCCTGTTTATCTTTCGTTCTTGCGCAACGGCTTCCTCATGGCGCAAGGCCGCGGGCTTTGCGTCGATCCGCCACGGGTTGGTCCCCGACTTTGTCTGGGGCCAGTACGAAATTCGGGCCGGTATTAAACTGGTTCCGTGAGGTGTTGGGAATATTTCTCGAACGGTCCCAAGAGTAGCACAAATGGGAGTCGTTGTAATCAAACTTTCACAGAAGTTTTTTGCCGTTTACATCAGTTGCACCATTGCTGGTGAAACTCGCCGGTTAGGTTACCAGTGTGCATGTCGAATGCAAGCCGAAATCGCTCTGATTGAGACCATTCGAGAGCATTATTTTAGAGAATACACGTTCGCGGGCGCTCCACCCTCAATGCGTCTTTATTTTTTTCCGCCAGGGTTGGCACGCGCAATTTTCCCCCTCGCCCCGTTTCCCGCTGGATTCTTGGCCCAACCTGCGATACACTTAGTACTTGCCGTCAAGGCGAAGATTTCAATCAGGAAACAGGAGCGCATTTTTATGCCCAAGCGCACATTTCAACCTAATCGCCGCAAACGCGTGAAGACACACGGCTTCCGCGCGCGCATGAAGACCAAGGCCGGCGCAGCCGTGCTCAGCCGCCGCCGCGCCATCGGCCGCAAGCGCGTAGCCGTCAGCGCGGGCTTCCGCGACTAACCCTCATGCGCTGTTTTACGTAGCAGGAATCTGCCGTGACCCAGCGGCGTTCCGGCTGAAACGCCTTCCGGCTTCGCTATGACCACCCCTCTCAAGCCTGTTATGCGCCAGTCTTTAACTGGCGTGCGCTTGTGCAAGCACGCCGACTATCAGCGCGCCTATGCGGCCGGCCGCAAGCGCCAGTCAGCCTCCATGAGTTGGTTTCTGGCGCCGCAATCACCCGCCAGCCCTCAGGACGGCACGCGCGTCGGCCTCACAGCCGGCAAGGTGCTGGGCAAAGCCCATGAACGCAATCGCATCAAGCGCCGCATGAAAGAACTCCTGCGCCGCCACCTGGACCTGTTGCCCCAGGGTTGCGACCTCATCCTCCATCCGCGCCGCGCGGTGCTAACCATGGATTTCAAGAAACTTGAGGCGGAGATCGTGCGTATCCTTCAACAGGCCAATCTCGAGGCGGCCCGCATGAAACCGCAACCCGCCAAGGCTGAGCCAGCGCTATGACCAGCATCCAGTCAGAAACAATACAACACAAGTCTGATCAGCAAAAGACAACGCCGGCCCCACGGCTGGTGGCTTCGCTTGCGGAGACGAAAACCATGCGAGCGAATAGCGAGCAGTTAGCCCCACCGCAGGTGGTCTTGCTTCATATCCTCGCCTTCTATCGACGCTGGATCTCCCCGGCGATCCATGCGCTCAATCCCGGCAACGGCTGCAAGTTTCTGCCCACCTGCTCGGAATACGCCTCGGTCGCCATCGCCACGCACGGATCTCTGCGCGGCACGGCCCTGGCTCTCTGGAGACTGCTGCGATGCCATCCTTTTACTCGCGGCGGTCTTGACCCCGTACCCCCAGCCCCGATTTCGCGCCACATCCCCCACAAACCATTACCATAGGAAGAGCGGCAGCCTGACGGCGAGCATCCTAAAAGAACAGGAAGTATACCTTGGCAGAATTCAATAATCCCAATCTTCAATCTCCGGGCGGTAGCGGCGGCAGCGGCGGCGATATGCGCGGCCTGGTGTCGATGACCCTCCTGGCCCTCGTTGTCCTTCTCGGTTATGAGTACTTTGCCAAGCCCAGGCAACCGGCCACTCCGGCGCCCACCACCCAAACCCAGACTCAGACGCAGAACCAACAGCAGCAGCCCGCGCAACCGGCCGCCTCCACAGCCCAGTCGCACTCCGCCGCCGCGCAAGTGCAGGCGCCCGTAGTTGCCACTCCGGCTATCACCGCCTCCGCCATTGCGGAGACAACCGTAGAGAACGCGAACCTGAAGATCGTCTTCACCAACCAGGGAGCGCAGGTTGAGCGTTGGATTCTGAAAGGGAGCCAGTACAAGGACCATCCCGGCGCGAACGGCCAGCAGCTTGACCTGGTCAATCCCAGAACCGCCGCCTTCGGTCTGCCGCTCTCGCTCTACACATATGAGCCGGAGTTGACCAAACAGTTGAACGAGGCCCTCTACAAGGTCTCCGTCTCCGGCGCTGTTTCACCCACCGGCGTACTCCAGGCTCCCGGCTCGATATCGTTCCACTATGCCGCCAACGGACTGGACGTGGTGAAGACCTTCCGCTTCGATGCAAGCTACGTGGTCACAGCCGAGGTCGAGGTGAAGCGCAACGGCGCTCCGGTCCGCGCCCTACTGGCCTGGCCCGGCGGACTCGGCGACCAGACCGAGCCCATGCACTTCGCCAGCGGAAAGTTTGCCTGGTCGATAGACGGCAAGGACGACTCGGCCGACGCGAAGAAGGTCAGCAGCAACGCCACGCTCGATCCGCCCTTCGACTATGCGGCGGTCTCCGATCTTTATTTTGCCGCCGCCTTCCTGCCCGACGCGCCTTCGCGCACCACCGTTGTCACGCTGCACAACGCGATCTCTTTGCCCACTGACCCAAACGATCCCAACAGTCAAAAGAGGTCAGCCGAAGTGTTGGGACTGGCCATCGGCGACACCAGCGGTTTGACCCGCGTGCGCCTCTTCGCCGGCCCTAAAGAAACCGATGTGCTCAAGTCCATCCGCGCCACCGGCGCTGACGGCAAGCCCACCGGGCCCACGCTGGATCCCCTCATCCAGTTCGGCTGGCTCACCATCATCGCCAAGCCCCTCTACCTGGCCCTCCGCTACCTCCGCGGCCTGCTGGGCCCCGGCATCTACAACTGGGGATGGGCCATCATCATCGTCACCACTATCTTCAACCTCCTCATGTTGCCCACCCGCTTCATGATGATGAAGTCCTCGCTCAAGATGATGCGCATCCAGCCCAAGGTCGAGGCCATCAAGCAGCGCTATAAGAATTTCAAGGCAACCGACCCCAAGAAGGCCGAGATGAACACTGAGATGATGGCCCTCTACAAGACAGAGGGCGTCAACATGTACGGCAGTTGCCTGCCCATGCTTTTTCAGATGCCCTTGTTCATCGCCTACTATCAAGTACTGCGCAATGCCGTCGAGCTGCGCCAGGCCCACTGGTTCTGGCTCAGCGACCTATCCATCGCCGACCCGCATTACATTCTGCCCGGCATTATTATTATCACCATGTTTCTGACCCAGCTCATTACACCATCGCCCGGCATGGACCCCGCACAGCGCAAGATGATGGCATTCATGATGCCGGTGATGATGGGCTTCTTCTTTGGGAACCTGGCATCAGGATTGGCGCTCTATATGAGCACCAGTGGCGTCATCAACCTAGCCATCCAGCTGAGCATCAATCAGTCCCACATCGGCAAAGAGATGCACGAGATCGCCGCCCGCCGCGCCGCCAAAAAGTCCGGCGTCAACCCCAAGACCATCCAGGGCAAGCGGTAAATTTTCGCTATAAACAAATGCCCCGTTCAGGCTGAGCTTGAACGGGGCTTCTCTTTGCCGGCAAGCTAGCGGGTGCCCCACCCTCGCCGCTCTTTGTTTTTGCGGCTAGTACCGTGACCGCTTGAATTTGCAAGGTCAGGAATGTAGCGCCGGCCTCCCGGCCGGCTGTCGTGCGGGCGTCCTCGCCCGCACATATCCAGGCACAATTACTAAATCACGCGGTCTTAGCACTAGGTTGGAAGCGCGCAGTGGCAAAATAGACCTATGTCCTCTCCCGATCCAAACCCGACTGCTCCGTTCGTTCTCACCGCGCCCCAGGCCCGCGTCCTGAGCGCTCTCGTTGAAAAGGAAGTGACCACGCCGGAGTACTACCCGCTCTCCCTCAACGCGCTCATTAATGCCTGCAACCAGCGCTCCAACCGCGAGCCGGTGATGGCCCTCGACGAGGAGGAGGTGCGCCAGGCTCTGCATGGCCTGGAAGACTTCCATCTGGCTGGCCGCGCGCGCTCCGCCGACGGCCGCGTCACCAAGTACGAACACTGGCTGGGCGAGGTCTTCAACTTCAGCCGCGCGGAAACAGCGCTCCTCTGCGTGCTGCTCCTGCGCGGCCCGCAGACTCCCGGCGAGCTACGTGGACGCACCGAGCGCCTGCACCGTTTCGAAGAGATCGGCGATGTGCTCGCCGCATTGCAAAAGCTGATGGAGCGAACACCGCCTCTGGCAGCCATCCTCCCGCGCCAACCCGGAACCAAAGAGTCCCGCTACGCGCATCTCCTCTCCGGCGGCATCGAATCATTTCCTGCCGAGCCAGCCTTCGCTCATCGCGAAGCCGGTGATGGCTCCGGCCTGAGCGCGGAATCTGTCGAGCGCATCGCGCAGTTGGAAGCGACGGTCACTGAGTTACGCCAAGAGATGACCGCCCTGCGCCAGAAAATCGATGATTTGTATGGAAATTAATCGGGCAGGGATGCACTTTTTTTCGAGTGGAATCCGTCCATCCCGTGTTCAATGAAGACAGAGAAAGGAAATCCCCATGTCGAAAGTCAGGTTAGTTGTTGCGTTTCTTGGATTGGCAATGATCTCGTCAGCAGTTTTGCAGGCACAGACTGAAGTAGCTCCGGCAGCGCCGATACCTTCGCAAATCCTCGCGGCGAAAAAAGTCTTCATCTCCAACGCAGGTGGAGAACTCTATCCCGGTTTTTGGAGCGGAGGCCCGTATCGCGCCTACAACGAGTTTTACGCTGTCATCAAGAATTGGGGTCAATATGAACTAGTTGCCGCTCCCGCGGATGCCGATCTGGTTCTCCAGATCAGTTATGCAGACCCAATCATGTTGGTTGCATCTGGTAGCTCTATCAACTTTCTACAGTTCAGGCTGGCGTTGATAGATCCAAAGGCGCACATCGTGTTGTGGACAATAAATGAACAAGCAAGGGCCATGGGCGGCCTTCAAAAGAGCCGCGACAAGGAATTCGAGAATGCACTTAACAAGCTCGTAGACGACCTGAAAGCGCTGGTTGCCCAGCCTGCGGCCGCAAGCAATCCTAAGTAGCCCCTCGCCTCACAAATGCCCCGTGCCCCATCCATGCGCGTTTTCTGCGCATGGGTGGGAAACCACAAACTTAGAATCGGCCTTATTCAAGAAACCTAAATTAGCTCATACCCCGCGAACCAATACCCAATCTCAAACGCCGCCGTCTCCTCGCCATCCGAGCCGTGTACGGCATTCTCCGACATTGAGCCGGCAAACTTCTTGCGAATGGTTCCCGCCTCCGCGTTGGCCGGGTTGGTAGCGCCCATCAGCTTCCGCCAGTCCGCAATCGCATTCTCTTTTTCCAGTACCATCAGCACCAGCGGCCCTGAGGACATGAACTCGCAGAGACCCTCGAAGAACGGCTTGCCCACATGAACGGCATAAAATCCTTTAGCCTGCTCTTTTGAAATCGACTGCCTCTTGATAGCCACAATCTGAAAGCCGGCCTTTTCGATCTCGGCCAGAATAGCCCCGGTAAAACCTTTGCGGACCGCGTCCGGCTTGACGATGCTGAAAGTGCGTTGCGCCACTGATTTTTTCTCCTATTGGGGAATTTTGTCTGCTTTCTTATTGTAATCGCCGCGAAAGTTCGCGAGTCTGCCGTCTGCAAGGCGAATCTGCTAAAGTTTCCGCATGTTCCGCTTCTCCGATTCACCCTATCGCTCTGTGATCGTATCGGCCGCCGTCATCGTCGCCGGGTTGATTACCGCACCCGCCCTTTGCCAAAGTGCGCCGACAGGCGCCTCCGCAGCAGCAGCCGAGTTGCGCGTTTTCGATCCGTCGCTCGTCGACAAAACCATCGACCCCTGCGAGAACTTTTACCGCTTCAGTTGCAACGGATGGTTTCAGCGCAATCCGCTGCCCGCCGACCAGGTCTCCTATGGCCGCTTCACCGAGCTGGCCGAGCTGAATCGCCTCCGCCTGAAACAAATCCTCGAGGAAACCTCCGCGCCCGCGGCCACGCGTTCGGCTAACGAGCATAAGATCGGCGACGAGTACGCAAGTTGCATGGACACGGCCACGGTCAACAAGCTGGGCCTCGTGCCTCTCCAGCCGGAGCTGGACCGCATCGCCGCACTAAAAACATCCGCCGACTTGCCCGCGCTTCTGGCGCACCTGCATTCCATCGGCGTGCATGCTTTCTTCGGCATGGAATCGAACGAGGATTTCGCCGATTCCACCGCAGTCATCAGCTTTTATGGCGCGGGCGGCCTCGGCCTGCCGGAGCGCGACTACTACACGCGCACCGATGCCAAGTCCGTCGAGCAGCGCCAGCAGTACGTGGCCCACGTAAAGAAAATCTTCATGCTGGCCGGCGAGCCGGAGGCGCAGGCCACCAAAGACGCCGACACGGTGATGGCCATCGAAACGCGCCTGGCCAAGGCCTCGCTCACCATCACCGAACTGCGCGACCCGCAAAACCTCAATCATCCCACCGACGTTCTCAGCTTCCAAAAGGAGCTGACGCACTTCTCTCTCGCCGACTACGTTTCTGCCGCGCACGCTCCATCCGTTGGCAAGGTCAATGACATGGAGCCAAAGTTCTTTGCCGAGTTCAACGCGCTCGTGGCCGATACGCCTATCGCGCAGATTCGGGCTTACCTGCGCTGGCACCTGCTCCACGCCTACGCGGGAACCAGCTTGCCGGAGAGCTTCGACCAGGAGAACTGGAACTTCTACGCGCACACGCTCAACGGCGCTGAGAAACAGCAAGAGCGCTGGAAGCGCTGCACCCGTCGCGTGGACGAAGAGCTGGGCGAGGCGCTCGGCCAGGTCTACGTGGCGCGTTACTTTCCGCCCTCAGAAAAGCAGCGCACTCTCGACATGACGCTGGCCATCGAGCAGGCCATGGACAAGGACATCGACGGGCTGGACTGGATGAGCGCCGCAACCAAAATCCGCGCCAAAGAGAAGCTGCGCGGGGTGATGAACAAGATCGGCTACCCGGACAAGTGGCGCGACTACTCGACGCTCACAATCGTGCGCGGCGACGCCCTGGGCAACCAGATGCGCGTGCGTGAGTTCGATAAAACACGCGACCTGGCCAAGATCGGCAAGCCTGTTGACAAAGGCGAGTGGATGATGACCCCGCCCACCGTGAACGCCTACTACGATCCGCAGATGAACAACGTGAACTTTCCCGCCGGCTACCTGCAAGCTCCCTTTTTCAGCGGCAAGGAGGACGACGCGGCCAACTACGGCGACATGGGCTCCACCATCGGCCACGAACTGACGCACGGCTTCGACGATGAGGGCCGCCAGTTCGACAAGGAAGGCAACCTGCTCGACTGGTGGACCAAAGAAGACGAGCAAAAGTTTACAGAGCGCGCCGATTGCATGGTCAAGCAGTACGACGCCATCGAAGCGGTTCCCGGCGTTCACTTGAACGGCAAGCTCACGCTGG
>CZKF01000219.1_pt1 | contig 20415 bp, 12 predicted proteins | sample 1122351 | NCBI WGS metagenome assembly CZKF01 (sample SAMEA3539301, study PRJEB10725) | soil metagenome | biome: tundra; feature: field; material: soil | place: USA | collected 2010-05 | depth 0.15 m
ATCTTCTCGCCCGCCACCGGCGCATACCCGTTGTAAAACACAAGCCTGCCCGTCCGCTCCAGATGGCACTCGGCCGCCTCGGCCGTCGTGCCCACCCGCCGCGTGTACGCGCCGCCGCCCGGCGGCGTGCTCACCACCCAGCCCGAGCCGAGATTGGTCAGATTCAGCGCGCGCATGGTTCCATTCAGATTGATGCTGCTCGCCGCCACCACAGTGCAGGCTCCGGGAAGGCTGGCAATCGCCCCGTCATAGAGCGTCACCGGCATCCCGCCCACTCCGTTGACAAACTGCTGAATCTCCATCTGCACGTTGCCCGGAGCTGTATTCCACTGTCCGCCGACCGTAATGGCTCCGCTATCTCCAAAGGAGCGATAGATGGCCAGCTCCCGTTCGTTCTCCGGGCAATGCACGCGGACGCGCAGCGTGTATTGGTAGGCCGGATTGATCGCATACGCCGTGCCCACCGCGCTTCCTTGAATCAGCGGTTGCAATGTGACGGCCCCGGTTCCCCACTGCGCCGTCGCCTGAAAGCCCGCAATGCACGCGGCTTGCGTATCCCTGCCAATGAAGAAACCCGCCAGCGTCCCTGTGCTGTTCGCGGCTAGCGTGACGCCAACGGCCTCCAGCAGCAGCGTTCCGCCCATCTCCACCGGATCAAGCCAGGCCAGCAGCGTCTCCCCGTCGATTCCGTTGCCGCCGTTCATCGCCGCTCCGCCTGCGCCCAGCGTCAGGTATCCGGCTCCACCCATAGCACCCCATACGCTCTCGTTGATCTGGACCTCGTTGAAGAGTTCGCTGATGATGGTGGATTTGGAGGCAGCGGGAAAGAATGGATCTTGCGCCAGATAGAACTGTGTTGTTGCCCCGTCGCCCAGAAAGTATTCGGTAACGTAAGCCACCGGCTCATGCTCGCCGCAAACCGTCACGTCATTCGCCAGCCCGCGCTTCACGCTGGCCGTAAACGACAAGGTTGCCAGATTCAGGCTGCCGTCCGTTTCGTACAGCGGATGCACCATATTCTGCACGGGTGAGACCATCAGCGCGCCATTGACAGCGCGATACGCCGCTCGCGCCATGCTTGCCACCTGCCCTGCGCTCTTGCTCCACGGCGCGCCCGGCTCCGGTACAAAGTTGCTCACCGTCGCGTTGAGCGAAAACCCCGTTGTCGACAGCCGCGTAATTCCCGTGCGAGTCACCAGCGTAGTCAGAAGCGCCCCGGCGTTTTCGCCCGTTGTACCGGCGCTGGGAGGCATCAGATTCTGGTCCAGCAAAAGCTCGTCGCTCAAAGCCTGGATCGCAATCCGGTAACGCGGACCCTCGATCGCCAACCCCGCATACTCCGGCAGAGGCGTTACCGCAATGTAACCCGTAAAGTAATAACTCCCATCGTCGCCCGTCACCGCTATCGATTGGTTGCGCAGGGGCGTCGTTAAGTTGCTGTTGGTTGGCAGGCTCAGCCATAGTTGACAGACAGAAGGCTCGTTCAGTCTGCGCTCAATCGTCAACGGCCGCGCTGCATCCAGCGCGGTCGTGTAGTCTTGCCCGTTGATCGTGATCTTCATTGGGTCTCTCTGCCCTGCTGTTTCGCTGGGTGCCCCATCCTCGCCGCGTCTTAGTTTTTGCGGCTAGGGTGGGATTCACTCGACTCGCTGACTCGCTTAAACCAGCGCATGAGCCGCTGGCAAGAAACTCCGGTAGCAAACCGCCCGTTCCCCATCCAGAGGATCGGTCAACGGCAGCGCCAGAAATTGGCCCTTGAGCAACACGCGCGCCAGCCCGGCCTTCTGCTTGCTGTCCAAAGGCAATGCGGCTTCCTCTGCGCTGGCAACCGTCTGCAAACGCGGATAGTGGAAGAAGATTCGTTCCCCCTGGCTGCCTTCCATCACAAACAACGCCGACCACTCCTGATAGAAGCTGCCGCCTTCGCGATCCACAAACCCCGTCACCGCCTGCAACTTGGAGCCTGCTGTCGGAGCGCCGCCCGGCAAAGGCCCGGCCAGCGTCAGCCCAGTCGTGGATCCAGTCGTGCTGGACTGTGACACCAGCGCAACATTGAAGGTCACGCGCCGGATGTAATCTACATCCGTCAGCGCCTGCCGCACATACGCTCCCGACACCGGCGCGCCCACGAATCCCGTCTGTCCCGTGTAATCCGCGTCCAATGCGATGATCGAGCCGGCAGAAAACTTTGCGGCGTCGGTCGAGGCCAGCGCGACAAACGTTGCTGTCGAACCGCTATGCACTGTCACCGCCGAAGCCGCCGCCGCTCCATCCGCGGCCGCGGTAGCTCCGCTCGCCGGAGCCAGCAGGTTCATGTGTTGCGAGCCCGTTGCCAAAGCCATGGTCAGCTTGGTCCAGCTCAGGAATTCCAGGCTCACTTGCGCCTCAAGCGTCTCGCGCACCTGCCCCAGCACGCTGGCCGGAATCCCCGTCAACACCGCGGCGCTCTTGCTCCCCGCTTTGCGCGTGAACTCTTGAATCCAACCCAGGCTGATCCACGGTGCCGGAGGCACATCCAGGCTGAAACCGCCCTGCTCCGCCGGATCGAAGAGCACGGGCGTCTGTGTAGTCCGGTTCACCGGCGCAAAATAACCTCGAACCCGCCGCGCCACCGGGGCGGGAGCCGAAAACCAATTCGTCGCCATTTACTCCCCCCGCTCCTGGTAGCTGTAAACCATCACTTTTGCGGAACGGCTCAACAGATCTCGCTGCGCTACAATCGGCCCAAATCCCGGCTCATCCCAAAACACATTCGTCATCATCAATGCCGGTGGCGTTGTAGCGTAGTTGAGCTTGGGAGTGTAGAAAGGCTGCACCATCGCCGTCAGTTCCTCGTCCATCTCGCTCAACACCCGGCCGCGGTCCAGGCCGCCGAAGCTTTGCGTTCCGCAGCTCTGGTAGATCACCTCGCACTGCTCGGCTACCATCGTGGACCCCAGATCAAAATCAACGCCCAGGCCCAGCCAGCGCAAAACAAACACGTCGTTGGGAAGCTGGCTTAAAGGAGCTTCAGCTTCCTCCGCCAGAATCCCCGGCCGCACCGTTCCGCGCAACAGGATCGTCCGCTCCGGATTGATCGCCGCTAGCCGCGTGCGCAGCGCCATATAAAACGAATCTTTCGCATTCTGCATAAGAAGACAGGGATCAGGGATCAGAGATCAGGGATCAGTAAACCGCTCCTTGATCACTCTCCCGTGCTTTCCCATTCACCTTTCCAGGTAATAATTCGTTGACAAATAGTCACGATTGGGCAGAACTGCTCGTATCCACAATGGATCGTGCATCATGATCCCTGACCCCTGACCCCTGATCCCTGATCCCTGTTTTCACACCGCCTGCTGGCGCGCTTCCCGCAACAGCAACCGGTACATATACACCTGGTTGAAGGCTTCGTTGGCGGCAATCGACTCAATCAGGTAATCCTGTCCCGCCACCGTAATCGTCAGGGTCATCGCAAACAGTGCCTGGGCAGATTCCAGGTCCAGCGCATTCACCTGCTGTTCCACTCCGGTCGCTGAAACCAGCAGCTCCCACTTGGACTCGCCATTTTCTTGCCAGTTGGGCCGCAGCTTGCGCATCACCACCGGGCTCACCGTCACCTCGGCAAAAGTCGTTGCCACCAGCCCCACCTCGGACTGGCTGCTCGCTGTATTCGCTCCCGTCACCCGCAGAAGGGCCGTTGTGCCTGTCACGCTTCGCAACAGGGCATCGGCCAGCATCCGCGGCGCTCCCACAGGATTGCGCGCCGCTGTATCGCTCATCCATCACCCCAGCCTGTTCGCCACGTAGGGACGCAGCCAGGCCTGCACTGTTTCGTCCACCAGCGAACTCGAGAAATACTGCATCTGCATCGTGTCGATCTTGGTCTTGCTCGCGTTCAACGCCGGCGTCGACTGCGCATTGCGCACAATCTGCGCGCACGCCGTCTTCACGTCGTCGCCGATCATCGCCAGCCCCGCCGTATAGGTCACCGCCACCTCGTTGTAAGGCAGCCCCAGCACATTCCACGGCAGCGTCAACTCCCCGGTATTGGGGTCGTAGTCCAACGTACTGGGATCAATCGCCGTCCACTGCCCTGGCAGCGAAAACGCCAGCGCAATCTCCGCCAGCGGTTGGTTCGCAAGCTCTCCCCGCCGCGGTCTTGCATAGCGACCTTCGATGCTCACGATCGGTGATGTCGCCGTTCCCAACGGCGCCAGCGGCAGATAGCTCAACAACGCCGTCTGCGCTCCACTGGTCAGCCGCAACCGCTCCATGTACTGAATCACGTTCAGGTCCGGCCGCCTGCAATAGCTGTTGATTAATGCCGTCGCGGCCGTAATCCAATCCGCCGTCGTCCCTGCCGGCAAGCCGTAATTCTGGTAATCCGCTGGCTGCAGATATGCCATACTCCACCCTTCCCTCTTCTTGCCCATCTGTACTATTGCTAGAGCGTTTTAGTTACAAAATTGTGGGTGCCCCACCCTCGCCTGTCATCCTGAGCGAAGCGCAGCGTAGTCGAAGGACCTGCGTTTCGTTCAATTGCGGCTAGGGTGGGAACCATGCATCCAACTATCCTTGAAAATGCTCTAACTCGCTGACAAAAGGGGCTCCACGCTCAGAGCCCCTTTGCCAACAGCCATCCCGCTTCCTACCGGTCCACCAGTACCTGGTAGTGAGCGTAGTTGGCGCCCTTCACCACCGGCGCTCCGAACTTGACCGCGACATATTGATAGGTCAGCGAGTTTGGCAGCCCCAGTTGGAAGACGCGTGGTGCCGGATCCCCGAGCCAGTGATACTCGATCAGATCCTCGGTCACGATGTAGGCCGGCAATACCGCCGTGCCCGATCCCGGAGTCCCCGTGTAGCTCAGGCTCCAATCCGGAATCAGTGGCAGATCGCCCGCCTGCGTCGAAAGCATCTTCACCCGGACTCCACCCGTGATGCTGTCGGTATTCAGCACCACGTTGAACTCCGCCTTCATCTCCCGGTCGATCAGGTCCAGCAGCACCGGGTTGGCGTAGATCGCCGTCGGCCGCACCTGGAAGCCGTTGTTGGCCACCATCTGCGCCACCGCCGATTTGATCCCGTCCACAATCGAAGCCGTGGTGCCGATGGTCGTCGTCAGCCCGCCCGCCACGATCTGCGAAATGGCGCCCATATACTGCGTGGTCGTCGGCGTGCTCAGGCTGGTGTCGTTCCCGTTCCACAAGGCCACGTCGTGCGCCACCATCACGCCGCTCACCGTGTCCACCAGGTCTTTGGCCTGGAGATAGGCAAACTGCTTCTGCTGGTCGCCCAGTTCGATGTCGAACAGGTTGTAGTTGATCTGCGAAACCACCGCCTTCAGCGGCACGCTCCGTTCTACTCGCGTCGGGCTGACTACCGTCGGCGAGATGCTGCGGGGATTCACAAAGCCGGCCGTTCCCGGATTCGGAATCGCCGTCTCCTCGAAGAACCGCGACGGATGCCCTGTCGCAGGAACTTGCTTGATGCGCTGCCCGAAGGGGCTCGAACGCCGGCAGATGTCGAAAATCTCGGTCTGATACAACGGAACTTCGATAGCGCCCGGCCCGATATAGTCTGCTGCCGCGTGAATGTCTGCAAAGGTTGCGTTCATAGGCTCTTTCCGCCCCCTCCATGGGGCCGTTCTAGCTGCTAGCTTCTAGCTCTTAGCTGCCAGCTTGTTCTGCCGGAATCCGGCTTTGATTGCATCTCACGGCAGGACTCGGTCCCGGTAACTTTCCACCAGGGTCGTTTTCCAGCCGCAACTTACTCGCGCTTCCATGCGAGTTTTTTGCTAGAAGCTAGTAGCTAAAAGCTAGTAGCTAATAGCTGCTTTTACGCGATCGCGCCTGCCCGCAGCAGTTGGGTCTTCACCGCGATGCGCTGTTCCAGGCTCAGCCCGGCCAGTGCCGCGTCCAGGGTCCGCACGTCCACCGGGCCCTCGCCGATGCCGTGCTTGGCCAGCATCTCGCTGGTCGTCGAGGGCAGCGTCCTGCGCAGCGGGTTCAACACATTTTGCGCGCTCCCTGCCTTCAGCTCGGCCAGCTCCTGTTCGGCTGCGTCCAGCTTCTCCGCCAGCTCCGCTTCCCTCCGGCTCTGCTCGATGGTCGCCGAGATCCTCTCCACATCGCCGCTCAGGGCGCCTTGACGATCCTCAAGCCAGCCCAGCGTCCGCTCCAGCAGGGCCGTCGCGGCTTCCAGTCGATCCGCTATCTCTTGCTCTTTGTTTTCCATGCCATTCCTTTCGTCAGTTGACAGCTCACAGCTGACAGCAGACAGTTACCCGCTGTAAGTTATCAGCTTTGTTGTCGGTTGTTCGTTGTCAGCGGGAAGTTCCCGGCTGTTTGCTGTTAGCTGTGTGCTGTTCGCTGTTTCTCGCTAACTCGCCATGCGGAAGCTTGTGGCCCGGTATGCCGCCTTGTCCCGCAGCAGGATTGCCGCTCCGGTAAAGGTCACGCGGGTCAGCTTCCACACCTCGGCCCGCATATCTTCCACCCGCGCGTCGGCCAGCTCATAACTCATGCCCAGCGACTCGGGAACCTGCGCCTCAATCGCTCCCGCTACCTCGGGAAAATCCCGCGCGTAAAGATAACCCTTCACCACCAGCCGCTGCCCGATCAGGTCCGCGTCGGTCAGCACTCCGATCTTGCGCCGCGCGTCGTGCCCGTCCCACCCCGGCCGGTAGTCCACCGCCATGCCCAGCAGCGATGGCAGCGCCTTCTCCGCCGCCGCGTGCGTCAGCATCACCCGGTGTCCGCGCGCCCCCGCCGGCGCCTTGTCGCTGGCTGTATTCACCATCGTCAGCACCCCCTCGAACGGCACCCGGTTGGGGTGTCCGTCCACATGGGGAATCTTTACCGCCATTGCTTCCAGTCTCATGCGCTCTCCGTTCCTTCACCTGTCAACTGCACCGCCGCCCCATCCTGCCCCAGTGGCCCCAGACCCCGCATCGCCCGCACCTCGTTCACCGTGTACACCCCGGCCTGCAGCAATTGCACCTGCACCGCCAGCTCTGTCGTCTCGTCCCGCGCGTTCAGTTCGTTGAAGACAAACTCAAACTCCCGCCACCCGATGCACTTGCCGAATAAGTCACGGGTAATGTGCCCGGCCAGCAGCATCGCCAAAGGCGAGATTGCCCCGCGGAAGGCCTCGTCGGCCATCTCCGACGCCGTCGATTGGTTGACATCCGCCTCCAGCCCCAGCATCAGCGGCGGCAATCCGAATGCATTGGCCACCATCCGGATCAGAAACTCCTGCCACTCCAGCCGCATATCCGCGTCCGTGCCTTGAGCGAAGCGAAGTACCTCCGGCTTCTGCTCGGTCGAAATCAACGGCACCCGCCCGGTGCCCTCGATCTCGTCCTGCCACCAGCGAATCAGCCGGTCGTGCTGCGCCGGCGTCGCCTCGTTCAGCCACAGCGCATACTGCGCCACGGTGTTGGACGCCAGCTTGCCCGCAAAACGGTGCGCGCTTAAAAACTGGTTCACCGTCTCGAAGGCCACTTCCAGCGGACCCAGCCCGAAGGGCGTAAAGCTGCGCGGGTTCATGCGCACATACATCAGCTGGTCGTCGCGCAATTCAATCGCGCTCGACTCCAGTTGCCCCGACAGCGCCTGCGCATACCGCGGCGTCTCCGGCTGCCCATCCCAGCGCGGATTGATGCGGATCGACGCCCCGTCCACCGCCCACAGCATCGCCGGCCGCTCTCCGTCGCCGGTCGGCTCCATCTCGATGGCCCCGTACCCGCCCGTCAGAACGTCCTCCATCACCTGTTCCATCAGCGTCCGGAAGCTGTCCGCTGCGTTGGGCTCTTCCAGCGTCCTGCGCAGCGCTCGCAACTTGCGTTCCGCATAGGCCAGATCCCCGACCCGCACTCCGCGCCGCACCCGCACCTGCCAGTCCATCGCCGCAATGCGATCCTTGATCACGTTGATTGCCCGACGCACCACCGGTGTCTCCGCAAACCTACGCAGATTCATCGGCGTCGGCTTGGGCAGGTGCTGTCCCGGAAACTGCACCGGGCTCAGGATCGAGGGCAGCGCCAGCGTCCTGCGCTCCGCCTCCGCGTCTGCCGCGCCCGCCGTCATCTCCGCGTTCCGCCCACTCCCGGTCGCCTGCCGCCAGATCTCCCGCAACTGCTCTCCAACCTTCACGCGCACCTTCCTTCTTCGCCGCCCAAAAACAAAAAAGGCACAACCCCAAAAGGGCCATGCCTCGTCCAGCTAACAGCTTTCAGCTTTCAGTTATCCGTTCGATCCATAACCTGAAGGCTGGAAGTTCTCAGCCCGCAGAACCATGAATCTCACTCACAAAACCCATCCTACAACAAACACCAGAAACTATCTGCAAACTCTTGTAAAATATTTCTCCCGCTCATTACGATGCACGGAAAACTGTTAGCTGTTAGCTGAAAGCTGTCCGCTGGCGAGCCTTCGGCTCGCCCTCACACTCGCAGCTCCCGCCGCGCCGTCTCCGCCACCCGCCCCAGGTCCGACGTCGTCAGCACACGTATCTGGTGCTCTTCCATCGTCTCCACGCCAAACCTGTACATCTCCAGCCGTTCCGGCTCCTCGTCGGTGGCGCCCAGCCGGGCCGCCGGCTCAATCACGGCCGTCAACTCCAGTTGCGCCCTCTCCACCCGTTCCACTCCAATCCTCAGTCCCGCCGCGGAAAAGGCCAGAACCTTGGCCATCTCCACGCCCGGCTCCAGGCTTACCGCATGAAACATGCGGACGATCCCGTTCGGCCGGTACCCCACGTCAATCCGCAGCGGATCCCCCGGCCGCGTGTACTCCGAGGCCGCGATCCGCTTCCTCAGCAAATCCCACACCCCGGCCCGTTCAAACTCTCCGCGCATCTTCGCCTGAATGCCGGCGCGCCCGCTCAGCCGGACCACACGCTCGCGCGGCGGCGGCTCCACATACAGCCGCATCAGTTCTTCCATCCCCGCCGGAAGGCTCTCCGCCAGATACGCCTTGGGCTCGGTCATCTGCACGTTCAGCGAGAGCGATTCCGAGAGCAGCCGCATCAAATTTCCATCCGGCTCGGTCTCAAAGCGCCTGCGCAGTTCGCTCTCCATCCCCTCCAGCAGCGCGGTGTCGGCCTCCGGATCGAGGCAGCGGACGCGCCGCCAGTCGCGGGTAAACCGCACCTGGGGAGGCTCCCCGCCGCCCTGCTCTCTCAAGATCACCCCGATATGGACGTACTCGTTCCTGACCGCATCCGGCACATACCGAAGCAGTTGAAACTCGCATTCCCGCCGCTGGTCTCCGCTACTCATTCAGCGCTAATTCTTACCTTTCATGCCCGCCGTTCGCTACCGATACTCATCGATGTAAGTTCTCAGTTCTCAGTTCTCAGTTGTCGCCCGCAACGATCAGCTTCCAGAAATGGGCCTCGGCACCGCGAGGCAAGTGCGTACCGGCAACGGAACTGAGAACTGACAACTGAAGACTGAGAACTGCCCCTCAATTCACTCTCCCCATGCTAGCTCCCCACCGCGTCTCTTTCCAACCCTCCTCCACTTTCTTTCCCATCCCCACCCATTTCGGAAATGGCCTTCTGTCCGACTTCCCGAACCCTTCAATCAGCTCCCGAATCCGGCTTCGCCTTGCCAGCAGCTTCTCCACCAGCGCTTCCATTTCACTGAGGTCGCCGCCATACCATTCCGGGGGTACATCATTGGCCGCCGCCCAAATCGTCTCCGCCGCCATCGTCTCCAGCCGCGTCAGCCACGGCTCAAAGGACTCCCACCCGGCAATCTCCCGGTAGACATCATTGCGGTAATACACCCCGCGCAGCGGCAGATCCTCGAACCTCCACTCCCCGGCGTGAAAGCAATACCCGTAATCGATGAAGACCGCCCGGTAGCGCCGTTCCCGCTGACGGCGCGCAAAGACCGCCTGCCTGCCATTCGCATTGCCGGTCCACTTATCCAGCGCCAGGATACCGGCAAACTCGCCCAGGTTCCTCACCTCGGCCATCTGCTCCTCGGGCAGGTAGTCCACCACCTGTCCCGGCATCAGCCCGCCCACAAATCTTGACCCGAAGTGCAACCCCGCCGTGCATCGCACCCGCGTCCGGCCCAGATCAATCTCCAGCTCCGGCGTATTCTCCACCAGCCAGCTCGAAACCTCCACCAGCTCCGTCTCCGGCGCCGACAGCCCCGCCGCCGCCGCAATCCGCGAGGCCAGAAACTCGTTGGCCAGCACCCGCATATGCTGCGGGTTGTTCTGAAACTTCACCACGTACACCTGGCCGTCGGCGCCCAGCATCAACTGGCCCTGCGCCCCGCCCCGCATCCGCCGGATATGCTGCACCGCCAGAATCGCCAACCCGTGCCCTCATCTCGTACTGAATCCCAATCGAATTCTATGCTATTGGGTCAGGTGAAGCAGCAAGCTAAGAGCTAATTGCTAGAAGCTGCCTTTCATCAGCTCGTCTCTTGCCCCCAGCCCAATCGCCATGGCCATCACCCGGTCGTCATGCGTCCCCGGACGCGCCCCGCTCCCGCCATCCGGCCGGCGCACAAAGCTCCGGCACTCGGCCAGCAACTTCCGGCTCTGAAACCGCTCCGGCTCCTCCACCAGCGCCGCATCCAGCCGTCCCAGCGCCGCCGGACGGCTCATCAACGTCGTCAGCCAGCCCGCCTGCCCGCCCTGTCGGTAGATTTTCCCATACTCGCAGACGCTCTCAATCAGCGCCAGAATCCCGCTCCCGTGGTTGTTCCTCTCCACCACCAGCCACGCCTGGTTGTACTCCACGGCCAGCCCCGTCACCTGCCGCGCCAGTTCCAGCCCGCCCATGTGCCCGGCAAACTCCGCGCACTGCAACCCCGTCTCCAGCTCCAGCACTTCGGCCGCCGAGTAGTCACCCTCGCTTCCGCCCCCGGCCGGATCCACCGCCACCAGGTACTGTTTGCCCTTCAGCGGCGGCAGCCAAACTTCCAGCGTCCCGTTGTGCCTCACCTCAATCGGCTCCGGCGTCGTCGCCAGCCGCGCTTCAACCGCTCCCATCTCAAAGACCGAATCCCCGCTGGCGAGAAAGCAGCTCTCGTCGTTTTCCGCATACTCCTGCCGGGCCAGAGAGCGAAAATCCGCCCGGATCTGCCGCCGGAATCCGATCTGCTCCAGGTCCAGCAGCTTGAACGCCATCATGTCCCGCTCCTCGTCCGTCAGGCTGGCCTCGTCCACGGCCTTCGTCCGGTAGCGCCGCTCCATCCACCAGGGATAGAAGTGCCGCACCATCCCCTGCTCGTTGGCTTTCTGCCACTCCTCGTAAAAGCAGCCGCCCACGCCGTCCGGCGTCGACTCCAGAATCAGCTCAGCTCCCGGCGCCATAGCCGCCCGCAATCCGGCCAGCGTCTCCGCCGGATCGCCCGGCCACCGCGCCAGTTCCGAACAGTGCAGATTCTGCACCGTCAATCCCCGCCCCGCGTTCCGGTCTCCCGCCGTGACCACCCGGTACTGCGAGTCCATCTCCGGAAAAACAATCTGCCGCACATTGGCCCGCGAGGTCTGCAAAGGCCCCTCGCGCAGCGCCTCCGGAAGACAGTCCACAAACCGGTGCACAATCCCGAAGATCTCCTCGGCCGCCTCCTGCGAATGCGCCACCTGCAGCGTCAGCGTCCCTGGATGGGTAATCGTCTTCAGAAAAAACCGCGCCGCCGTCCACGTCGTCAGCCCCATCTGTCGCGCCTTCAGCACAATATTCCGCGTCGCCCGCAGCCGCTCAAAGGTCCGCTGCACGGCGTTCGCCCTCAGCGGCGCCGTGCTCCCATCCCGCATCCTCACCTGCAAGAGCCGCTCGGCCAACTCCATCGCCACGGTACGTCCCCGCAGGCTCGCCGGCCGGGTATCCAGAATCCGTCCAAACCGTTCCAGTTCCTCCCGGTCCAGTGCCTCTGCGCAAAAAACCCCTGCAACCGCCGCGCTTCCTCCTGTTGTCTCCTCCACGGATCCCTCATTTCATGCGGGTAAGCAATACGATTGATTCGACCGAAAAATACTTTGCACGATGCAGAATAGGTTCAGGATTCGGCGTGCGGGTGTAAATGCTTGGAGCAAGCTGTGTGCCCTTCTCATACAGCGTCTTCGTTGTCCCATCGAAAGTCTGCGCCAGCTACGGCTTCACCAGCGCCATCCAGCCAGCCACGTAAGCGCACGATCCATACCACTGCCGGTGATCGCCGGAGTCGTTCCGCTGGCCGCAATCGTCTTGGAAAACATTTGGCTATAAGTGCTGTTTCACGACATAGATGTCCACCCAGAAGCGGTAGGCGTGCTTGCCGCCGCTGAATGACATTGCGTAACTACGATAGCGAGGTCGTTTGCTAATGTTGAGGCCGATCCGGAAGTTAGGATGAAAGCATTTAGCCCAGTGCCAGTCGTCGCCACGTCCACGGGAGATGCCGCGACCCCTGCAATTTCAGCCCAATCATCCGCATGTACCATACTATCGTCGTCCCTCGTTCTCCTGATTCCGCCTCACCCTCTCGGTCCCGGCGATTACTGCGCGGGCAAAGACGCGGTTTCTTGTCGAACCCCGCGCGGCCCGGTGCTACTTATGCTTGTACGCTGCTGCATGAGCAACCCAACTCCTTGTCGAATTAGACAACGCGAAAGTCGCACTGATCGGCGCCGCTGTCGTTTGTACAAGGTATTCATTCTGCGCTGTGTAGGTACTACCTGCTCCAAGCGTAAATCCTGTCCCTGCCGTGTAGGTAGGAGGCCCTCCTCCCGCGCTTACCGTACTGAATCCAAGAATTAAATCTCCATTTGCTGTTGGGGAAATGCTATTACTGGCCGGGGATGAGGATGGCCCCCCTTCAACTGGTGTATCATTTACGTCCAACAGTCCAACATTGGCAAATTCCTCTAACGTGAGTCCTGTCCACGAAAGATTGGATGCAGTTAGAGTTATTGTTGTACCCCCCCCCCCTGCTGATGCGACCTTATAGCAGCTTCCATAAGTAGAACCAGTTACTGATGTATTCGCCATGTCCAGCGTAAAAGTCCCGCTATCCCCGCTCCATGTAGGTGAATTTACAGCCGAATTGACATTTGCCACACATATCCACAGAAAATTCCCAGGGGTGATTGTGGATAAGCATATTACTGAGACTGACGAGGGACTGGAACTCGGTATTTGATATCCGCAGGATTGCACATGCGTGACTGTTGTTGGAACTGCGGTAACTGTGCGATGATGCCCCGTCATTACAACATTCTGCCCCATGCCAAGCAGCGGAAGCAGCGCAATCAGTGAGAGTAGTCTTTTCCTCATTAGAATGTCCCCGATACAACCCAAGTGGTTTGCTTGCTTGTGCCGTCCGCTACAAATGTGAAGACGATAGGCGCTCCGGCTGCGATTGTGTAGTGAGAACTGCTTACCGTTCCCGTTGCAGGTCCTGTGCTGCAAGTCAGCGTCGAAGCGTTCAGAAGATTGTTTATCCCATCCGATACAGCGATGGTGCTTGAGCCGCTGTTATCCGTGTAGCAGTTGATTGCCGTGATCGTCCACGTCACTCCGCTCATGTTGTAGCAGGTGGTCTGGTGATAAGTCGCCGCCGTAATTGCGTTCGTGCCGTCACCAAGCCCAGGTTCGCAGGACCATTTTGTGTACTGTGAGTTCAGAGACACAGTGCCACTGGACACGCCGAGGCCAGTGCCTATAATCACTCCGCCAAGAGCGCTTGTTGTTGCTGCGGGCAGATTCCCGGCTGGTACTAGCCCGCTTGATAATTGCAACACATCATTGCCGCTAGTTCCTGCCGTAGCGTAAGCCGCCGAACCGGGAGCGCCGCCTCCGTTTGTCAGCCCGCCATTCGCATCGTAGACGGCAATGTATCCGCTCGTACCTGCTCCATCGCTCAGTTGTACCTTCACATCTCCCGCACCGTTGCCGTGATGGCCCGTGAGCGTGGAGGGGAGCCAGGTATAAGTATTTCCGCCTATCCCTCCATTGAAAGTTCCGTAGCCTCCATTGTTTACCCAAGCATTGTCACTCTGCCCCAAATACACGTTTCCGGAAGTGTTCATATATATATTTGTTCCGTCTGTTTGTAGATTGTTATTGTTTCCTGTTCCTAAATAAAAGGTATTGGAAGCGTATAGTAATGGTACACTTAGAGTGTTGGAATTATAATAGAGTCCCGCATAAGATTGATTCAATATCCCATTCGGTGCAGTGTTGTTGAATAGTTCCCAATTGGTAGCTGTGGCAGGAAGAACAATGCTGTTGGTTCCCGCAGTCTGAATCCGGTTATATGCTATGCGGCCTGTACTGTAGCCGTTGGCGTCGGCCAACTGAATTCCGCTTGTTCCCAAAGTGATGATGAGATTGCGTTCTATATCAATGCCTTGCATCAAGTATCCTGCATTTGCCAACTGATTGACGTAAATGGAGGCTCCGCTGGTCGATGGACTGTAAAAGGTACTATCCAACACCATGAACGGTCCTTGTAAGTAGCTGTCCAGACGAACCGCGTTGGTAATGTCAGCTTCTGCGTATGAGTGGTCGATTCCTCCCGACGGTCCTCTTCCAACCCAGAATCCGGTGTTGTTGGTACTCCCATCGGAATCTGTAAGTTTCAAGGAAGTCACCCCCCCGCCACAGTTCGTGATGGAGTTGACAGAACCTAGCTCGAATCCGTGGTCCGACCCTAAAGATTCAACTTTCTCTAATTGCACTAATCCAGCGCTGATGTTGTTGCATAATTTGATGCCCACGGTTCCGGTTGGATAGGCCGAATGCGTTCCTTCGTAGGTAATGCCATATTGATTGTAATAGCGTACCTCTTTCAGATTAACTTCACTCCACACATCCTCCATCATGATTCCGTTGCCAGTTCCGTACTGATAGACGGTCATGTTATGCAAACCGGAATGAGAAGTAAAGAGGTCTGCCGCGATTGCCCAAGTTGTGTTGGTAACATTGAGCGTTAAATTCTCTATCGAATCGCCTTGATAGAGGTAGTTATATACCCCGCTGAAGGCAACGCCAGATTCCAGCTGAGAGGAATAGGTCGCTGCTGGCTGAATCCCTGTAACGGTAAAAGTCCCACTCGTTGTCCCTGTAACCGTGGCAATCGTACCGCCTTGCAGATTGAATTGACCACTCCCGTTTGTCGTTCCACGCACCACCACGATTTGTCCCGTTGATGGCTTTGTGCCGGAGGTCAAAGTCCAACTATAAGTCGCTGTGCCGCTGGACATTGACGTGTTGGTGATACTCATGGCGCCGGTATTTCCTGCAAACTCAGGACCGCCCCCGAACTGAAAAGCAGGTCCGGTAGTATCCGTTGAAGTCAAGCAAGTAGTCGATGTAGTGGTACCGCTGTTATGCCCATCGTTATCCCATCCCGTGCGTCCACCGTAGAAGCGGAAGGAATAGCCATTTGAAGCATACCCGGAATTGAGCAGAGCGTTGTAGAAGAAATAAAGATGAGTGAATTTATAGCAATATCCAGCAGCTGCAGGAGGTACATAAACATCCTGCCCGGTCAGTGAGGCCGCATTGATCGCGGATTGGAAGGCTGCGGTGTTGTCTGTCGAATTGTCTGCAACTGCGTTATAGGGAGACGCAGACACGTCGATCGGAAGATTCTTCGCCGAAATGTGGGTCGTGCTCAGCGCCCCCGTAAATGTCGCTCCCGATAGAGTCGCATAGGCGCTTAACTGGCTTGTCAGCGCAAGCGTCCCCGCCGTAGCCGGGCTCGTAATCGTGTTTGTCCCCACCGTATAGGACGAAGGCTGTTTCATCGTCGCGGCAGAAAAGTCCTGCAAGCCTGCCGAATACGTGTTGGCCTGGTTCGTCATTACAACCGATGTACAACCGGAAGTTGTTGCGCCGCCATTCGAATCTGTACACAATGGACTTGCGGTGCCACTCACTGCTCCAGCCGTGAGCACCTTTGTATCTGTACCTTGAAGAGACGCGGGCGCAATCTGGGAAGATGTGATCTGCCCGCTGCTGTTGCCCAGCGGAATCCCGGCCCACGTCCCCGGCGTGCCTGCTGCTACATTGACCCAGGCCGCGACTCCATTGGTCGCTGCGCCGGAGTTCTGAAGCATATCCCCAAGAATCCAATACTGTGTTGTAGGCGCGCCGGAGGATTTTGTCGGCATCTGGATTTCGGTCCCAAGCACTGGCGCGGAGAAAGATAGCGCGGTCGGGCTTGAATATGTCGAACCTAGACTACTCGCCAGATTCACCAACACGGCATTCGGCGCGGTTGCGTCCACATAACTGATCGTCTTGTTGGTATCTGTACCTACTGTGATTCTCTGTCCCGCCGACAGGTCTGTGGCGCTGGTGCAGGTCAATACATTACCGCTGCTGACTCCGGTGCAGGTGGTGCTGCCGCTGTTCGGCGTTCCTGTCGTTCCGGTCTGATATATCGTTTTAATCGCATACCGATTGCCGCTACTCCCAACCCAATAAGACGGCGATGCAATGAGCTGCCCTGCATACAATGTTGTCCCGTTAGGCATCATCGCAAAACTAGATACATAAAGGAAAGCGGAAGACTGCGTGTTATATTGCCATAACTGGTTGAGGTTGACATCGCCTATCAACGAAATGGGGGCGTTGTAGGCTCCATTAAGTCCTGCGCTGTTGATTGAGGGCGCATAACTCAGAAGCGGTATTGTCGAGCTGATGTTATACATATCGTTCCGCAGCAATGCGGGCAATCCCACCCACCGCGTTGTAGTGTTCGGCGAAATGCCTTCTGGAAAGCCTCCATTCACGATGGTCAGGCTGAGAGCGGCGTCGTTTGCCGGCGACATCACAAACGACGGAAAGTTGAATCCCGCCGTACTTGTGGATCCAGAGGACACCCAGTTATTCTCAAGGTCCAGCCAAAACGCTTCCAGGCTTGAATTGGATGGGCAATCGTACATGGTGAACGCCCCCAGTCCCGGCGTGAGAGAGTTATTGATTACAATCTTCATGTTTTTCGACGTTAAGTGGATTCCGGTCTGAGTGACGCAGGCCGCATCATCCAGCATCACTGCCCCGCCGCTGTTTGAGCCGCTGCTGCTGTTGTCCACTGTCCCATTGGATATTCCAAGTGAGTCCGAGCCCGCTACTCGCCAATAAATGCAGGATATTCCCGCGCTATCGCATCGCCAGCCTTTATCAAAGTCCACATTGATTCCTCCGCTGGCAAAATAGTAGCCGTACATCGTTGCGCCTTGCGCCCAGGTGTTCTGAACATGAGTGCCGCTATCCACGCGAGAGCCAAAGTAAACATCAACCTGTAGGGATCCGGCGGCTGCGGTTGTTGCGGGGAGCAGCTCCATATTGTTGATCGACTGCTGATACCGGGCGTTGGAATCAAACGCCAGCAGCACGTTGACCGTTGTTGCCGTGCCCGAGCCGGCGGTCGTCGTTACATTGCTCCAGCCAAATGGTAGCGTTGCCGTAAACTGCGTGCTGGATAGGCCTGTGGCCAACACCTGTAAAACCGCGCGATTCAAATAATTTCCCGCCGTCAGTCCTTCAATATCTACATACTGGCCCGCTGTCAGGCTATTCGCCGCGGTGAAAGTAACTGTGTTCGATGAAATGCTGAAAGCTGTAATCGTCGACACTGTTCCCGCGGCCGCGCCGTTCCATGCAAGTCTGGGCGGAGAGTTTGGCACGGATGAGTTTCCCGTGACTCCTTCAATCTGGCAGGAATCGTATGCTTTGATCGTAGATGAGACAACGTATGTGTGCCTGCCCGGAAACTCGACCACCCCGCCATATGGAACGACTCCTCCGTTGTAACAGGCGTTGAAGGCCGCCTGTATCGCAGCCGTGTCGTCTGTCGAGCCGTCTCCCTTCGCGCCGAAGGCGGAATTGGTCACGTCATATCGCGGCCCGATGCTCGCGTTATTCGCCATGGAGAGCGAGCTGGTCACACTCACCGGCCCCGTAAACGTTGCCCCCGTCAGCACTGCCGATGCTGCTCCCGCCGCATCAAAGGCTGTTGCTGGCTGCATTGCCGCCGTGCCAAGAGTGCTACCGCTGGCGCCAGTCGGAAGTACCACCGCGCCCTGTACCGAGGAAGTTGCTGCGGGAAGCTGGGCCGCTGCCACAATGCTTTCGCTCCCAAGAACTCCGCCGCTCGTAACCGTCACCAGACCTGCCGTGGCAAGTGGTGTAGTTATAGTGCCACTGAATGTGGGGTTTGCCGTCGGAGCAGCCCCCAGATTCGTCAGCGCCCCTGAAGCCGTCGAAGAGCCCGTACCTCCCGACGTTACCGAAACCGTGCTTGTGCCGGATATCGCTGTGCCTGTCGCACTGTAATAGGCTATCTGCCCGTTCGTACCGGAGTTCACCGTGCCGCTGCCGCTGCCCGTGCCGCAAGCAATCCCCGTATTGGTGACATAGCCCGAGTTGTCGACCTGCAGACAGTTGTGCCCGCTGCTCGCCGCCAGCCCTGGAAATTGGATCGTTGTCGTTCCCGTAAAGCTGGCATACAAACTGCCGCTGTTGCCTCCATACACCTTGAATTGCGTGCCAGACCCGGTTTCGTAATTGATCCGCACCACACCTGTGCTATTCGATGTGTCGATATAGGTGTCGCCGCTGTTGCTGCTCTGGTAGGCCTTGAAGCTGTCCAGTCCGCCGGTTGCCGAATTCAGCGCCCAGTTATTGTTTATGTCCTTCACCATGTACCACTGGTTGTTGCTGTTCCAGTCCTTGTAGATGAAGGATTCTTTCTGTGTCGCCGTCAACCCCGCCCAAAGCGTCACGTCGATCTCCGCGTTCGCCTGGTTCTCAACTGCGGTCGAACCCAGAAATGTCGATGCTCCGCCTACCTGCAAGGTGCCGTTGAATTGAGCGTTTCCGGCAACGGCTACTCCATTCGTCCCGCTCGTGGTCACTCCCGGCAACAGATTCGCCATCGCCCCCGTAGCGGTGGTCGCGCCTGTGCCACCATTACCCACCAGCACTGTCCCGGTCACGTTGGAAGATGTGCCCGTTGTGTTAGCAGCATTATTCGGAATGTCACTGCTCTGAAGTGTTGGCAGTTGCGCGTGAGGCAAGGTGCCGGTCGTCAAGTCCGAAGCGGAAACTGTGACGTTACTGCTGAGCGCATGGCCGTTCACCATGGTCGTAGTGGAGACTCGGCTGGTATCGGTGGGGTGAACGTGATCCGCCAGTGCCCATGTACTGACAGTTCCAACTGCCGCCGTGCCATTCATGCTCGGGGTTGTCGAAGACGCGATAGGAATTAACGCTTGAACTGCCGATGCTGCTCCCGCCGCATCAAAGGCTGCGGCTGGCTGCATTGCCGCCGTACCAAGAGTGCTACCGCTGGCGCCAGTGGGAAGAATCACCGCGCCCTGTGCCGAGGAAGTAGCTGCGGGAAGCTGGGCCGCCGCCACAATGCTTTCGCTGCCAAGAACTCCGCCGCTCGTAACCGTCACCAGACCTGCCGTGGCAAGTGGTGTAGTTATAGTGCCACTGAATGTGGGGTTTGCCGCCGGAGCAGCCCCCAGATTCGCCATCGCCCCCGCTGCGGTGGTCGCGCCTGTGCCCCCATTACCCACCAGCAAGGTGCCGGTCGTCAAGTCCGAAGCGGAAACTATGACGTTACTGCTTAACGCATGGCCGTTCACCGTGGTCGTAGTGGAGACTCGGCTGGTATCGATAGGGTGAACGTGATCCGCCAGTGCCCATGTACTGACAGTTCCAACTGTCGCCGTGCCATTCATGCTCGGGGTTGTCGAAGACGCGATAGGAATTAACGCTTGAACTGCCGATGCTGCTCCCGCCGCATCAAAGGCTGCGGCTGGCTGCATTGCCGCCGTGCCAAGAGTGCTACCGCTGGCGCCAGTCGGAAGGATTACCGCGCCCTGTACCGATGAAGTAGCTGCTGGAAGCTGGGCTGCGGCCACAAGGCTTTCGCTGCCAAGAACTCCGCCGCTCGTTACCGTCACCAGCCCTGCTGTGGCGAGTGGTGTAGTTATCGTGCCACTGAATGTGGGGTTTGCCGCCGGAGCAGCCCCCAGATTCGCCATCGCCCCTGCTGCGGTGGTCGCGCCCGTGCCACCATTACCCACCAGCACCGTCCCGGTCACGTTGGAGGATGTGCCCGTTGTGTTCTGGTTCCAGGTGGGCACGGTTCCTGTGAGGCCGGAATATGCAACATTGGTTGCGGTGGCCGCGTTGCCCGTTGTGTTAGCCGCATTATTCGGAATGTCACTGCTCTGAAGTGTTGGCAATTGCCCGTGAGGCAAGGTGCCGGTCGTCAAGTCCGAAGCGGAAACTATGACGTTACTGCTGAGCCCATGACCGTTCACCGTGGTCGTAGTTGAGACTCGGCTGGTATCGGTGGGGTGAACGTGATCCGCCCGTGCCCATGTACTGACTGTTCCAACTGCCGCTGTGCCATTCATGCTCGGGGTAGTCGAAGACGCGGCAGGAATCAAC
>CZKF01000009.1_pt1 | contig 20016 bp, 20 predicted proteins | sample 1122351 | NCBI WGS metagenome assembly CZKF01 (sample SAMEA3539301, study PRJEB10725) | soil metagenome | biome: tundra; feature: field; material: soil | place: USA | collected 2010-05 | depth 0.15 m
ACGCCCTCCTCAAACAGCGCACGCGAAAACTCCATCGTCTTGCGCCCATCGCCAATGATGATCGGCGTAATCGGCGTCTCGCTGGCCGGCGTAGTTACTCCACCCACGTTGAAGCCCGCGCGCTTCAGTTCGCCCTGGAAAGATCGCGTGTTCGCCCACAGCCGCTCGATCCGCTCTGGCTCACGCTCCAGAATGTCGAAGGCCGCAATGCACGCCGCCGCCACAGCTGGCGGATGCGAAGTGGAAAAAAGAAACGGCCGCGCGCGGTGGTAGAGGTAGTCAATTAAATCTCGCGTCCCGCAGACGTATCCGCCCAGGCAGCCGATGGCCTTCGACAGCGTGCCCACCTGCACATCCACCTTGCCGTGCATGCCGAAATGATCGACCGACCCGCGCCCATTGCGCCCCAGCACGCCCGATGCGTGGGCGTCGTCCACCATCATGATGGCGCCGTATTTCTCCGCCAGCGCGGCGAGCTTGTCCACTGGCCCAATGTCTCCATCCATCGAGAAAACGCCGTCGGTAATCACCAGCTTGTGGCCCGGCTCATTGGCCACTTCCTTCAACAACTCCTCGCAGTGAGCAGCGTCCTTGTGTCGGAAAACCAAAATCCGAGCCCGCGAGAGCCGCGCCCCGTCGATAATGCTGGCGTGGTTTAGCTCGTCGGACAGGATAAAGTCCTCCTTGCCCAGAATCGAACTGACCGCGCCGGCGTTGGCCGTAAAGCCGCTCTGGAAGACCACGCAGGCCTCCACGTTCTTGAAGCGCGCAATCTTTTCTTCCAGGTCCATGTGGATGCGCATGGTGCCTGCAATCGTCCGCACCGCGCCCGAGCCTACTCCGAATTTCCGCGTCGCAGCCAGTGCCGCCTCAATCAGCCTTGGGTCGTTGGCCAGCCCCAGGTAGTTGTTGCTGGCCAGGTTGATCACTTTGCGCCCGTCATAGTGGCACACCGGCGCCTGCTGGTCGTCCAGAATGCGCAGCTTGAAATACGTGCCCTTGGCGCGCAGTTCGTCGAGCGCGGCGGTGAGGTGTGCAAGCTGGGTACGGGCAGGGGACTGGCTCATGGCGTCAATCTAAGATAGCGCGACTCGGAGGCCCCTCGCAATGCTGTGCGGCCACCATCCCCGGATGAACTCCGCGGCGCGAATCGAAGCGGGGAGGGAAGAACGATCTAAGAATAATCCAAAATCATTCTCCGGAACCGCGCACACACAATGCGCGATCATAACTGGCGCCGCGCTTGTCCAGTTCAACCACATGCCTGTTTTGTCCACCTTGATTGTGGAAGACGAAACCGCGCATGAACTGAGGACTTTCTCCGCGGCTGCTGCTCCATACGACACCGGAAGAGAGTTGAATCCTGCCTTTGATTTGGCATGACATATTGCCTTGAGCACCGCAGGCAACTCCGGCGTTGGGATTGTAGATCCTCTTCAATTCGTCAATCGTCGGCAACCGCCAGTCTGAGTATCCCGCAAGTTGCAGGTTGCGGCAGTATTCCGCTGCCGGCTGCCATCGCAGCGCGTAGCCATTGTCCTTCCTGGTCCACATCAACTCTGTTGCCGCGTCGGTCCAGACACCGCCTGTAGTATCCGGCTGCGCAACCCGCCCGTGCTCCTGTTGTTCTTTATTCCACTCATTGCTCACGGATTTATCGTGTGCATTCTGCTCAGCCTTGGCCTGAGCCTCTTGCGAGGCCTTGTCTCTGGCTGCGATGAAAGCCCTGTCCCGCTCATCCTGTTCTGCTTTAGCCTGAGCCTCTCGCGAAGCCTTGTTTCTGGCGTCCTTATCAGCCTTGTCCCGCGCCTGTTGATCGGCCTTGGCCTTTTCCTCTTGTGCGGCCTTGTCTTTCGCCTCCTGCTCGGCCTTGGCTTTTGCATCCGCCTCAGCCTTGAGGCGAGCCTCGCGCACCGGTTGGAGCCAGATGTGCGCGATGGTCTGTCCGGTGGCCTTCACTTTGATCGCGTTTTCCGCCTTGTCCAGCGCGTCTTCGGTTTCGGCTGCCACGGTGTGCTGGCCGGGAGAAATCTTCGCATTCACCGTAGCTCCGGCGTCGATGTTGCCTTTCGCCGTGCCGTCCAGCGTCCAGTTGCAGGCCAGGTCGCAGCTCACCTGCAGCGTCGGGAGGACCGGCTTGGCTGGCGACGTCTTCGGCCGCAGAATCGGCCCCTCATCCTGTTGTTGTGCCGGTTGTTGTGCCTGCGGTTGCGCGAAAGCCATCCCCGTGCACAGCGCCAATACCGCGATTACCAACGCCAGGGTTGCCCGATTGTTTGCGAACATGCCGTCCTCCAGATTCAACGCACAAAAATACTTCATCAATCCGTATAAACCCGCGTCCAGGCAGAAAAGTTGTGAGAAAAAGAAGAAAGGACCAATGCATTCGCCTCATTCTTCTGTGCGGCGCACGCATAGCGCGCGGTCTAAGCCGCTTCCGATCAGGGGAGAGGAGTACAGCTCCCCATTGGCAAAGAGAAACAGCCACGCCTCCCACGATGCATTTCCCTGAGAGTTGCTCCATTGCCAGCCACACAATTGCAGATTGCCCTTCACGTGCCATGTTGCCTGGCTGCCGCGGCCCAGTTGTCCCGCGATATTGACGTTTGCATCGTAGATGTCGCTCAGTTCGTCGATTGCCGGCAAGCGCCAGTCGGAGTAACCGGCCAAGCGCAGATTCCTGCAATAATTCCTCGCCTTCTGCCAGTTCACATCGCTGCCATTATCCTTCTTCGTCCACATCAATCGGGTTACGGGGTCTTTCCAGATCTTGCCGGCATCCTCGAGTGCGGCCTTCTCCCGCGCATCGCGCACCGGCCGGAGATTTATGTTCACCACCGTCTGTCCCTCGGCATGGATCTCGCAGAACTGCTTGACCTGATCGGCGCCATCATCGGTTGTGGCAGTCACCAGGTGCTGGCCTGGTTCAACCTTCATATTGGCCGAGTCGCCCGCCGCAATGTGTCCGCGCTCCTTGCCGTCCATCTTCCAGTTGCAGGCCAGGTCGCACATCACAATCAACCTTGCATTAATAATCTCGGCCTTGTCCCGCGCCTCCTGCTCGGCCTCGAGCCGCAAAATGCGCACAGGTTGAAGCTCCAGGTTCACCACCTTTTGCCCAGCGGCCTTGACTTCAGCCAACAGCTGCACTTTGTCCAGGCCATCCATGGTTGTGGCAACCACAATGTGCTCGCCCAGTTCGACCTTTGCGGTGGCCGAGCCGCCTGCCGCAATGCGTCCCCGCTCCTTGCCATCCAGCTTCCAGTTGCAGGCCAGGTCGCAGATCACCAGCAGCGTGGCGCTCGCCGCCGGCTTGGGCTGCGGTTTCGGAAGCAGAATCGGCCCTTCATCCTGCTGCGCCAGCGCAGGCAACCCCGCCACCGCCAAGGCCGCTGCCATCGCCCAAACTGCTATCGTCCTTCCGCGCATATTACATCCAGGTCGTTTCGCCCGCCCCGGCTTCTTTCCAGATGGGGGTGCAGCTAATGAGTCAGACGGATTCTTCCGCTCCCCGGCTTACTGCGTGCCGTGCAGCAGTTTGCAGGCGTCTTTCACTCCTCCGTCGCATGCCTGCTTGAAGTACTTACGGGCCTCGGCGTTCTTGTGGTCGTCCTGGTACATGGTGCCGAGGCTGGTACAGCTGGAAAGGTTCCCCTGCTCGCAGGCTTTCTGGTAAATCTCGCGCGCTTTCTGTTTGTCCAGCGGGCCGCCGAGGTCCTGCGCGTAGAGATCGCCCAGGTAGTTGCAGGCATCATTCACTCCGCCGCCGCAAGCCTGATTGAAGTACTTGCGCGCCTCGGCGTACTTTTTGTCGTTCTGGTACAGAGTGCCGAGGCTGGTGCAACTAAGCAGGTTCCCCTGCTCGCAGGCCTTCTGGTAAATCTCGCGCGCTTTCTGTTTGTCCGTCGGGCCACCGAGGCCCAGAGCGTAGAGATCGCCCAGGTAGTTGCAGGCATCATTCACTCCACCGTCGCAAGCCTGCTTGAAGTACTTGCGGGCTTCGGTGTACTTTTGGTCGTCCTGGAACATGGTGCCGAGGCTGGTGCAACTGTTCAGATTCCCCTGTTCGCAGGCCTTCTGGTAAATCTTGCGCGCCGCGTCGACATCTGGAATACCGCCGAGACCTTGCGCATAAACGTAGCCGAGATAGTTGCAGGCCTTCATCTCGCCGCCGTCGCAGGCCTGGGTGAACAGCACACGTGCCAGTGCGTAGTCCTTGTTATCGAAGGCCGCCTTGCCCTGGTCGTAAGCGCTGGGCTCTGGCGGTTTGGCCTTCAGCAGTGTTGCGGGGGTCCAGGTATACACGCCGCTCGCTTCGAGGCTGGGCTTGCCCCACATAGTAGTGGCTATGGCGCGGATCGTGCTTCCACTGGCCAGCCCTGTAATGGGTTGCTTGTAGACGAGCGACGCCTCCCTAGGCGTATTGCCGTCCACCGTGTAGTGGATGGTGGAGAACGGGGTTGCATCGGAGATGGCCACCGGGTGTGCCTCGGCGTAGGCGCCTCCGCCCGGCGTCAGTATCGGTACAGCCGTCACCAGCATGGGCGGCAAATACCGCAGGCCTGCCCAGATTCCCAGGCAGATTCCAATCAGAATCGCCGCTATGCCCCATACCGAGCTTCCCGAACGCTTCGCTTTGGACTCGGATTTCGGGACGGGCGCGGGCGGAGCTTCCGCAACGGTGATAGGGCGAGGCGCGGGCGGTTGCATGGAGAGCGCTTCCAGCGCGGCTGCCGCCGAGGGGAAGCGCTGCTCGCGCTCGCGGGCCAGCAGGCGCATGACAATGACTTCCAGGCCGGAATGCTCCCAGGCCAACTCCGGCCGCATCAGTTCGAGCGGCGGGGGCACTCCCTGCAAGTGCTGATACATCCAGCCTTCCATATTCTCCGCATGGAAGGGGGTCCGCCCGGTGAGCATCTCGTAGAGCACACCGCCCAGGGCATAGAGGTCGGTGCGGCCGTCCAGCTCGGCGGCGGGCATGCCACGCCACTGTTCGGGCGCGGCATATTCCGGGGTCAGCAACAGCCCGCGAGTATTGCTCAGGTTGGTGAAGCCCTCGGTCATGGTGGCGATGCCGAAGTCCAGCAACTTGGGCTGCTCTCCGCCATCGGGCTGCGCAGCCAGAAGGACGTTCTCCGGCTTGATGTCGCGATGGATAGCGCCCCGAGCGTGAGCCGCGACCAGCCCGGCGGCCAGGCCGCGGGCGATGTGCTGGGCACGCTTGACCGGCAGGCCGCGAGGCGCCTGCTCAAGCACCCAGCGCAGGCTCGGCCCGTCCACGTACTCCATGGCGATAAACAGGCTGCCTTCCTCGTCCTGGTCCAGGTCGGCAACCTCTACTATGTTGGGATAGCGCAAGTGGTAGGCGGCCCGCGCCTCCCGGCGGAAGCGCTTGATGAACTGGGGGTTGCGGCTCATCTCGGTGGCCAGAAACTTGAGCGCCACCTGACCGCCAAGCATCAGGTGCTCGGCCAGGTAAACGACACCCATCCCGCCCGCGCCCAGCTTGCGCACGATGCGGTACTTGCCGCGCACAATATGGCCCGGCTCCAGCTCCCGCAACTCCACCAGAACCGCCCCGTCGGTGGGGCAGGTGGCATGCTGGTTCGGATAAGGCGAATCACATACTGGACAGGTCTTCATGCCGCACTCTCGACTGCTTCAGCGCCCTGCGTCAGGATGGCCAAAGCATACCACTGTTCCCGCTCTCCGTGGCCCCATTGCACCCTCTTCCGGTTACAGCCGGGAAACTTCCGCCTCGCACTTCCCATTCCTGCCGCCCAGCGTCCAACATTGCAGGGACTTATCTTTTGCTTTTCGGTGCAGAACGCCGTGCGCCGGTTGGCTCTAGTCCGCCCCCGCCGGATACAATAGGGTTCTGGGCTGCGGCAGGCGGGCGGCACTCGATTTTGATCTTTGGGGCAGGTGCAAGTGAGAGGCATAAACTGCCGCGGTTCGCGGCTTGTGTTGATTGCAGGATTGGTGATCGCGCTGGCCGTGCCCGCGCTGGCTAGCGTATCCACGACAACGACGCTGACCGCCGGTACCCTGAGCGGATGCACGCAGCCTCTTACCGTCACCGTGGCTGCAAGTGGAACCCCGGTCACCTCCGGCACCGTGGTCATCAATGACCAATTCAATGGCAATGCCGTCCAGTTGGCCAGTGTTGCTTTGAGTTCCTCGGGCTCAGCAAGCCTCTCGGTTGATCTCGCGGCCGGCAGCCATAGCCTCACCGCGAACTTTACCGGAATCACCGGTTACACGGCTTCGACTTCATCGGCGGTAACCCCTCCTAGCGTCGCTACGGAGTGCGAGTTTACCGTTGGCGTCTCCAATTTCAACCCCTCCTCCACCGCCAACACCCTCACACTCACTGCAGGCCAGGCGGGATCCCTCACGATTACCGTAGTCCCATCGGTGGAGTACTCCTCAACGTTGGCGGCCCCGATGTTCATCACGCTCTCCTGCACAGGCCTGCCTGACGGGGCTGCTTGCAGCGCTACTCCGGAGAATCTGGAAATTCTCTCCACCACTCCCGAAAGTTGTCCCAGCGGTTCGCTCCCCTCCGCCTGCCCGCCCACCAGTACCATGGTGATTCAGACCTACGCCGCTTCCACCGTCAAGGCCACACCCCCAACCCCGCGTGGCAACAGGTCCAATCCCGTCGCATGGGCCTTTCTGCTGCCCGGCGCTCTCGGTCTGGGAGGCTTGGCTTTTGGAGCGCGCCGCCGCCGTTGGCTCAGCCACCTTTCGCTTGTGGCTTTGGTCGGATTGGTCACCCTGCTGGGCGCCACCGCCTGCAATCCACGCTACAACTACGAGCATCACGGTCCGTCCACTAACCCCGCGACCCCGGCTGGAAACTACACCGTCACCGTCAGCGCGCAGTCCAGCAACGGCGTCACCGCCCTTACCCACTCCACCACCTTTGTGCTGGTTGTGAATTAGCAGCGACAGGGCTTTCCGAACCGCTCCCTCGGAAAGGTTTGAGCGAAGAACAACAAAAAATGACCTGCAGCCGCCTTAAGGCTACAGGTCATTTCTTTGTCCGTTTACCCTAATCCCTAACCCCTAACCCCTGCCTTTATCACTCCAGCTTGAACACCACCTTGATGGCCTCGCCCGTCCTCAGGTATTCCATAGCCTGCGGAAACTCGGTCAGCTTCAGCCGGTGGGTGATCACCGGCTCCAGGTTGAGCTTGCCGCTGGCCAGCAAGGCCTCCATCTGGAACCACGTCTCGTACATCTTGCGGCCGTTGATGCCCAGCACAGTGGCGCCTTTGAAGATGATGTCGCGGGTAAAGTCCAGCTCGAACGGCCGCGACGGAATCCCCAAAAGAGAAGCGCGGCCGCCGGTCCTGAGCAGCGCAAAGCCCAGACGGATGGCCTCGGGATGGCCGCTCATCTCCAGCAGCACATCCACGCCCGTGCCGCCCGTAGCCTCCAGAATCTTCTTCTCGATGTTGTCGGTGGCGGGATCCAGAACCAGGTCAGCGCCCATGGTGGCAGCCACCGCCCGGCGGTGCGCGTTTACTTCAATAGCAAAGACCTTGGCGGCTCCGCAGGCCTTGGCCACGGCAATCGAAAACAGCCCGATGGCGCCGCAGCCGGTCACAGCCACTGTTTGTGCGGCAATTGGCCCGGCCAGCACCGCATGAACCGCGTTGCCCAGCGGGTCCAGCAGCGAGCACCAATCCCGCGGTATCGTCGGCGGCAGCTTCCAGATGTTGGTTTCCGGAATAATCACGAAGTCGGCGAAGGCCCCATTGGCGTCCACGCCCAGAATCCTCACATGCTGGCAGATGTGCGCCTGGCCGATGCGGCATTGCAGGCACTTGCCGCACGCCACGTGCATCTCCGCGCTCACCGGGTCCCCTTCCTTGACCACCGTCACGCCGCGCCCCACGCCCGCCACCGTGCCGGAAAACTCGTGGCCCGGAATCAGCGGCGGCTTGATGCGCCCCTGCGCCCACGGATCCCAGTTGAAGATGTGCAGGTCCGTGCCGCACACGCTGGCCGCCAGAACGCGAACCAGCACTTCGCCGGGACCGGGCACGGGCACTGGCACTTCGCGTAATTCAATCCCGGGCGCGGCATGAGCTTTCACAACCGCTCGCATGGTGGCGGACATACGGGGCAATCCTCCTGAAACAGCAAACGTACCAGTCTACCAACTGCGGCTGGGTGAGAGCCCGCTATGTGGAGCGATTATTGGGGAGTTGGCCGCTCTGCTAGCGTGGGTGAACACCATGGTTAAAATCCGGCCTCGTTGTTTCTCCGCTTACCTCTTGCCGGCAATCTGCGCCGCGCGGCCATAGGAACCCAGGTTGAAGGCCTTCGCGTAGCCCAGTGCATTCATCTTCTTCTTTGCCACGCCGCTGCGCATCCCGCTCTGGCAGTGCAGCAGGAGCACCTGGCTCTTATCCTTCACCCGGCGGGGCAATGCGGTTTCAATCTGATCCATCGGAAGGTTAATCGCGCTCGGCAGGTGACCGGAACTGAATTCGGAAGGTGTCCGGACATCGATCACCAGGGCGCCGCCTTTCAAATGTGCGATTGCGGCTTTTGATGAAATCTGGCTGGCGCGTTTTAGCAGGAGTAAGGCCGTAAGAACAATCAAGATGATGAAGGCAGTTGTCAGGTTCATATCTTCAAGAGTACTGCGGACATGCCGCCATTTTTAGAGTAAAACAGATGGTGCCAACCGCATAGGGGGCATGGAACAGGGACAGAGCTTCAAATCCTCGCACAATAAAACCTCACCGCACAGGCTGCTGTTGCCGCGCCTCCGTGGCAAAGTTGACGCGGCTCAGGCGTTGAGGGGTTCCAGCGATTCCTTCGCAATCACTCTTGAAAGCCGGGCGGCTTCCTGGGAGCGTTCGTAGGCCATCATGGTCAGGTCTTGAGCGGAGATGTGATCGCCTGAGCTGTGCTCGCACTCGGCGGCTGCGTGTGCGTACGCCGCGTTGGTGTGCAACTCCGCTGCTTGGGCATGCAGGTTATGGGGCATGGTCTTCTCCTTGTTCTGCAAGCGCATAGGGCGCTTCCATGAGTAGTCTCCCACCCGGCTGACTGGCGCGCTGAGCAATCGGAGACAGCCCCGTCGGCAGACAACGGCATCTTTACCCTCGCCTGGCGCGGAGGCCCGCAAGGCTGGAAGATCGTGCTCGACCATTGCCGTTGAATCTTTTTCACAGGGGATGCGGAACTCCCTCGTTTTTGTACGCAAATCTCTCCTGTTCCTGTAAACTGATCCCGCCATGAGTTGCCTATTTTGCAAGATCATTGACGGAAGCATCCCCTCCAAAGCGGTCTACGAGGACGAGCTCTGCTACGCCTTCGCCGACCTCCACCCCCAGGCGCCCGTGCATGTGCTGGTGGCGCCGCGAGAACACCTCGCCTCGCTGGACGAGACCGATCAGACGGATGCCGCGCTGCTTGGCCACCTGCTGTGGGCCGCCGCCGAGGTCGCCCGCAATAACGGCCTGGCCAAGGGCTACCGCCTGGTGGTCAACACCGGAGAAGACGGTGGACAGACCGTCGATCATCTCCATGTCCACCTGCTCGGCGGCCGCCCCCTCGCCTGGCCTCCAGGTTAGAATTGCGAGATGCAAAAAGGGCGCTCCCTCAGGAGCGCCCTCTAGTCGTGCATTTGTATCCCCTACGCGGGCTGTGACGCGTACTCTTCTTCCTCTTCCATTCCATAGCGGCGCAGAAGGTTCGGCAGGCTCTGTGAAAATGCCGACCGCGGCATCACTGTGTCGCATCCCGCCTCGATGGCCTTGGCCTTCAGTTCGCCCTGCAAATGATTGAGAAAGCCGATGATCGACGTCGCTTTCTTCAGTTTGGACTTGAACTTGGGAATCAGCGTCAACGGCTTTGCATTCAGATTGTTCAGGTCGAAGACCAGCAGCTTGGGCCGCTCGGTTTCCGGCAACTCGGCAAGCGCGGCCACAGAATCCTTGTCGCCGCCCTTCACAAACTCCACCTTCACCCCCAGCTTGCGGGCCGTCTCCTGAATCTTGGCCAGGAAGAACAGATCCTCAATGAAGCAGTAGATGCGCGCAGGCGTATCCTCGCGCGCGGCGGCTGCGGGCTGAGGCTCGTATGTGTCCGGGTAATAGCCGCCGTTGCGGCCGTTCATCGAAGTCGGGATAGTCGAGGGAGGACCATCGGCTATGTTGCCGTTCACCAGGCGGTAGCTGTGGTCCATCGGACCCACAAACTCCCTAGGCCCCTTCTGCTTTGCCTTGCGCTTGGCCTGTGGCGAAGCTGAAATGCTGTTGCCCGGTTGCGCCGCCGAGCCCTTCTGAATGAACTTCTTCTTCTTCCGTCCCTGATTCTGGTGTCCGCCCTGGCGTCCGCCCTGGTGTCCGCCCTGATGCTGGGGGGCGGGCTTGTGCTTCGCCGCGAGCGGCCGCTGAGGCTGCGCCGGAGGCTCTGCCTGGGGTGGTTGTGCCTGAAGCGCCGGCTGCGATGGGACCGCGCCTGATGCCTGGCTGCTCTTGTTCTTGCGGCGGCGTCGGCGGCGCCGATGCCCCTGCGACTGCCCCTGCCCGTTGGCTGGAACCGGCCCCAATTCACTTTGGGGCTGCGTCAATTCTGTCGTCATGCGTTAGCTTCCTGTTGCAGTGATAAATGGTGTGTTGCGTCCCCTGGTTCGCCGCCGTCTAATTCATGAAGGGAAACACGACGGTGAACGGCTACAGCGGTTCTCCAATTGCTATTCCCCGAAACCGCAACCGCTCAGTGGCTTTTTCCTTTCCGGGGGTCCCAGGCGATTAGTCTTCGTCGCCGGGGTGGAAGTAAAAGCCGCCTTGCACAGCGTCTCCTGGAGCACATGAATTGGAGAATCGTTCTAAAACCCCGGCTGGCTCTCTCCATCTGCTCTAAAGCCGGGCTTCGGACAAGTTACCCTGATGCCAGACGCCTCAAGCACTTTCGCAGATGCAGGCTGGTTTCGCCATTCCTCAAACCTCGCCCTGATTGCGGCGTCGGTTCAGCCTCTGCGGCACTATTTTTAGGACCTCTGTGAAATGCTGTTCTCTCGCCACGCACACTGGAGCCTGATAGTACAACTCCATCCGGTTGTCAGAATCGTAACGGTGCGGCCAGTGCCCTTCTCAGGTGTTGCCATTCCTATGAAACTCTCGCCGCCAGCAGTTTGCATAAATTGGCCTGCCCGGCGAAGTTCCCTAGCTCGCGGCGAGCTTGCTCTGCCCCTTTCGGGTGGCTCGCGTCAGCCGCTTGATAGGCAACTCTCATACTATAGGGAACATATGCGGCTGGCAAGCGATTTTCGTAGCTACCCATCCCATCCCGGCACACCAAAGTACCCCAAACGCAAAAACGCCACTCCAAATAGAGTGGCGTTTCACGATCTTGCGCTGTCACTGGCCTCCCAAATAATACGTGGACGGCTGGCCTCTCTGCCGTACCTACTACAGGCTACCCTGGCCGGTTTGCCTCTTTTGAGGTCCGCTTCGTTGGCGGATGCTCGTGCCGGGTGCCTGTTCTTCTTTGGGCTGGTCAGATCTCTTCCAGCGCCTGTAAATCACTGGCGCTTATCTAGTAGCAATTATGGTTCCAATCATGGTTCTCTTTTTTTTCAATAGTTTACGGTAAATAAAATCGAAAATTATCCTCGATTCTGGATACTTTTTTAGGGGAATTCTCCCGAAAATCATAGAGGCACGCTTATCGCTGGCAGCGCGGACAGTAATGCGTCCCCCGTCCTGCCACCACGATGCGCTGGATCGGCGTCTTGCAAAGGCGGCAGGGAAGTCCCGTGCGCAGGTAAACGCAATGCTCCAGTTGGAAGAAGCCGCGCACCCCGTCGGCATCCACGTAATCGCTCACCGATGACCCGCCCAGCCGGATGGCGTGCTCCAGCACCTCGACGAGAGCCAGCCGCAACTTGTCCATTTCCGCCCTGCTCAGCCGTCCGCTCCTGCGCCGCGGACGGATGCCGGCGCGAAACAGGCTCTCGTCGGCGTAGATGTTGCCCACCCCGGAGAGCAGTTTCTGGTTGAGCAGCGCCGCCTTGATGACCAGCTTGCGCCCGCGAAAAAGCTGGGTAAACTCCGCTGCCGTCACCTGCAGGGGATCGGCCCCCGGAGCGCGAAAGCCGGCCCTGTGGCTCAGCTCGCGAAACTCCAGCCGCCCAAACCGCCGCGGGTCCACGAAGCGCAGCTCCCGGCCGCTGGCCAGGCTCAGACGCGCATGGGTGTGAGCGGCAACCGGATCATCCGGGGTGGTCACCAGCAATCTCCCCGTCATGCCAAGATGCACAATCCATTGCGCTTCCGGCTTGCTCTCCAGTTCCACGAATCCAGCGCCTGTGTGTCCCCCCAATCCAGCGCCTGTGTGTCCCCCCAATCCAGCGCCTGTATGTCCCCCCAATCCAGCGCCTGGGTGCCCCACCCTCGACGCTCCTGAGCGAGCAGAGCGAGTCGAAGGATCTGCGGCACGTTCAGAGAGGCTAGGGTGGGATTGCACGCTGCCGCATACAGCCCCCAGCTCGCAGACAATGTGCTTTCCGGTGCGATGAACGGCCACAATCCCGCGTCCTTCCAACTCCCTGGCCTGGCGCGCCGAGGGTGTCTTGAAAGGCTCGCGATGCCGGCCGAACCAGACCGCTACGATGCGGTCTCCGCGCAGGCGATCGTTCACTCCGCGGGCGATAGTCTCCACCTCAGGCAGCTCAGGCATCAATCAATTGTAAGGGAATCTTTTTTCCGGCCCGGAAATTGCTCTTCCGTATGCGCTTACCTGCGCGGCGCGCCGGGCTGGCGAATCCGGCTGGCCTCAAAGCTCACGATCTTCCACATGCCCTGTGCGTTGCGCACGTAAACCCGCGTGTAGCGGAAGTCTCCGATGGCTTCTCCATCGGCGTTGATGCCCGTCACATGGGCAAACGAGGTGACCAGCGCCGTGGCTCCGTAGAAACGCACCTTACTGTCGGAAAGTTCAATATCCGTGATATGCCTTCGCCCGCTGCGCATCCTGGTCAGAGTTTCCTCTTTGGAATGCAGCGTTCCGTTGGCGCCGATGGCGATGTAGTCGTCCGCCAGCAGGTCGCCCATAACTGCGTAGTCCCCTGCCAGCACCGCTTTCCGCCACGCCTCTTCCAACTGGTCGATCTCGCGCCGGCTCTCGTGCTTCTCTCCACGGGGCATTCCGCCTTGCTGAGGCGCAGCAAAAAGCGCCGGCGCGTAAGCGCTCAGCGCCAGCAAAAATACCAGGGCACACTGCCGCTGATGGCGGACGGGCGTGGACGGGTGGAGTGTGGCAGCGAGCATACTCGAAACGGATATTATCCCCGAATGGCCGCGCCGGTCAATCGATTTCAGCAAGAAACGCATCGCAATTCAATCATTCCTCTGCAAATCAAGCCGCATTCTTCTGATTTTCCGGTTAGACTTGGCCGGAACCTCACCCCAGAGCCACCAGGTTCTCGATGCTCCGCTCCCGCATCTTCTGGTAGAGCCCGCATACCGCATGGTTTTTGAAGTGCTCCGACGCGCGGTGCGCCTCCAGGGACTTCGCGTCCCGGTACTGCTCATAGATCAGCACCGTGTCCGGGTCGTCTTCCAAATAGTGCGGAATGTAGCTGATGCATCCCGGCTCCTGGCGCGAGGCCGCAGCTAACATGCGCAGGGATTCGGCAACTTCGTCCCGGTCTTCCGAGGTAAACTTCAACCGTACTGCAAAGCTGATCATACGAACTGCCTCCCCCGCGTCCCCCAGAAATCGAAATCGACATTCAAACTGCCATCGAACCCTGGAGTCACTCTTCAAGATTATGCGTGAATGTTTTCCAAAGCTGTGGCAAACTCCGGCAGAAGAATTGTCTGGTTCCGATCCGGGCCGGTCGAGACCATTCCGATTTTCGCGCCGCTTTCCCGTTCCTGAAATCGCAGATACTCGCGTGCCGCCGCAGGCAGTTTGTCGAACTCCTTGATCCCATCCGTTGAGCTCCGCCAGCCCTTCATCCTTATATAGACCGGCTTGATCCGCTCCAGTCCCAGCACGTCGGCGGGAATCTCGTCCGTCACCTTGCCCCCAACTTCGTAGCCCACGCAGATGGGAATCTCCTCCAGCTCGTCCAGCACGTCCAGCTTGGTGATCACCAGCCACTCGGCGCCGTTCACCTGGTTGGAATAGCGCAGCAAGGGAATGTCCAGCCAGCCACACCGCCTGGGGCGCCCCGTCACCGCGCCATATTCGTTGCCGCGTGCTCTAAGATGGTCGCCTACCGCATCCTTGATCTCCGTCGGGAATGGTCCCTCGCCCACCCGTGTCACGTATGCTTTGGTCACCGAGATCACCGTGCCGATATTCGTCGGCCCCACGCCGGTTCCCGTCGCCGCCCCGCCCGCTGTCGCCGAAGACGAGGTCACAAACGGGTATGTCCCGTGGTCGATGTCCAGCATCGTCCCCTGCGCCCCCTCGAACATCACACTGCCGCCCTCGGCGATGATCTTGTTCAGCAGCCGCCCCGTGTCCGTCACAAACGGACGCACCTGCTCCGCCGCGGCGGCGTACTCCTCGAACATCTGCACCGGGTCCAGAGCTGCGATCTCGTTCCCAAACAGCGCCCAGGCAATGGCGTTCTTCTCCGCGCAGGCCGCCTCAATGTGCGTCTTCAGCAGCTCCGGCCTCAACAGGTCCACCACGCGCAACCCGCTGCGCGCCATCTTGTCCTCATAGGACGGCCCTATCCCCCGGCTGGTCGTCCCGATCTTCTTCCGCCCCGGCGCATTCTCTGCCGCCAGCTCAATCATCCGGTGATAGGGCAGAATCACCTGCGCCCGGTTCGACACAAAAAGACGCTCGTCAACAGCCACGCCCAGCCCCCGCAGCTTGGCCACTTCCTTCAAAAAGGCGATCGGGTCCAGCACCACGCCGTTGCCGATCACTCCCCGGCAACCCGGCCGCAGCACTCCGCAGGGAATCAGTTGCAGCACGAACTTCTGCTCGCCGATGATCACCGTGTGTCCGGCGTTGTGTCCGCCCGCATAGCGCGCCACAGCGGTAAACCGCTCGCTCAGCACGTCCACGATCTTTCCCTTGCCCTCGTCGCCCCACTGGGCGCCCAACACTACCGCCGTCTTTGCTCGCATCTCGTCCCGTTCCTGAAGCCTGTCGTTGGAGTCCGTCTCTTGTGTGAGATACAACCGGGTGCCCCACCCTCGCCGCGTTCTTGTTGTTGCGGCTAGGGTAGGATTCGCCGCCGCGCCAATCATGATGATAAACCCTGGGCAGATTCACTGCTATCCCTGTTAACCAAACACCCCCCTCATTCGTTGTATTGGTAGAAGGCGCTCGTGAGCGCGCTTCGAGTGAGAGGGAAATCAAATGAACCATCAACATCGCATTCTGCCCTGGGCTCTTCGCTCCGCCGCGGCGTCAGCCCTGTTGCTTGCCGCTCTTGCCGCTGCTGAAACCCGGCCCGCCGCGCCAGCCAAGCCGGCAACCCCGGCCCAGTCCGCCGCCGCTCCTGTCTCCACCGAAAGGGACTTCGCCGCAACTCAGGATCAGCTCATCAAGCTGCTGCGTCTGAGCCCGACACTGACCAACGTCGTGGCCCACGACCCGTCCCTGCTCGCCAACCAAGAGTATGTCAACCGCAACAATCCGCAGTTGGCGCAGTTTCTCGCCGCGCATCCAGAGATCGCCCGCAATCCCGAGTTCTACCTCTTCACCCACAACGACGGGCAAGGCGGCCGGCGCGACCAGGCCCTGCAACGCGCGGTTTGGCCGGAACTGGACCAACAGCCATACCACGGCCGGCCGGCCTCGGAGGAGTTCATAAGCGACATGCCGCCCGTTCTGGCCCTTGCTTGTTTTCTCGGCGCACTCATCTGGCTGATTCGCTCCTTCCTTGAGAACCGCCGCTGGGGCCGCACCTTCAAGCTGCAAAGCGAGGTCCACGGCAAGCTGATCGATAAATTCAGCTCCAGCCAGGAACTGGCAGCCTACATGGAAACTGAGGCCGGCAAGCGATTTCTTGAAGCAGCGCCAATCCCGGTGGGCTTTGAGCAGGAGAAGCGCATCCCCAACGCCATCGCCCGAGTGCTCACCCCGCTCCAGATCGGCATTGTGCTGGTTCTGCTCGGCTTGGGCTGCTTCCTGCTTCGTTCTGCCAGCACGGATACGAATATTCCCATGCTGGTTTTTGGAACGCTCGTTCTCATGCCCGGGTTAGGATTTATCATCTCCGCAGGCGTGACCTGGGTTCTGGCTAGCCGTCTTGGCCTGATGCCAAAGAGCCCCAATGCCCCCGGCAGCTCGAAGGAACAGTAGTGAGCTGGAGGGCAGGCCATTTCGATGAAAGAGCCTTTGCCGATGCACAGGGAATCCATCCTTCCGAACGTATTAGCCGGCGACGCGCCGCGGGCAGCGGATTCGCCTATGGATAGCGACGCCTTTGCCGGCTTCTACGAGCGATCTGCGCGGCCCCTCTGGGCTTACCTGGCGCGGGTCTCGGGAGATACTGCGCTGGCCGACGACCTGATGCAGGAGAGCTTCGTCCGCTTCCTCTGCGCGTCGCAGCCTGAAGAAGGTGAAGTCGCTGGCCGGCGCTATCTCTTTCGCATCGCCACCAACCTGCTCCGCGACCACTGGCGGCGTCCTCGGCAAGCCTCCATTGAGGAGATACCCGAGGAGTTCTTCGCCGCCAGCCCCAGTTCCTCCTCAGCTGATTTGCTTGGCCCCGCGCTCGCCGCGATGCGTCCCCGTGAGCGGCAACTGCTCTGGCTCGCCCACGCCGAGGGCTACACCCACCGCGAGATCGCCCAGATCACCGGGCTAGCCGCGGCCAGCATTCGCATCTTGCTCTTTCGCGCGAGGCGCAAGATCGCCAGCCTGCTCCGCCAGCAGAATTCACCCCCAAAAAGGCAGCCAGAATGGAGGCAGCCATGATGCTGAATCCCTGTTCCCGTGAAAAAGAAGTTGCTGACCTGCTCCGGCGTGGTCAGTGGCCGGCAGCCTGTGCGCCGGAATTGCGCGCCCATGTGAGTGCCTGCCGCTCCTGTGGCGACCAGGTTCTGGTGACCGAAACCTTTCAGCTCACTCGATCCGAGGCGACCGGCGCAACTCGCATCAGTACGCCTGGCGCGCTCTGGTGGCGCGCTCAACTTCGCCGCCGTAATGCCGCTGTCGAGAGCATCGGCAAGCCCATCATTGGCGCGCAGATTTTTGCTCTCGCTATCAATCTCTTCATTGTGGTCGCTTTTCTGGTATACCAGGCGCGGCAAGGCGTAGGGTGGCTCTCTTGGCTCGAGCAACTCCCCGAGGCGTACAGCCTTCATCTCGATAATCTAAGCCAGTCCGCGCTTCTCAATCCCGGCTGGAGTTTCATGGTGCTGATTCCCGCCGTGGCCACCCTGGCGCTGCTCGGCGGCGTGGTCATCTACCTGGCCTCGGAAAGACAATAACCCACGCGTCAGGCATGCCAAGTCTCGCTATTGAAACCTGCTGTGCCGGTGCTTCACGCTTTTGCGGAGTGATCCGCACGCCCTTTGGCTATGGTCAAGGCTTCTGCTTCCCAGCTGTTGCGCACCGACGCCGTCAGCCGCGGTCGCGCCATCTCTTTCTTCACGCTGGAGAGAATCTCTCGATCCAGCTCAATCCTGCTCTTCTTATTCATAGTTTCCCCCTCATTCAGCGATAAGTTAGTCAGTTGATTGCCGATTCCAGCTTCGGCCCCGGCCCCAGCTTCAGCGCCACCAGAACCTCCAGCAGCTTAGCCGAGTTACGCACGTTTCCCGAGAGAACAGTGAGCGCGTGCTCGAGAGGAATATGTTGCGTCGCCAGTACGTCGAGGCTTTCGCTTACCTTGTGGAGTTTTTTGGCTTCGAGCAGAATTTCGTGTGCAGGCATATGCTGCGCGGCCTTCTAAGAACCTACAAGGAAACTGGACCGGCCATTATCAATGCCGTCTCTCACCTTCGCTGTAGGTCATGCTTACAGCATTCGCGCCCGGGGTCTGTACTTATTGGACCACCGCAAGCAGGATACTCATAACTTGCTCTCAGGAACTGGAGTTATACTGCCATCTGCCGAAAGCCATACTTACTTAGTCCCGCTGCCAAGAATCGGGCAAGCCGCAGTCCTTGCTCCGGTCACAGCCGCGCGTCGGAAAAAGCGTGCGGTTTTGACCGCTTCAGAGTAACGGAAATAGGCGCGAGATAGTTCATCTCGCGCCTATTAGCTCAATAAGATGCGCCCTTTGCATCGGAGCGCATAGATTGTCCAGGGACACTCCAACCGTTCATGGATTCGCATCTGCGCCAGTTACTGCACAAGACGGGGGTGGTGGTGATGATGGTGGTGATGGTGGCCTACAACCACCACTACCTGAGCCTGCGACACGATAGATGTCGCGAGGCAGAAGGCGAGCATAAGTCCAAACACTAGCTTTTTCATGTTTTAGGGTGCATCCTTTCCCCGAGGTCACTCTTATCTCAGTTATTTCTTCCTGGTGCAATCCTGACCTGTTAGCACTATCTATCATATATATGCCTGATTATGTGCCGTGTAAGTACCGCTTTATACACTCCGCTTCCTTAAGTTACCTGCAACCCCCTGGACGATCATGATCCTAGCCGGCCGCCAGCACCGCGTCCGCAATCTTCGCCGCCTCCACGGCCTGTCTCACAGCATGAACCCGCACGATAGACGCTCCATGCAGAATGGCTGCCGTCATCGCCGCCACGCTGGCCGTCTCGCGAGCCTCAACCGGTGCGTCGCTCCCTCCGTGCAGCGTCGCCAGCTTCCGCCCTAGAAACGATTTCCGGCTGACTCCAGCCAGTAGCGGCCTCCCCAGCGCCAGCAATTCCGCCTGCCGCGCCAGCAGATAAAAGTTCTCCTCGAAGCGCTTGCCGAATCCGTAGCCGGGGTCAAGCACAAGTGCATCCAGCGGAATCCCTGCCGCCTCAGCCTTTTTCAGGCTCGCCGTCAGCCCCGCCCGCACCGCGTCCAGCAATTCATCCGGCCCCAGTTGCGGCTGTGCGCTCCACTCCTCGGGCCGTCCCCGCGTATGCATCAGCACCACTCCGCATCCAGCCTCCGCGCAAACCGAGGCCATCTCCGCATCCCACGTGAAGCCGCTCACGTCGTTCACAATCTCCGCCCCCGCCTTCAGCGCTGCCCGCGCTGTCGCCGCCTTATAAGTGTCCACCGAAAGCACTGCATCGGGACGCGCGCGCAGAATCCCTTCCAACGCCGGCAGCAGCCGCGCCTGCTCTTCCTCCGCGCTGACTACCGGGGCCCCCAACGACCGGGGCCCCCAAGAAGCGAACTCTGCTTCTTGGGGTGGTAACGACAGGTCTTCGTCGTTGGGGTGGAGAGCTGATCCAAAAGTAGAAACTGCGGAGCTGCCTGGCCGCGTGCTCTCCGCGCCCAGATCCAGAATGTCGGCTCCCTCGTTCAGCAATCGCAGCCCTTGCGCCACGGCAGCCTCCGGATCAAGAAACAGCCCGCCGTCGCTGAACGAGTCCGGCGTGATGTTCACCACGCCCATCACCAGCGTCCGCCGGCCCAGCTCCAGCACGCGTCTGCGCAGTTGCCAATGCGTCACTGTTCGTTTGAAGTCCTTCATTCCTCTTTGTCCGCCCTCGATGAGTCGCGCAATGCGCTCATCATCAATTCGCCGCGATCCTGAAATATAACATTCACCTATACACCTATAGATGGTACGCCGCGTGCTCTCTCCCTCCTGTTAAACTCCCTCCATGACGCTCTTCCCTCGGTCTCCGGCGTTTTTGCTGGTTGTTGCTTTAGTCTCTATTGCGGGCCTGCCAGCCCAGCCCCCGGCGCAATCCGCCGGCAATCCCCCAGCCCAACCCGCCGCGCAGGCCGCTCCGTCCACCGGTCCCCTGGCCGACCGCATCAACGCCATTCTCGCCGACCCGGCGCTGAGCCATGCCCAATTCGGCATCAGCGTGACCACCCTCGAAGGCCAGCCGCTCTACGGTTTGAACGAGAGCCGCCTCTTCACACCGGCCTCGA
>CZKF01000353.1_pt2 | contig 19963 bp, 17 predicted proteins | sample 1122351 | NCBI WGS metagenome assembly CZKF01 (sample SAMEA3539301, study PRJEB10725) | soil metagenome | biome: tundra; feature: field; material: soil | place: USA | collected 2010-05 | depth 0.15 m
GGATGTTACCAACCAGAGCCATCCATCGTTCGATATCCATAGCAACTCCCTGCTGGCACACTTCGCCGCATTGAATGCAACTCGTGAGGATGCAGTTATCTTTCGCTACCGGATGGATGGGGCCGGTTCCGCCTGGACCGAGACGACGGAACGTGAATTGCGATTTGCCCAGCTGGCGCCCGGAAATTACCGGCTGGAGATTGAAGCGCAGGACGGAGATGGCCTGTGGCGCGCGAGCCAGGCGGAGTTCGATTTCAGAATTCGTACGCCGTGGTACCAAACGTGGTGGTTCTTTACCCTGTGCGGGCTGATCCCTCTGTGCGGAACCTGGGGAATTTTCCGAATCCGGATGGCTGAATCGAAGCGAAGGGAGCATGAGCCCCATCTTCTGGTGGAAGCGCAGAAAACAATTCAGAACCTGGCTTTCTATGACCCGCTGACCGAACTTCCCAACCGCCGGATGCTGTTGGACCGGCTGCGCATGACACTGGCAGTGAGCGCGCGCAGCGGCCGGTTGCGAGCGCTACTGTTTTTGGACCTGGATAAGTTCAAAAAGTTGAATGATTCGTTCGGGCATCAGGCTGGCGACCTTCTGCTCAAGGAAACCGCACAAAGGCTGACCGCCGCGACGCGCGAGACCGATACCGTGGCGCGATTGGGCGGGGATGAATTTGTGGTGCTTGTGGAGAACCTGAGCGGGCGCCCCAAGGAGGCTGCGGCGCAGGCGGAGAGGATCGCTGAGAAGATACTTGCCGTAATCCGCCAGCCCTATCTTCTTTTCGGCCATGAGTACCTCCTCACTGCCAGCATTGGAATCACGCTCTTCGGAATTCAGAAGGAGGGTACGGAAGAGGTCTTGCAGCAGGCCGATATCGCCATGTATCAGGCCAAGGCGGAAGGGCGCAACACGGTACGGTTCTTTGCCCCTGAGTTGCAGGCCGCCATCAATGCCCGCACGGCAATGGAGGAGGAATTGCGCATGGCGATCAAGCAGGATCAACTCCTGCTCTACTATCAGCCCCAGGTGGATCGAGACACGGTAGTCGGCGCCGAGGCGCTGGTGCGCTGGATGCATCCTAAACGTGGCATATCGTTCCCTGACACGTTTATTCCCCTGGCCGAGGAGACCGGGCTGATCTTGCCTTTGGGAGATTGGGTTCTGGAAACCGCTTGCCGTCAACTGGTCGCATGGGCGGATAGGACGGAATCGGCTCATCTCTCGATCGCTGTGAATATCAGTGCGCGGCAGTTACGACAGCCGGATTTTGTAGAGAATGTCTTAGCGGTGCTTGAGCGCACCGGAGCCAATCCGCATAACCTTGAGCTCGAACTGACCGAAAACATGCTGGTGGAGAATATTGATGATGTTGTCGCCAAAATGTCCAAACTCAAATCGCATGGGTTGATGTTTTCACTCGACGATTTTGGCGCCGCCTATTCCTCGTTCAATTACCTGCAGCGCCTGCCCTTGGATCGATTGAAGATCGATCGTGCCTTCGTGCAGGATATTAATTCGAGCACCAATGGCGGCGCCATTGCGCAAGCCATCGTCTCGCTGAGCTACGCAATGAGTTTGTCGGTGGTGGCCGAAGGTGTGGAAACAAATGAACAGCGGGATTATCTCTTTGGCATCGGATGCTATACCTACCAGGGATATCTCTTTAGCCGGCCGGTACCGTTAGGGGAGTTCGAAAAGTTGCTGGCGGGGCAGTTAGACTCATCTCAAACTGTTGCAATCGGGAGATGATATTCTTCTCGTGTTGTATCAGGAGTTTATACATGCCCATGCAGAGTTCACTACGCCTACTTGCCCGGTCTTTCACTGCCGCGGCATTGCTGTGCGGCCTTCTGGCCGTCGTTTGCCCCATCGCCGCGCAGCAGCCCCAGGCTGCCTCAGCCCTGATTCCCGCGGACAAGCCTTACAAAGTCATTGACCACTGGAAGCTGGGCGGCGACGGCGGCTGGGACGCCCTGCTCGCTGATCCCTCAGCCCATCGCCTCTACCTCACTCACGGCATCCGTGTTGATGTAGTCGATACGCAGACCGGAAAGCTCGTCGGCAGCATAGCCGGCCTTCACGGCACGCACGGCATCGCCCTCGACACCGCCGGCAAATTCGGCTACATCTCCGACGGCGGCGGCAATGCAGTGGTAGTCTTCGACCGCGCGACGCTGGCCACTGTGGCCACTATCCCCGCCGGAACCAATCCCGACGCCATTGTCTTTGAGCCGGCCACGCAAACCGTTTGGGCCTTCAACGGCCGCAGCAAGGACGCAACCGTGATCGACGCCGCTCAGCAGAAAGTCGTCGCCACCATCCCGCTGCCCGGCAAGCCGGAGTTCGCCGCTGTCGATGGCAAGGGCACGATCTTCGTCAACATTGAAGACAAAAAAGAGATCGTTCGGCTTGACGCCAAAACCAACAAACTTACCGCGGAGTGGCCGATCACCGGCTGTGACGGACCCAGCGGCCTGGCCTTTGATATTGCCGGCGGACGGCTCTTTTCGGCATGCGGCGGCAAGAAGATGGCCGTGACCGACGCGAAGACCGGCAAGTCGCTCGCCACTGCCGCGATCGGCGATGGTCCTGACGGCGCCGATTGGGATGCTGCCCACAAGCTGGCCTTTGCATCCTGCGGTGAGGGAGTTCTCTCGGTGATCGATGCCGGCGCTCCCGGTTATCCCACCATTGAGAGCCTGGCAACCCAGCGTAGCGCGCGGACGATGGCGTATGATTCGGCAGCCGACCGCATCTACCTGGTCGCTGCCGAGTTCGGCCCGCGTCCCGAGCCCACAGCAGCCAATCCCCGCCCCCGCCCACCCGTCCTCCCCGGCACCTTTGTTGTATTGGTCGTTGGCCGCTAAAAGAGGACTTCCGTGCCCCATCCTTGCGACTTCTTTCATTTGCAAGGATGGGGCGCCACCTCCGCGGCTTGTTTCACGCGCAAAAAACCTCTTGAGAAAAGCAGCGTTAAGGCTGATGATTCTAATGTCACTCTTTAACTGACCAGGCGGTTTTGAATTGTAAGGAGAGAAAATATGCGCAAGTGTTTTTTTGCGGTTGTAATTTTGGCATTTTGCCCGCTGCTCTTTGCACAACAGGCGCTCGATAACAATGCCGTCGTCAAGCTGATAAAGGCCGGTTTGTCGGACGATCTGATTGTCAACACCATCAATCTCTCTCCGGGAAACTACGACACGAGCGCCAACGGCCTGATTGCCCTGAAGAAAGCGAATGCCAGCGACAAGGTCATTGGGGCCATCCTGCTCAAGGCCTCCGGGGCTGCTCCGGCCGCCTCCAACCCATCCGCGCCCGTAACTCAAGCCTCTGGCCTGCCCCCAGGGATCGAAGATGTGGGTGTCTATTTCTGGGATGGCAACAGTGCATTTGTGCCTATGCTGCCTGAAATCGTGATCTTTGAAAGCTCCGGCAAGCTCAAAAACATCGCCTCGGCGGGCATCGTAAAAGGCAACCTCAATGGCCGCATCGAGGGTCCGAGGTCCAGGCTGAACGCGACCCTCCCGGTCAGTTTTGCCGTCTATCTGCCGGAAGGCGTGGCCATTACCGAGTATCAGTTGCTGCACCTGCACATCAACGCCGGATCGCGCGAGTTTCTCTCTGCCTCTGGCGGAGCCCTGCACACCGCCGCGGGCGCAACCCGGGATGAGGTCGAGTTTCAGCCCCAGAAGCTCGCTCCCCGTCTCTACCAGATCACGTTGACGCCCAGCGCCGGAAGAGGAGAGTACGGACTGCTCGCTCCGGGCGCGACAAGCAGCTCCAACAAGGGAACAAGCAGCAAGATCTATACCGTCAGCGTCGCCGAGTAATGCAACCCAAAAGCTGACGGCAAATGGCCCTGCTACAGAAACTACTTGCGAACAGGCGGGGTTTGGGTGGATGATTCCATTGCTGTTATTTGGCAGTTCCGCGGTTCTAAACCACAAGGAGAGGTCTCGTGCGTAAAAACATTTTCGCGGTCGTATTGCTGGCAATCTGCCCCTTGGCCTTTGCCCAGCATGCGCTTAACAATGACGCCATCATCAAACTGGTTAAGGCAGGCCTGTCGGACGATCTGATTGTCACCACCATCAACGCGCAACTGGGAAACTATGACACCACCCCGGATGGGCTGATCGCGCTCAAGACCGGAGGCGCCAGCGACAAGGTGGTCTCGGCAATTGTACTCAAGGCTTCGGCTGCACCTCCGCCGCCTCCACCGGCTGCCCCCGCGCCGCCGCCTCCGCCGGTGGCCCCCGTTCCGCCGCCTCCACCTGCGGCCCCAGAACCTCCACCTCCACCGCCGGCTGCTCCCGAACCGCCAGAGCCACCGGTGACCCCCGCTCCTCCACCTCCAATGCCTGATATCCCCCCGCCGCCAGCGCCGCCAGTTGCCCCTGTTCCACCAACTTCGCCTGTGGCTGACGTGCCCGCTCTTCCGCCTGGCATCGAAGATGTCGGCGTCTACTACATGGACAAGAGCGGCGTATGGACGGCCATCAAGTCTGAGATTGTGATCGCAAAGCTCGGTGGGTTTGAGATTAATCCCCTTCATCCCAAGGATACTGGGAGCAGGTCCACGATCGGCCATCTCGCTGCCGCCAAGGCCCAGACGGCTGCAACCCTGCCCACAATGATTGCCATCTACGTGCCGGAAGGCCGCACCATTGCGGATTACCGGCTGCTCCGGCTTCAGGTTAAATCCAACGAGCGTATCTTTCCCATCGCCTCCGGCACGGCTACCACGGACAACGATGAGCTGGACAAGAACGCAATCGGATTTTCCTCGGAAAAGATTGCGCCACGCGTCTACCAGATCATGCTGAGCGCCCACCTCGGAAGGGGCGAGTATGGAATGTTGCCGCCCAAGCCGCGCGATCCCTCCGAGGGCAACACCTGGAAGATCTATTGCGTGAGCGTGAGCCAGTAACTTTAACCTTCAGCAAATTTGTGGGTGCCCCACCCTCGCCGCGTACTTGTTGTTGCGGCTAGGGTGGGAATCCAAGAACCCGCTCAACCAACAGGAACTTACGCCGCTCTGGGCGCAACCCTCTTTAGCGCCGGACTAGCCGCTGCTTTGCGCAGGTCGTACTCGTTCTGCAAATTCATCCAGAACTGTGCCGGAAGCCCAAAATATATCCCCAGCCGCAGAGCCGTATCGGCGGAGATGGCTCGTTTCCCTCGCACAATATCTCCCACCCGAGGCGCGGGCACGGCCAAATCCTTGGCCAGACGATACCCCGTCAGTCCCAGAGGCTCCATGTACTCCGTCAGCAGAATCTCACCGGGATGAATCAAAGCGGCATTTGCAGGCATTGTGAACTCCCTTGGCGCATCATTCAGTGTTATAGTCCGCCACTTCCACTTCGTGAGCATTTCCGTCATGCCAGACGAAACAAATGCGGTATAGGTCGTTGATGCGGATGCTGTGCTGGCCTTTCCGATCTCCAAGCAGCCTCTCCAACTGGTTGCCGGGAGGCGCCATCAGGTTTTCCAGCCTCAGCACGGCATTCAGTATGTACAGCTTCTTCAGCACCTGCCGGTGGAGTTGGGCTGGCAAACGTATGCACCAGCCAATCTTCCAAAGTCTATCGGTATCCGCATCCTGAAACCCGGCGATCATGCCTTATGATAACGTGACGCGTATATATATGCAAGGCGTACAATTCAAGACCAGCCGAAGATCTACGGCTGGTCAGATGGCCTGCGGCTTTTTGGCTGCGGCCAAAAACATCTGCGGCATTTGATAAGATTGTCATGCCCGGCGAGGAGGGGCTTTTCATGAAGAAAATGGTACTCGTGATTCTGCTGCTGACCCTTGCGGCGCCAGCATTCGCTTCGACCCACAAAGACATGTTCAATGTTTCTTGCGATGAGCTGTGGCGCGCGCTCAAGGACACCCTCAGAAACTCAGGGAAGTACGGCATCATCGCAATTGATAATGCCGAAATGACGGCTTCGTACAACATGGGCGGCAATCTCGGGGCGAAGCGCATCAACTCCGCCGTTCTCAACAGCAAAGACAATGGGAACAGTTGTGAGATGCAGGTTCAGACCGCCTACAGCGGAGCGTTTAGCAACGATGCGGGTGATTTCAAGAAGCGTGTCGAGGCGTCGCTGGACAAGCTCAAGAGCGAGCCACTTCCAAATCCCACGGCCCCGCCCGACCAGTCCAATGCTCCGGTTGCCGCTCCGGTTGCCGCCCCACAAGCCTCTCTGGACATCAACTCCACCCCGGCAGGAGCAGACATCGAAATCGATGGCTCGTTTGTCGGCAACACACCATCAACGCTTACAGTCGATCTTGGCAGCCATAAGGTAGTCATTAAGAAGAAAGGCTTCAATGACTGGTCCAGGATCCTCAACGTCTCCGGCGGCACGATCCATCTCAATGCTGATCTGGATAAGTCGATATCGCAACCGCCAGTCTCCGTTGCGCCGCCTCCGCCACCGTCGAATTAAGTCGGACCTCTGAAGGGCCTGCGGACAGCGAGGATCAGGGAATCCCTTGCTTTCTGACGGCCCTTCATCAACAGAAGCGCATGTACAACATCCGCAGTATTATGCCGCTAGAAATACTTCTTGCTAAAAACAGGGTTCCAGGTTGATAATTCCATCGCCATTCATTTACAGTTTTGGCGGTTTTGAATCGTAAGGAGGGAATTCGTGCGTAAAAGCATTCTTGCATTTGTATTCATGGTAATCTGCCCCCTGCTCGTTGCCCAGCAGGCGCTCAACAATGACTCCGTTATCAAGCTGGTCAAGGCCGGCCTTTCAGAGGACTTGATTGTTACCACTATTAGCGGAGCGACCGGAAACTATGACATCTCGGCTGATGGAATTATTGCCCTCAAGACTGCTGGCGTCAGCGACAAGGTGGTCGCGGCGATTGTGGCGAAGGTATCAGCACCCGCACCAACCGCAACAGGATTATCTTCTCAAGACGATGCCGCACAGACATCTGCGGATAACGATCCGAACAATCCTAATATCGCACACGATCCGGGAATCTATATGTACGCCAAAGGCCCGAATGGGATGGAACTGACCATGCTGGAGTCAAGTGTATATTCTTCGGGAAAGACCGGGGGCATGTTCGCTACTGCACTTACCTATGGTATCGCTAAGACTAAGCTGAAAGCGGTTATTTCGGGTGCCAACTCAAACGTACACACTAGCGACGGCGGAGTTATCTTCTACTTTTACTTTGAAGAAGAAAACAAATCTTTCGGCGGATCGAAAACGCCCAACCAATATACCCTCCTGAAATTTGAAGCAAAGACTAACTCGCGTGAAACACAGACAGGATCGATGAGTGCGTTCGGTTCATCAATGGGGACAGATGTCAATGCCGCCGCCGGATTCACATACAAAAAAATTAAGCCAGGAATATTTAAGGTCATTCCGGCTGGTCAGTTGACACCTGGCGAGTATTGCTTCCTCCCTGCGGGGGGTCAGGCAGGGAGCGCAGCCGCGAATTATTTGTTCGCATTCGGAATTGCAGCACAATAAGAGTTGCTGGGTTCCCAAGGTCTCGTTTTCAAGACTTGGGAAGCCAGCAGCCTGAGCCTGACCCAACAATCGGGACGGTCCTATCAACGTCCTGAAGCTTGTCGCACTCCAAGTCGGGGTACCCTGCGGAGGTGATAGGGTATTTCTGACGGCCTTTCATGAATCGACGCACGCGCAGAACGCTCTGGATAGTGGCCGCGGTCCTGTTGTTTTTGGCCGTGGCCATCTTCCTGCGCTCCAAGGCTCCGCCGGAGGCCGCGCGGCTGCTTCCGGAGTCCGACGGCATTATCTACGTCAACCTCAGACCGGTGCGGGCCTTCCTGCACAAGAATTTAAAGCCTCCTGAGCATGTGCCCGAGTACCAGCAATTCATTGATGCCGTCGGGATCGACCCGGAGCGCGACCTGGACGAGGCGGCCATTGCCCTGCATCGCAGGCCGGATCCCAGCGGACCCAACGGTCCGGTGGCGTATTCCATGGTGCTGGTGGGCAAGATTACCGGCAAGCGGCTTAACACCTGGCTCGACGCCCACGCCGCTAGCCGCGACTCCTACGCCGGCCACACGATCTACAACATTCTCTCCGAGGGCCGCACCGTGCGCGTGGCGCAGATCGGCTACGACATGGTGGCCGTCTCCAACTACCCAGCGCCGGAGATGATTCACTCCATGCTCGACCGGCACGCGACCGCCGCATGGCCCTTTGCCGGCTCAACGCTGCTCCGCCAGCACTACGACGAGGTGCCGCTACTCTCGCTGGCCTGGGGCGTCGGCCATATCGAGTTGCCCTTCACCGAAAGGGGGGCCATCCAAATTTTTGGCTTCTCGCTGCCTCTGCAGACCGACTCGACGTTCATTGCCAGCGTGACGCCGGCATTGTCTCTGGGAGGCGCGCTGAATGTCAAAGTGGTGGAGATTGCACCCAGCATCGGCAAAGCCGCCAGCCAAGCCGACGCGCTCAACGTATTGCTCATACTGGCCCGAGGCATTACCGCTCCCCTGGCTGATAACGCCGCCAACAACAGCCTGAAAGAGCTGCTGAAGACAGCAGAGATTACCCAGAAGCGCGATCGGGTGGTGATCACGGCCACGCTCTCACCCTCCCTGTTCAGCGGTACTGCCGGAAACGAATACTCCCCGCCGAATGCTTCCGCCGGCTCAAGCGCGGCCAGATAGCAGTCCAGTCTCCCTCGTAAAGCGGTTATCGGATAGGCTCAAAGACACCATCGGCTCCCGCAATGGGGAGCCGGTGGGGAATTCGTTGCGGCAAATATCTTACATTATTTGCGGAGCGATCTCGCCTGGATCGTTGAAGGAGCTTTGTTCGTATGTAGTGCGCAGATACTTGTGCGGATTGACCGCAACCTTGTGGACGCGCACTTCATAGTGCAGGTGCGGACCGGTGGCGCGGCCGGACTGGCCTACTAAACCGATCACCTGGCCGCGAATCACATGCTGGCCGACTACAACATCTATGGCGGAAAGATGTCCGTAGAGAGTGAGCACATCGTGGCCATGGTCGAGCATGATCTCGCGGCCGTATCCGGCATTCATGTCAGCTACGGTCACGTCGCCATCGGCAGCGGCACGCACCGGCGTGCCGATGGGCGCGTCAATATCGATGCCCTGGTGGAAGGCGCCTTCGCCGTTGATCGGATCCTCACGCTGACCGAAGCCGGAGCCCACGCGGCCCTCCAGCGGCCAAAGCGAGGGCGCGTCGGCCAGCTCCGTCCAGTCGCCGGTAAAGTTGGGCGAGAGGCCGCTCTCGAGGGCGCGGGATATCCGGCCGCTCATGGCCTGCGCCCGCAATACATAAAACTGGTCGATGGTGAGCTTCACCTGCTGCGTGTCTACATCGTCTGTCAGGCCCAGGCTGGTGGGCGTGGACTCGGCCGCGGCGATGGATGCAGCCTCCGGCTTGGTCGCAGTCAGCTTGTTCTGCCGCAGTCCGTAGAGCGCGGTCACTTCATTTGCCAGGGCGCCCAGCGAGGCTACCTGCACATTGCGGTCATGCGCGATCTGCGCCATCTGCTTGTAATCCTTGCGCAGTGTCTCGCGATCCTGGCGGATCTGATTGAAACTCTCAGTCTTGAGCAGCATGCGAGTGTAGGAACCGGCCAGCCCCACGATAGTGAACGTTCCCACCAACGCCGCGGCCACAAATCCATAGGCATAGCGAAGCGGCAAGGAAATCTTGCGAATCCGTCCGTCCTCATCTCTGGCGACAAATAGAATGTAATAGCGTTTGCGCAGCATATTTGCCTTTCATCCCTGCTGTAGGCAGGGCCGCAATTCGCTGTGTACTCAAGAAAAGCCTAAGGCAAAAGAGCCTTCCGGACTGTATAACAACGCACACGCCAGTCTGCGCACTTGCTGGCACGTCTATCAAGGTTACCAAACCGCATAGTGTGCGGTCAATTGCTTGGATGCGTCAAGCAATCCCTTAGATGCGGAAAGCATTGCCTTTCTAGATGCGATATCGGCGCAAAACGGCCCCGTGAGAGTCCTGACGGCCAGAATCCCGCCGGTTTAACCTATTCTCATGAGGTGCGGATGAAGCAAGCCCATTCCGAAGCCAGCTGCGGACGAGGCGAACTCGCCCTGCTCGCGGAGATTCGCCAGCGAGTTGGCCACGCCGCCATTCCCGGCCAGAAAGGCAGCCTCCGACTGGGCATCGGCGACGATTGTGCCTTACTGACTCCCCGCCGTGGCGAGGAACTGGCCGTAACGACGGATTTGTCAATTGACGGCCGTCATTTCCGCCTTAACTGGCACCAGCCTGAAGCCGTCGGGCATCGGGTATTGGCGCGCGGTTTGAGCGACCTGGCCGCCATGGGTGCGCGGCCCGTAGCCGCCTTTCTTTCCCTGGGTTTACCGCGCTCGCTCACTGCGGCTGCATCCGGTCGCCCCCGCGCCGGATCTCGTACCTGGGTACAGCGCTTCCTCGACGGTTTTCTGGCTCTGGCGGAGGTCTGCAACACCCCGTTGGCCGGCGGCGACCTGGCCGAATCCACCCTGGCAGTGGCCGACATCGTCTTAGTTGGCGCCCTCCCTCGCGGACGGGCACTGCTACGTTCCGGCGCAAAGCCGGGCGACCTGCTCTACGTCACCGGCGCCCTCGGAGGAGCCGCAGCCGGCCTGGCCCGCCTGGCCGAGCTGGCCTCGCGCGGCCGCCCCATCCCGCCGCGCATCCCCAAAAAGCTGGAAGAGTTGCTCGCTCCACACCTCTATCCCCAGCCACGCATTGCCCAGGGTCTTTGGCTGCAACGCCGCGGCCTGGCATCCGCCGCCCTCGACCTGAGCGACGGTCTCTCCTCTGATCTAGCTCATCTCTGTGAGGAGTCCGGCGTGGCCGCTGAAGTCGATGCGACGCTCGTGCCGCTTGGTTTGGGAGCAAACCTGGCTCAGGCCCTCCATGGCGGCGAGGACTACGAACTGCTCTTCACCGCTTCGCCGGCCGCCAGACTGCCCCGCGTTATCGCCGGCGTCCCCGTGACCCGCATCGGCCGCGTTCTGAGAGCCCGCGCAGGTCGGCAGACTGCGTCGCTGCTCACTCCGCAGGGGGCGGAACCGCTCGAAGCGCACGGCTGGGAGCATTTCTGCTAAGTTTTATTCGCTTTTCGATAGCATTCCCGGCAAGTGACTACAGTAATCGCAACTCCGGAAAATCCTGCCGGTAGCGAGTTGGGTCCAGTGTCAGTAGACGCTCCGCCTGCGCCAGCGCGTGCGCGCCAATCAGAAAGTCTGCAAGAATGCGGCGCGGACCTTCCCCTGTGGCCTTTCTGCGCCGAGAAGCATACCGTGCATAGCGAAGACCTGCTTCGGTCCAGAGCCTTTCCTCCATCTTGTAGTCGATTACAACGCCGGTTGCATCCATAAACCTATTGACAAAGGCCTCGGTGGCTCGGGGGTAAGCTAATAATTCCGCAAAGACAAACGGAGAAATCACCAGCGATCCCTCCATCCTTGCTTTACCCAACTGAACTGATGCCCTCTCTGCCGACGGCTCCCATGACCAAATTGCCGAAAATACATTGGTATCGATTGCCGTTCTCATTGTTTACCCTCTTCGGGGTTCTTGACCACCCATGGATCATCATCGCGAAGATCGCTAATCCAGGCATTGATCTCTTCCAGCGAGGAAAATGCCGGCAATGCCCCAAGATAGGCAGTGAATGGGTTCTTTTCCGTCCGCGCGGGCCGCAGAACGGTCCGGCCATCCTCATAGACGAACTCCACGCGGTCCCCCTGCTTGAGGCCTAGACGGTGGCGAACTTCAATGGGAACAGTAACTTGCCCCTTGCTGCTGATGGTGCTGGATGGAGGCATCTTTACCTAGACTCCTTAAAGTAAAGATAACATTCTTTACCTACCGCGTCCATTCACCTTGACCGGTTTTTCACCCTTCCTCCGTCTATCATCCAACTGTCGTAACCACCCTTTCCCGCGTCCGCTTTGCTCTCTCCCCCATTGGACAACTGCATGTGGGCAGCGCCCGTGCCGCCTGTTCTCTCAATTGCCCTTCGCCCTCCCAGCCATTAAACTGAGGGTTCGAGGGGTCCAGCCATGTTGGTAGTCATGAAGGCGCAGGCAACGCAAGAGCAAATCCAGGCGGTCTGCGAATCCATTGAACGGTTGGGCTTCCGTGCTCATCCACTTCCCGGAGCCCAGCGCACCGCCATCGGCATCACCGGCAACCAGGGCGAAGTGGACCGCGGCAACCTGGAAGAGCTGCCTGGCGTCGCCGAAGTCATCCGCGTCTCCAAGGCTTACAAGCTGGCCAGCCGGGACGTGAAGGAAGAAGACACCGTCATCCGGTTCGCCGGCACCGATGCCGCCATCGGCGGGAAAGGCCTGGCCATCATCGCCGGGCCCTGCTCCATTGAAAGTCGCGAACAGGCCTTCGCCATAGCCGAACTGGTGGCCGCCTCGGGCGCGCAGTTCTTCCGTGGCGGAGCTTACAAACCCCGCACATCTCCTTACGCCTTTCAGGGCCTGGGCCTGGAGGCGCTGCGCATCATGGCCGAGATTCGCTCGCGCTTCGGGTTGCGCATTGTCACCGAGGCCATCGACAACGAGACCCTGGATCTGGTTGCCGAATGGGCCGACGTGGTGCAGATAGGCGCGCGCAACATGCAGAACTTTTCCCTGCTCAAGCGCGCCGGCCAACTGCGCAAGCCGGTGATGATCAAACGCGGCCTCTCGGCCACCCTGGATGAGTTTTTGATGGCCGCCGAGTACGTGATGAGCGAGGGCAACTACGAAGTGATCCTCTGCGAGAGAGGCGTGCGCACCTTTACCGACCACTCCCGCAACACCCTCGACCTGAGCATCATCCCTGCCGTCCGGAGGGTGAGCCACCTGCCGATTCTGGTCGATCCGAGTCACGGCACCGGCAAGCGCGACAGCGTGCTTCCCATGGCCCGCGCCGCGGTTGCCTCGGGAGCAGACGGCATCCTGGTCGAGGTCCACGACCATCCCGAAATGGCTCTCTCTGACGGTCCCCAGTCCATCTATCCCGGCCAGTTCGCCTGCATGATGGACGAACTGGAACAGATCGCCCCGGTGGTTGGCCGCCATCTGCCCCGCGGCGCACGTATCGAGGCAGCCAAAGCGTGAACGCATGACCACACCATCAAACGCCACTATCGCCCGCTTATCTATTCTTGCGCTGCTTGCCCTTACCGGCTGCCGCCCCCACGACTTCCCGCAGTACTCGTCCAATTACCGCGAGTACGCCTACGTCACCAACAGCGGCAGCAACACCGTCACCGTCCTGGACGTGGTGAATGTGCGCGTGGACCGTGAGCTTGTGGTCGGACAGAAGCCTGTAGCCGTCGCTGTCAGCCCCACCCGCAACGAAGTTTACGTGGTCAACTCCGGCGCAGCGGACGGCCAGGGTTCCGTTTCAGTCATCAACGCGGAAAACAACACCGTCACGGGCGCCATCAGTGTCCACCGCCTGCCGGTTTCCATCGAGATTGATTCCACGGGCGACCTGGCCTACGTGGCCAACTCCGGTTCCAACACCATCTCCGTGCTGGACCTCAAGGCGCGACGCGAGATTGCGGCCATCGGAGCCGGCGAAGAGCCGGCCGCCGCCCGCCTCTCCCCCGACAACAAGACCCTGGTCGTCGCCAACCGGCGCGGCAACTCGGTCAGCCTCTTCGATCCGGCAACGCGTCGCGTCCGCGCGATCTTCGAGGGTTGTCCCGGCGCCTCGGATGCCGTCATCCTTCCAGATTCCTCTAAAGCTTTTGTGCCATGCTCGGCCGGCCACCAAATCATAGCCATCGCCCTGGCTCACACCGAAATTCGTCCCGCTCAACCCGGCAGCGCCCAGCTCGTCCCCGCCCGGCCCGACCGCCTGGAGGCTCTGCTTGACGTGGGACAGGCGCCGATGCAGTTGGCCCTCAAGCCCGACGCCGGCGAAGTGTTCGCGCTGAACTCGCTCTCCGACTCCATCTCCGAGGTCATCACCACCAGCGACGACGTGAGCGGCTCGACCATCATCGGAGACAATCCCGTGCGTGGCATCGTCTCCGCTGACAACGCCATGCTCTACGTGGCCAATTTCCGCTCCCAGTACGTTACCGTCTACGCCATCGACGAAGGCCAGCGCCTCAGGCCCTCCATCCATGTTGGCGATGGCCCATCAGCGCTGGCGTTTTCCAGCTCCGGCCTGCTGCTCTTTGTTGTCGATGCCCGTTCGGGAGATGTAGCCGTGGTGCGCACGGCCTCACTCTCGTTTTTTACCCTGCTTCCCGCCGGCCGCGCTCCCAACGCTATTGCAGTGAAAGCCTTCAAGCTGCCGTAACATCCAGCTGCATTCGGTGGTCAGCATTCACGCAGGATCGCGTAGATCTTCGCTTAGGATGACAGGTTATTGGTAATGGTTTTCCTGGCCGCTGTCAGCGGAGCGACAACCCATCGAGAGGAGTACTCCGCTTGACCGTGGGTTGGCGCATCGCCGTGACGATGCGTTTGACGCCGCGCACAACGGCCAACATGCTGACGATGGCAAGCGGCCTGGGCGGCGACTGCGGGGGACGGATGTTTGGCCTTTGCTTTGCCATCCGGCGGGATGGCGCCTGCCGCATCCCGATCTTCTGCTCCTGGGCGGCTTCTTCCCAACGCGCGGCCAGTCCGGCTTGAAACTCTGCATCAGCCAAGCATCCCCGGTCGCGCGCCGCCTGTGCAAGCGCATGATGCCGGGCAGCTTCCTCGTTGTGGAAGGCGGTGATGTCACCGAAATTAACAGGCATAGGTATTTCCGTTCTCCCGGTATACCGGGCAAAGTTGGTAGGGGGAATCCAGCCTCTCTGAATTTCCGGCTAAGGCCAGAACCATCAAATGCCGCCGCCAGACACATCTCCCGCTGACAATGAAATATGCCGGCGATTCGCTACGCCTATGGAAATCGTTGCAAAATAACCATTTCCATAGATGTTCATAAATGCACAGAGACACACCTGTTCTCTCGCGCATCCACTAAGCCGGGCGTCCGGGAGGCCAGATGTTGCTCATGGCTCCCACCCGCTTTCATAGGGGTTATCGGCAGAATTGGGAAAACCTTAAGTACAAAAGTGTTTCTTAGCTAGAAAAGGCGTTGTGGCCTTAACCTGGCGGTGAGATGCGGGTAAGTACACAGTTTCACAGTTACACAGGAAATAGGGGGGTAGGGGGGTACCTTTCAGAGATCAGAGAACAGAGATCAGAGATCAGGGATCAGGAAAGGCCCGCGGCGGCGGAGATCGATCGGACGGAGGTTGGACATAGAGTCATTCTGCGCTGCCGGATCGTAATTATCTGCAAAACGGGTTGGGGCAGAGTTGTGCGCCGGGCGAAGCATGATGAGGCTTCAAGAATGGCTCAGAATTCGATTCTTCCCTGGAACGCAATCATACGCGGTGAACTATCGCCGCCGAGTCCGACGCCCAGCAGTCCTGTAGGGGGCGAAATGGTGCTGGTGATCGCGCCAAAGCCCGTTTGGGTTGCCGGTTTCCCCGGTGTGCCGGCCTGGTTGCTGGGCAGAGCAAAGTTGGGATGGTTGAAGACGTTGAAGAATTGCGTGTCGAAGCGGAAGGTCATATGCTTCGTGAGGGGGAGCCTTTTGGTCACGTAGACCTCGGAGTAGGTGAAGTGAGGTCCGCGGTAGTTGTTGCGGCCGGAGTTGCCAAACTGGCAGTTGGCGGGCGAATCTCCACCGGCACACGCGCCGGTGCTGGGATCGACGACAGAAGCAAAGGCGTCGGGGTTGAGCCACTGCCGCCCGGTCTGGGTTACACCTGTAATCGAAGCCTTGTGATAGAGCGGAACGCCCGGAAACCGATTCGCATACTGTGGGCCGCTGCCCTGAAAGATGCCATTATTGTTCGCCGTGTAGGGCGCGCTGAGCACGCTGAATGGTAATCCGCTATGCAGGAACGCCGTCTCCGACATCTGCCAGCCGCCGAGCATCTGCCGCAAAAGCGGGTGGATGGAATGAAAGGGAATCTTATAAACCCCGAAGGCCGACAGGTTATGGCGAACGTCGTAATCGCAGTTGCCGTACTCTTTGTGCAGATCGCCCGGCAGCGGCGCGAGAATGCCGAGGCTGGAAAATGGAAGCAGTCCGCCGTTGGACACTTCATCGATGCAATGGCTGTAGGTATAGTTTCCCCGCAGCGTCAGTCCGCCGATTTGTTTGCTTGCACTGGTTTGCAAGCCGCTGTAGTGGCTGCCCGCGCCGGTGCGGAATTCGTTGACGCTGCCGAAGCGCTGATCGAGTGGCTGGTTGTAGGCAAAGGGAGCAAAGCAGCCGTCGCACACGGTTTGATAGCCGTTCAATTGCACCTGATATGGCTCATGCACGGCGCGCGTGCCCACGTAGTCCAAGCGCATCGAGCCATGTGATCCTAACTCACGTTCCAGCCCCAGGCTCCATTGCAAAAAGTATGGCGTCTTGAGTGTTCCGCTGGGAAAGGTGTTCAGATTCACGGCGTAAGGCGTTGCAGCTCCCGCCGAGAACGCCGTCTGAAACGCCCGATTGGCGGCGACAGTCGCGTCCACCGCACTGTTTGGAATTCCAGGCGCAATGGCGACTCCGCCGACCTGTCCGTTGATGCCGCCTACAAAGACCGGCGCATACGGAGGGTTGGTTGCTCCCAGGTCGGCAATCTGCGCAGGGATGATGTCGTTGAAGACGCCTCCGCCCGCGTGCAGCGCCATCTTATCCGATAGCTTGTAAGCCGCCGAAACGCGTGGTTGCCAACTGAAGAGCGGCGTACCGGGAAACAAGTCTCGCACATTCGTCTGAATTACTTGGTTCAACGGTTGATCGATGCTGTGCGCCATATCGAGAAACGATCCCGCGGGATGCGCGAACAAGCCGTGCTGATTCACCGGATTCGTGTTCCAGGTCGCTCGCAATCCTGCTACCAGTGTCCATCGTTTGCCTGCCTTGAAAGTGTCCATCGCGTACAGGTCGAGGTTGCCGAGCGCGATGCTCTCCTTTTGCGTAACCGGGAAGCCTGCCTTGGCCGTGGATGCGGCGCCATAAGTGAATTGCGCCAAGTCGTTATAGACCACGGTGGGCACAACTCCTTCACCCAGATCGTAGTCGCTCACGTCCAGCCGGCGCGAGTTCTCGCCGAACTTGAAGCTATGATGGCCGTGGGTCCAAATCAAATTGTCGTTGATCTGCCACTGCGTCACTTTGCGGCCCTGCGTGTACGTCTGATCGTTGCCGCCAATCGTGGTGAAGGGTGCGTTGGAGCTGTCGCCGGCCAGCACAATCGGAAAAGTATCGAGCACTTGCGCGTAATTATTGGGCAGAAAAAGGCTTGAATACCAACTCGCGCCGGGGTTGAACTGATTTACCAGATTCGGCGAGAAGATGTGCGTGTAGCCGATCACCAACGTGCACTGCGGCTGTGGCGAATAGGAGTTGAAGATAGTGTTGATCGGATCGGTATACGCCGCCTGCAAGCCAGTGTCCTGCTGAAAGCGATACCAGATGCTGTTCTTGGCGTTGATGGTGTGGTCTATCTTGATGACGATCAGGTTTTCGCTGTCGCGGTTGCTCATCGACTGGGTGCGTATGTTCGCGCAGCCTCCCGTTGGCACTCCAGGTGCGTCGAACGGACATGAGAGGACAGGGGTGGGGGTGCCTGAAACATTGCTGTAGAGGGCAAACATCTCTTGGTAGAACGCAACTTCTTGAGGCTGCGCGGGCAGCGTAGTCCCGGTGATGGGGTCGGTTCCGCCTAACGGCAGTTGCTGCAAAACATATTGCTGAAACGCGGATGAGGGCACCGTGGTTCGTGCCACCAGCGGCAGCGCGATGCGGATGCCTTCGTAGTGGGTAAAGAAGAATAACTTGTTCTTGCGAATTGGCCCGCCAACACTCACGTCGAACTCATTCACCGTGGAGCGCGGCTTCTTCGCGATATTTCCCGGTGTGTCGTTTGCATGGAGAAAATAATCCGTCGCATTCAGCAGCGATCCATTCCAAATCTCGTACACATCTCCGTGAAATTGATTCGATCCGGACTTGGTGAAGTAGTTCACTTGCGACGCGCCGTAGCGTCCCTGATCGACCGCGTATGAGTTAGTGCTCACGGTAGCTTCCCGCAGGGCGTCCAGGCCGATGACCAGATTCGTGGAAAGACCGATATTCAATCCGAGAAAAGGATCGTTCGAGTCGAAGCCGTCCAGAATATAGCCATTCGAGGTTGCGGGCAGCCCGTTGAATTCGACGTTGCCGTAGCCGCCTGCGGCCTTATTGTCATTCGACGAGCCGGCCGTATTCATCAACGCGCCCGGCGCGAACTGCGCGACATAGGTCAGGTCCTGCCCGGGGTTGGGAAGATTCTTGATGGTCTCGGCTTCGATCGTCGTGGAGGTATTGGGATTCTCCAGGCTCATAAGAGCCGATTGTTCCGTCACTTCGACGGTCTGCTCGGTTGTCGCCGGGGACAGCGAGAAGTTCACCGTAACTGTCTGGTTTACCGATACGCTCGTTGGTTGCGACTGTGCCGGGCCGAATCCTTGGGCGTGAACCTCAATACGATAGGTTCCTGGATTCACCTGGCTGAAGAGAAAGCGCCCGTCAGGGTTGCTCTGAACGACGCGTACTGCCCCCGTATTTATATCTGTTGCCTTGACCTGGGCATTGGAAATCACCGCCCCGCTCTTGTCAGCAACGGTCCCGGCGATTGCGCTGCTTGTGCCGCTTTGCGCCAACATAATAAATGAGTTAACTATGATTAACAGTGCGAGGTAAAGGATTTTTGAGCTTCGTTTTCGCATCTGCATGACCTCCAGATCCGGGGCTATGGTTTTCTTGAAGTGCCGTTCAAACGGGGAAAAATTACTGACAAGTAAGTAAATTTAGGCTTGCCTAAATCTTAGATTCACCTAAAATGGAAAAGATGTCAAGTTTTTTTAGATGGGAGGCCAGGCTATGGCAGTGCGACGCCAACCCCAAGCAAACACGGAATCGGTGGACAACTATCTAAAGGCCATTCTGGCCCTTGGCGGGCTGGAGGAGCGGCGCGTCGCCAGCACGGCGCTGGCAGACCGCCTCGGCGTTGCGCCGGCTTCGGTAACGAACATGCTGCAAAAACTGGCTTCCTCGCCCAAACCCTTTGTAGAGTACGAACGGTATCGCGGGGTGCTTCTGTCAGATGCTGGAAGGCGGCGCGCTCTGGAAGTGGTGCGTCACCACCGGCTGATCGAGACATTTCTCTATGAGGTGCTCGACTACCCGCTCGAAGAGGTGCATGAGGAGGCCGAGCGCCTGGAGCACTTCATCTCGGAGCGGTTCGAGCAGCGCATCGCCGCCAAGCTCGGTAACCCGGCGATTGATCCGCATGGGCATTGCATCCCCGCAAAGAATGGAAATATGCCAAAGGAGAATTCCGTGCCGCTGACACAGATGGCAGGGGAAGGAACTTTGCTGGTTGACAACATTTCAGATCGCGATGCTGCCACAGTGAAGTTGCTCAGGACGAGCGGCATCGTGCCCGGCGTCCAACTGCGGGTGAGAAACCGGCGCGCCGATGACAGCTACGCTGTGAGTATTGGAAGATCAACGAAAGTCCTGCATCTCTCACATGAGGCCGCTGATGCTGTCAGAATCCGTCCTCCACAACCCATCCTCCACATTAAGTAAGGCCTGAATCACCGGCCAACCGGAAACTGCACACCTACAAGAATGGGACCCTTATGGCGAAGGGTCCCTTGGTGTTGCGAGGATGCTGCGGTGGGGCTACTTTACCGCGGCCTTCAGTCCGGCCTGTTCGGCCAGGGCGGCGGCCTTGTCGGTGGCCTCCCAGGTGAACTCCGGCTCGTTGCGGCCGAAGTGGCCATACGCTGCCGTCTTCTGGTAGATGGGCCGGCGCAGGTTCAGGCTCTCGATAATCTTTTTGGGGGTGAGAGCGAAGTTCTTGCGGATTAGCTCGGTCAGTTT
>CZKF01000307.1_pt1 | contig 19888 bp, 17 predicted proteins | sample 1122351 | NCBI WGS metagenome assembly CZKF01 (sample SAMEA3539301, study PRJEB10725) | soil metagenome | biome: tundra; feature: field; material: soil | place: USA | collected 2010-05 | depth 0.15 m
TTCTGCGTGTGCAGGTTCGCGAACTAGCTGAGCAAGCCCGCCAGCAGATGATTCAACGAATCGAAACCGCACCAGTCATTTTTAGTCCAGGGGCGATGTCCGAGCAGGCACAATCATCTATGCAAAAGTCACTTCAACAGCAGCGACTACAAGTCCTCACGGTGCTTCGCAGCCAACCCCCCAGCGGCCGGCTGGTAATCAACATTTCTCCGGACATCGGCAAATGGGAAAACACGTCGGCAGATATTGAAATGCGTGCAAGCGACACGCTGCTCATTCCCAAACGGCCGAATTTCGTGATAATTAGCGGCCAGGTATATAACCCAACAGCGATAAGCTATGTCCCAGGCAGAGATGTCGGCTGGTATTTGCGAAAGGCTGGAGGGGTGACACCCTATGGCAACAAAAAGAATATTTATGTCATGCGTGCCGATGGGTCAGTAGTAGCACACGGGAATAGCTGGACTGGCGGTAATTTGATGAACCTCAGATTGCGACCCGGCGATTCCGTGTTCGTTCCCGAGAAGATTCTTGGCAGTTCACCAGTCTGGCAAAACATATTGGGTATAGCGCAGATCATGTCAGCGGCCGCCCTTCCACTCGCCCTTGCCGGAACCTTATGAGGGCTCTTATGCAAAAGGGCAACCGTCAATGAAATTTTCCAGAGGCTGCGAAGGCTATCACACTTTTTTCAGAACGCCAAAACTGCATTACCTTTTACCGGATGGAGAGAAACAGTCGAGGTTCCTCTGACCAAGGCAGGCCATTAAGACTCGGGTCTTGCAGAATCTCCGCTGAAATAGCTTCTTTGCTCCACAGGAGACGGACAATTGATCACCATAGATGAACAGGACCAAGTCGAAGCTGACGACCCGCCGGTATCGGATGGACGCCACATGTCCGACCTGGTGGTGGTACTATGGCAGCGCCGTCGCTGGCTAGCCATAGTAACCGGGTTCGGCTTGTTGCTTGCAATCGGTTATTCCTTTCTGATTCCGAATGAATACCAGTCGACAGCCCAATTGATGCCGCCTGATTCGCAGTCACTTTCAAACACATCCGTCCTAAGCGCCATATCTGGGGGCGGCTTGATTGTACCCGGAGTGGGGGGAGGCTTGTTGAATCAAAGAACACCGGGAGCGACCTCTATGGCCATTCTCAGCAGTCGCACAGCTCAGGACGATATTATCAATCGTTTCGATCTGCGACAGGTTTATCATTGCCGGCTTTATGTGGACGCTCGAAAAAAACTGACAAAGCAAACCATACTCTTAGAGGACAAGAAAAGCGGAATTATCACTATCACCGTTATGGATCGTGATCGCAATCGGGCGCGCGAGATTGCAGAAGCGTATATCGAGGAACTGGATAAGCTCGTCAACAGTCTGAGTACCTCCTCGGCGCGTCGCGAACGGATATTTCTGGAGGAAAGGATAAAATCCATCAAGGATGGCCTCGATTCCAGCTCTCGCACATTGAGTCAGTTCTCGAGTCGCAACGCAACTTTCGATCCACAGAAGCAGGGCGAAGCGGCAGTAGAACTGGCAGGAAAACTGCAAAGTGAGCTGATCGCAGCTCAGAGCGAACTGTCCGGGTTAAAAGCTATGTATACCGATGACAACATGCGGGTACGTCTAGCTCGCGGGCGCATCGATGAACTACAAAGACAATTGAGGAAGATGGGTGGTCTCGGAGAGAATGTAGATGGCGCCGATCTTAAATCTGACCAGTTACTTCCTTCTGTTCGCAAACTCCCGGTTCTGGGCTTTACTTACTACGATCTCTACCGGCAAGTGACTATGCAAGAGACTCTCTATGAGGCGTTAAGCAAGCAATACGAGCTGGCCAAGGTCCAGGAAGCGAAAGAAATACCACCTATCAAGGTTCTGGATGCGCCGGAGTTGGCAGAGAGAAAATCGCTCCCGCACCGGTCAATCATCGTCGCTGTGGGAGCGCTTCTCTCGTGTCTCGGCGGCATTGCGTGGATTCTCGGGTGTGAATTGTGGAAGACTGCTGAAGGTTCCCACCCCGTAAAGGCGTTTGGAGTAGAACTACTGCAATCGATTCGGCGTAACAAGCCGGCGAGTTCCAATTGAATGTTATCCTTCAGCGCTTGATGAAGGCAGGCTCAGCTTGGGCACTTGCGGACCAGATGGTCGTAAGTGCTGGGAACTTCGCCATAACGCTGCTGCTGGCCAGGGGGCTCTCTCCGGCGGAGTTCGGAACTTTCGTCCTCATCAATGCCGCCTGTTTAATTGTCATTGGCTTTCACGCGAACCTGATTGTCTCTCCGCTTGTGGTTCTTGGAGCCTCCGCGAGCGCTGCCAAAGCTCGAACCTACCCAATGGCCGCGGTGGTGTTCACTTTGGGACTGCTACCAGTGTCTGCCCTGGTTGTCTTCTTGGCATCGGCGTCCCTGCATCGAGAAGTAACGGGATTGCTCGCGATCATCTATATCCTCGTATGGCAACTCCAGGAAACGACGCGGCGAGCCCTACTATCCAGACTTCGTTATCGAGACGCAATCTGGGGAGACGCGATCAGCTATCTTGGCCGAGCGCTGATTGTAGGCTATCTAGCTACGCAAAGCCGGGTGTCGCTCAACGAGGCGTTCGCGGTGATGGCTGCAACATCCTTGGCAGCGGCCGCACTCCAGTGCTGGCAAGGGAAGTTCGCTCTGGCAACCTGGACCCAGTTATGTGAATGCGGAGCCAAGTTCTGGACTTTAGGCAAGTGGCTCGTCGTAGTTTCGCTCACCAGCGTAGTTGCGGGCCCGATATATCCATGGCTACTGGACTGGTTTCACGGCAGGGAGGCGGCCGCAAGTTTCCAGGCTGCGATGAATGTGCTGGGGCTTGCTAACCCGCTCATCCTCAGCATTCCAACCATTGCGATGCCCGCCGCCGCAAACTTATTACTCACACGCAGTCAGCACACAAGCAAGTCACTGCTTGGCCTGGCGATGAAATATGTGGTGCAGTTCGAACTGATTCTTGCCCCCTGGTTTGCGATACTCATGCTATGGCCACATAATGCTCTAGTTTTGTTCTACGGAAAAGCCTCTGTATACGGCAGCCAAACATCTGCGCTGCGTATTGGGGTCTTAGTTTATCTATTGAACGTGCCGATGATTGTTCTCGGGGCAGTTCTCACCGGATCAGGAAAGACGAAAAGCAACGCCGCCGTGGAAGGAACAGGGGCGGTAGTGTCCCTGGTGTGTGCACCTCCGCTGATCTTTGCCGGAGGGGTAGTCGGAGCGATGCTGGCTGAGACGCTCGCTCGTGGAGTTCGGGTATTGTATGCTGTTCGGTCGCTTAGGCGGTTTTCAGCGGCCAGCGGTGCTGACGCAAAGTGAGTTGACAGCGGTTCCGTGAGGAGAGCTATTTTTGAGTTCATCTATGAGCGAAGTGAGACCACTGAAGGTACTTGTGTCCGCGTTTGCATTCAGCCCGGTCAAAGGGTCTGAATTCTCGGTCGGGTGGGATTATGTGCGCGCCATCGCGTCAAGGCATAAGGTGTGGGTGATCGCACGGAGCAATGAAAGAGAGGAAACGGAACTATATCTGCATCAACACCCGGACGCGATGCCCAACGTGACCATTCACTATCTACCATTCACGTCTCGATCGTTCGATTTCCCCTTGTGGGAGGTCGTGTTCTATTCCATGGTCAGGCAGTGGCAGTGGCGGGCATACCAACTCGGCCGTATCCTGGACGCTCAGGTAGGCTTCGACCTAATTCATCACGTTACCACAACAGGCTTTCGTGAACCAGGATACCTTTGGAAGATTCCAAAACCGTTTGTATGGGGGCCCTTGGGAGGATTGCAGTTCTTTCCGTGGAGGCTCTTGAGTGCCGTGCCAATCCGTTCGCGACCGTTATTTGTTCTGAAAAACCTCTCGACGGTTTGGGAAATGTATGGGGCTCGTCGACCGAGGCGCGCGGCAGCCGCCGCGCAGGCCATCCTTGTCGCGTCGAGCAACGTGGCAGACAAAGTCCGTACACTCTGGGGCCGGGATGCCACAGTTTCGTGCCAGGGGAGCGCGCCTGACCTGGAACCGAGGCCGCCAGTTCGCCGGGGACCCGGAGAGCCATTGCGCATCATCTGGTGCGGGAGCTGCGAAGCTCGAAAGGCGCTCAACATCGTTCTGCTTGCGCTGGCGCAACTCAAGCGATCTTCCGTTGACTGGCAGCTAACCGCTGTGGGCGATGGCCCGCTTTTAGGCAGTTGGAAGGCGCTTGCCGGCAGACTCGGAGTCGGCGAGCGCTGCACGTTTCTCGGGAGATTGTCGCGGGCAGAGTGGCTTCGCGTAATGGCTACAGGCCATTGTTTCGTGCAACCAAGTCTGTATGACGCAACGACAAGCGTGGTGGTTGAGGCTTTGGCCTGCGGACTGCCCGTCGTTTGTCTTGACCATTTCGGAATGAAGGACGCCGTCAATGCGGAATACGGCGTCAAGATTCCCCCCAACAGGCTCGATCAGGTAATCCGGGACTTCGCCAAGGCCATCGAAGCATTGTGGCTGGACGAGGACCACCGGCATGAAATGGCTATCGCGGCCCAAAAATCCTCGCAGCGCCTCACATGGAAGCACAAAGAAGGGGTCATCAACGAGGTTTACAATAAGATACTGCCAGAGGTGTGCCTCTGCTCTGGTCAACCCTCCAAACAGTCAAGTTGAAGTAGCAGACAACTTGACTGTGTTGAACCACTACAATACTGTGAATGTTGCGTGGTATCTGCATGATGCCGCGCAGATACGCATAGGCATCAGCACAACATCATATTTGAAGGAGAGCTCTGATGAAGGAAGACAAAATACTTATCTCTGGCGGTCTGGGATTTATCGGAATGGAAGTAGCCAAGCTGCTCGTGAAGAAGGGACGACGAGTCCTTCTATTCGATAATCTAAGTCCCCAGATCCACGGGGCGGTTCCAAATCTCTCCACGTTGTCGCTGCTCAGAAGTGCCAATGTAGAAGTTGTTCGCGGCGATGTCTGCAGACCGGATGGTTGGGAGGCGGTGCTCGCTGACGTCGGTTGCGTGGTTCATCTTGCGGCCGAGACCGGTACCGCTCAATCCATGTATGAGATTTCTCGGTACACGGAGACGAATGTTGGCGGCACAGCATCCTTGCTCAACTATTTGGCCAACCATAAGCATAATGTGGACAAGATCATCCTTGCGTCGTCGCGATCCGTGTATGGCGAAGGCGCATATTTGTGCGCTGTTTGCGGCCCGGTCTTTCCATCCATGCGTTCCGAAGAGATGTTTCGCTGCAAGCGATGGCAACCGGAATGCCCAACCTGCAAGGGCGTAATCACGGCAACGGCGACGCGCGAGGATGCCAAAACCGCTCCTTCTTCCATTTATGCGGCTACAAAGTTAGCACAAGAGGACTTAGTGCGAATTGCTGGCAAGGCGCTTGGAATTCCAACCGTCATTTTCCGGTTCCAGAATGTTTATGGCGAAGGCCAGTCACTGAAGAACCCGTATACAGGCATTTTATCGATCTTCTCCAACCAGTTGCGGTGCGGCAAGACAGTCAATCTTTATGAGGACGGCCAGGAAAGCAGAGACTTTGTTCATGTTTCGGACGTTGCACACGCCGTAGTTCTTGCCATAACTGTTGACGGGGCAAACGGATATACGTTGAATGTCGGTTCTGGCCTGCCTACAACCGTGGAGAGGATTGCGCTATTGCTTAGTGAACGGCTAGGAAGCAACGCGCGACCGATTATTTCAGGGCAGTATCGTATAGGCGACATAAGACATGGGTACGCCGATACCAGCGCCATCTATAAACAACTGGAGTTTGCTCCTGAAATCTCCTTGGAGCAAGGGCTGGATCGCTTTGTCGCATGGGTAAAGCAGCAACCGATAGAACCCGACCGCCTCGATGCTGCCACACAGGAACTCATATCGCGCGGCCTCATGGTGGAACATATCGAAACTGAAGCAACTTCTGTACAGTGATCTCACATGTCAGTACGAACTTGAAAGGCGGTCGCATATAATGTGGCTGGACGAAGACCGCCGATATGGAATGTCTATTGCAGCGCAGAAAGCATCGCTGCGCCTTTCGTGGAAGCACAAGGAGGTGGTTATCAACGAGGTTTACAGCCGAATACTGCATGAGCTGTGCCTCGGCTCCGGCCAACCTCTCCTAAGCAGAGATGAGTGCGCACATGCCTATGCAATGAGTAACTCTAAGGCTACAATTGCAGCCCGCCGCCTGGTTGAGAAACAGGATTAGGATGACACCTGAACAGACTCGAGCACCTATGCAGTTGCTTGATTTTTAACAGCGAAGGAGCGTTCTTCCAAGCGTGTTTTCCGCAGTGGCTGACACGGCGAAACCCTCGCAGAAGTGGCTGGGGAAGACCAGCTCCTGTTGGTAAAGCATGCACGGTATTGCTAGTTGATGTAAGCGAATGGACAACTGACGCGAATTCGGTTCGTTGCTATTTAAACCAGGATCACCAAGAGTTCCCAAATTGCCTTGTGCATAGATCAGGAAATAATGTACCGGAGGAGTCATAATGAGTGAAATGCGGAATATCGTCGTGGTCGGTGGATGCGGCCATGTAGGACTACCATTCGGCATGGTGCTAGCCGATCACGGCATGCAGGTGTGCCTGCTGGACTTGGACGCACAGAAAGTTGCCTCCATCAATCAAGGAATAATGCCGTTCCGTGAAGCCGGGGCCGAAGCCCTCTTGCCCAAACTTTTAGGAAGAAACCTGCGCGCGACTACCGATCCAGAGTGCCTGCGCAGCGCAGAGGTGGTAATATCCGTTATTGGCACACCCGTCGATGAGTATCTCAATCCCACGGTTGCTGAGTTATTTCGCACCTTGGACGATTTGATCGAGTATGTTCCCGACGGGGCGCTTCTGGTGCTGAGGAGCACTCTGTATCCCGGCGTGACTCGGCTGATACAAGACCGCATCGACGAGCGCAAGCGCAAGATTTACGTTACTTTCTGCCCCGAGCGGATCGCCGAAGGAAAAGCTATCGAAGAGCTTACCAGCCTTCCTCAGATCATCTCGGCCTTTGATCCCGTCGCCCTCGCCAAAGCACGCGAAGTGTTTAGCCGCATCGCTCCAACGCTCATAGAATTGAGTCCACTCGAGGCGGAACTCGCCAAGCTTTTCACCAACAGTTGGCGGTATCTCAATTTCGCTGCTTCCAACCAGTTCTATATACTGGCTGAGAGTTATGGGCTGGATTTCTATCGTATTTACAATGCGGTAACCCAGGAGTACCCGCGAATGCGCAGTTTTGCTCGCGCTGGATTCGCTGCCGGCCCATGCCTGTTGAAGGACACTCTGCAGTTGTCCGCATTTTCCAGCAACAACTTTTTTCTGGGCCACGCGGCCATGCTGATCAACGAGGGGTTGCCGAATTTTATTGTTTCGCAACTCCGGCCAGCGGGTTTGGCAAATAAAACAGTTGCTATTTTTGGGATGGCATTCAAGGGCGATTCCGACGACAACCGGAGCAGTTTGTCGTACAAGCTCAAGAAGTTGCTTGAGGTTGAATCAAGGAAGGTGCTTTGCACCGATCCGTTTATTTTAAATCCGAAGTTTGTTTCCATTGAACATGCGGTAGAGCAGGCCGATGTGATTATCCTTGGGGCACCGCATTCCGCTTATCGCGATTTGCACTTCCCGGCCGGTAAGAAGGTTGTTGATATTTGGGGTTTCTGGCACCAGGACCATGCCAAAGCGGAAAAGGAGAGTAAATGAAGATCCTCGTTACGGGTGCGGCCGGATTCATCTGCGGTTATTTGATCCAGGAACTGCTGGACAACGGGCATGAAATAATCGGGCTCGACAATTTCAGCAAGTATGGGCGCAGCCAGAAGTCATATGACGGGCACCAGCGCTATCATTTTGTCGAGGGAGACGCCAAGGACGCAGGATTGTTGAAGAAACTGCTCGCCGATTGCGACCAGTTTGTTGCAGCGGCAGCCATGATCGGCGGAATCTCCTATTTCCATGAATTTGCCTATGATCTGATGGCGGAGAACGAACGCATCACAGCGGCTTCTTTCGATGCCGCCATCGACGCGCATAAGAACTGCAAGCTCAAAAAGATCACTGTGCTGTCCTCCAGCATGGTGTACGAGTCCACCTCCGAGTATCCAACGCCCGAAGGCGCCGAGCAGAAATGCCCTCCACCCAGGTCCACCTACGGCTTCCAGAAGCTGGCAACCGAGTACTTCGTTAAAGGAGCCTGGGAGCAGTACCACCTGCCGTATACGATCGCCCGGCCGTTCAATTGCGTGGGAATTGGCGAAAAGCGCGCGCTGCGCGACGTGGACGTATACAGTGGAAACGTGAAGCTAGCCATGTCGCATGTGGTTCCCGACCTGGTGCAAAAGGCGCTCAAGGGGCAGGACCCGCTTCATATTCTCGGAGCAGGCAATCAGGTGCGGCACTACACTTACGGGGGTGACCTGGCGAAGGGAATCCGGATTTGCATCGAGCATCCCAACGCTCTTAACCAAGACTTCAATCTTTCTACGGCCGTCCGCACCACCGTTCTGGAATTGGCGAAGGCCATCTGGGAAAAGGTGCACCAAGGCGCCAAGCCATTCAATTGCGTCCACGATCAGGCCTATGAGTACGATGTGCAGGAGCGTTCGCCATTGGTAGACAAGGCCGAACGGTTGCTGGGCTTCCGTTCGGATACCTCATTGAGCGACATCCTGGACGAGGTGATCCCATGGATTAAGGAACAGATCGCGGCAGGGCAGATGTAAAGCTGCGCGGCACAAGAAAGCAAGGGGGAAATTTCTTGGCTATCGATGTGGCGAGTATCGAGACAGACGAGTTAACGATTATCATTCCGGTGTACAACGAAGGCGCTGGATTCGAGGCGTTGTGGCAGGAACTGACCACTCAATTGCAATTTCCCTTCCGGGCTTTGGTCGTTTACGACTTTGACGAAGATAATACAGTTCCCGCAGTGCAAGAAGTGATTTCGCGCGGTGAACTCCGGCTAACTCTGGTGAAGAATTCGATCCGGCGCGGAGTTGTCGGCGCGCTACTCACAGGATTTCGCCATGTCGAGCGCGGTCCTTTGTTAGTCGTTATGGCCGATCTCTCCGATGATCTAATTCAGGTAGGCCGGATGCTGGAGCTCTATCGCCAGGGCTATCATGTGGTCGTCGGCAGCCGCTACATGAAGGGCGGGCGCATCGTGAACGGGCCGGTCCTCAAGCAAGGTCTGTCGCGCTTGGCTGGTGTGAGTCTGTGCTGGCTACGCGGTATTCCTACACACGATGCCACCAACGCCTTCAAAATCTACGATGCGGCAATGCTGAAACAATTTTTCTTTGAAAGTCAGCGGGGGTTTGAATTAAACCTCGAAATCACGGTCAAGGCCTTTCTGGCCGGATATCGCATAGCCGAAATCCCAACCGTGTGGCGGGATCGCACTCAAGGCAAATCAAAGTTCAAATTGTGGGCCTGGCTGCCGCATTATCTACGTTGGTATTTCTACGCCTTTCGGCCCCTGAAAAAGATTGTCTGAAAATCTCGTACCGACCGGTATTACAGTGTTGTGCGCTGCAAAAGGCGTTAATTTTTAGCGGGTATGAATCCCACCCATGAACTGGCTTGTTCCATCAGGCAGCATCAACGACCGACGCGACCGCGTGTTTATATCTGAAAGGGTCTTTGGATGAATCAGAACGTGTCCATTTTTAAAAAGCGATTATTCTTCGTTTATGTCGTTTGCAGTTTGATCGCCGTCTTCTACCTACCTACCCTGGTGCCCCCGCCGCCAAGCGTATCGTCCTCATATATATTTGGCTACAACAATAACGTGGGCATCTTGCTCTTGTTGTTGCTGGTGACTATTGGGGCAATCTGGACCAAGGGGCTGAATCTGCAGTTTTTCACGAGCGGCAAATCGCGGCCTGTTTCCATGAAGGTTCTGGCCGCCTCTCTGATATTGGTCTTTTGCGGCTGCCTGGCAATGTACATGCTCGCCGGCCGGTTCGGCGGTTTCGGGGAGTCCACTTATCCAATAGATCGGACATGGCTGCTCTCACAGGGTAGGATTCCCTACGTGGACTTCGAATGGCCATTTGGAGCATCTTTCCTTTACGGACCGCTGCTGCTCCAGCGTCAATTTTCTATCGGCATTGTCAATGCCTGTTATCTCTTCTGGATTTTTAATTATCTGCTTGGAACCGTTCTTCTGTTTGCGGTTGTCAATTTGATCGATTATCCGACTGACTCCAAGAGGACAATCTTTCTTCTTATCTTTTTCGCAGGCCTTCCCTCCATCTGGGGCATGGGAATCTACTACACGTTCCTGCGGTACAATTGCCCGCTGTTCTTTATTCTGGTGGTTCATAAACTCGTCAACCGAGAAGACGTCAAATCGAAGCTTTATGCCGGCCTTCTTGCAATCGCCTTCACCATAACCCTGCTTTTGATATCCCCAGAGACCGCCATTGCTCATGCCTTTGCCTGCGTTTGCATTTTCGTGCTCGCTTCACCGCGCTGGAGTCGTGTGCATCTCGTGACGATTGCCGGGGTACTTCTAGGATTTGCCGTTGTCTTTTGGGAAGCGATGAAGCTTCACGTGCTGGATACAGCGCGTGCCTCCGGGGGGGGGGCGAATAGCCAACCGATTGCATTTGCTCCACATATTCTACTTTTCTTTTTCGCTCTCTTTGTTTGCGCCTGTTATGTATTTCGGCGCTTTTCGGAGAAGCGAATCAACGACAATACTGTCGCTCTTATCGCTTACTCGATACCAATGATTGCCGCAATTCTTGGAAGGTGCCAGGGCGATCACGTTTTCTGGAATGGCGAAGGTGTATTCCTGGCAAGTATGTTCTATGTTTCCAATCGTAAGACTGCCTGGAAGTGGTACAGAGCTGCCTTTATAATTATTATGATTCTGTTTCAGGCTCTGATTCAGACACGGGTTTATGCGGGATCCTTGATAAGACTAATCCTGACTTATCCAAGCGAAAGCGATAATAGCTCATCGATTCGCAGGTCCTTCGCCTACTTGGGTAAAGAATATTTTGTCGCAACAGGCAAAACCTCAAAAGAAGCGGAGTGGGAAGCCATGCTCGCACGTCCCGGACGTCATCTCGACATGACGAGCCAGATCGACTTTGCGAGTCTCTATCCTTCGTGGCACGGGACGTTTCTTGCTCCTTTTGGGTACAGACCGAATCGGATTGGTACTTATCACTCCGAACGAATCGAGCTTGGTTTCTATGAAGATGTAGAAAATGCGTTTACGGTCGCTGCGATCGATCGAAAACTTTCTGAGATGAGGGACCATCCACAATGGGCTCTTCTGCTGCCCGATCGCTTCGATGATGAATGCAGGGTCGATGTTCGAGCCGAAAGAGCGTTGCTAAGCGAGATGTTTGCATTCCCTTACCTCGGGAGAGCTGTTCATCCGGAAGGCGTTCGTCAACCTATCTGCGATTACATCAAAGCACACTACAGAATGGAGCAGACGCCAACGGAAGACAACTTCGACTATGGGCTTTGGGTTGCCATGGACTCTCCTCGATGAATAAGGCGAATTGAAATCGTGCCACGAGCTTATTGTTAAGTAACAACAGCGTCTGGGTGCAAGACGCACTGACTCTACAAATGTGTATTTCCGGTGAGAACGCCCATCCTCGCTTCATCGACCGCTCTAACGGGGCAGTCGCCGTCGCCTATACGAAAATGAAACCGGAAAACAATGCCACCTGATCAGACTTCAATCACCTTCAGCCGTTGCTTGACTTGGACAGCGAAGGCGCGCTCTGCCAAGAGGGTTTCTGCCACGGCCGACACGGCGATGCCATCTGCAAACATCAGAATGTGTCTGTTCCTAATCTATTACTTTACCCTCTGCGACACCATCCTGAAATTCTTTCCGCTGGGGGTTGCAATTGTCCTGCGGTATCTTCCCGAAGCTGTTCTTTATCTCTTCGTCTTCGTACTCTTGATGAAGAAATGGCGAATCGTCTCCTTCCCGCTTTTTTTGCCTCTTTGCGCCTGCGCCCTGACTATGACGATTTCGGGGATATTGAATTCCTCGTCCATATTCTGGGTCATGGGAGACTTCCGAATCTATTTCCGATTTGTAGCCTTCACTTATATCGGATGGAGAACTACGGTCGCCCCACAACGGATCACCCAGTTCATCAAGGGTTTTCTTGGTTTGACAATTATAGAACTGATCGTCGGAGGGCTTGAACTCATTGGAGGTAGCGAAACGCGGACCTTCTTCTCTCCAGTTCTAGGTTTGATCAGTGGAGCGCCAGCTGTGCGCGATAACACAGTTTTGGATACAGGGAGTTGGATCTTCGGGACGCTGCAAGACTATAACCAGTTTGGAATGTTCATGACATTGAGTTGCGTCCTGGCGCTTGCGTTATATTTCATGAAGGGCTCACGCCGGCATCTCTGGTTGGCGTTTGCCTGCGCGCTGGCCGTGGTGCTCTCCTTCTCAAGACATTCGCTTTTATTGCTGGTTATTGCACTAGGTATTTTTCTCCCCTTCCAGCGCAAGAGGATATTGACTTCTTCCAAACTGCGGCGATCTGTTGTGATTTTTGCTTGCGGGTGTGCGCTAATCGTTCTCGGTGGAAGTTTCAGTTCAGCTCTTAGAGAAAGAGTTACGTCAGTGTTGAGTCCGGAAGTAATGGCAGGCGACCAGGCAGCAAACATTCGGCTCTACATGACCCTGGAGCTCACACCCCGGTTCTTGAACGCCTACCCATTATTTGGACAGGGTCCGATTGCACCATCCGACGCGGTCCAGTTTGGAGAGACGGATAGTTCACAGGGGCCAACGCTCAAGGCTGCCCCGGATGTCCCAGGCTGGGTCACCTTTTTCTTCACCGATGTCATTTGGGTGATGGTATTGGGACTTTATGGGTGTTTTGGGCTAGCCGCATTTGGGTATGTGTTCTGGTCCATTGCGGCGGCTGCTAACAGAATACGCAAGGAAAAGCCAAATGCTGAGGGCGTGGCTCTGGCACAGGCTGGCCTGGTGGCGGTCGTTCTGGTTGCGGTATCAGGACTCTTCAGTTTGGAAATGGTTGCAAGAGACACTGTTCCGGTCTTCTGGTTTCTTGCGGGTATGGTTTTCTCCTTAGCCGCGAAACCCCTGTCAAAGATGCAAGTCCTTCATCATTGAGTTTATGTTTCGAGGGACCATAGTCGACACGCCTTCAACTGCGCGGTATTCGACAGGCGGCGATCGGATCAGCATGATCAACAACGAGCTTCAATGCGCAGACCGCAGCAAGCCTGACAGGTTCAACGATGGAATCGAAAAATAACCACTATTGGCCACATCCCCGGTGGGGTGCCGAGGCTCTCTACTACCTGAGTCACAAACTTTGGAAGCGAGGCTTCAAGCGCCTGTCGCTGCTTGTGAAATATTTCAACGTCGCATTGTTTCGGGCTTACATCGACAGCCCCGCGCACATTGGCGAGAGACTGGATTTGCCTCATGGGGGATTTGGCGTCGTGATTGGTCCTGACGTCACAATCGGCGACGACGCAATCATTTTCCACAACGTAACAATCGGGCACGCGAAACCTGGGCCGGTAGTTATTGGCGATCGGCTCTATGCGGGTACCGGGGCAAGCATTGTTGGGCCGTTGCGAATCGGAAACGACGTTACGATAGGTGCAAATACCGCAGTTACCTTTGACGTGCCAGACGGCGCAACGGTTGTCAGCCAGAAGGCGCGAATCCTCCTTTCCGATGCTAGGGCTTTGTAAAGCCAATTTCGGAGATGGAGAGCGACCTTGCTGTTCATTACACTGTTCGCCTTAAGACACTCCAGTGGAGGAAAGCGTGAGCACTTCAACAATCTATGAGGATGGCTCCTATCTTGCCAAGAATCCAAAATGGCATGAGGAGGACTCACCGTGGAAGGCAAGGAATATCCAAAGGATTCTCAGAAGGAATAAGGTAAATCCGTCAACAATTTGTGAAGTTGGATGTGGGGCTGGCGAGATATTGAGCTGCTTGGCAGACAGCTATGGTACTGGCGTTTTGTTTTCAGGGTATGAGGTATCCCCGCAAGCGTTTGAGATTTGCAAGAATAAAGAGCGACAGAATCTCCGCTATTTCTTCCGAGATTTGCTTGACGAAAAAGAAGCTTCATTTGAAGTCGTTATGGCTATCGATGTATTCGAGCACGTGGAGGATTATATTGGGTTTCTTCGCAAATTCCGCGCGAAAGGAAAATACAAGGTGTTTCATATTCCTCTCGATTTATCCGTCCAAGCGGTTTTACGCAGCAGACCCCTCCTGGAGGGCAGGGAGAAAGTTGGACACATTCATTGCTTCACAAAGGAAATTGCCCTTGCGGTGCTCAGGGACACAGGTTATACCGTGGTGGACTATTTCTATACAAGTGCCTCTTTGGAGTTTTCGAAATATGGCTGGAAGAATCGCTTAATGAAACTGCCCAGGAAGCTACTGTTCGCGATCCACAAAGATTTGGCGGCACGAATACTTGGTGGATTCTCGCTACTGGTGTTGGCTGAATAGACCAATTGCCGCTTACTCATATGTTTATTGAGGATCTGCAATGAAGATCGCCCTCGCAAACAACTACTACTACGTTCTTGGGGGCAGCGAGCGGGTTCTGTTTGGCGACCAGGAGGCTCTCGAAGCGGCGGGCCACGAGGTTCGGCCTTTTGCTCCGAAAGACGACAGAAACAACGCCGCGAGTTCAGCGGCCTTTTTTCCGCAGGTGACGGACTATAGGTCAGCCCGCGGCGTTGGGCAAGTGAAAGCCGCCATCGATCTGGTGTATTCACCCGCTGTGGGTCATGCTTTTGGACGATTCCTGGATGGCTTTCACCCGGACGTGGTTCACTGCCATAACATCTACGGCCGTCTGACTACAGCCATTCTGGACGCGGCAAGGCGGCGGCGCATCCCGGTTGTGATGACGGTGCATGATTTGAAACTGGTTTGCCCCGCCTATCTCGGCTTGCGCGAAGGCAAGCCCTGCCAGTTGTGCCAGGATGGAGGGTACTGGCGCTGCGTGCGGTGGAAATGCCACAAGCAAAACCGTTCCGCATCCTTGGTGTATGCCGCCGAGTCTTACTTCAACCGCTTTGCCGGCAAGTACGATGGCGTTTCGAGGTTTCTGTGCCCCAGCCGCTTCATGCAGCGGTCGCTGGTTGATTCTGGGATCGCGGAAGAACGGACGGCATATCACCCCAACGCGCTTCCGCTTGATAACTACACTCCGCAGTTCGAGCCGGGCGACTATGTATTGTATGCGGGCAGGCTGTCGGCAGAAAAAGGCATCCTGACGCTATTGGCCGCTATGGAGCAGGCGAAGATTCCGCTGCGCATCGCCGGGATAGGGCCGCTTGAGGCGGAGATCCACGGCTTGATCGAGGAACGCAAGCTTTCCGTTACGATGGAAGGCTATTGTAATGGCGAGCGCCTGGCTGAGTTATACAGAAACTCGGCGTTTACCGCCGTTCCGTCGGAGTGGTACGAGAACGCCTCAATGTCCATCCTTGAGTCTTTCGCCTATGGCAAGCCGGTTCTTGCCGCCAATATCGGCGGCAACCCTGAACTGGTTGCCGATGGGGAAACAGGCCGCTTGTTTGCATCCGGCAGCGTAGAGGAATTGACCGAAGCGGCGCGTGCAATGTGGGCAAATCACGACGAGCTGAGCACTATGGGAAAACGCGCCCGAAGCCTGATGGAGCAGCGGTTCAGCCAGAAGCAAAGACTTGCAGCTCTGCTCGACATCTATGCAGATGTGGGCGGCCGCGCTCCTCTGGAACAGCTTTAAGAAAGTGGTACAAAGTACCTTCAAGCGGAGGACAAGGTCATGAAATTCGAGAAAGAAACGCGCGTCTATATCGCTGGTTGCGGCGGTATGCTTGGACGAGCAGTTTACGAGTACTTCAACGAAAGAACAACAGTGAAGGCCACGGATATCGATTTGAACATCTCTTGGCTCTCGCATGCGGATGTGCGAGACTACAGATCTATTAATGATTCCATTAGCGAGTTTAATCCAGACTTTATCCTGAACTTGGCAGCCCTGACCGACCTGGAATATTGTGAGCGGAATCAAGAAAATGCGTGGTTAACGAACGCCTTGGGCGCAGAGAATATTGCTTTGATTGCCAGCCGGCTCGATGTGCCGCTTGTGTATATCTGCACTGCGGGAATAGTCGATGGCTCCCAGGAGATTTACCATGATTATGGTACGCATAACCCTCTCTCTGTCTATGGAAAGTCGAAATACGCGGGAGAACTTGCAGTGCAGACTATGGTCAGGCAACACTTCGTATTCCGTGCAGGTTGGATGATGGGCGGAGGCCCCGCAGTTGACAAGAAGTTCATAAACAAGATTTATAAACAAATCAAGGCGGGCGCTAAAACGCTCTATGTTGTAGACGATAAGCTAGGAACCCCGACTTATACAAAGAGTTTTGCCGCGGCTATCTATGCGGTTGCCGAGACGAACCTATATGGAGTCTACAACCAGGTGTGCTCTGGTAGCGGCAGCCGTTATGATGTCGCAGAAGAGTTTGTTCGCCTATTGGGGCTGGAGAACTGCATAAAGATAGTCAAAGTGGGCTCAGAAAAATTTGAGAAAGAGTATTTTGCACCTAGGCCCAAGTCTGAGAAACTTGAGAACCTCAAATTAAGAGCACGCGGTATAGACTTCATGCCGCACTGGAAAGACGCGCTGGCTGACTATGCTCTGGAATTCAAGGCGGATTTGGACGCATGAGAATTGCAATCGGTGGAGTGCGCGGGATTCCGGCACATTATGGTGGCTATGAGACGTCGGTTGACGAAATCGCACGTCGTATGCAGAAACTTGGTCACGAAGTAACTGTATATTGCCGTGGTGAGCAAACGGAGCATAGCCAGTTAGAGTATGCAGGGATCAAATTAGTGTATCTAAATGTTGTCCCTTTCAATCGCTTAGAGACAATTATCCATTCGATTGCGGTTGGTCTTCATGTTGCATTTCGCGGACGTAATATAGATGTCGTTCATATGTACAATGCGGCAAGCGTTTTTGGAGGACTCATTGTCAGGATAGCTGGAAAGCCCTTGATCATGACAGTGGATGGCGTGGACTGGGACAGAGAGGCGTGGGGCTGGATCGCACGGGTGGTCTTGAAGGTTTCATACTGGCTGGCGGTACGGGTCGCTAATACCATAGTTTGTGATTCCAGGACAGTCAAGGCGATATTTGAAAAGCGATTCAACGCTAACAATATTATATGTATCCCCTATGGCGCCAAACGTATTGATAATGTTTCTAGAAGTTATCAACTCTTTGGACTAGAACGATTACAATACTTCATATTTATTGGGCGACTAGTACCTGAAAAGGGGGTGGATATTCTTCTTGATGCCTATGCTAGGCTGGCCACCAACATGCCTCTAGTTATTGTCGGCGATAATGAACTTCATGCTGAGTATGTGGCGATGTTACATCGCAACGCGGGCGTGAATGTGAAGTTTCTTGGCTATCGCTACGGCGAAGAGTACGAAAGCTTGCTATTTAATGCCCGCGCATATATAACTGCATCAAAACTTGAAGGAACATCGCCCTCACTCCTGGCCGCAATGGGAGCGCATGTTTGTTGTCTGGTACGCGCGATTCCAGAGAACATGGAAACCGGGGGAGATGGCGTCTTATATTTCGACGGGGAAATCGAGGATCTTGTGAACAAATGGCACATGATTATAGAAGATACTGAAATCCTTAATAAGTATGCATCGAAGGGATACGAAAGGGTAGCGTCCCATTATGATTGGGATGTTGTAACTACGCAGTATCTTACTGCCTATGATGATGTTCTGGACAACATGTCCGGTGAGAGCTCAAGTTCTCACTATTAATCTTTCGTGAACATGAATCGAATTAGATAACATCATTCACCAGCAAGCATCGAAGCGAAGGTGATTGACAAACCAATTGTGATCACGACGCGAATAAGGCAGGCGTTTATACCCAAGAAGGATGGAAATGGTATTTTGTGCAGGCAGGAAATGCATCTCGCTGGCTCGCGCGATCGGGCGTCTCCTCTGCTATGCTGCTACGCGCAGGTAAATGGGACAGGGAGCAAGAATAAGGGTGTTGCAAGTTTTCACAGGAATAGGAACTGGCAGTGTTGTTCGCTAGTATCAGAGTTTCATTTCTGTGAGGCTTGGGCTCAGGCGACGCCAGGGTGAAAACGTGACTTATTGAAGGGGTATTAATAGTGATTGGAGTCACCGGTGGAACAGGGTTTGTCGGCCATCGACTGGTTGCGCGACTGGCGCAAGACGCGCCAATTCGCGTACTGTCGATGGATAAGAGAGCGGCCCCCGTAAAAGGGGTTGAGTATATTATTGGCGACATAACATCGCCTGAGTTTACGGATAGGTTCGCTCAGGGCTGCGAGTCGATCATCCATCTGGCCGGTATTGCGCATTCATCATTGCGGACGGAGGCTGAAAAACGGCAGTCCTACAAAGTTAATGTCGAAGGCACAAGGACAGTCTTGAATGCAGCGCTGAGGCATAGAGTTCAGCGGTTCGTGCTTGTCTCGACGGCCCATGTTTACGCAGCGTACTCAGGGCTGGACATCGACGAATCCGCGCCCGTGGCCGCGTCCAGCTATTACTCTTTCACTAAGATCGAGGCGGAAAGACTTGTGCGCGAGGCATCTGAGCGGGGGATGGAAGTAGTGATAGCCCGTCCGTGTCTGATCTACGGCCCAGGTGCACGCTTTAATCTGGACCGAATGATGCGAGGCATTGATCGCGGCTATTTCTTTCACATTTCTGGCAGGAACCCGATGCGTAGTTTTCTGTCCGTGGAGAATGCGGCACGAGCGTTGGCGCATTTGGCAAGAAGAGACGTTCCCGAAGGTACCTACAATCTCGCCGACGCAAGGCCTTATTCGCTTGTGGACTTTGGAAACGAACTAGCTGATCGAATGAAGCGACGCAGGCCTCGCACTGTTCCGTCTGCAGTATTATGTGCAGCCGGCGTGGCTGGTTCGGTCATGCAGAAGCTGAGAGTACATTTTCCTGTCTCACGTGAGACTGTAGCTAAGTTGACTTCAGACTTTACGCTCAGCACTAGCCGCCTGGTACAGACGCGCTTCGAGGGGGACGGAAACGTTGGAGAGGTGCTCCAGCAAATGGTTGATCACTATCTGCGCTCAATGCGACATTAGGGCGCATATGTGCAGTCAGCGGGTCAGTATTGATCTTTATGAAGCGATTGTGTGACATCATATCAAGTAGTCTACTGCTGATCCTGTTGGCCGTCCCGATGGCGTTGATTGCTGTCGCGGTCAAGCTGACTTCCAAGGGGCCAGTACTGTACTGGTCGGATCGAGTGGGCCAATGGAATCGCATTTTCAAGATGCCGAAGTTTCGCAGCATGCGGATAGACACTCCTCAGGTTGCCACTCATTTGCTGTCGAATTCTTCAACCTACCTTACCCCCATCGGCAGCTTTCTCCGCCAGACGAGTCTTGATGAATTGCCTCAATTGTTGAGCATTCTAGCGGGCAGTCTGACTTTCGTAGGACCACGGCCGGCGCTCTTCAATCAGAACGATTTAATAGCGCTCCGCACTGCGCGGGGCATTCACGTGCTGGTGCCTGGATTGACCGGATGGGCGCAAGTGAACGGCCGTGATGAACTGCCTATCCCAGTCAAAGTGCAGTTCGATTATGAATATCTACAGCAGCGGTCTTTTAAATTCAATGTTCAGATCCTTTGCATGACAATAGTTAAAGTCGTACGCGGCGAAGGCATACAGCATTGAAAAGACGTTGTTTCCCAGTTTTGAAAATCTATTCAACGAGGAAGATTCATGCAGAAAAA
>CZKF01000180.1_pt1 | contig 19862 bp, 23 predicted proteins | sample 1122351 | NCBI WGS metagenome assembly CZKF01 (sample SAMEA3539301, study PRJEB10725) | soil metagenome | biome: tundra; feature: field; material: soil | place: USA | collected 2010-05 | depth 0.15 m
TGAAGCCGGGAACGTAGTTCGGATCTATGGTCAGCGGGGTGAGAGTGTCGCTGGGGGCGCTGGAGATGCCCTTCTTGACTTCGGTGGCCATGGACCAGAGCTGACCGCCGGCAACCGTCCAGCCGCTATTGGTCTTGGCCTCGGCGTAGAGAATGCGCTGGCGCAGAACGTAGCTATTGGACTGGTTGTTGTTGGAGGTGATGCCGGTGCCCAGGAAGTCAGCCTCGAAGTAGCCGCGCAAAGTGCCCCAACTGGTCTTTCCGTCGGCCAGCATGGTGAGGCGCGACTGGCGGGCCGAGCCGTAGAACTCGCTCATCTGATAGCCATCCGCGCCCTCGTAGGGAAGCGCGTTGAAGGCGGTGGGAATGTCGCCGCCGGTGGCCTTGGTGCGGTAGATCGTTTCACCCGCCGCGTAGCCGCCTGGTGTGATGTTGATGCCCTTGTAGTGCAGCGCGTTGGGACTGGCGATCTCCTTCTTGATCTTGGACGTCTCGTCAGAAATCGTGGTAGCCAGCGAAGCCTGCGTGCCCTTGAGGTCGGTGACGGAGGATTGCAGCGTGGTGACGGCGGCCGCGTTGTCGGTCACCGCTTGTTGCTGGACCGCGGCCGCGGCTTCCGCCTTGGATGCCGCAGCGCGGGCGTCGGCTGCTGCCTGCTGGGCTTTCTGCAACTGCTCGTCTTTGTTAGCCAGGTCGTTTCTCAGGCTGTTGATCTGGCCTTCCAGTTCTCGGCGCAGCGCCTGAATCTGCTCTTCGACCGTCGGCTTTGAAGGCGTCTTAGCCTTCGCGGTTGCAACGTGCTTCTTCACCGGCGGGTTGGTGTTGCTTGTTTGTCCATAGGAAGCAACAACGCAGACTGCCAGAATTGTCGCGGCAGCGATACTGAGTTTGAAATTCACTGAGCCTCTCCTTTGTTTCTCTTGAGTTGGTTGGGTTCATGGCGACGTAAGTTTTATCGGCCGCCCCGGTTTCCCGCATCATCGAAATTGCAAAAATTGCGCATAACAATGGCCCGGTTAGGTAGCCGGACCATAGCCCTGGAATTACTGCAAGGAATAAATTGTCTTGAGCACCTTTTCCGCCACATTCTTGGGCAGTGGAGCATAAGAGAGAGCTGGGGCCTCGCTCTCGCCGGAAGTAATGATCCAACTCAACAGATCCTTGATGACCTTGCCCTTGGCCGCATCAGGCGCCTTGACCGGGATCAGCAGCCAGGTAAAGCTGGAGATGGGGTAGGCATGACTGCCGGGTGCGTTGGTGATGGAGACGCGATAGTCGGCGGGCATCTCCTTAATGCTGGCCGCCGCTTCAGTGACGCCTTCAATGGAGGCCTTCTCCCAGTTGCCGGCGGCGTTCTTCACTTCGCCATAGCTGATGTGGTTCTGCAGTGCGTAGATCAACTCAATGTATCCCAGAGCGCCCGGTATCTGGCGCACCAGGCCGGCCACGCCCTCATTGCCCTTGCCGCCTACGCCCACCGGCCAGGAAACCGAGACGCCTTTTCCTGAGCTATTCGCCCACTCCTTGCTGACCTTGCTCAGGTAGTCGGTCCAGATGTAGGTCGTGCCGCTGCCGTCGGAGCGGTGAACCACGATGATCTTCTGGTCAGGCAGCTTCAAACCTGGGTTGTCCTTGGCAATGCGCGCGTTGTTCCAGTTGTCGATCTTACCCAGAAATATGTCGGCCAGAACGTCGGGACTGAATTTGATGTCGTCGACGCCGGGAACATTGAAGGCAGGCACATCCGCGCCCAGCACGGTGGGAATATGGATGAGCTTGGTCTTGGACGGAGCCAGTTGCTCGTCGGTGGCCGGCCCATCGGTGGCGCCAAAGTCGACCGTCCCGGCCACGATCTGGCGGATGCCGCCGCCGGAGCCGATCGATTGGTAGTTGATCTCAACGCCGGGATGCGCAGCGCTGTACTCGCTAAACCACTTGGAATAAATCGGATAAGGAAAGGTCGCGCCTGCCCCGGTTAACTTCTGCGCCTGTGCGGCGCTCAAAGCCAATACCAGCAACCCAGCCACAATTAACGTCTTTTTCACGGAAATCCCCCATGCAGAGTATTTGCTGGCTTCGATTGTCTACAGGGAATGTTACTGGCGTTTGAATTTATGGTGATTTTTGAATGAAAGGAAATAAGAGGACTTGCCGCGTGTCTGGAGCGTTTTCATCAACAAATTGTAGCGCCGGTCTCCTGACCGGCTGTACTGGCGGCTTCCAAGCCGCCAGATGCGATGTGTGCGGGTCTGTAAACCCGCACAACAGCCACTCATGAGAGCGGCGTTACAAAAACGCAATTCACAGATAGGCTTTAGTCCTGAAAAAATGTTTTAGCCAATTATGCCCGTAATTCCGAGCCGATTTGCAGAATATCAAAACAGTTCAATGGCAGGCCGGCTGTGGTCCTGGATGTTTGTGCTGCCGACCACATTCGCGTGAGTCACGTGCTGGCTGGCCATACGGTACTTGCTGCGATGAGCGGCCAGAAGTTCCTTGAAGGTATGCTCGAACTTCCCTTCCCAAACGAAATCGAACGCCCTTTCAGACATTATTTGCAAGTGTTCGCGCATCTCGGTCAGCGCTTCCTGCACGTGCTCCATTCTCTGACGCATCACGTCCTGGAATTGAATATGCCCGAGAGCCTCGGAGAGCCGTGTTACGTTCTCCGCATAGTTTTCATCCACCTCCGTGATGACTTCCAGTAGCAATTGCCCGTTCTTGTTGAACTCCATCTGCATCTCGTTCAAGTCGGAGATCAGATGATCCATCACGCCGCTGGACTCGTGCCTCTCAAGAGAAGCGTGGGCTTCGGCCATCTCCCGGTCCACTCGTTCGCACGTTGCATGAATCTTGGCGGAAATGTCGGAGGCGGCCTTGGTGGAGGAGACGGAGAGCTTTCTCACCTCGAAGGCCACCACGGCAAAGCCGCGTCCCGCGTTGCCCGCCCGAGCCGCCAGCTGTCCGCGCGGCCCGCGGCAAGTCCCCGTCCGCGGACATTCATCTCTCCGCGCACCACTCCGGGGCCAGCGTGCTGGATTCCCGAATGAGCCCTAACGCAGGGGCCACTCAGGAATCAGTTCGTCAATCTCTTCCATCAATCTCCGCGTCTCCGTCAGCGCCACGACCACGCGCTGCCAATGCTGTGTATCGTCGTAACTCAACGTGCGCCCCTTGCGGTCCTTCAACCACTTCTCGCAAACCTGATAACCGCCGACGTGAAAATTCCACGTCTCCGAAGGAACGTCCTCAAAGTACTGCTTGTCATTGATATGGACATGCCGCGTGCCGGGATCGTTTTCGACCTTCTCGACTACGTTCGTTCCGGGTTTACGAAACTTTGTGATGAACTGGTTGACTCGGGGAGCATCCGCCTCCTTCAGCAGATGCAGCGCCACGAGTTCCTCACCCTTATCTGCAAGGTTGAAGAAAAGCCTTCTGTCTGCTGTCAGGGGTATCCGGGCGAAATCGCGTTTCAGAAATTCAGCATATCGCGTTCGATAGGTGGGACTGTGCATGACGGCGTAAATGTAATAAAAATAACGTCGTGAGAATGGTTCCATTTGTGAGAATCGCTATGGCCAGTTGTCCTCAGCCAAATGATCTCGTTCTTGTATGCGTCAGGACCAAAGACCTCATCTAACACCGCCTTTGCGTAATGCCCGACATTGGGGTCTAGGTGGACATAAATGCAACCTGTTTCGGATAGCATCTCATGCAAAACTACGAGCGTGTCGTAGAACCAGGCCAGATAGCGATCGAGCGAGCTAATGCCTCGAAGCCTTTCATCTGCCGAGACACCCCAGGTGTCCCGATAAGCCTTTTGCTCAATGATGGACGGCTCCTTTAGGAAGGAAGTTCCGTTCGACTCTTCCGATTCAGCATGAATGGGAATTGTCGCAGTAAATGAGAAGTCTGCTCCCGTATCGAATGGCGGGTCAATATAGATAAGATTGACCTTCCCCGCAAACTCCGGCAGCAGCGAGGGCAGCACATACTTCTTGTCGCCCCAAATCAGGCGGTTGCGCCACTCGGTCTGCCGCCCGGCGGCAAACAAGTCCAGCGTCCGGAGGCGATCCGCCGCGCTCTCATTCACCGTCTCGATGGTTTGAAAAGGCAGCGCCACCCGCACCGGGCTTTGCCGCTTGCCGTCAACGTACTTCCCGTCTCAAATCAGCTCTGTCATAGGTTGCCTTGGATTCTAGCACCGCCGCGCGGCCTGGCCAAGCTGCGCGTCCTGAAGCCCAGCCAAACAGTCGAGCCCAAGCTGAACGCCGATTACATTCTCTCGCAGGGCACGCACGCGATGGCCGAGACCACGGAGAAGGTGGTCGCATTTGGCGCTTCAACCGGCGGCACGGAGGCGCTGAAGACCGTGCTCGAGGCGTTGCCCGCCGATACTCCCGGCATTGTGATCGTGCAGCATATGCCGGAGCTGTTCACGCGCGCCTTTGCACAACGTCTTGACGGCCTGTGCGCCATTACCGTGAAGGAGGCCGAGACCAACGACACAATTATTCGCGGCCGCGCTCTGATTGCGCCGGGAAATCATCATATGCTGCTCAAGCGCAGCGGGGCGCGCTACTACGTGGAGATCAAGGACGGGCCGCTGGTCTGCCGTCACCGGCCTTCGGTCGATGTGCTTTTCCGCTCCGCTGCTCGTTATGCTGGACGGAATGCAGTCGGCATCATACTGACCGGAATGGGCGACGACGACGCCCGAGGAATGCTGGAGATGAAACAGGCCGGAGCGACGACCATCGCCCAGGACGAGGCCACCTGCGTGGTCTTTGGCATGCCCAAGGAGGCCATCAAACTCGGCGGCGTCGACAAGATCCTGCCGTTGCACTCGGTGGCCGGGACCATTTTCTAGGGAACCTCTGAATAAGTCGATGTTTTGAAAGGGAACGACTTCACAGCTTGCGGAAAAACTCAAAACGGAGGGAGGCGGGGGTTTCAACCCCCGCATAATGCCAATCAATCAACGCGGGCTTTAGCCCCGGAAGGAATGTTGGACCATAACAATGACTTGATCAGAGGTTCCCTATGTCTGAATCGGCCTTCCTCCCTACCGGTAAGCCTGCGGAATGAAATTCTGTTCCTGGATGGGCGGGCGCACGTATTTCGACTTCTCCAGCTTCGGAAGTTTCAGCGGCTCGGGCGTCAAATCGCGGTAGTCGAACATTGACAAAAGATGCCGGATCACGTTCAGCCGGGCGCATTTCTTGTCTTCCGCATTCACTACATACCAGGGCGACTGCTTGGTGTCAGTCACCGCGAACATCTCGTCCTTGGCCCGCGAGTACTCCGCCCAGTGCTTGCGCGACTGCAAATCCATCGGGCTCAGCTTCCAGCGCTTGGTGGGATTCTTCATGCGATCCTGAAAGCGCCGCTCCTGCTCCGCGTCGCCGACGGAAAACCAGTATTTGATCAGGCTAATCCCGGAGCGGATTAACATGCGCTCGAACTCCGGGCAGCTATGCATGAACTCCTGATACTGCGCCTCGGTGCAGAAGCCCATCACCCGCTCGACACCCGCCCGGTTATACCAACTGCGATCAAACAGCACCATCTCGCCCGCCGCCGGCAGGTGTGGCGCATATCGCTGGAAGTACCACTGTGTCTTTTCGCGTTCAGTGGGCGTGCCCAGAGCCACCACTCGGCAGACGCGCGGGTTGAGCGATTCTGTGATGCGCTTGATGGCGCCGCCCTTGCCTGCGGCGTCGCGGCCTTCAAACAGCACCACCACCCGCAGGCCCTCGTGGCGAATCCACTCCTGCAGCTTGACCAGTTCCACTTGCAGGCGGCTTAGTTCGCGCTCATAGTCGCAGTCTTTTCCCAGTCGCAAAGTCTTTTTATCATCCAGCGTCGGCGCTGGCAGGTCTCCGCCAAGCTGGATGCCGCTTGCAGGCGTCGCCTCCTGCTCCGTCTCCGTATGACCCTTCTTGTGCTTGTCTTTCATCGGTTTTCCTCCTACTTCACTAGCTAACCATCTTCCTATCGGCAGGATTTACCGCCGAAATCATCATAATCCTCTGACGCGCTGCTGAGGGATTCCTTTTATACAAACATTTGAAGATCAGCGAGCGCAGGCCGGCGTCGCCACCGGCCCATTCGCTCATTCGCGTCAATTGCGGGCCATACATGGCCGTAAATTATAATGAATTGACCATGCGGTCAGTCCAACGCAAAACCCGCGCCACGCTGCTTCCAGCGTTGCCTGTCAACCTGCGGGAACGGACAGCCGGATGAGCACGGCCACCGGCGCGCTGCATAACGCGGCATACGAACACCACGACTGGAAGCCGGCAGCCAACCCCTGGATGATCGCCGCCTCCGTCATGCTGGCCACCTTCATGGTGGTGCTGGATTCCTCGGTGGCCAACGTCTCCCTGCCGCACATCGCCGGCAACCTCTCGGCTACCACCGATGAGTCCACCTGGGTTCTGACCAGCTACCTTGTCTCCACTGCCATCATGCTGCCCGCCGCCGGATGGATCGCGCGGCGCATCGGGCGCAAGCGCCTGCTGATCATCTCCATCCTCATCTTTACGGTCGCCTCGCTGCTCTGCGGTATGGCTGTCAACATGCCCATGCTGATTGTGGCCCGCATTCTGCAAGGCATAGGCGGCGGCGGAATGCAGCCCCTGGCGCAGTCCATCCTGCTAGAGAGCTTTCCGCCCCGCCAGCACGGCACCGCCATGGCCGTCTACGGCGTCGGCGTCATCGTCGCCCCGATCATCGGTCCTACCCTGGGCGGATGGATCACCGACAGCTACTCCTGGCGCTGGATCTTCTATATCAATCTTCCCATCGGCATTCTGGCGCTCTTCATGGTCAACCTCTACGTCGAAGACCCGCCGTACCTGCGCCACAAATTCAAAGGGGCAATCGATTATCTCGGCTTCGGCCTGATGGCCCTTTGGCTGGGGACATTGCAGCTCGTGCTGGACAAGGGACAAGAGTCGGACTGGTTCGCCTCCCCATGGGTGTGCTGGACTGCGGCGATCTCCACTATGGCGCTCATTGTATTCATTGTCCGTGAGCTGCACAATCGCGAACCGATCGTTCATTTGCAAATCTTTGCCGACCGCAACTTCAGCGTGGGAACGCTGGTGACCTGTCTCTACGGCTTCGTTCTCTATGCCTCCACGGCCATGCTGCCCCTGTTTCTGCAAACCATGCTGGGCTATTCAGCGCTGCAGAGCGGATTGTCCATCAGTCCGCGCGGCTTCGGCGCCATGGCTTCCATGGTGGCCGCGGGCCTGCTCGTCCGTTACATTGATGCACGCCTGCTGATGGCCTTCGGCTTTGTCCTGCTCGGTTACTCCACATGGCTGCTCGGCCAGATCAATCTGGCCATCGGCATGAATTCGGTGATCGTGCCCAACGTGTTGAGCGGCTTTGCCATGGGATTCGTCTTCGTCCCTCTCACCACCATGACCCTGAGCCGGCTGCCCAAGCAAGAGATGGGCAACGCCACCGGCATCTACAATCTGATGCGCAGCATCGGAGGCTCCATCGGCATCGCCACCGTCACCACCATGCTGGTCCGCGGCGCTCAGGCCCATCAGAATTATCTGTCAGCAAACGCCGGCGTCGGAAACCCCATCACAGGCGCGTTGGTGCGCGGCCTGCAGGCCAAGCTCTTTTCTCAGGGCGCCGACATGGTCACCGCGCACCAAATAGCTTTGGGCACGCTCTACCGCAGTGTGCAGCAGCAGGCGGCTCTGATGGCCTATATGGATAACTTCCGCTTGATGGCCTTCCTCTCCCTGCTCTGCGTCCCCATGCTTCTGCTCTTCCGGCGTAAATAAGCACGATTGACGCGGCACTGGACGATAGTATGCCGTGCAGAAAAGTATCCGTTGTATCCCGACGAGCTAGATTCTCACCCCTCCGCCCGCACCAGCATGCAGGTGATATTGTCATGGCCGCCGGCCAGTTTAGCGGCCTCCACCAGGCTGGCGCAGGTCTGATCGAGGGGCAGATCGGCGGCCAGCAGGGATTCAATCTGCGCGTCGGGGACCTCGCCCGTCAACCCGTCCGAGCAGAGCAGAAAAATATCGCCGGCCTCGGCTTTCAGCTCAAAGATATCCGGCTCGACTTCCGGCTGCGTGCCCAGAGCGCGGGTAATCACATTGCGCAGCGGGGAGCGCAGAGCCTCGTCGGGGGTGATGCGCCCCATCCGCACCTGCTCCTCCACCAGAGAGTGGTCCCGGCTGATCTGTTTCAGTTTGCGTTTGTGCAGCAGGTAACAGCGGCTGTCGCCCACGTTGAAGACCAGCACGCGGCGTCCTTCCGTCACCAGGCCCGCCAGTGTGGTTCCCATGCCGTTGAGCTGCAAGTTGCCCTCGGCGCGGGAATGAATAACCTCGTTGGCGGCGCGGATGGCCTCTTCGATAGACACTTCAAGGGTCGCCGCTCCGTCACGGCCACCGAGCAGGCGCAGCAACTCGCTCACCGCCAGGGAACTGGCGATCTCGCCGGCCGCTGCTCCGCCCATGCCGTCGCACACGACATAGACTCCGAGCTCGGCGGAGATCCCGAATGCATCTTCGTTGGATGGGCGCTTGCTGCCGCAGTCGGAAAGCGCTGCAACCGCGTAGCTAACGTCAGTCTTGGACAAGAAATCTCTCCCGCAGCCCAGTTTACACGTAAAGGCGTTTGCCGGTAAGGGCAACTTCAATCAGCGGCTCGTCGGATGAGCGGCGGGAACAAGGGATGAAGGCTCCAAATGCGGTATCGGCGTGGGCATGGGTAGCTCAAAGACCTGGATTGCCCCGCTGTTCAGCACCGCCACGCGCCGTCCCGAGGGCGAAATAGCCACATTTCCGCCAGCATCGAGGATCGGGCTGGCCGCCGTCGCCAGCACCACCTTACCGTCCGCCGCGTCCAGAACCTCCACCAACTGCCCTTTTATGTCGCTTTGATCGAGGGTCTCGCGAACTCTGACCGGGTGGTTGACGGCCAGAGCCTCCCGCGCCAGCCGAGAGCCATCCGGCGACCTCACCACCAGCGGCCACACCGTCGCGTCCGAAGTCTCCGCATCCCAAAGGCGGCGTCCTTCGGTCGTCATCGCCACCAGCTTGCCCGCGCCCAGCGGAGTGCACGTCGTCACCAGCACCTCTCGCTGCGACAAAAAATCAAACAATGGAGCGCAGCTCGACTCCACCTGCCCCAGAATCCTGCTGCCGCCGCTGAAGTACTTCAGATTCAGCATCCACCCGTCGCCCCTGCCACGCAGGCTCTCCAGGTAGCCATCGGAGTTGATGGGCAGATGCACCGTGGAGCGGGCGCGGCTGACCAGCATCACCTGGCCTGAGTCCCGGCGAAGGACGCGCACCTCCAGATCAGATTCGCCATCGGTCTTTTGCCCGTACTCGTTCACCGTGGCCTGGTTGGCCGCCTCGCCGGTTTTGCTGCCTGCCACCGCCGGCTCGCGCGTGTTGGTCACCAGAAACTGTTGCGCGGGGTCCATCTCCAGCCACAGCAGTGGCCCCGGAAAACGCAGATAGGGTTTCAGCTCCAGCGTCGCGTCGCCCATATCCAGATTGTTGCGGTCGCGCAGCAGAAAGCGCCCACCGCTGAGCGCCCACAGATAGCGCTGCCGGTCATGAACCGTCCACAGGGCTTCGGCCTCCACTGTGCCTGCCGGCAACTTGAGAACCACCGCGCGAATCTGCCGCTCCTCGCCCTCTCCGGTATTTCGATGAACCAGTCCCGGCACGCGAAAGGTAAAAAGCAGCCTGCTTTCATCCAGAAAGTCCAGCGAAACAACGCTGTTCCGCAGGCCCAGGTTGATCGCCCTCGGCGACGAAAAACCCAGCGTCGCGATGGAAATCTGAAACGCCGGTGGCTGAGAAGGCTTTTCCGTAATCTGGTCGGGCAGCGCGCGCTCCTGGGGGACAAGGGTTGGCTCCGGCGCACTCGGTATCCCGCTCTGTGCCCGGATGGCCGGAACCGCGCACAGCGCCGCGCCAACAGCCGCCAGGCCAAAGCCCGCGCGCACACCGCATCCCGCCGAAAACAACCGTTTCGCCATCCATGGATATTCTCGCCGATGCGGTCGTTCTTCGGCAGTGATGCGGCATGACGGTTGCCTGTCATTCGACCGCAAGGACGCCCCAAGACGCTCACTGAGTGGGAAGGCGATTTCGCAACAGTTTAGGGTTATTCCGGGAGTGGATCAGTTTGAAATCGTGGTCTTCAGGAACTGCAAGCATGGTCCGCACGCAGTGGTTGCTCCAAGCCGCTTGCCGCATTTCCCGCAGGGCGTGAAAACTTTCTGGATATTGATTTTTCTTGCTGTAGCTTTAGAAGCTCCGTAGAATTCCTCGCGGCTAAAACCGCTCTGTGCAATCAAGCTCTTAATGAGATTCTCTTCAAATTCGTCGTAGTCATCGATTGGCACAACTTTACGTGCGTGAATAGCATCCGCATCCCTCTCATAGCACGGGTGTTTACCAACGCGGATCGGACGGAAGCCTAATCCCAAGAAAATGGCCACCATTTCGGACTGTTTTATAGGTGGATACCTTCGTTTTCCCATTCTGGCCTTTAACTCGCATCAACAGTGGGCGATCCTTATCTCCTCACTAAGAGGGGCCTGAAACACCCTAGTCGCGAGATGATATCTGATTCCAAATAAATAGGATAGACGCGCCATAAGCACGTGGCGATAATACCTTAGCCACGAAGCAAGCGGCGCACGTCTTGGGATCAATCCTACGGAGGATTTTCCATCCGACAGTACTACGCTAACATAAGAAAACATCGCAATCTGAAGACGGCGAATAGCTTCCTCTTGAGTGTTTCCTCGAGACATCAAATTCAGCGATACGCATTCCCCATAAAACACGCCACGCCGCTTATAGACGAAAGCTCTAACGTCGATTTCCTTACCACAATCCTTACACAGTAGTTCTGGCACCATAATCGTGGGCGCACCGCAGCACGGACAGGTGATTACCGTCTCAATGGCCTCTTCGAGAGCTTCTGGAATGGGGATTAGGTTGGTTCGATCATACATAGGCATCGTCTCAGTAACGGACGGCATGGTGGTCACTCACTTTCAAGATGTTTGGCTGGCAGCGTTAACTTTGCGCCAACGCGCTGCGCTTGCTGATTTGGCGATCTCTGTGCGAAGCTCCGCAGTGATTAACCTAGCTCGTGAAGGGCCACCCAAGAGGCCACCTTTGCGAACTGATTCTTTTCGCTTGTCGGGCATAGCACGTTCCGCAAATGCCGCTTAAACAACACGGAATGCCCGCACGTTTACATCCATGACACATCCCTTTGGGTTAGACGGTTCACAGACGTGGTGGACTCATGATGGACCACTGAATACCACTTCTACCTGTTCAAGTGCAAGAAAAATCTTGATTGCACGCCCAAAGACTGTCATGATTGTCGGCTCTCGTATGGACAAAAATGCACTATTTTCAATTAAATGGAAGAAAATAAGGGCTGAGTGGGGGATAATGGGACTTTTCCTTTTATTCGGTCTCTCCGGATGCTTTCCTCAGCCGGGTGCTCCAGGTCCCTTGCATTTGGGAACCTGGGATACTACGAATCCCGGCCTTTGCGAGCGATTAGTGAGCACCTGCCTGGACGGCAGGTCCTTGCAGATTAATTCCTTTCTTCGTTGCACAATCATTCCAGAAGTCCTCCTTCAAACATCGTCCTGGTACGTCCTTTTCGCGCCATCTGCCAGTCGAAAGCCGCTGGCTCAGGCCGAAACGGCCCGTAACTCCTTATCCTGGACGATTTTGCAGGGAACTCCTTTGTTTTGACGATTTTACAGCGCAACCCCGTTTGTAAACTCAAGAAAACAAGGATTTTGCGTCCAAAATAGGGGTGGGGGTATCCGATGTACCAGCTTTGTCGCCATATCAAGACCAACGGTAAACGATGCCAATCTCCGGCTCTCGGCGAGTTGGCTTATTGTTATTTCCACGCCCGCACGCATACCATGGCCTCACCAAAATACATCGTATTTGATGACCTCAAGCTCCCCTTGCTGGAGGATTCCGCCTCCATCCAGGTAGCCATCTCCAAGGTCATGAATGCCTTCGTCAGTGCCCGTATCGATGCGCGCCGCACCGGTCTGCTCCTCTACGCCATCCAGATCGCCTCGCAGAATATCGATCGCGATTCCGATCGTGAGAATTCCGAAATTGTGCACACCATGACCGTCACCAATGAAGGCGACGAAATGGCCCCGGAAAAGGAAGTCTGTGAACCTGTCGATTGTGTAAGATGCAAACGGCGTGATACATGCGATGACTATGATCCCGATGAAGTGGACGAGGAGCCGGGTGCACTACTCCAGATTCTCGGGCCGGGTGCCCCTGGTCCCTCGCATTTGGGGACCAGGGTTATCACACCCATGTGCGACATTAGAAGTGGATGACAAAGAACGCAACAATCAGCCCTCGCCTTACATTTCTCGGCTACGGCGCCTGCCTCGTCGCCGGCGGCCTCTGGGGAACAGGCTTCTACTTCGGCCGCCTCGCGCTCAACGAGATGAGCGTCGAGTACATGGTGCTTTACCGCATTCTCTTTGCCTGCCTGGGAGTGCTGCCGGTGGCGTTGCTCGGCCGGTGGCGCTTTACCGGCGCTGAATTCCGGACGCTGCTGCTCGCCGCGGCCTTCGGCATTCCCATCGGATTCATCCTCCAATTCCATGGCCTGGCCCGCACCACGGTCAGCCACGCCTCGCTGATGGTGGGCGCCATGCCGGTACTGCTGGGCGTGGCTGCCACGCTGTTTGCTCACGAACGGCTGGACCGCATCGGCTGGCTGGCTCTCTGCGGCTCCACGGTGGGCGCCGCGCTGGTGACTCTGGGCGGTAGCCATGGCGCTGTCACCCAGGGCCAGCCCTCGCTGCCGGGAGACCTGTTGGTGCTTACTTCGCTGGTGGCCGCGCTGGCCTGGATTCTGCTCAGCAAGAAGCTGATGCGAACTCACAGCCCATCGGTCGTTTCGGCCTACACGATCCTTCTGGGCGGAGCCATGCTGCTCCCCTGGGTGCTCGGCCCCTGGCTGTTGAGCCCTTTCACTCACGCCAAGGCAACCCCGCCCCCATTCGCTCATGTCAGCCTCACCGCATGGATAGCTCTGGCCATCAGCGGCCTGCTATGCACCGCCGCCACCACGCTCCTGTGGAACTGGGGCATCCACCATGTCCCCGCATCCCGCGCAGGAGTCTTCCTGAATATCGAGCCTGCCCTCGGCTCCTGGTTGGGAGTTCAGTTGCTCGGCGAGCACCTCGGCCCCTACGCCTGGGCCGGCGGCGGACTCATCCTGGCCGCTGCCATCACACTCACCACGCGCGGCCACCAGCCGGAGCCGGCCATCATCCTCGAATAGGCCCTCGCTGCGCTCCTCCCGCCAAACCTTGGTTACATGAGCCACGCAATTACAAGTAACACCGGGCATCACCTGACCGATATCTCCAACAGTGATTGATGGAGGCTCATGTGGCCCTTTTAACCTGGAACCACACCTGCACCGTAGGTGTCCGATCCATGGACGACCAACACGGTATCCTCATGGATACCATGAACGAGCTTCGCCTGGCGGTGGTTCGGGGTTTGGGCCGGGAACAGGTCAGCGAAGTGCTGGACAGGCTCATCGAGTTTACCCGCATGCACTTCTCCAGCGAGGAGAAACTCATGAGGCAATATCTCTTTCCCGGTTGGGAAGAGCACCGTGCAGAGCACCAGCGCATCCTGGCACAGATTCTCCAGTCCTCTCATCGCGTGCAACACGGCGAGCAGATGCAGATGCGCCCCCTGCTCTGCTTCCTGCGAGAATCCTATTCCGAGCACATCGAGAGCATGGATCAGGAGTATGGCCCCTGGCTCAACGGGCGCGGCGTGGACTAGCCGGTGAGAGTTTTCTTAATCTTTTTCCATATTTTGCCGATAGATTCCTTGACCGCTATGTGTCAAAAGAGGAACCATGGCCCTATTGACTTGGAGCAGCAAATATTCAGTAAGGACGAAATCTCGCTGAACCTCAAGCTGCTGAACTTCCTGCGCGACTGGCTCACCAACCACATTCAGAAGGTGGACATGGCCTATAGCGCCTGACTGATCAAGCACGGCGCGCGATAAAACTGCTAGCTCTCGAAGGAGAGCTGAACGGGCGCAAAAATGGGCGAGGCCGGCTTCGCCTCCGAGGCCAGCTCGTAGACCAGCCGCTCCAGTACCAGCCGCTTGTCCGGCGGAGAGGAGCGCAATTCTAAATCAGCGCGGGCAATCAGCTTGAGCGCCCGCGTCAGATCGCGCCGGCTCTTGTAGCGCCGCGCTTGGCGGATCAGGTCGTCGGCGGCAAACGGCGGCATCCTGAAGCCCTGCCAAAGCGCCTGCCAGATGGCGCGCGAGTCGCGCACGTTCTTTTCCAGAATCACCAGCATCTGCCGGAAGGTCCGCGCCAGCATATACAGGTGCCCGATGGCCGCGTCCTCGCCGGCCTCCGAGCTGTTCAGCAGGCCCTGCAGCAGCGCCAGCGCGCGCGCCCGGTCGCGGGCGCTGATGGCGTCCGTCAGCTCGTAGAGCGAGCGCTGCTTGGCGGCCAGCACCATCGTCTCCACATCGCCTAGAGTGATCCGCCCCTTGCCCAAAGTGTAGAGCAGCAGCTTTTCCAGCTCGGAAGAGATCAGCATCATATCCGCGCCCAGCGCGTCCACCAGCTCGCGCGCCGCGTCGGCCTCCACACGCGCGCCCTGCTCCTGCGCGGTGGCCACCACCCAGCGCATCGCGTCTTCCTCGTTTACCCGCGCCAACTCCACCATGCCGCAGTGCTCGCCCAGCGTCTCGGTCAGCCGCTCGAAGCGGTTCTTGTCGTCCAGCTCCATGCGGCGAAGGTCAGAGGGGATGCTGATGAAATCAGCCACAAACAGAAGCAGCGCCAGCGGGTTGGGCGAGCGGAAATAGCGGTCCAGCGCGGCAAACTCATCCTTCTTTGCCCCGCGCGAATAAAGCTGCTTCACATTGCGCACAAAAATCACCTGAAACGGAGCCATCAGCGACGGCGTCTGCGCCCGGTCCAGCACCTCGTAGATCGAGGTGCCGCTCAGGTCCAAATCGGACAGGCAGAAATCGCGCAACTCCTGCGGCACATAGGCTTTGAGAACAGCTTCGCGGCAGCGGTCCAGCAGAAAAGTCTCGTCGCCGGCCAGCACGTACCCCGGCTTCAGCGGACCGTTGCCCTCTGCCGCGGCCTCTATCTCCGCCACAAAGCGGCCCACAGCGGTAAACCCCGCGCCCCACCGCGCCCCGCTCATCGCGGCATTCTCCGGCAATTGTTTGCCTCGATCATGCGCCTCCAGAATACCCCTCTGCCACACTTATGTCAGCGAAAATCCGTCCTATTCCCTAACCCCTAATCCCTAATCCCTGTTCTTAAAACCCCTCCAGCACATCGGCCACCAACTGCCGCGCAAACTCCCGCGATAGCCGCTCCATCGCAGCCGGGTTCTCCTGTATGAAGCTGGCCAGGTCGGTGGTCGACTGGTACTGCTGGCGGTAGACGTAGTTCTTGTTCTCGAAGAGAACCTTGCCGTCCCGCCCGGTGAGCGTCACCGATACCACCACGGTAATCAGAAAGCTGGACGACTGCTGCGTTGACGAGTTGTAGGTGAGCGGCTCCACCGTCTCCTTCAGAATCGTTCCATGCAGCACCGCGTCCGGGTCACCGCTTTCGCCGGGGATCACCCGCAGCCGCGTGCGTGTGGCAAACTCGCGGATTACAGCCTGCGTCATCACAGTTTCGGTGTGGTAGGCCTCGGTATGCGTTGCAAAGACCGGCACTGCCAGCGTGCTCATTCCGGGCGGCAAGTGGGTAGCCGCTCCCAGCGTGTGATACCCGCAGCCGGAGAACCCCAGCAGGCAAAATGCGATGGTCAAAAAAGCAATCTTGCGCATGACTAATGTTACAGGAATGTGGGTGCCCCACCCTCGCCGTGTCTTTGTTTTTGCGGTTAGGGTGGGAGTTCACATTGCATTCACAACCGCGCCCCAAAGCAGCAAATCCGCCAACTTGCTAACTCGTGATCCCCGCGAAGCGGGGGCTAACTTGCTGCCTTTGTCTTCAAATCCACCCTTTGATCCGGCTTCGTTCATTGCAAGCGGAATCGCAGAACCAGCGTTTTTTTGCTTTTTTTGGTAATAAATGATTGGGTGCCCCAGGTCCCTCGCATTTGGGGACCTGGGGTCGCATAATTCCACGCCAACTATGGGTGCCCACCCTCGCCGCGCTCTTCTTTTTGCGGCTATCGGGTCCCCGGCGAGTGAACTTTGCTCGCTGGGGTGATCTAGGGTGGGATATCTACAGTTTTTATAGCTTTTTATAGTTCTTTTCTATTCCCTATTCCCTATTCCCTATTCCCTATTCCCTATTCCCTATTCCCTATTCCCTATTTTTCTACACCCAAGCCGTCGCCAGCATCCCCAGTTTCACCGCAGACAGCTTCAACCCATCAGCCCGATCTTTGAAATAAATCTCGTTCAACTGATCGGAATCCAACTGCTCCATGCGCTTGAATCCCGCGCCGCGCAACTCCCTCTCCATCTCATCCGGCGTGAAGAAGAGCTGAAACGGCTCTCCGGCAGCGGCCACTCGCCCCGCCAGCGCGTCAAAGGCCTTGCGCCCCACTGCGCTCAGCGTCTCCGGCGCTACCGCGTAATCAAAGCTCACCGCGCTCCCCGCCGGCAATTGCGCAATCACCCCCAGCGTCGCCCTGAAAGCCGCCAGCGTCAGATACGGAACCACTCCCAGCCAGCCGAAAAACGCCGCACCGCCCCCGTCGAATCCCGCCTCCACCAACCCCTCATCCAATGTTGTGTCCTCAAAATCCAGCGGAACAAACGTCAGCTCCTCCGGCAACGCAATCTCCGCCTCCCCCAGCAACTCTCGCTTCCACTCCTGCGTAGCGGGAAAATCCACCTCAAAGATCCGCAGCCCGACATACGGATTGCGATAGGCAAAGGTATCCAATCCTGCGCCCAAAACCACATACTGCCTCACGCCAAGCTTTACAGCCTCCGCCAGCCGGTCTTCCGCATACCGGCTGCGTGCCGCCACAAAGGCGCGCAAGTCTCGCCCCACCCGATGCGCGGCGCGTCCCATCTTTCCTCTGTAGCCCGCTCCCACCAGCCGCACCGCAATCGGATCGTCAAGCGCCGGGGGCACGTCCACCAACTGGTGCGCAGCCCGCCGAATCGCCACACCCAATGCTGTCTTGCTGGCTTTGCCCGTCTCCATGAATTCGAGTGTAGAGCCTGCCCCATAAAAAAGAAGCGGAGGGAGCAGGGGGTTTCAACCCCCTGAAGAAAGCGAATCTACGCGCGGCCTTCAGGCCCGGGCCATTTCCAAAACACTTATTCTCCATCAACCCGTCTCAATGCGTCCCACCCGCTGTACCATATTCCCCATGAGCTGGATCGCATGGGCAATACTCTCCGCCGTCTTCGCCGCCGCCACCGCCCTCTTAGCCAAAGTGGGCGTAGCGCACGTCGACTCAAACCTAGCCATGGCCTTGCGCACCAGCGTGGTCGTGGTCTTCGCCTGGGCCATCGTCTTCACCTTCGCCCATCTGCAGACCGGTCCCCCCTCCGGCACAATCGCAGCAACCAGTGCAGGCGACTCACCCGCCGCAACCGGCTTCGTCCACGGCGTAGGTGCGGAACTCCGTTCCCTCGACCGCCGCACTCTGCTCTTTCTCGCGCTCTCCGGCCTGGCCACCGGCCTCTCCTGGCTCTGCTACTTCCGCGCCCTCCAACTCGGCCCCGCCTCCCGCGTCGCCCCCATCGACAAGCTCAGCGTCCCCCTGGTCATCCTCTTCGCCTGGCTCCTCCTCGGCGAAAAGCTAACCCCTCCAACCCTAATCGGTGGCCTCCTCATCACCGCCGGAGCCGTCGTCATCGCAATGGGGTGAGCCCTGTGCGCAAGCACAACGGAGGGAGCAGGAACCTTCAGGAGCTAGGATGCCCTAGCGAACAAGCACATGGAATAGGCAATCAACGATCTCTTTGCCGTCCTCGTATGCCTGTATGACTTCAGCCCATGTAGCGTTTCCACCAGTGGCTCCAGAGTGTGCAAAGTCATTACGCCAAAGGATTAGGTTTTTGTATGACACATGAATATCTCTGTGCCTTGATCGCATTACAAATTTAGCGCGCTCTGCAATCTTTCGATCAAACTTCTTTTGGTACTTGATGCCGAATGGCACGATATAATCCTGTTTGATTGTGTCTATTTGGATTCGTCCATTCATTCTTTCGCACCGGTTACGAACTACGTTCCCCAGTACCACGTGCTTTTTTTCGGCGAATGATACAAGAATTTCTTTAATCGCCATTTCAAATACTGTTACACATGCAACGGCAACGAAACCGATGTACTTTGATTCAAGCAGAGGGTTCATTCCGTGTCCTCTAAGACTTCCGAGGTGCACAATGATTTCGTCTGCGTGGATAAAGTTCGACCTGTATGGCACTCATCTCTCCATGAACACTTGGCGTACCAAAGCTATGCGGTCTTGTAGGACCTTGGCATCGCTTGAGCCCGGCCGTGTCCAAGCCTGAAAATCCCGAGATTTTCGTAGCTTACTCATCTTCTCTTTCAAACCGTGCTTGGGCAACTTCTTGTAGTTCTCGATTAGAACCGAGGTGATCGAATCTAGCGCTGCAATATTAATTGGACCTCGCATATGGAATGGCTGTTCTCCAATTTCTTCCACAATAAGTTTTGTGACTTTTGGAAATACGTTCTGGAATTCAATGACTCTTGAAGTGCGACCACTTTTGTTCGCGCTCATCGCTTTGTTGAGGAACTCCTTCATCGGCTTTTCATACTTGTCTGATGAGTTGACCAAGGCGAATACACGAAGAAGAAATTCGACATCTCTCTGGCGTCGGTCAATCGATTTTCTTCCCAGAATCTTGCGCCAATTCTCATCTTGATTCAGGCGTTTCAAGACTCCGCTGAAATGTCCCCTGAAGACGCAGTTTCGAATCTCTTGAGGCCGTAGGGGCGTTCCACCTGTGTTCAAACGCTCAAAGATGTGGTAGGCGCTAGTCCCCTCTCCTTTAGGGCGAAGCTGACGAATATTAACCGCCCTCAGAACAGTCTGCTTGAGCTTCCGCTGATCTGATTCCACAAGATCGACGAATCTCTTGTTCAAATACGGGTTCTTTTCCCCAATGCCTCGCAGCCGAAAAACGGCGCGCTTCCCATGGGTGCTTTCTCGTCCAAAATACCCTTCCATGAAGAAAACAACACTGAGGATTCGCTGTTGTCCATCAATCACAAGATTCTTATTATCTTCATCGATATAAAAAAAGACGGGCGGAACAGGGAGCCCGCGTAGAAAGGAATCGATGAGAAGCGAAGATTGCTTTATGGTCCAGACGAACTCTCTTTGGAATTCAGGGATAACGATGTCGCCGTTGTTCCACATATCCGAAATGCCTGACAAAGTGAAGTCAGAGGGATACGTTGCGATGTCATACGATACCGTTACTACTTCGTCTTCACTAGACTCATCATCTTCGGTGATCAGGTCTTCCAACGTTTCTGCCACGCTACCTCCTAAGAAATCTACCCCAGAGTCGTCTTGATTATAAAGGCTTAACGAACTTCAACTTGTTGTCAAGTTCGTTTACCTTCTCTTACGTTGGCCTCACTGCAGGCGGCGTGCAGAAAATTACCCTCTCCCGGCGCACAATAGAAGCAGTCAGCAGGGCAGGGCAGAACTGACCACTGTGACCTTGCCCCCGCAAAACGTATCCCATAGCAAGCTGCTTTAATGGCGAAAGGGACGCGAAGATGACGAAGGCAACGCGTGGTCGT
>CZKF01000375.1_pt1 | contig 19484 bp, 19 predicted proteins | sample 1122351 | NCBI WGS metagenome assembly CZKF01 (sample SAMEA3539301, study PRJEB10725) | soil metagenome | biome: tundra; feature: field; material: soil | place: USA | collected 2010-05 | depth 0.15 m
GGTCTTTGCCCGCCGAGTGCTTGCGGCGATGCTGATGGGAGCGGCGCAGCAGGGTGAGGATGCGGGCGCGCAGTTGGCCGCGCGGCATAGCCGCCGGACTCCAACGCAACACCAACTGCGTCTGAAGCAAAACCCGTTCCACTAAAGACAACTGAGCATACAGCTTTTCCATGCAACATTATCCCTTCTGGATGTGTTGCACTTGGATTTTGAGCGCGGCTGCGTATGACCTGGAGAAAATATGCGTCATTATGGACTTGCTTACGGTTTTACCGATCTGGCGCGATGGGACTGGCCGGATGCGGGGCGCTCGGCGTCTCAATCGCGGTAATCGCGATCATCAAGCGTGAGACGCGGTCTGCCCTGCCAGCCATGATCTGAGAGCTTTATCCGCGCGTCTTTGCCAGCCGTTGCCGGTGGCGCGGAGACCCTCGGCTACATCGGGGGAGAGTCGAATTGAGATAGGTACTTTCTTGGGCGCCTTTTGCGGGCCGCGCTTGCGCAGCTTCAGCAGCACTCTCTGCTCAGTCACAGGCAATGCGGAGAAGGGCTTGAAGCGCGCAACGTCTTCGGAGGTAATCTCTCTTACCTCGCCGTTCTCGTCAATCAATGGTTTGCGGTTTGCCATAAAGCTTCGCCTCCCTCTTGTTGGTTTTACGGAAGCTGATGACGCGGATTCCGTCCGGCTTGGGAACATAGCAGAGCAGTGCAATCGTTTGTCGAGATACCCCACGGCTACGCGCCGTTTCTCATTAATGCGGGAATAATCCGCGATCAGCGCGGTCTCAAAATCGAAATCCGCAGCCCGCTCGAAGGAGAGTCCGCGTTCGCGGATATTGCGCTCATTCTTGGCGGGATCGTACGTGATTCCCATAGTCTTATTGTATATACTATTTAGGTTGAGTCAAGTTGATTGCAGAGGATATGGGTGCCCCAGGTCCGAAAATCCGGACCTGGGGCACCCATCATTTATTGGTGGATCAAAGGTATGGCACCCGGCCGTCGTAAGAAGACGCCAGCCCCAACCACAAAGATGCCAAGCAGTAGGTAGATCGCGGAGGGCCCCTCTGGCGTTTCTGCAGAGCCCGAGGCGAAATAGTCGGTGCCCGCGGGGTTAGGTGCAACGCTCGCATCTTCGTCGTCGTTGGGGATTGTTATGCCCTGAGGGTCGCCGTTGCCGTCAAGGGTAACTAAGGAGGGCGTCAGCGTGCCGGAGGTGCTGCCAAGTGCGGTCTCGAGATCGCTGAGGCAATCAATGGCGACGCCACACGATGGAGGGTCAAGCACGATCATCATGTTGGCGTAAAAGATGCCTGTAAACGGGTTGAAGGAGTTGAAGAAGCCGAGCGCACCGCCGCCGGCCGGTCCACCGACCCAGTAGTAGGCCGCAGGGGTTAACCATTGCGCTGTGGGTACGGAGACATCTGCTCCGACGAAGCCATTGGACTCGCCTAAGAAGGTATCGTAGGCGTACCAGTAGCCAGGGTAACCAAGGAGCGAGAGAGATACATAGTTCTCAGGCGCGGTGGGAGGCCCCGCGACGAGCGCGGTCAGGGCGGACCAGCCTGCAACGGGCTGGGGATTGCCGAACCCCACCCAGTTGGGAGGGGCGGTGATGGTGTAGAAGTAGAAGGGGGCCGCGGCGGCCGGACGGGCGATACCCAAAAATGCGATCACGCCCGCTGTGGCAAGAAGGACTCGTTTGAGCGCAGCAAGGGAAATCATTTTTAACCTCCTGGGGATTGTGCGGCTGGCCCGGGAGCGGTCGCGATCCAGGCCTGCGGGTTAGGGACACGGTATCCGATTCTGTTTCACTGACAGTTGTTTCACTGTTACTTGCGGGGGGATTCAGGATCGTGCCGGGGGAAGCCAACACGAATTTAACCAAATACTATCCAAAAGGTTTTAAAAGGTCAAAATAAATTATTATCACTGCCAGTTGCCCTAGGTTTCGATTTTGAGACATGGGATTCCACTGCGCTTCAACTTGCCACCCGCAACTCTTCGCGCAAGACGCGGCGCAGAGTCTCTTCCAGTTTCGGCGCTTTGCCTTCCACGTGCTGACGCAGGGCTTGGTTGATGAGCGTTTGATAGCCCATTGCTCCGCCGTAGGCATCGGACTCTTTCAGGAAGTAGTCCACCAGATCTTCATCCAACCGAATCGTGATGCGCGTCTTGCCGAGCGGCTCCGGCTCCGGTGGGGCGATCCGGCCTCGCTTGCCTTGACTGAAATCGTAGCTCTGCTTCATCATTCGCAGCTCATACCGCCCTTGCAGTATGTACATATTGTACACCGGGAACTGTTTTCATAGAAGCATTTTAAGGGGACTGACCGTCTCACCCATCTCAAAATCGAGATGGGCGCCACCCAACTTTATTGGTCAGATCTGGGCCACCAGCCCACCCGCTCATCGCGAAGAACCGCGATGAACTGGGCACAGCTTCTCAGGCTCATGGCGATTCTTCGGGGTTGATGAGCGGGCCAACTGTCAACGGTTATTGCTTGACCAACTCCACCCGGCGGTTTAGCGCTCGGCCAGCCTCGGTGTCATTACTGGCCACCGGCGCTGTGGGCCCATCCCCGGCTGCCTGCAAGCGGTTGAGGGGCAGCCCATACTGCGTCGTGAGCGCCTTGACTACGGCCAACGCCCGCCGCATCGAAAGGTCGATATTGGCGCTCATCGCTCCCACATTGTCCGTATGTCCCACCACATACAGCTTGAGCGCCGGATCGAGACCGAACAGCTTGACGATCTCCGCCATGGCCGGAGCCGAGTCCTGCTTTAGATCTGCCTTGCCGGTATCGAAGTGAATGCCGTAAACCGCCGCGTGCCCGCTTTTGCCGAGATCGCTCTTGAGGCTGGCCGCCACCACCAGCCCGCTCTCCATGGCCTTCGTTTCCACAAAATCCAAATCCGTCTCATCCTGCGTCACATGCAGGTTCACATAGATGTCTCCTTGTGGCCGAGACACCTTGCCGGAAAACTGAAAGTGGCCGGCGCCGTACCAGAGATCGGCCCAGTCCGATGTGGCTTGAAATCTCGAGATGCCGCAAGCATCTGCCTTGCAGACAAAGATCGGCTCGAAGCCCGCACCTCGCAGCGCACTCTCGTAATTGCGATCGATCTCCAGCGCCGAGCGGCCCGCCGGATTTTTGTACACGATCCTTGTGATCTTGCCTTCCACCGGCTGCAACTTGGGCTGTCCCTTCGATGTGACCGCTCCGACAGGGAATTCGTACACGTCGAACTGGTGGGTTGCGTACCGGTCGATGACGGATCCAGGGTACCGCGAAACAAAGGGAGAATCCTTGCTGCCGGCAACATCCTTCGACTGAGCAGAAGCCAGCGCGGCGCACAGGCAGAAAACGAGAAATCCAGCCAGGGAAAAGCGAGAGATTTTCATAGGCAATCATCCTAGCATCAAGCGTGAGCACCTGTACAGGACTACTCTCTTCCAATACAAGATGAGCCTGAAGGGGGACACTGATTCCAATACAAGATGAGCCTGAAGGAGACTGAGCGGGTGTCCCAGGTCTCGATTAGGAGACCTGGGGCACGAGCTTATTTGCCGGCTTCTTCGAGGAAGCGGACGACGGATTCGATGCCCAGCTCGAAGTTCTTGATATGGAACTTCTCGTTGGGGGCGTGGATGCAGTCGTCGGGCAGGCCGAAGCCCATCATCACGCTGGGCATGCCCAGGTAACGGTCAAAGTCGCCCACGATGGGGATGGAGCCGCCGGAGCGGATGAAGACTGTGTCTTTGCCCCAGACATCTTTGAGGGCGCGGGTAGCAGCCTGAATGAAGGGGTTGTCGACCCGGACCAGGCAGGGGTCGCCGGAGTGAATCAGCCGCACCTCGACTTTGACGCCGGCCGGAGCGAGATTCTCCATATAGCTCTTGTAGCGCGCAAAGGACTTGGCCGGAGTCATGCCGGGAACCAGGCGCATGGAGACCTTGGCCAGCGCCTTGGCGGGGATCACGGTTTTTGCTCCCGCGCCGATGAAGCCGCCGGGCATGCCATGAACGTCGAGCGAGGGCCGTGCCCAGGTGCGTTCCATGACGCTGTATCCGGCCTCGCCCACCAGGGAGTGGGAGCCTACTTCGTTGACGCGGTAGTGCTCCTCGTCGAAGGGCAGGCTGCTCCAGGCTTTGAGTTCCTCGGGGCTGGGGGGGATGATGCCTTCGTAGAAGCCGGGGATAAGGATGTGGCCTTTCTCGTCCATGAGCTTGGAGAGCATCTGCGCCAGGGCCAGGAAGGGATTGGGCGCCGCGCCACCGTACATGCCGGAGTGCAGATCGGTCTTGGCGCCGCGGACTTCTAATTCTGTATAGATCATGCCGCGCAATCCCACACACAGGGTGGGCAAGCCGGGCGCAAAGAGTTCCGTATCGGAGACCAGGGCAAAATCCGCCTTGAGCTCGGGAGGCTTGGAAGCGACAAATGCGGCAATTCCCTCCCCTCCGACCTCTTCGTCCCCCTCGAAGATGATGCGCACGTTGACGGGCAGCTTGCCTTTGTTCGCGGCCATGAGCGATTCCAGAGCTTTAATCTGCGCCCAGATCTGGCCCTTGTCGTCGCAGGTGCCGCGGCCGTAGAGGTTGCCGTCGCGCTCCGCCGGCTCGAAGGGCGGCGAGATCCACTCGTCCAACGGATCGACGGGCTGCACATCATAGTGGCCGTAGAAAAGCCCGGTGGGCTTGCCGGCGGCGTGCAGCCAGTCGGCATAAACCAGCGGATGGCCGGTGGTTTCCAGCAGCCGGGCGTGCTCAAAGCCGATGCGTTTCAGCTCGGCAACCAGCGCCTCGGCGGCGCGGCGGCAGTCGCCCTTGTGCTCGGGCAGCGTAGAAATCGAAGGTATGCGCAGCAGGTCCTTGAGTTCCTTCAGAAAACGGGGTTGGTTCTGGCGTGCGTATGCTACGGCGGGTGAAGACATGGATGTACTCCCTTTCAAAAAAACTTCGACAGGGGAAGTATAGACCGTTGAGCCGCCTACCTGCTGAATGGGGAGCGCGAGCTTATTTGTGCTCGATAGTCACTTCTGTGCCAAAGAATATATGTGTTTTAACAAGCAGGACGAAAGCAGGGTAGTCGCGCTTGAAGGCTTCTTCGTTGATAGAACTCATTATGTACATAATGAAGACCTTTGGGGAGTCGATATATGCAACGGCTTCATAGCGGTTATAGCCGCCGGGAGCAAACAGGAGAACCTGCGCGTTAAGAGAACCAATCTTGATCGGCTCGCCTTTCTTTACTACAGCTGATTGCGCGTTCTTTTTCACATTGTCTGCATCTGATGCCATGAAGCGCGCGACTGTATCGTTATCATCCTTCTTTGCGGATGTATTGACGTACATAAATGTGCCCGAAACTCGAGCCGACTCCCAGGATGAACCATTGGGATAGAGTATCGCGAAGATACTCATTTCCTTGCCTACTTCATTATCTAAAGTCCATCCGTCGGGAGCGCAAAACGAGAACCAGTGCGATTTGCCGTACATGATTCCGCATTTCGCATCGTCTCTTGAATTGTCGTGTATTTCTTTTGCATTGGGCAAAGCGGGGTTTTGCGCGCCGAGCTGGGCTACGAAGACGGCCAAAAACAACATTATCTTGATGAGGTTTTTCATGCACGGATTTTACAACACTGTACTCTAGAAGTAGATGCCCCCCATTCTCAACGCGCAATCGGTGACCAAACAGTTCGGCGCCAAGCCGCTCTTCCAGAACATCTCGCTCACCGTGGAAGAGGGCGCTCGGATCGGGTTGATCGGGCCCAACGGGGCGGGCAAATCCACACTGCTGGCGATTCTTGCCGGGCAGGTGGAGCCGGACTCGGGCGAGCTGGCGGTGCGCAAGCGTGCCCGCGCTGCCTACGTGCCGCAGGACTCGCGCTTTGACGCAGGACTCACAATACGCCAGGTTCTGGAGCGGGCGCTGGCTACCGCGCATATAAACGAGAGCGAGCGCGAGGGGCGGCTGCGCGAAGGCCTGATTCGAGAGTTGGGGGGCCGCGCCGGTTTCGCGGACCTGACCGCCGAGGCGGCCTCTCTGAGCGGCGGCTGGCGGAAGCGGCTGGCGATTACCGAGGCGCTGGTCAGCGAACCTGAAGTGATGCTGCTGGACGAGCCGACCAACCACCTGGACCTGGCCGGGATCGAGTGGCTGGAGGAGTTGCTCACCTCGTCCTCGTTTGCGGCGGTCACGGTGAGCCACGACCGCTATTTTCTTGAATCCACGTCGAGCGAAATCATCGAATTGAATCGCGTTTATGCCGATGGCCTACTGCGAGTAAAGGGCAACTTCAGCCGGTTTCTTGAGGAAAAGCAGGCCTATCTGGAGTCACAGAACCGCCAGCAGGAGAGCCTGCGCAACCAGGTGAGGACGGAGATCGAGTGGCTCAGGCGCGGTCCCAAGGCGCGGACCACGAAGTCAAAAGCACGGATTGATACGGCCAACGCGATGATCGGGCAACTGGCGGAGATGAACGCGCGGACGGCGGTGGCGACGGCCGGAATCGACTTTGAGGCCAGCCTGCGCAAGACCAAGCGGCTTGTCGAGTTCAAGGGCGTGGCCTGCGATGTGCCGAATGGTGAAGCGCCGGATGAACCCGGAAAACTTTTGCCTCCGCGGCGGCTATTCACGGGGCTCAACTTCATTCTTACGGCGGGCATGAAGGTGGGGCTGGTGGGTCCCAACGGCAGCGGCAAGACTACGCTACTGCGTCTGCTCCGGGGCGAGATGGAGCCGGCCGAGGGCAGCATTCGCCGTGCCGAGGCGCTGCGGCTGGTCTACTTCAGCCAGATGCGCACGCTGGACGAGAGCCAGACCTTGCGCCGCGCGCTGGCGCCGGAGGGCGACTCGGTGATGTACCAGGGACGTCTGGTGCATGTGGCCAGTTGGGCGGCACGGTTTTTGTTTACCAGTGAGCAACTGAATCAGCCGGTCAGAAATTTGAGTGGCGGCGAGCGGGCGCGGGTGCTGATTGCCAAACTGATGCTGGAGCCGGCGGACGTGCTGCTGCTGGATGAGCCAACTAACGATCTGGACATTCCGACGCTGGAGATTCTGGAAGAAAATTTATTGGAGTTTCCCGGCGCGCTGGTCTTGGTTACGCACGACCGCTACCTGCTGAACCGCGTCTCCTCGACGGTGTTGGGCCTGGACGGGCGCGGCCACACCGGACGGTTTGCCGACTATGCGCAGTGGGAAGACTGGATCTCGGAACAGGACGAGCTGGTACAGGGCAAGACGGAGCGCCGGGCCGACGGCTCCAGCTCCACGCAACGGACCGGCAGCGAGCAGGCGCAAGGCGCTGGAGCGAAGAAAAAGCTTTCCTATCTGGAAGCGCGGGAGTTTGCGGCTATCGAGCAGCGGGTTGAGGTCTCCGACGCCCGGCTGGCCGCCGCTCACGAGCGCGTCGAGCATCCTGCGATTGCGACCGACGCTGCCGCCCTGCAGGAGGCGCTCAAGGAACTGGACGCGGCGCAGCACGAGAACGACGCGCTCTATGCACGATGGGCCGAGTTGACGGAGAAGGCGGGTTAAATAAGTCTGCCATCGCCGGGGTCTACCGCTCGCCCCAGCTGAGCTTGCTGCGCAGCGCCTCGAAGAAGCCGCCCTCGCTCATGCGGACCAGGTTGACAGAGTGCGAAGATCTGCGGCAACGAACCTCATCGCCTATGAGTAGTTCGACGCCCTTCTGGCCATCTACGGTAAGCAATGCCGGGTTGATGACGCCCTCGACGCGGACGCTGAGCGAGGCGTCGCCGCGCACCACGATGGGCCGGAGCGTGAGCAGGTGCGGACAGATGGGCGTGACCACCATGGCATCCACATCCGGGGTGAGAATGGGGCCGTTGGAGGCCAGCGTGTATGCCGTGGAGCCGGTGGGGGTGGAGACGATGACGCCGTCGGCACGGAATCGGGCCACGCTCTTGCCGTCCAGCTCGACGGCAAAGTCTCCCATACGTGCGATGTCGCCCTTGGAGATAACGGCCTCATTCAGCGCTTCAAAACTGGAGCGTAGCGCGCCGCCTCGCCACAGTTCGGTATGAAGCATGGCGCGTGTATCGAAAAGATGGCAGCCATCGCAGCCGCTGTGCCAGCTCTCCAGCGCCGGATAGAGGTCGGCCAGGCGGACCTCGGTCAAAAAGCCGAGGGAGCCCAGGTTCACGCCCAGGATGGGGGTGCCGGTGGAGGCAAAGATCCGCGCTACGGAGAGCAGGGTTCCGTCGCCGCCCAGGACGATCACCAGCGCCGGCGACTGCTCAGGCATTCGCGCGCGGTCGATGGCCGGCGCTGCCGTGGTGTAGTGCCCGCCCTCCAGGTCCAGCAGCGGCTCATAGCCGTGCTGGCGCAGCCATGCGATCAGCTCCGGCAGCAGCCGGGCCAGCTCTTTCTTCTCGGGTTTGCAGACAATCGCTACGCGAACCATGCGGCTTTAGTGTAACGGAACCCAAGCATTGGGGCCAACCAAGCACACCGAAGCCAAGGAAAATTTTGCGCGACCAACTTGGGTGAACAGGTGTATATTTGCTACACCCTGAAGAACCGGGTGCAAATACCCAGACTGTGCGGCGAGACGGCGTTAGGGATGCCGCGCTCGCGACGTGTGACTTGAACGATAACCAAAAATGGAGGGTGAGATGAATTGGTATCTGATGGTATTGAAGAAATATGCCCAGTTCAGCGGGCGGTCGCGGCGCAAAGAGTATTGGATGTTCGCGCTCTTTAACTGTTTGTTCTGTTTGCCGCTGTATATCCTGGCGCTTGTGTTTCGCGAGGACGCTATCGGCTCCATCTTTTTAGGCCTGTACTTTATCTATGTGCTGGCCATCCTCCTCCCAAGCCTGGCAGTCGGCGTGCGACGGCTTCACGACACCGGTAAGAGCGGCTGGATGTTACTGCTCTGTCTGATCCCTATCGTTGGCGGAATCATCGTGCTTGTATTTACGGTGCTTGACAGCAATCCAGGACCGAATGAATACGGTCCCAATCCCAAGGGAGCCTAGCCATCCGATGTGATCGGCTAGCCGAAGCGCTATGGATCCTCCGCAACTCGCCTGAAGGTGAAGTTGCGGAGGATCATGCTACGGAACGCCGCGCATAGAGCAGAAACTCCCGGTTGCCCTCGGCGCCGGTGATGGGCGATGGAATGGTCTCGACGACCTGCCAGCCCAGCGAGCGGACGCAACCGGCCACCCTGTCGACAGCCAATAGGTGCGCTTCGGGATCGCGTACGATGCCGCCCTTGCCGATGTGGCCGCGACCGGCCTCGAATTGCGGCTTGATCAGGACGACGGCTTCGGTGAGTGCCGGCGCGGCGGCAAAGACCGGCTCCAGCAGCAGCGTGGCGGAGATAAACGATACATCCATCACCAGCAGCGTGAGTCTAGGGAAGCCCTGTTCTTCGGCAAGTGCCCCGGGAGCAAGAAAACGGGCATTGGTGCGTTCCACGAGGCGGACGCGCGTGTCGTTGCGCAGCTTCATGGCGATCTGGCCGAAGCCGGTATCGACGGCGGTGACCACGGCGGCGCCTGCTTGCAGGAGGCAATCTGTAAATCCGCCTGTGGAGGCGCCCACGTCGAGGCAGGCTCGACCCTGGACGGCGATGGCCCAGTGTTCCAGCGCAGCGGCCAGCTTGAAGCCGCCGCGACTCACATAAGGCTGGTCTTCACCCAGCAGTCGAATGGGAGCGTCCGTGGGAACCGTGGCGCCGGCTTTCTCCACCTTCTGCTCGCGCACCAGAACTCTGCCGGCCAGGATGAGCGCGCGCGCCCGCTCCCGGCTGGGAACCAGACCTCTCTCAACCAGCAGAAGGTCCACGCGCATTTTTGTGCTGACAGCCATTCATTGCCTCGTAGTTGCTGGATAGATTGAAAATGATTATCAAGCAACAAGCCCGAAAAGCATACCTCCGGGGCTAAAGCCCCCATTGATTCGATTGTCTTTATGCGGGGGTTAAAACCCCCGCCTCCCTCCGTCTTGAGTTTTTCCGCAAGCTGTAAAGTCGTGCCCTAACACTATCCAGGATTGAGCAGAGGTGCTCTCCCAACAGACGCAAAAACAGCCAAAGGAGCCTTCCCTCGCGGAAAAAACTTCTTTGGCTGTCTGATTCCCACCTCAGGCACAAAAGTTTCAAGAAGCATATCCTTCGACTCCGCTACCCCACCCCATCGACGAAGACCTGTCCCTTCACCCCAGCGAGCAAAGATCGCTCGCCGGGGACCCCGAGTCGCTGGGGACCCCGGTACGCTCCGCTCAGGATGACAGTGGCGAGGGTGGGGCACCCAGACATTTGTGATTAGTTGAATGGTGGGCCTCCTGGCGATTCCCAGGTCCCCAAATGCGAGGGACCTGGGGCACCCAAGAAATAACTCATCCAGGCAAATACGCTACGGCTGCTTCTGGCAATTGGCTAACGTGTAGCTCGCTCCGTAGGTGGATACCATGACGCCCGGCGGCAGGTTGCAGGGCTGTCCGTAACCGGGAATCCGGCTCACGATGTTGCTGTTTCCGCTGCTGCCGTTCTGCGTGGTCACGCGCACATCTACGATGTCGCCTTCCAACAGAATCGTTGTGTCCACAATGTCCTGATCAGTACGGATGATGGTCAGGAAGTCGGTGTTCGGCGAGCCCACGTAGACTTTTCCGTAGCTGGAATTCTGTGTGGAAACTACGGTGCGCGGGTAGCCGGTGACCGGCAGCGTCTTTTCTACCGTATAGCTGCTCAGGTTTGCGATGGTCACGGTCTGGTCGGCCTGGTTGGCCGTATATGCGCGGCTGCCATCGTACAAAACGGTCACATTGGCGGGGTTATGGCCCACCGGAATCGTGTATGTGGCGCCGAAGGTGGAGCTGTCGTTGCCGTACTCGTCCAGGCTCACGTCGATGACGCTGATCGTGTTGCCTGCATAGTCGGCCACCACCAGCAAATTTTTGGCGACGTTGTACTCGGCATAGACCGGGCCGGCTACCGCGGGAACGTCGTTATTGGCGTCCTGCGCAAGACCCGCGGAGGTGGAAAGCGGGAGGGTGGGATGGCAGGTCACCGTCCGCCCAGCCTGGTTGAGGAATGGCGTGCAGGCGTCCAGCGTGCCATACTGCGCGTTGATCACCGTGATGGTGTCGCTGCCCCGGTTGATTACGAAGAGCCGCGCGGCATCGCTGCTTTGAACTGCATATACCGGGCACTTGCCCACCGTAATCTGCGTGTCGGTCGTATAGCTTGCGACCTCGATAGGGGTCACCACGCCAAAGGGTTGTGTGGTGGGCGAGTTATTGCACTCCAGGCCGGTGGGATTGGGATTAATGGAAGTTACAAGGTTCTGACTCAAGGCAAAGTAGCGCCTAACGCCAAGGGCAGGCCCTATCACCATCACCGGCGTAGGCGCCAGAGGAATGGAAAGCAGGAGGGTTTCGGGGCTCAAGGTGAAAACATCGGCAAGGTTCCCATAGAGATCCGTAGCCCAAAGTCCGGTGGAAGGCGAATACAGGTTCAAGGGCATCGCCGTGCTGGGCAGTGTGCTGTAAGTCACGTTCCTGGTCTGCATCGTGGTGGAAACAGGGATGTTGGTCAGGGTGTGATCGCTATTGTAGGTGTAGCCATTAAAGCCGGTTTCATCCAAAGTAAATGCGGTCGGACCGGGCCCGATGGAAGCCGTGGCCAGAATCGAATCGCCAGCATAGTCGATGACCGTGGCAATGCCTGGCGTAGTGGGTGAAGGGGCCGTAACCACCACCGCTAGCGACTGCGGCTGCGCTGCGGGGCCGCTGGGGTTGGTGGGCGTAACCACGGGACGGTAGTTGTTGCCGCAACCGGCAACCAGAGCAACAGCCGCAAAGACTGCGCCCGCCTGAACCAACCGCACACGCGCCTGACTAAAATTCATGCGAAAAAGCCTCATTCAGATCTTTCCTGCTTACCCTGCGATTGTAAATCAGGAGACCGGGGGTTGGAGCAATGTCAGGGTTGATGTAATAGGGGGCTGGTGAACTCAAGTGGCTTATTCCTTAACCGGGGTCCCCAACGACTCGGGGTCCCCGACGAGCGATCTTTGCTCGTTGGGGTGAAGGGACAGGTCTTCGTCGCTGGGGTGGAAGCAAAAGCCACCTTGCCAGACCTTACCTACCGCACGTTAACCCTAATATTGCTCTTGGACGCGTCAGGTGTGCGAAAGGGTATCGAAAGCGGCCAGACCGGTGATTCCCCGGGCGCCGGCCCGCAACACGTTGCACGGGTTACGATGGATACGTGGCGCGAATCAAGCTGATTTGGCAATCGAAACTGGTGCTGCTGTTGGTGCTTCCCTTTGCGGGCGCCAGCGTGGTGCTGCAGGCCCACTGGTGGGCGGTGAACTCCTGGCCGGTGGCTCTCTGGTCGCTGGGTTTGAGTCTGTTGTTGGGACTGGTGGTTCACGAACTGCGCGCGGCTACGCCGGGTGGCGCCTTTGCCGGCGCGGCAATCACCGCCAGCCTGATGTTTTCCACAGCTACCTTCACTCCCGGCGGGTGGCTTGCTTATGCCCCTTGGCACACCGCCTTGTTGCCGGTGCTGGCGGTTTTTGTGCTCACAACCATCGCCACGCGGCTGGGCCGGGAGCAAAAGCAATGGTTGGGCACGGCAGAGCGCCGGCAAGGGCGAAACGCGGCGCAGGTTGTGGCCAATTTGGGCGTGGCCGCAATTGTCTCCGACACATTAGTGCAGTCGTGGCTGGCCGGAAATCGCTGGTTCTCGCATACTGCTCCGGCTCTGCTGTTAGCCGTGGGTCTGGCGGCGCTGGCTGAAGCGGCAGCGGATACAGTCTCCTCGGAGATTGGCCAGATTCTGGGTGGGTGGCCACGGATGATCACTACCCTGCGCAGGGCCGAAGCGGGGACGGATGGCGCGGTAAGCCTGATTGGCACGCTGGCCGGAGTAGCCGCAGCGGGGATTGTGGCGGCAGTTGGAACCTGGGCGCTCGGAGGCAGCTCAGCAATGTTCTGGATCAGCTGCGCGGGCGGCGTCTTCGGCTTCTTCTTCGACAGCCTGCTGGGAGCAACGCTGGAACGGCGCGGCTGGCTGAACAACGATGCCGTCAACTTTTTGTCGACAGCCAGCGCGGCGGGCTTCGCGCTGGGAGTGCTGGCGTCAATGGCGCATTTCGGCGTGGGGTAGTTGGGCGACTCCCACAATATCTGCGGTGTTATCGATTCTGCAGGTTGTGATAACCCTCATATCCATGGATGAACGCATCCGCCAAGGGGACGAGCTTCTCAATTCTGTGGTGACCCATTTTGTGCAACCCGTACATGATAAATATCTGCGCAGAGTTTTCGATGACGCCTAAACCAATCTCCCCACCCCAGCCCCGGTTGACAAACGGCCTTGCAAGTGGATCTGACTCCGCCCCGCCATGGCTGTGAAATCGCTGGGTGGTGATGTCGTCCGCACTCTGCCCCAGCAGGCTGACTCCGAGAAGCAGGAGATTTGTTTTATCGAAGAAACGATGCGATTGCCCACCGTTGGTATCAAACGGTTTCCCAGCCACAGGTTTGCCGATCGCGGCATACATGCCAACGGAAAACTGGAGATGGTTCGTCCAGTCCTTGATGGTGCAATTAGCGCCGCAAGGGAAGTACTCCAGCAGATCGCCAAGCTCCACCCTTGTACGCACGCGGGAAGGCGCAAAAAACTCGATGCCGCCTCCTACGTTGGTGACAAATTCAGTTGAACTGGGCCAACCGATAACCATCCATTGTCCGGGAGGGGGAGATGCAATTTGTGAAATGTGGGAAGCTGTCGTGTGGAACACTCCAGGCCGGCCATACGCGAAGATTCCGTAGTGTTTCGCCCGAGCCTCGGCTCGAACGCCAGCCACGAATTCGGAATTACCACCACTTGCTACATATCCCGCAGGGGGATTCATGATTGAATAGGAGGCATCGAGTGCAAGATGCCGATTCAGATTGAATGCAAATCCAGGCCCAATCGCGAATTTGGGCACGTCGAATTGCCCGGGCCCTCCGAGCGTAAGGTCGGTGAATTGTCCGCCGATCTCAAAGCGCCGCACCATGGCATCCGGTGCATTGACCGGTGGCACTGGATGAGCCTGATCCTGACCATGGAGAAAATCTGCACAAGATGAAAAAAGAAACAAGACTACCAGACTAACCAATCGCATGATCGCATTCCTTTCCTGGCGACTGCTCTTTGACGGAATAAGAGATATAAGGTTACGTTACTACAGAATTCAAGCGGCGAATTTTTAATTGTGCGTTAATGCAGATGCATCCGTCAGGCTGTATAGCTGGCGATCTCGTGGGCGATGCGCGCGATTGCGCTGGGAGTACTGGCGCTTCTTTCTCATTAAGTTTATTCATGTTACGATAAACTTGAGAACGGAGAACTGGCCATGCAACTGACCGTCCCCCCCGAACTTGAAACGCTCATCAACAAACGCCTTTCCAGCGGGGGCTATGCAAACGCTGAAGATGTATTGCGCCGCGCCCTTGAATCCCAGGACGCCGAAGAAAGCTGGACCGATGAGGAACGCCGGGTGTTATCGGCTCATATCGAAGAAGGCTATCTACAGGCTGAGCGCGGCGAACTGATCGACGGCGCTCAGGCCCGTCGTGAAATTCAGGCGATGAAAGACGACTGGCGTTTGACCAGAAGATGAGCGGCTATGTTCTTACGCCTATTGCCAAAGCAGATGTATTCGACATCTGGTCTTTCATTGCCGAGGCCAACGAAGAAGCCGCCGACCGCGTAGAACAAGCAATCTACGACGCTTGCGCTTTTGTTGCCGAAGCTCCCATTCGAGGCCATACCCGGCCCGACCTCACAAACCGTTCCCTGCGTTTCTGGACGTTGACCAGATATCCGAATTATGCAGTTGTGTACCGGCCAGAGACAGCGCCGCTTGAGATCGTTGCCGTGATACATGGAAAGAGAAATATCCGCCGCATCCTGAAACAGCGGCTCCCGGCTACTGTGCTTCAGGAAGAGTGAGTGCGTTACACCCATCGAGATCGAAGACGTACTTCAAAAACCGGTCCCTCTTTTCTCTGGGTAACTTTGTCACCGCTTCCACAAACTCTGGATGCCTGGCCCGGCAGACTTTTTGCATTTGCATAGCATAGTCGCTGTGCGGGTCTTCAACCGAGGGAATGGAATAAGCTACATATTCTGGAATCTTGCCCGGCACAAGAAGTACGGCCCTGGCCAGATCACGCGGGATGCGTTCTTCTAACTGAGCAAGCATCTTCATCTCGTGATAAGACTCCGTTTCGCAGTGATGCTCGCCGAGGGACTTCAACAAATGTTGCTGTTCATCGTCTTTGGGGATGAGATTCAACAGCAGCACAGCCGCATCATGCCGCTGCGGTTCGAGTTCAGACAGCTTCGCTGCGTAGACGACCTGCGCGCGATAACTCTCTCCTGCCTTTAACTTCTGGGCGGCCAACTCCGCTGGCGAGATGGCGCGCGCCATCTTTGCGATAGCATCGATCTCTCCGCAGTTCGGCTTCTGCGCAGACAACACTTTACCGGGCGCGAACAGGAATGTCAGGGCAACCAGACAATATGCGATTTCATGCGTTTTTATCATGACTCTCCCGGCAGTTGCTCACATTCGATTGACATGCACCGATTTTATCGTCTCAGCCAAGGTTCCGAATCAGTGCAGATGCAAGCGCCAGGCGGTGTAGCTGAGAATTTCGTGAGCGATGCGCTTGAACCCCCACCCGGTTTTTCTTGTCCCGCCCTCAACGGACACTTGGGGCCGGGGCGAGGTGAGCACGTCCAGGCCCTCGGCGGCGCAGATTTCATGGATGCGGAACATATGCGTTCCGTCGCTGACGATTACCAGCCTGTGCAATCCGTTGGCGTGGGCGATCACGCTGACGCGAAGGGCCGACTCCTCGGTGTTGCGGCTCACGGTTTCGGCAATGATGGCCTGCCGAGGGACGCCCATGCCCATCAGGTACTCGCGGCCCACTGCCCCTTCGTTGTACTGGTCGCCGCCATTTCCGCCCAGGGTAATAAGCAGCGGAGCGATGCCGTGATGAAAGAGCGAGAGGCCGTGGTCCAGGCGTGCACGGTAGACCGGCGAGGGCCGGCCGTCGTACTCCGCCGCGCCGAAGACGACGATAGCGTCCGCGGGAAGTGCACCGGCAGCCTGGGCAACCTGGGTAGCCTGATCCAGAACAGCATAGTGCTTAATCTGCACATAGACCCAGCGGCTCCAGCACAGAGCTGCCACAGCTAAGGCAAACGCCAGCAAGAGCGTGATGCGCAGGATCCATTGGCGAAGTTTCGGATTGGACTGGCGCATCATGGGAACCTTCGGTTCAGAGATCAGAGATCAGGGGTCAGGGATCAGGGATCAGTTTCCCGCGATGTGTGCCCCAGATAAAGATCAGAAATCAGTTTATCCGTTGCTAACAATTCTTGTGCCAATGAATTTAGGATTCGTGCCTGATCTCTGATCCCTGACCCCTGATCTCTGTTATCTCTGCAACACCGTCACAATCTCATGCGTGGGGATGGCGCCCTCGCGCAGAATCTCCCAGCGGCCCTCGCCCAGGGTGAGATCGACGATGGTGGTGTGCTGCGCCTGGCCGGTGGAACCGCCGTCAATGATGAGCGGAATGCGGTCGCCTAGCTGGTCGCGGACACAGTCTGCATTGCTGCACTCGGAGGCGCCTTGCAGGTTAGCCGAGGTGGCGGCGATAGGCAGCCCGAAGCACTCCACGACGGCGCGGGGAATTGCGGCGTTGGGCACACGCAGAGCCATGTTGCCTGTGTTCGCTGTTGACCGCAGCGGCAGTTTGCCGCCGGCCTTCACAATAATGGTGAGCGGGCCGGGCCAGAAGCGCTCCGCCAGCTTGTCCAGCATAGGATCGGTGACGCGGGCCAGCTCATAAGCCTGAGCCAGGGAGGCAATCAGCAAAGACAAGGGCTTGTTCTTCTGGCGGCTTTTGATCTTGTAAATCTGCTCGACCGCATGGAGATTCACCGGGTCTACGGCCAGGCCATAAAAGGTGTCGGTCGGCAGGGCAATTACATCTCCCTTGCGCAGACAGGAGACGATATAGTCGATCCGGTCCGGCTGAGGTTCATCGGGATTGACTTGCAACATCTCCGCGGACAAGGAAGTCTACCTCGGTTTCCAAGTTGAGGACGGCACAGGGACGAGAGTTATCATAGCACTACTCATGGTGCAAGACGTATTCCGACAGCTCTAAATACGTTTCTATTCCCTATTCAGCATGGATTGCTAATTTGAACAGTACTTATTCTCCGCGAAAAATGCCCCTCATCCGCTTAATCTACAATTTCTTGCCAGTGAAAGACTGAAGTTACTGTACGCCAGTGCATGTCCATTCGGCATCGCAATCTCAGCGATGATTCTTCACCTATACACGCGCAAGAGAGCAGCACTCTGTGCATGCGATGATGCAATTGACAGCGGCAGTTAGGCGGACCCGATATAGAATCGACCTAGGTTCGCCCACTATGCATTTTCGCGTTGTCGAGAGTAAACAGAATTCGCGCCTGAAGGATTTGCGCCGCGCACTGGCCCACCCCGGTCGCGACAGCAACAGCCGGACAGGCGGCGACAGCCTCGGTCTGGCAGGAATCGAAGGGCCGAATCTGCTGGAAGAAGCTCTGCGCGCCGGCCTACGTATTTCCTGTGTCTTTGTGGCGCAGGGCGCGGAGCATCTGCTGGAGGGGCTTGCGCTGCCGGATGAAACCGAAGTTCTGCTGCTGCCCAGGGAGCTGCTGGACTCGGCGTTGGCCACCGAAACGCCCCAGCCGGTTGCCGCCCTGGTTGAGCCGCCGGATTGGAATTGGGCCGACGTGCTGGGCGGCAGGGAAAAGGCCGCTCCGCTGCTGGCGAATGCCAAACCACTTATTGTTGTGCTGGCCGGATTGCAGGATCCCGGCAACCTGGGAACGATTCTGCGCTCCGCCGAGGCCTTTGGCGCCACGGGCGTCCTCAGCCTGCCGGGTACTGTGAGCGAGTGGAATCCCAAGGCGGTGCGCGCATCAGCCGGCAGCGTCTTCCGGCTTCCGCTGCTTTCGGTAGGCGAGAAAGATTGTTTTGCCCGCTTGCGAAAGGCAGGAGTAATCATTTGGACGACTGCCGTACACGGGGCCGAACCGGCTGACCGTATCGATCTGGCCGGGCCAGTGGCGCTCATGATTGGCAATGAAGGCAACGGCGTGGCCCAGGCGCTGGCTGCCCAGGCCGATAGAGCCTTGACGATTCCCTGCCCCGGCCCGGTGGAGAGCCTGAACGCGGCCGCCGCGGCGAGCGTGCTGCTCTATGAGGCCTCGTGGCAGAGGGCGCAAAAGGGGAGTGCGCGATGAGTCTCTTTGACGGCGAGCAGGAAGGCCCCAGCGGTCCGCTGCGCACCGCGCCCCTGGCTGAGCGGATGAGGCCGCGCACGCTGGAGGAGTTCAGCGGGCAGGAGCACCTGGTCGGCGCTGGCAAGCCGTTGCGCGTCCAGATTGAGCGCGACGGACTCGATACATCAGGTGGGGGCTCCATGATTTTCTGGGGTCCGCCGGGAGTGGGTAAAACCACTCTGGCCAAAATCATCGCCGAAACCACCAAGGCCACCTTCGTCGAGTTCTCCGCCGTGATGAGCGGCATCAAGGAGATCAAGCAGGTGATGGTCGCCGCCGCGCAGGCCGCGCAGATGCACTCGCGCACCATCCTCTTCATCGATGAAATCCACCGCTTCAACAAGGCGCAGCAGGACGCCTTCTTGCCCTACGTGGAGCGCGGGGCGATACGGCTGATTGGCGCTACAACCGAGAATCCATCTTTTGAGATTATTTCGGCTCTGCTCTCCCGCTGTCGCGTCTATGTACTCGAGCCGCTCACGGATGAGCAGATCACGGCGTTGCTCAGACGCGCTCTGGCAGATAAAGAACGCGGCCTCGGTGCGATGGAGCTCACCGCCGATGACGAGGCGCTGGAACTGATTGCCGGCTACTCCAGCGGAGACTGCCGCAACGCCTACAACACGCTGGAGGTCGCCGCGCAACTGGCGCTGGAACCTGCCCAGGCCGGCGCAAAGCGCATCGATAAAAAACTGGCCAGCGAAGCGGTGCAGCAGCGCGTGCTGATGTACGACAAATCCGGCGAGGAGCATTACAACCTGATCTCCGCGCTGCACAAAAGCGTGCGCAACAGCGACCCCGACGCCGCGCTCTACTGGCTGGCGCGCATGTTCGCCGCCGGCGAAGACCCGCTCTATCTAGCCCGCCGCATCGTTCGCATGGCCATCGAAGACATCGGCCTGGCCGCTCCCGAGGCCCTCAATCTCACTCTCTCCGCCAAGGAGGCCGTCGACTTTTTAGGATCGCCGGAGGGCGATCTGGCGCTAGCCGAGGCGGTGGTTTATCTATGTCTCGCGCCCAAGTCGAACTCGGTCTACACAGCCTACGGCGCCGTGCAGCGCGAGATCGAAGAGACTCGCCAGG